>OIZL01000132.1_pt1 | contig 64920 bp, 56 predicted proteins | sample 1588541 | NCBI WGS metagenome assembly OIZL01 (sample SAMN03283285) | human gut metagenome | biome: human-associated habitat; material: feces | host: Homo sapiens | place: Peru | collected 2012 | reverse complement strand
CCGCATGGTCTAAGCCATACGGAGGATTAACTGTTTTACGGACACCCGTCTATATGCCATGCGGGAATTTCTATTCACTTCTCATCACTTCTCACTTCATTTTCCGTAAAGCTCATTCAGGCGGAGAACCTCCGCGACGCTGCGCACGCCCTCCGTGCCTCCGGCCTCGCTGAGCGAAGCGGCGGCGGTGCAGTTGCCCAGAACAATAGCTCTCTCCAGCGGCCAGCCCTTCTCGGCGGCATACAGCACGCCCGCGCAGAACGCATCTCCGGCGCCTACCGTACCTTTGATATACCCCGCTGGAAGCTTCAGGCTGTCGATCTCAACGTAGTTGTTGTTTTCATCAAGCCCGCAGCCTAATTCGGGACAGTGTATCACCGTCCACGTGCTTACGCCGCAAGCCTTGAGCTTTTCAAGCGCCGGCCGGAAATTTTCGCGGTGCAGCCGTCCCTCCCCGTCCCTGAGGACGACCCCCGTCGTCTGCTGTGCCTCAAGCTCGTTGATGGTGAGATAATCGACATATTTCAGCGCCGGAGTGACTGTGCGTGAAAAATCCGCGCCTGATTGAGATACGACGTCGGTCGAGGTTTTCAGCCCGTGCGCCTGCGCCGTGTGCAGAAACCGCGCCATTTTTGTGCCGTACTCGCTGTCCGGAAGATCAAGCTTTGGAAGGAGAAAAATATATCCCGCGTGGATAATGTCGGCATTGAGGTTCTCCCAATCGACATGCTCCTCCCCGAAAAGACCGTTCCCGCCGGTATACGTGAAAAACGTGCGGCAGTTGGTTGTGGTATTCCCGATGACAAGGGTGTACCCGGTCGGTCCGAGGGCAAGCGTACCGGAGACGTCAATGTTCGGATGCGCGGCAAAGACCCCGCGTGAAAAGTCGCCCAGCTCATCGTTTCCGATATTCCCACACAGGACAAGCGGAAGCTCCGGGTCGAGCCGCGCAAGGTCAACGATGCAGTTGGCGGCAAGTCCTCCCATAGAGCGTGAGCTTGACGATTCGATATGGACAAGCTCTCCCTCGTGCGGATAGGCCTTGACGGAGTATGTCACATCAACAATAATATTCCCTGCGCAGCAGATTCCTTTTTTCATTTCTGCACCTCAACAAACCGTTCACGGCAGCTTCGCATTGCGCGGCGCCGCCTTTATAATAACAACAGGGGATGCCGGAAAACAGGATTATATTTCTATTTTACTATTCAAACTGTTTTTGTCAATATTCCGCGCATAAATTTGTGCCGTTTCTGCCGTATAAAAATCATGTGCTCCGTTGACATAAACGCGGCATTATGATACAGTTTCTTTAAGTTTTAACTGCGTTCCGACACTTTTTGAATTACCTTTTTTCAATCAACTTATTTTGATCAAGGAGTGCGCTTCATGAATATTCTCGGAATAGACTTGGGTACCACCGGGTTAAAGGCTGTCCTTACGGATGAATCAGGTAAAATTCTCGGCATCGGTTATAAGCAGTATCCTCTGGACGTGCCGCACAGGGGCTTTGCGGAGCAGTCTCCGCAGGTCTGGTATGAAGCGCTGTGCCATGCCGTCCGTGAAGTGCTTGATAAAACGGGCATTCCTGCCTCGTCAATAGGCTGTGTCGGCTTTTCAGGGCAGATGCACGGTCTTGTGGCTCTCGACAGAAGCGGGAGCGTACTCTGCCCTGCGATCATTCATTGCGACGGGCGGGCGTTCCGCGAAAAGAGCGAGCTTTGCTCCCTCATTTCCACCGAGCAGTTCGGCGAGTGGACGCAGAACCGTCCCAACTCCGGCTTTCAGGTCCTCTCTCTCATGTGGCTCCGCCGCAACCGGCCGGAGATATACGAAAAAATCGACTGCGTGCTGCTGCCGAAGGACTATCTGCGCTTCCGCCTGACAGGAGAAAAGGCCAGCGAAGTGACCGATGCGTGCAGTACGCTGATGTTCGACACGCGCCGCCGCTGCTGGAGCGAGGGCGTGATCGAAGCCGCTCGTATCGACAGAGCGATCCTTCCCGATGCGGATCATTATCCCTATGAGATCGCGGGCAGCGTTACGAAAAAAGCGGCGGCGGAAACGGGACTTGCCGAAGGCACCCGTGTTTCATACGGCGGGGGCGACACGCCCATGACCGCCATTGGCAACGGCATCCTCTCCGCCGGTGAAGCCTCCATCAGTATCGGCACGGCCGGACAGCTTTTAGTTGCAGCAGACAGTCCGAAATATGACCCTCAGCTTCGCACACATACCTTCTGCCACGCAAAAAAGGACAGCTGGTACATAATGGGCGCGATACTCAACGCCTGCCTTGCGCAGAATTGGTTTGACGAAAAAGTCCTGAACGACGGCGATTACGTTGCTCTCGGTGAAGGCGCGGGGAAAATACCGGCAGGCTCAAAGGGGCTGCTGTTCCTGCCCTACCTCACCGGTGAACGCACGCCGCACATGAACGAGCATGCAAGCGGGGCGTTCCTCGGTCTGACGCTTGAGCATGACCGGTTTTGTATGCAGCGCGCCGTTCAGGAGGGCGTCGCATTTGCCCTGAAGGACTGCCTGCAAATTATACAGGGTCTTGATATCCCGCTCAGGCGCATCCTCATATCCGGCGGCGGCGCAAAAAGCGCGCTGTGGCGGCAGATCGTCGCCGACGTTTTTGAGATGCCGCTGTACCAGTCGGCCGCAAGGGAGCAGGCGTCCATGGGCGCCGTTATATGCGCGCAGATCGCCGCCGGTATTTACGGTTCTCTGGAAGACGCCTGCCGCGCACAGGTAGAATACAGCTCTGCCGTGACCGAACCGAATCCGGCAAATTTCAGCGTATACAGAGAGGCTTTCGCCCTTTATCAGGAGGCGTATACCGCCAACCGCACTCTGTTTGAACGCCTGCGGAAGCTCTGAGCGCAAAATATTCTTTATGAGGTGAAACAAATGGCTATAAAACTGATTGCTTTGGATCTTGACGGAACTTTGACCAACAGCAGGAAAGAAGTGACCGCGCATACGAAGGATGTTCTCAGGCAGGCCGCCGCGAAAGGCGCTGTGGTCGTTCTTGCAAGTGGGAGACCTATGCTCGGCATAGCGCCCATCGCCGACTTTCTGGAGCTGGACAAGGCCGGCGGCATTGTAATGGCATACAACGGCGGTCATATCGTGGATTGGAAAACGAAGGAGATCATCAACCTTGTCACATTCAACCGCGAATATATCCCTGAGGCGCTGGCGTTCTCCCACAGATACAACATCCCCATTCTTACATACAGCGAGACCGAGATTCTGACGGAGGGGCCGCTCACCCGCTGGTCGCACCGGGAGGAGACGAATTGCGGCAAGCCCATCACCCTTGTTGACGATCTTGTTTCATATGTTGACTTTCCGATCGTCAAGATGATGTTTGCCGGCGATCCGGAGGAGCTGAAGGTTCCCGAAAGAGAAGTCGCCGCCTATTTTGACGGCAGGCTGGACGTCTACCGCGCAGAACCGCATTTTCTTGAGCTTATGCCCAAGGGGATAAACAAGGCGGCAGGCATTGCCATGATCGCGGACTATCTGGGCGTGAAGCCCGATGAGGTCATGGCTTGCGGCGACGCAAACAACGACATTCCCATGCTCGAATACGCGGGGCTTGGCGTTGCCGTCGCAAACGCCGGGGACGCCGCAAAAGCCGCGGCGCAGTTCGTCACAAAAAGCAACGACGAGGACGGCGTGGCTTACGCCGTCGAGAAATTCGTCCTGAACGTCTGATCTAACACGCCGCACCTGCCGAATATCTGAAAACTCCTTCGCAGAACCGACTGCGGAGGAGTTTTATTTGTCCGAAAAACATAATGTTCAAAATTCGTTTGTGCAAGTTGCATGAAATTTGAATCGAAATTTTGGTAAAAAGAGACAGCATACATTATATTGACCAGAACGATTTCTCGCGTTATAATAATTTAACTCATTATTTTTTATGAAAAAACAGTCGTTTGCATCGCACCAAATTGTTCTGTTTTTTTCGGTCTTATGTGGGTTTTTCAAGGCGATGTTAAAGCAATGGAGGTGTAATTATTGGCGGAAGCAATCAACAACAAAGATTATATTCTGAATGTTGATGGCGTTTCAAAGGCTTTCGGCGGTACTCAGGCACTGAAGAACGTTCAGCTTCATGTAAAAAAAGGTGAGGTTCACGCTCTGCTCGGAGAAAACGGCGCCGGAAAATCTACATTGATGAATATTATCATCGGTCTGCTTCAGAGGGATTCCGGCACGATTGAATTTGAGGGGCGGCCGTACAGCGTAAAAAGTCCTGTTGAGGCCATGCACAGAGGTATCGCAATGGTTCATCAGGAGCTGAACCCGGAGCCGTATCTTACCGTTGCGGAAAACCTGTTCCTGCACAGGGAGAGCATGGTTGGCAAAACCATTTTCCTTGACAAAAAGGCGCAGAACGCGAGGGCGCAGGCGATTCTTGATCAGTTTGACGTCAAGTTTTCCGCAAAAACCATGATGCAGGATATGACTCTCGCCCAAGTCCAGATGGCGGAGATCATCAAGGCCGTCTCCTGTGATGCACGCCTCATTATCATGGATGAGCCTACCTCCTCTCTTGATTCAAACGAAACGGAGCATCTGTTTTCCACGATACGCGACCTGAAATCCAAGGGCGTTTCGATCATATACATCTCCCACAGAATGGAAGAAATTTTTGAGATCTGCGATCAGGTTTCCGTATTCCGCGACGGCACTTACATAGATTCCCGCCCCGTGTCCGGCGTCTCTCATGACGAGCTTATAAGGCTGATGGTCGGGCGCACGGTCGAAAGCGTCTTCCCCAAGGTGGACTGTCCGATAGGCGGCGAGGTCTTTCGGGTGGAGCATCTTTGCGGCGACGGCTTTGAGGATATAAACTTTACCGTTCACGCCGGTGAAATTTTGGGGCTGAGCGGCCTTGTCGGTTCGGGACGCAGTGAAACCGTCCGTGCGATTTTCGGTCTTGACCCGATACATTCCGGAAAAATGTACCTCAACGGCGAGGAAATAAAGAATAAAAACCCCAGAGATGCAATAAAAAAAGGCATCTGCATGGTCAACGAGGACAGGAAGGACTACGGTCTTTGTCTGTTCCGCTCCCTCAGGGAAAACATCTCCCTGCCGAACCTGCCTTCGCGCCAGCCCAAGCTACTGCTCAACCAGAAGCGCGAAAAGCAGGAGGTTGCCGACGTATCGCAGAAGCTGACGGTCAAGGCCGCCAGTATGGAACACAGCGCTTATTCCCTTTCCGGCGGCAACCAGCAAAAGGTCGTCCTTTCAAAATGGATCATGGCTTCCCCGAAGTTCCTGATCCTCGACGAACCGACACGCGGCGTTGACGTCGGTGCAAAATCCGAGATACATACGCTGATGAGTCAGTTCGCCGCCCAGGGTATGGCCATTCTTATGATCTCCTCGGAGCTTCCCGAGATGATGGGCATGGCCGACAGGATCATCATATATCATGAAGGACGGCAGAACGGCGAATTCAGCCGTGCGGACATTCTCAGCGGGAAAGTAACTCAGGACGATATTCTTGCAAAAGAATTCGGTCAGTAACAGGAGGGTACAATGGGCGCAAAGCTTAAATCAAAAAGCAGTTTCTTTGAGTCGGATTCATTCCGTCTCTTTATGGGAAAATACGGTATTGGCGTTATCCTTTTCATCATGCTGGTGTGCCTGAGCATCGCCGAACCCAGCTTCCGCAGCGGCAGGAACCTGATGAACGTCGCAAAGCAGGTCGCAATAAACGGCTCTATCGCGTTCGGTATGTGCCTTGTGATCACTGCGGGCGGCATTGACCTGACCGTTGGCTCACAGCTGGCGCTTGCCGCCGTTCTTCTCGGTGAGTTCGTCATGAAGCGCGGCTGGGGCGTTGTGCCTGCTTGTCTGCTCACTCTCGCCGTCACAACGGCTCTCGGTCTTGTAAACGGCGTTCTCATCTCAAAGTTCAATATGTTCCCGTTTGTCGTCACGCTTTCGATGCAGCTCGTCATACGCGGCATGGCGCAGGTCATCAGCAATGCGCAGGCCATTTCGATAACCGACGCTACCGTAAAGGTGATCTATCAGGGCAAGCTGTGGGGTATCCCCGTGCCGGTCGTGATACTTCTGACATTGGCGGTCATAATGTATATCCTGCTGCACTGGACAAAGCTCGGGCGGTACATTCTTGCGGTCGGCGGCAACGAAAAGGCCGCTATCGCCTCCGGCGTCAACGTCTTCTGGACGAAGGTAATGACCTACACCATTTCCGGCTTCACTGCCGGTCTCGCGGGCATCATCCTCTGCGCAAAGACCTCCTCCGCCCAGTCCAACCTCGGCGTCGGCTACGAAACGGATGCCATTGCCGCCTGCGTTATCGGCGGTACGTCCTTTGCCGGCGGCGTCGCCACCATTCCCGGGGCGCTGATGGGCATAATTATCATAGGCATGATCTACAACGGCATGAATATGATTGGTATCAGCTCCTATTACCAGAGCATCGTCAAAGGCTGCATGATCATTCTCTCCGTTCTCTTTGACAAGGTGATCAACAGGAAAAAGTGACCCGCGCTCCCGTTTTATTCAGAAATTTACGGTGAAACCGTGAAAATAATAAAAGGAAGGAATACTACAATGAAAAAGATTCTCGCAATCGCACTTATCCTCTGCATGGTCCTGTCCCTCTGCGCATTTTCCGCTTCTGCTGAACGCATCGGCGACGTCAACGGCGACGGCAAGTTCATCGTAGGCTACATCTCCAAAAACACCACCGACACTTTCCACGGTCCCATCAACACCTATGCGACCGCAACTCTTGACAAGCTCGTCGAAGACGGCGTTATCGACGGATGGACCGGCATCCTTGACGGTCTGACCGACCCCGGTCATCAGTGCGACCTCGCTGACGACTGCATCGTAAAGGGCTGCGACGCCGTTATCATTCTCCCCGCCGAAGCTGAAGGCTCCGCTCCCGCTGTCGAAGCGCTTGCAAACGAAGGCATTGCAGTCGTTGTCGTCAACTCCAAGACCAACAACACCGATGAGCTTGCTCTGACCTACTGCGGCTCCGACGACGTTTACGCCGGCACCCTGCTTGCACAGCACGTTGTTGACAACTGCCCCGACGGCGGCAAATACCTCCACATTCAGGGCGTTCTCGGCAACTCCGCCCAGATCCAGCGCGGCGAAGGTATGCACTCCATTCTGGATGAGCTCGACGAGTTCGAGATGGTCGGCGAGCTGACCGGCAACTGGAACTCCGACGAAGCAATGAAGATTGCCGAAGACTACCTCACCCAGTACGGTGATGAGCTTGTCGCCATCATCTGCGACAACGACGATATGTCCTCCGGTGCTCAGGGCGTCTGCAACGACGCGGGCTATCCCGGCATCGTATGCGTCGGCGTTGACGGCAACAACTATCCTCTCTCCATGGTCAAGGCAGGCACGATGCTCGCTACCGTTCTCCAGGACGGCGTAGGCCAGATCGACGCAGGCATCAAGGCCGTTGTTGCTCTCTCCAAGGGCGAACCCGTAGAGAAAGAATACACCATTCCCTTCGTTCTCGTAACCGCTGAGAACGTTGACGATTACTACACCGGCGAGTGATCCGGCTCACGGTATTTACCGAAAGCCATACGGCAGGAGTCCCGAACTCCGGTCATATGATGCAAAGGGCTGACGCCGCTTTTTGCGAACAGCCTTTTGCCTCCAACTGATTACAGAGAACCTGCATCCGCACATAATACGGATGCGGGTTCTTTTGTCGGAAACAACAGTTTTTTCGACAAAACGCCGCAAAAGTTTTCGATACGGTCCGATTTTTGGCGGTTGACTTTGATTATTGGTTGATGTATTCTGATATATGGAGAAAGTTGCAGTTATCGGAAGGTCGTGCATTAATGAAGAAACAGCTTTTTGCCTCCGGCAGAATGGAGCTTGCCGGGAACCACACCGATCACCAGAACGGCAGAGTTCTGGCGGGTGCTCTTGACAGCGGCATTTATGCGCAGTTTGAGGCAAACGGGACAAATTATATACGTATTCGTTCAGCCGGATTCAAGCCCTTTGAGATCCGCATAAACCAGACCGGAGTACGAACGGCGGATTTCGGAACGTCCGGCGCACTTGTGCGCGGAATGGTCAGCGGCTTCCGCGATCTCGGGCTCAACGTCGGCGGCTTTGACGCGGTCATGAAGAGCAGTCTGCCCATAGGCGGCGGGCTAAGCTCATCGGCGGCTTTTTCCGTGCTTATCGGGCGTATCCTGAGTGAGCTTTTCAACGATGGGCAGGTTCAGCCCGTCGTTATCGCGCGTACCGCGCAGGAAGCCGAGAACAAGTATTTCGGCAAGCCCTGCGGCTTGCAGGCGCAGCTGACGATCGCGCTGGGCAAAACCGTGTATATTGACTTCAAAACCGGCGAGATAGAGCCGGTCCAGGCTGATTTTGCCTCGATGGGGCTTACGATGTGCCTGACGGAGACCGGCGGCAGTCATGCCGGACTTGACACCTCGTATGCGCGCATTCCCGCCGATATGATATACATCGCAAATCTCTTTGACAAAGGTGTTTTGGGCGACGTCGATCCGGAGGAGTTCCGCAGCAAGGGCTGGGACCCCACGAGCCGCCCCGTCCGCCGCGCAATGCACTTTTTTGACGAGAATGAACGCGTCCCGAAAATGCGTGATGCTCTCAAAAACCGTGACGGAGAGACTTATATGCGCCTGATGAACGAATCCGGACGTTCCTCCGAAAAGCTTCTGACAAACGTGTACACATCTGTGACGGGCGACACGAAGCTTACCGAAGGACTTGATCTGAGCGCAAAGCTGCTTGACGGCAAGGGCGCGTGGCGTGTACACGGCGGCGGGTTCGCAGGCTGTGTGCAGGCGCTTATGCCCTCGGATTACTACGCATACTACAAGCAGGAGATGGACGCCCGTTTCGGCGAAAGCGCCTGCCGCAGAATGAAGCTCATATAAACAAACAACAGACGCCATTCCGAAGAAAATCGGAATGGCGTCTTATATGCAAAACAAGAAAAAGAGATGTGCATCATTTTCCCGCCCCTGCGGGACTGCCGGAAATATGGCATACGCCTCGCAGCCGCAAAAGTTACCGCAGCTCAAAGGTTCTGTATTGTATGGCTTCGGCAATGTGGTCAGGCTGTATATCCGCACTGCCGTCAAGATCGGCAATGGTGCGGGCGACACGGAGAATGCGGTCATAGCTTCTGGCGGAGAGGTTCATGCTGTCAAACGCCATATGCATAAGCTCCTCGCTTCCGCCGCCGAGAACGCAGAACTCGCGTATCTGCTTCGGCTCGATATGGGCGTTGCACATCGTGCCGCTGCCGCCGTAGCGTGTCCGCTGCATCTTTCTTGCCGCGTCCACGCGCCGCTTTATTTCAGCAGAGCTTTCCGAGGGCTTTTTCTGTCTCAGCTCCTCATAATCGAGCGCCGGTACTTCGATAATGATATCGATCCTGTCAAGCAGCGGTCCCGAAATGCGGGAGTGATAGCGCTTCACGTCCTGTTCGCTGCATTTGCATTTTCCCGACGGATGCCCGTACCAGCCGCATTTGCATGGATTCATAGCGCATACCAGCATGAAGCGGCTCGGAAACGTCACCGTTCCGGCGACGCGGGAAACCGTGACCTCGCCGTCCTCAAGCGGCTGACGCAGCACCTCAAGCACATCCGCACGGAACTCCGGCAGCTCGTCGAGAAACAGCACGCCGTTGTGCGCAAGGCTTATCTCTCCGGGCTTCGGAATGCTTCCGCCGCCGGAAAGCCCCGCGGAAGACACCGTGTGGTGCGGGGAGCGGAACGGGCGGGCGGAAACTATCGGGTTTGTGCGGCTTGTAAGCCCCGCGACGGAATGTATCTCGGTCGTCTCGATCATCTCGTCCCGGCTCATATCCGGCAGTATGCCGGGCAGGCGCTTTGCCATCATGGACTTCCCCGCTCCCGGCGGGCCGATTATGAGTATATTATGTCCTCCCGCCGCCGCTATCTCAAAAGCGCGCTTTACGTTCTCCTGTCCCTTGACGTCGGCAAAATCCGGCAGTATGGCGGATGCAGCCGTTATGTCGGGCGCGGCGGCAGGCATAATCTCCTCCTCGCCGCTGAGATGGCATATGAGCTGATGCACGGTTCTGACGGGGTAGATCGCTATCTCGTCGGCAAAGGCGGCCTCGGATGCGTTGTCTTCGGGGACGTAGAGCTTTTTTATTCCGCAGCGCTGCGCCGCGATAGCCATTGGCAGCGCGCCCTGAACAGGGCGCAGCTCCCCGGTCAGCGAAAGCTCACCGAAAAAGGCGCTGTCTTTATCCGGCTGGCGGATATCGCCGAGAGCTGCGAGTATTCCGACAAGCATCGGCAGATCGTACACCGTACCCGCTTTTTTCTTGTCGGCGGGTGCAAGATTGACTACAACGCGGCTTGCGGGAAAGTGAAAGCCGCTGTTTTTGATTGCGGCGCGGACGCGTTCACGCGATTCCTTTACCGCCGCGTCAGGAAGACCGACTATATCGAACGCCGGAAGTCCGTTGGATATGTAGACCTCAAGCGAGACCTCATATCCGCCTACTCCGGTCACGCCGAAGCTTTTAACAGTTGACAGCATATTTCTTCTCCTGCAAGCAGCATTTTTGGCAAACAGCAAAATTCAGCACAATAGCGGGGCAATGCGCCCCGCTATATTTTAAAAGTTATTCTTCCAGTTCGCCGACAAGCGCGATATGCAGCTCATCAAGCTGCTTCTGCTCGACGACGGAGGGCGCGCCCATCATAACGTCGGCGGCGTTCTTGTTCATGGGAAACGGGATTATCTCGCGTATGCTGTCCTCACCTGCAAGAAGCATGACCATACGGTCAACGCCCGGCGCGATGCCGGCATGAGGGGGAGCGCCGTAGCAGAACGCGTTGTACATTGCAGGAAACTTCTTCTTGACGTCCTCTTCGCCGAGACGCACCATCTCAAACGCCTTTATCATGATCTCCGGATCGTGGTTACGCACGGCGCCGGAGGAAAGCTCGATACCGTTGCACACAAGGTCATACTGATCGGCGGTGATGGTCAGAGGATCAACCTCGCCGCGCTCCGCCTTGAGCAGGACGTCAAGTCCGCCTGCGGGCATGGAGAACGGATTATGGCAGAACTCAAGCTCACCGGACTCCTCGCCGATCTCATACATCGGGAAGTCAACGATCCAGCAGAACTCATAGCGTTCCTTATCCATATGGTTGGGGCAGAGCGCGCCAAGCTGCTTGAGCATGACGCCTGCGGTCTTGACGGCGGCGTCATGCACGCCGGCGGAGACCATGACAAGCGTGTTGGGCTTAAGGTCAAGCCGGGCGGTGAGCGCCTCGGCACGGTCGGCGACAAATTTTGAGATGCCGCCTGCGATCGCGCCATGCTCATCCATCCTGAACCAGTAGGGCTTGAAGCCGGACTGAACCTCGACGTCGGCGCAGAGCTTGTCTATCTGCTTGCGGGTAAGCGCACAGTCAGACACGGCGACGGCCTTTACGCACACCTTGTCGGTGTTGAACGGTGCAAACTCGGTATCGCGGGTAAGCGCGGTGATATCCTCAACGTGCAGATCGATACGCAGGTCAGGCTTGTCGCAGCCGTAGCGCTCCATGGATTCAAGATACGGGATGCGTCTGAACGGTGCGGAAGATGCAACGTTATATGTGCCGTATTTTGCAAAGATCGGGGGCAGAACATCCTCAAGAACCGCAAAAACATCCTCCTGGGTGGCAAATGCCATCTCCATATCGAGCTGATAGAACTCACCGGGAGAACGGTCGCCGCGTGCGTCCTCATCGCGGAAGCAAGGAGCTATCTGAAAATAGCGGTCAAAGCCGGAGGTCATCAGCAGCTGCTTGAACTGCTGAGGCGCCTGCGGAAGAGCATAGAACTTGCCGGGGTGCTTTCTTGCGGGGACAAGATAGTCGCGTGCGCCTTCCGGAGAGGAAGCGGTAAGGATAGGCGTGGTTATCTCAAGGAAGCCGTGTTCGGTCATTGCCTGACGGAGTGCGGCGATAACGTTGCAGCGCAGAATGATGTTTTTCTTTACGGCGGGGTTCCTGAGATCAAGATAACGGTACTTCAGACGCAGAGTTTCGTCCGCATCACGGCTGCGGTTTATCTCAAAGGGCAACTCGTTATAGCGGCACTTGCCCAGAACCTCGATTTTTTCAGGGACGACCTCGATATCGCCGGTCGCCTGCTTGGGGTTCTTGCTGGAGCGCTCGCGGACGACGCCCTCAACGGAAATGGTGGATTCCTTGTTGAGCGGCTTGACGATCTTCATCATTTCCTCGGACTCAACGACTACCTGAGTGGTACCGTAAAAGTCGCGGAGAACGATGAACGCGAAATTGCTGCCGACCTCGCGGACGTTTTCCATCCAGCCGACTATTTTTACTTTTTCGCCTGCATTGGCAAGGCGAAGCTCATTGCAGGTGTGTGTACGTGACTGAAACATATCTATCCTCTTTTCTCAAACAACAAATGTTGCGGGATTACAAAAAATTTGAATGAAAGCTTCCGTTTTTACCGAAACCCGCCTGCGGTATCGCCGAGGCGGAAAACCGTGCCGCGAAATTCATCGCCGCCGGAGTATGCAAGATCGACCGAGATGCGTTCCGCCGGAACGCCGTATACCAGCAGCATGAGTACAAACGCTTTAAAATCGTCCAGCGCCTTGTCGAACTCCGGAGAAATACCGCAGTATTGCTCAAGCGCAAACACGGTATCCGCCGCGCCGCCCTTGGCGCTTATGAAGTCCAGCAGCGTCTCTGCCTTGCACGGGAGCATACGCACATCGTCTATAAGCCGCTGTTTTACCGCCGTCTCGCCCTCGGCGGCAAGCGGAGCTATCGCGGCGCATATCTGTCCGCTTTTGCCGTCCATACCGTTCATGGCGAAAAACGCGTCAAGCACGGTGCGGCTGCCGAGAGTGACGGTATCCTTCTTCCCGTTCATAAGCTCTGCCAGGCGCTTTGCCTCGTCGGCGCTTTCAGCGGCTTCAAGTATTATTATGCCGTCTTCTGCCATATGACGCCGCCTTTACAAAAATCTATGGCGCGGCAAAATGCCGCGCCTGGGGTATCACTCGTGGCGCATTATCGCTTCTGCGGATTGACTATGTTGCGCCAATCCAGATCGCCGCGGCGAAGTCCCTGCACAAGAACCTCCGCCGTCGCGGCATTGGTAGCAAAGGGTATCTGATACTGGTCGCAAAGGCGCTCTATCTTGTTTATATCGTCAAAGCCCTTGGGATTGGCGGGATCGCAGAAAAACAGCACCAGATCAAGCTCGTTATACGAGATCCTCGCGCCTATCTGCTGTGCACCGCCCTGATCGGCATGGAGATAGAGCGTGATGGGAAGCCCCGTTGATTCGGACACCAGCTTCCCCGTAACGTGAGTAGCACAGAGAGAATGTTCGGCAAGGATGCCGCAGTATGCGATGCAGAACTGCACCATAAGCTCTTTTTTTCTGTCATGTGCCATTAATGCTATGTTCATGTTATTCCTCCGTGCGCAATAAGCGCATAATTTGTTTTTTATAAATCCTCGCGCACAGAGGATTCCGTCCGCGCCGGGCAGACGCCGCTCCGGCAGCGGGTACGGCGCTTTTGCCGTATACTTTTTTCATTATAACCGCTGTTATTTTGCGATGCAAGACTATTTTTGCATTTTTTGTGATTATTTCAGCAGAGTCATCTCTTCCTCCGAAGAGTCGCTGTATCCGCGGATGGTATGATACGCGTCGAGAATATTTTTCGCTATAAACGCAACGCCCGCACCGGAACCGCCTCGCTCGACAACAACGCTTACCGCAACCTCCGGATTGCCGTAAGGCGCGTAGCAGATAAACATACCGTCATTGGTGATGTTTTCGCCCTTCTGTGCGGTTCCGGTCTTACCGGCGGCTTTTGTGTTCTTGTTGTTCAGCTTGCCGTATTCGCAGGTGATGAACAGGTCATAGTTTGCTTTGTTTCCGGGATCGTTGACAACGAGGTACATTCCCTCATGCACGGCGTCCCAATTGTATTCCGGCGTTTCCACAGTGCTCAGCACCTCCGCCTCGCGCTCATAGAGCTTTTTCGAGTAGTCAAAGGAGCGGACAGACTTGAGGATGGACGCTGAATAGCGTTTGCCGCTGTTGGCGACTGTCGCAACATATTCCGCCATCTGGAGCGGTGTGAAAACCGAGTCGGACTGACCTATGGCCGCCTGAAGCGTATCGCCTATACGCCACTCGGAACCGGCATAGTCATAGTGGTTTGCGCGGTTGGACATATTGCCCGTTGTTTCGACAAGCTCTATCCCCGTATGAACGCCAAGCCCGAAGGCATGGGCATAGTCGCCGAGTGCGTCAACGCCGAGGTCGTTTGCGATCGTATAGAAGAAGTAGTTGCATGAATCCCTGATAGCGGTGGTAACATTTTCCTCAGGGTGGGTCAGATGCTCGGAGGTGGAGTTCCATATCCAGCACTCAGGGGAATAGCCTTCCGCCGAGTATCTTGTGTAGACGCCCTGACACTTGACAAGCGTTTCCGTGTTCAGGTCAACAAGCTTTTCCCCGCTCGTATCCGTCGCGGTCAGCGCGGCGATAGCGGTGCAGAGCTTGAAGGTCGAGCCGGGAGCGTATGCGCCCATGAGCGCCCGGTTGAAAAGAGGAGCGTTAGGTTCTTTGAGAAGATTGGAGTAGTTTTCTATTATTGTGGAAACGTCGTATGTCGGCCAGCTTGCCATGGCAAGCGGTTCACCCGTGTTGACGTCAATGACAACTGCGGCTGCGCCGGTTATCTCGTCCTTCATGTCGGGGTTATAGTCGCCTCGGGCAAGACCCTCCGCACGCTCCTGCTCACGCGTTTTTATCATATCCTCCATTGCGGAGTTAAGAATACGCTCGACCTGCTCCTGAAGGGTGATGTCTATGGTGAGATATATATGATCGCCCGGCACGGGTTCCTTTTCATAGACCGTACTCAGCACCGTACCGGAAGCGTTTTTCGTTTCAAGCACCGTGCCGTCTTCGCCGTGGAGCCTGTCCTCGAATGCATACTCCACCCCGTCCTTACCGACCATTGCGTCGGTGGAGTAGTCCGCAAGAGAATACTTTTCGTATTCCTCCTGCGTCATAAGTCCGGTATAGCCGAGAATGTGCGCGGCGTAATCGGTGCCGTAATCGCGGATAAAAGCCCTGTTGACCTGAATACCGGAGAGCTTGTTTTCCATAATGGAGGTGATAAGCTGCATACTCGCGTCGCTGACAAATATATAATCGGCGGTATTGATGGCATATCTTACGTTGATCGAGTAGCGCACACCCGCGATTATGCGCATTTCCTCTGCGGAATAGCTGTTGTCTATATCATAGCGGGTGCGCATATAGCTCATAAGCTCGACCGCGGTGGGGTTATCAGAGGGCAGATCGTCTATTTTGTCCTTGATATAAGCCGTGAGCATCGTCTTCTGTATCTCGGTCATATCCTCGGTGTACTCAAAAGGCGGCGTCTTGGTAATGGGCAGATCGTCGGTATAGGTATCGCCGTAGCCCTCGACCATCTGCACAAGGCCGAGTATCGTCGCGTTCGGATCCTCGTTGGCAAAAAGCTTTGCCGTATCAATGGTGAGGTTATAACATTCCGAATTGCTGACAAGCATCCTGCCGTAGCGGTCAAGAATGTTGCCGCGTGCGGCGGTGACGGTACGTTTTTCGGTTGTGATCTCGTTGCTCTGGTTGTAGTATTTCTCACCCTCGATTATCTGGAGCTTATAGAGGAACACCACATATACGGTGAGCAGCGTTACAAGGATCATGGCGAGAGCCGCAACTCTGCCGGGTCTTATAAGTCTGTGCATTGAAAAGTCCTTTCCGAATACAGTGCGTGGAAAAATTTATAAGCAAATCGGCTTTCTCAGACAGCGGCGCAGCTTTGCCGCCGGATGCCGCAGGCGTATAATACGGCGCCGCCCTTATTCTATCCATTCCGCAGGCGGGTAATAAGCCAGCACGGCGGGCGGCATAGACCACAGGGTCTGGAGAAAAACGGTGACAAGCATCACAGGCGCGAAGGCGTCCATGGCGCTGGTTTTGAGCATCTGGACGATCCCCGTTGCAAGAAGCCCGACAAAGGCGGCGCCCATATAGGCAAAGAAGCGGCGGTTTATGAAAAACTGCGCCACGAAGCCGGAAGCAAAGGCAAGCGCGGGGAAGAGGATGGTAAAGGTCGTTGTGTTTTCGATAAACGCCATATCTGCAAAAAAGCCCATTATAAGGCTGAAAACCGCGCCGAAGGTTGCGCCCTCAAACATCCCCACCGCGACAGCCACGGCCGGAAGCACCAGCGGACACACGCCGAGCGGGCGTATCTGCGTGAACAGCATATTCTGCGTGATCAGGGCGAGAAACATATACAAGGCATATTTCAGCAGTCTTTTGATGTTTTTCGCCGAGAAAAAGTCTTTTACGTTCAAATCTTATTCCACCACTTCATAGCTCTTGATGATAAACACCTGGACGAGCGAATCATAGTTGCAGGCGGGCTTTATAAGTCCGTACTCTATCTGACCGCCTGCCTCGGTCTGGATATTCGTGATAGTGCCGAGGACAAGTCCGGCGGGAAATGCGCCGCCCGAGCCGGAGGTAAGAATCTCATCGCCGACAAAAAGCTGTGCGCCGTCGGCAAGGAACGTGAGCTTTGCAAGCTTCTGCTTCATGAGCGCGTACTCACCGATGACCATGCCGGAGGAGCCTGAGCCGCTGACATATGCGCCCACGCTCATATCGACGTCAAGAAGCGTGCTGACCGTCGCCCATGTTTCGCCCAGCTCCGTCACCTGCCCGACGACAACGCCGTATTCCGTGACGACAGGGTCGTTAAGCTCTATCCCGGAGCTTTTGCCCTTGCTTATCGTAAAGGAGGATGACCAGTTGGATGATGACCACAGAACCACCTTGCACGATTCCATGACATAATCGGTATGCTTTTCCCTCAGGTTGAGCAGCTCACGCAGTCTCACGTTTTCCTCGGAAGCGTCCATACCGTCGCGGGCAGACTGCTGCGCGTCGGCAAGCTGCTGGCGGAGGGATTCATTTTCCGCCTGCAAGGAGTCGTATTTATAAAGATAGCCGTATATCGTATCAAACCAGTTGACCGTAGAGCTGAGAACCTTTTTGATAGGCGCTTCGACTATGCCCGTGACGTTCTGGATAAGTCCTATCTGCCCGTCCCGCGCAGCGGAGGTGAAGCCGACGATCAGCGCCACGGCAATGACGATAACGCCGATACGTATTCCGTTTTTCTTCAGATATTCTTTCATGTTCAAGTGAGGAACGGGCAGAGGAAGAAAGGCTTTTCTCTCTGCACGCCGCACCCCGTACTCCCGTTTATATCAGATTATAGCCGATTTTTTTCATCATGGCGTCAAGCCTGCACAGCGGCAGACCCATAACGTTGAAAAAGTCGCCGTCGATGCCGCTGACGAAAAGAGCGCCCTTGCCCTGCGCGCCGTAGCTTCCCGCCTTATCCATCGGTTCGCCCGTCGCAACATAGCGGTCGATCTCATCGGGTGAGATTTCCCTGAAACGGACATGACTCACTTCACATTCGCTTATTATCTCATCCCCGCTTATGACGGTCACGCCGGTATAGACCTGATGGGTGCATCCGGAAAGCTCGGACAGCATTCTTTTTGCTTCCGCTTCGCTATGCGGCTTGCCGAATATGCGCCCGTTGAACCAGACGATAGTATCAGCCGCAATTATAATGTCCCCGTCCTGTGCGGCGGCGGCGACCTCAGCGGCCTTCTGGCGCGACAGCGCCCTGACCGTCTCCTCCGGACCTGCGCCCTCTACCGGACATTCCTCGCCCTTGGCGGGAATTATTTTCATATCTTTGACTTCCAGCATCTCCAGAAGTTCCTTGCGGCGCGGAGAGCCGGACGCTAAAATCACGCTCATTTATATACCTCTTTTTGTAAGTGTGGAGTGAGGAACTGTTGTGTCGGCTTCGCCGGCATATTAAATTCTCTCAGTTGCCGGAATTGCTTTTTCATAATTCGCATTTCCGGAAAATTCAAGTTTTTTATGAGAACAGGTATGTTGAGGTAAATATGATTTGCCGCGTCAGCGGCTCCATAACTCCTCATTCCTCACTCCTAAATCCTCACTGCGCTGCTTATCAGTCTACTCCGCGGTAGTACAGTCCCCTTGTGAGGACGTTCGGCTTGTAGTCGGAAAGCCCCAGATGCCCCTTTGCGACCTCGATGCACTCTCTCGGGCTTTCTGTGGTGAACATCATACGCAGCGCCCACAGTCCGGCGGAGTAGAGATCTTCCTTCTTGTCGGCGAGATAGAGCTTGTGCGCGTTGTATATGACGTTGCGGCAGCCGAATTCCTTCACCACCGGAAAGACGGAACCCATACGGTCCGACATCTGCGCGGGGGTCTGGCAGCTGCACCGGCCGGAGCTGTGGCTGATAATGCACTGATCGGACACCATGAGCGGAAGCCTGCCATACATTATGACCTCGGTATCAAGCGGCTTTGCCATATCCTTTATCTGCGCAAGTCTCAGCTCAAAGGACGCTGTCGCGGAGAGAAATCCCATCGCACTGAGCATTTCCAATGTGCGTGAGTTGAAAGCGTTGAAGCCGAAATCGGCGCGGAGCTTCATCCCGGCTTTCCTCGCCAGCACGACCTGACCGAGATTGCCGACAAGCGCCTCGTTGACGCCGTAATCGAAGAGCTTCTGAAGCACGGTGTATACTTCCTCGGTCTGATCGTCGGTTATTATTCTCGGCAGCACCGCGACGGGAACGCAGCCTCTTTCCGCGAACGGGAGAAGCAGCTTCGGATTTTCCGCCATGACCATGGCGGGAACGTATATATACGCGGGCTTCAGCTGAGCAAGCTCAGGCGTGAGCTGCTCGGCAGTGAGCACCTGAAAAATAAGCTTGGGGTCGGCGACGGTCTGCACGTTCTGCGGAGGGGCAGGCATGGGAAGATTCCGCCTTGCGGGAGGAGCGGCGCGTTTTTCCGAAAGCTCGGAGACAAGCTTGCGTCTGAGCTCGTTTACTTCCGCCGCGGGAAGGTACAGCCCCGCATCAGCCTTCGCCTTGTTTTCGATGCAGTTGTACGGCGTTCCGCCGGTTTTGAACATCTGCTCGATAAGATATCCCTCGCTCAGTCCCTGGCGCATTGCCTTTTCCGGCATGGGGCCGAAAGCCACGGCCTTGTTTCCGTCGTTATCAAAGGCGATCGCCTTTATCCGCTCGTTCTTTTCCGCTATCGTATAGAAATGCACAGGAACGCGGCGAAGCTCACCGTCGGCATAGGCGCGTCTCGCGGTGGTGAATATTTTTTCCGAACCCTCGGTGCTTTCGCCGCGGATGCCGAACATATCCTTTTTGTCGCCGTTGAAATAGCCCTTGGTAAAGCCCTGCCGCGAAAAAGCCTTCGTCAGCATGTCCATCTCCTCGGGAGTTGGGGCGCGGTTCTCTTTCAGGGCTTTGGAATAGATGCCGGTGACAATGGCGGTGTATTCCGGGCGCTTCATCCTGCCCTCGATCTTGATGCACGTCACGCCCGCGTCCTCAAGCGCGCCAAGTTCGTCCACAAGGCAGTTGTCCTTGAGTGAAAGCGGATAATCGTCCATCCGCCCGCCGAGAGAATACTGCATACGGCAGGGCTGGGCGCACATTCCGCGGTTGCCGCTGCGCCTGCCGATGAGCGCGGACATATAGCATTGTCCCGAATGGCAGAAGCACAGAGCGCCGTGGACAAACACCTCTATCTCGATCGGTGAGTTCTTGCAGATGAATTTTATCTGCTCAAGGCTCAGCTCACGCGCAAGCACTGCCCTCGTAAGCCCCATTTCCGCCGCCGCCTGAACGCCCGCAAGATTGTGAATGGTCATCTGCGTGCTGGCATGGAGCGGGATGTCCGGTACCGCACGGCGCAGAGCGCTGATAAGCCCGAGATCCTGTATTATAATGCCATCCGCCCCGCATCGTGAAGCAAGACGCGCACTGTTGACCGCCTGCTCCATCTCCCTGTCGTTGACGACGGTGTTGAGAGTGAGATAGGTCTTGCACCCGCGGATACGGCAGTAGCGCACGGCCTTTTCAAATTCCTCTTCTGTAAAATTTTTTGCACCCCGGCGGGCGTTGAAGTCGCCCACGCCGAGATATATCGCATCGGCGCCGTTCTGTACGGCGGCGATGACCGCCTCCGGCGAACCGGCCGGAGAAAGAAGCTCAAGCATCGTATCATTTCCTTTGTATCAAATACGCAATTATACATGCTGAATTATAGCACATATATACCTATTGCGACAAGTCAAAAATGATGCTATAATCGTAAACGATTTTTGAAATTTCTGTTGACGGATCATATTCAGGATCGTGGGAAGGGGGTTCCGGAATGTCGGAGGCAAAGTGTTTTGAGATATCTTCACAGGATGCGGACAGGCTTATCGCCGCGCATGACGCGGAGGTAGCGCTGCTTTATATATACAGACTGCGTACCGGCTGCACCGATGACGAACGCACCGCCCGTGATCTCTGCATGACGCTCAGGGCGGTAAAAGAGACAAGCGAAAAGCTTGAGCGCATGACGCAGCCGACGGGCGCAGCGCAGAAATACGCCGCCGCGCAGGAGCTTTCCGACGGAATACCGGAATATACCTCTGCCGACGTCGTCAGGCGCAGTGAGAGCGATCCGGCGTTTTCCGCGATAGTCGCGGAGGCGACACGTATAATGGGCAAGACCATCAGCAGCCCCGATCTTAAAATACTCTTCGGGATATATGAGCATCTTGGGATGCCGGCGGAGGTCGTGCTGCTCATGCTCAACTACTGCGCGATAGTGTATGAGCGCAAATACGGCTCGCAGCGGCGTCCGTCAATGAACGCCTTCCGCAAGGAGGCTCTTTATTGGGCGGACAGGGAAATTCTCACGATAGAGGCGGCGGAGGAGTACATAGAGTGGCAGAACAGGCGCACAAGCGACGTCGGGCGAATAAAGGAAGTTCTCGGCATACGCGGGCGGGAGCTTGTGAAGTCGGAGCTTGAAAAGATAAACTCATGGCTCGACATGGGCTTTTCCGAGGACGCGATATCCATCGCATATGAACGCACCGTGACAAACACCGGCGCTCTCAAGTGGAACTACATGGACAAGATACTCCGCAGCTGGAAAGAAAAAAACCTTATGACTCCGCAGGAAATTGAGGAGAAGGACGGCAGGCGCGCAGGCGCGCCGAAGTCCTCCGGCAAGCCGAAGGACGGCGATATGAGCAAGTATTTCAGCGCCCTTGACGACGCGCTCAGCAAGATCTGAGCCGGTGCGCTTTTTATAAGACAGCAGTATTGCAAAGGATGATGTGCAATGGCATACGACGGGAGAATTCTTGCAAAGGCAAGAGCAGAGCTTGAGAAAATACGCAGCGGCAACAGAGCCGAGATGCAGCGCAGGCGCGGCGCGGTGTATTCCCGCATTCCGCGCATTTCCGTCATCGACGGCAGGATGCGCGAGCAGATGACGGAGCTTGTGCGTATGACCATCGCCCGAAGACCGGATATCCGGCAGCAGGTGGAGCTGCTTGAAAAGGAAAATCTCGAATTGCAGGCCGAGCGGGCGGAGCTTCTCACGGCGAACGGCTTCCCCATCGACTATCTCGACGATATATGCACCTGCAAAAAATGCGGCGATACCGGAATATATAATGATAATGTGTGCGAATGTCTGGACCGGCTTTATAACGCGGAGCTTACAAAGGAGCTTGGTACGCTTATCCGCCGCGGGGACGAGTGCTTTGAGCGATTTGATCTCAGACTGTACAGCGACGAGCCGGACGAGAAATACAATGTCGTTCCGCGCCGCGTTATGGCAAAAACGCTTGAGGTCTGCCGCCGCTTCGCGGAAAATTTCCCGAACGTGTCCTCAAACCTGCTCATGCAGGGCGACACGGGTCTCGGCAAGACCTATCTTTCCGCCTGTATAGCGCGTTCCGTTGCCGACAAGGGATACTCCGTATGCTACGATTCCGCCTTTACCGCGCTTGAGTATTTTGAAAAGCAGAAGTTCGGCCGCGACGCAGACGACTGGGAGGCGGTAGACAGGCGCGTGAAGCGTATGCTGGACTGCGACCTCATGATACTTGACGATCTCGGCACGGAGATGGCTACGCCGATGTCGCTCAGCGCCCTGTATATACTTATAAACACACGCCTTGTCAACGGCAGGAGAATGATAATCAGCACCAACCTCATGGACGAGGAGATAAAAAAGCGTTATACTCCGCAGATAGCGTCGCGCCTTGTGGGCGAATTTCTTCATCTGCCGTTTGCCGGCAGGGACATCCGCCTTATGAAGCAGGAGCTTTGATACGGAACACAACTGCGAGGCTTTTTGACAGTCTCACCTGAAAGGAGTTGCAGATCATGCAGCATGAAATTACGCGGGAAATCCCATTGCTGGACGAAAAGGGAAATCTTACCGAAGCGGGCTACGCAAGAAAGCTTCTCCCAATATACAGCAGAAAGGCGGTAAAAGCCTCGCCGATGCGCATCAAGGAGTGGGATTACTATCTTGTGAGCAACGGCCGCTATGCAATGGCGCTCACCATAGCCGACAACGGCTATATGGGTCTTGACTCGATCTCCCTGCTCGATTTTGAAAACAACATCAACATAACGCAAAGCCCGATGAGCTTTATGCCTCTCGGCAGGGTGAAGCTGCCCGAAAGCAGCCGCTGCGGCGATACCGAACACAGCGGCAAGGGCTACGGACTCAGCTTCAAAAATGACGGCGGCGGCAGGCGCGTGCTTACCGCGCACATGGACGCTTTCGGTCCCGAGGGCGCGTTTGTGAGCAGTGTGGAGCTGTTTGACGAGCCGGAGGAAAGCATGGTCATATGCACGCCCTTTGACAAGCCCGCCCATTTCTATTTCAACCAGAAAATAAACTGTCTGCGCGTCAGAGGTGAGATGAAGTACGGCGACAGGACGTACACCTTCGACCCCTCCGACAGCTTTGCCGTTCTCGATTGGGGACGCGGCGTGTGGACGTATCATAACACGTGGTACTGGGGCAGCGCTTCTTATCACGTGGGCGGCGTACCGTTCGGCTGGAACATCGGCTGCGGCTTCGGCGATACGTCTGCGGCAAGCGAAAATATGCTCTTTTACAACGGCCGTGCGCATAAGCTTAGTCAGGTCACCTTCAACATCCCCGGCGATGAAAAGGATTTCCTCTCCCCGTGGACATTCACTTCCGACGACGGCAGGTTTGAAATGGACTTTGTGCCGCAGATGGACAGAGCCTCCTGTACCGACGTCAGGCTCATAAAATCCGATCAGCATCAGGTGTTCGGCCGCTACTCCGGAAAAGCCGTGCTTGACGACGGCACGGCAATAAATGTAAAGGACTTTCCCGGCTTCGCCGAAAAGGTGGAAAACAAATGGTAAATCTCTCCCCCGCCGAACAGAACGGAATATTCAGGCGCAAGGGCGCGCTTTTGAAATTCATCCTCTCATACGGCGTTATCCAGACCCATGTTTTTAACGTCGGAATATACTCTCTTGAGAGCATGGACGGCGCTTTTGCCGCGTTTGTGCTGTGGCTTGAGAACAATTGGCTCGTCGCCTCCGGACTTATCATTCCCGCGTTCTATTTTATCTCCGGCTTTTCATACTTCAGCGGCTATACCTATGCCGCCACGCTTGACAAGTGGAAGCGCCGGGTGTTCACGCTCCTTATACCTTGGGTGTGCTGGAACACGATCATGTGGTTTTTCTATATTGTTGTGAGCCGTGTTCCGGCGATATCCGCACACATGAACACGACGCTCAATTATCATCTTTCGCTCAGATCATGGTTTGTGGACGGACTTATTCATTCCGCCGACGGACCCATGTGGTTCATGCTCAACCTGATAGTCGCCGTGCTGCTCAGCCCCGCGATATATGCGCTGATAAAAAACAGATACACCGGCGCCGCCGCCATACTCTGCGGCATTGTCCTTGTATACCTCACCGATGCGGGCAGATATACTCTGACGGTCTCGACGCTGTTCTTTGCCGAGGCAGGATATCTTGCAATACACTTCCGCCCTCTCTTTCTGCGGCGGTATAAGCTGCCGGTGCGCCTCGGCGCGGGCGCGGTGCTGATGCTGTATATGATATTCTGCGCCTCTCCCAAGCTCCAGAACGGTGGGCTTGCCCATGTGCTTGTTTTCGGCGTGACAAGTCCGGCGATCTGGCTGCTGCTTGGCGACGGCGAGATGCACGCGTTTACCAAAAAGGTCGATAAATACCGCTTCTGGATGTACTGCTCCCATTATTTCCCGCTGGAATGCGTGGAAAAGCTCATCCTTATCGCAATGGGCGTTTCGGCGGGCGCGGCGCTGTTTGACTTTGTATTTGCTCCCATAATAACAATGGCGCTTCTTATCGCGGCGGGCTATATTGTGAAAAGGCTCATGCCCGCGGTATGGGCGGTTCTCAACGGCTATATGCCGCCGTACAGAAAAAACTGATCCGTCAACATCTCATAAGGAGGAACAATATGCTTTCAAATTATTCAACTGCATCCAAGGCACAGCTCGAGGAAGAATATAAGCTGTGTTCGGAAAAATATGAAGCCCTCAAGGCAAAGGGGCTGAAGCTCAATATGGCGCGCGGAAAGCCCGGCTCAAAGCAGCTTGACCTTGTAAGTGATATGCTCAGCGTCCTGCTCACGCCAGAGGATTTCGCCGGGGCAAGCGCAGAGGCCAGAAACTACGGCGAGCTTTCGGGTCTGCGCGAGGCAAAGGAGCTTTTCGCGGATATACTCGGCTGCAAGGCGGAGGAATGTCTTATCGGCGGCAACTCGTCGCTCAACCTGATGTATGATACCGTCTCAAAGGCGTTCACTCACGGTCTCAACCATTCCGTCTGCCCGTGGTATAAGCTTGACAAGGTGAAGTGGCTCTGTCCCGCTCCGGGCTATGACAGGCATTTCAAGGTGACGGAATCCTTCGGCTTTGAGCTTATCACCGTACCCATGACCCCCGCAGGGCCTGATATGGATATGGTCGAGGAGCTTATAAAGGACCCCGCCGTCAAGGGTATGTGGTGTGTGCCGAAGTATTCAAACCCCGACGGGATAATTTATTCCGACGTGACGATCCGCCGCATTGCCGCGATGAAGCCCGCCGCGCCCGATTTCATGCTCATGTGGGACAACGCCTACTGTGTCCATGAGTTTGAGGGCGAGTTCAGGCCTTTTGAGGACATTCTGACGCTCTGCCGCGAGGCGGGGAACCCCGACATGGTGTACGAATATGCTTCCACCTCGAAGATAACCTTCCCCGGCGCGGGCATTTCCGTCATGGCAACCTCGGAAGACAATCTCATGGCTTATCTGAAGCTGCTGACGGTGGAAATAATTTCCTACGACAAGGTAAATCAGCTCCGCCATGTGAAATACCTCAAGGATAAGGAACACACTCTTGCCCTGATGAAGAAGCACGCCGCCGTGCTTGCGCCAAAATTCAGGTGTGTGCTTGAAAATCTTGAAAAAGAGATCGCGCCGGCAGGAATTGCAGGCTGGCAGAAGCCGGCGGGCGGCTATTTCGTGTCGGTAAACACCGCGCCGGGGCTTGCAAAGCGTACTCTCGCCCTGACAAAGGAAGCGGGCGTTACCATGACCGGCGCAGGCGCGACATACCCCTACGGCGTTGATCCCAACGACTCCAACATCCGCATTGCACCCTCCTATCCTGAGGTGGATGAGCTTGACACGGCGATGCAGGTCTTCTGCGTGAGCATGAAGCTCGCCGCGCTCGAAAAGCTGCTGAACAAATAAATCTCTCCCCCGTTGTTAACCGAAAGTTAACCGAATGGGTCCACTTTTCCTCTTGCCCTTTTTGTCAAAAGATGATAAGCTGTGTTATGTAATCCGACAACTGAATTTAACATAATTATCAATATTGAAAAGGAGCGTGGACTACATGGTTAAACTGATTATGGGTCTCAAGGGTTCGGGTAAGACAAAGAAGCTTGTAGACCTTGTTGTGGAGGCTTTAAAGGACGGCAGCGGAGACGTGGTCGTGATAGAAAAAGAGCGCAGTCTCACCTATGACATTCCTTATCAGGCGCGGCTCATTGACGCGGGCAGCTATGATATCGGCTCTTATGAACTGCTCAAGGGCTTCCTCAGCGGTATTCACGCAGGCAACTATGATATCACGCATTTCTTTATTGATAATTATTATAAGCTCGTCGGCGACAAAAGCCTCGAGGCAATGGTCAATTTTGTCAGATGGCTCAACAGCTTTTCCGAGAGTGAAAAGGTCGATTTCTATCTGAGCATTTCCGCCAATCCCGAAACCGTTCCCGATGAGCTCAAGCAGTATATAATATAACAGCCCAACACTCATTTTACCCGAACGTTTGGGCATAACATAGCCCCCCGATACGCCTTGCGGCGTATCGGGGGGCTGCTTTTTCTCTGCGGAAATTTTATTTTGTGTTTTCCTGTTTGTCGGCGATCCTGAGGAAGATGAAGCCGAGGAAGAAGAATATCGCAAGGCAGGCGACGGCGACGTTGATCGTGCCGCCGGCAAGCTTGACCCCCGCTATAACGGCGGAGCCGAGGAAGGATGCGCCTTTGCTGAAAATATCGTAGATGCCGAAATATTCGCCGGAATTTTCGGCGGGAATGATCTTGGAGTAATAGGAGCGCGAAAGCGACTGTATGGAGCCCTGGAAGCAGCCGACGCCGAACGCCAGTATCCCGAAATGAAGCAGCGTTCTGAGCGTGAGCGCGTAGAGACATACGCAGAAGTAGCCGACAATGCAGACGAGGATGAGCGTCACGGTATCGTACTTCTTTGAAAGCCGTGCGAAAACAAGGGAGCCGCCGAATGCGATAACCTGCGTCGCAAGCAGGAACACCACCTGCCCGACGGTATTGAGATTGAGGTCGGTGCCGATATTGATGCAGTTGTCAATGATCGTGCCGACGCCGTCGATATACAGGAAGAAGGCTATGAGGAAGAAAAGCACCTTTTTCTCGCTCACCGCTATGCGTCTGAGGGTTGCGAATATTTTCCCAAAGGTCTTTCCGACAGTGTTGTTCTCCACCTCGACATAGTTGGACTGCTTATAGGTCTTGAGAAGGGGTATCGTGACAAGCAGCCACCATACGGCGGTAACCGTGAAGCCGATAATCTTCGACAGCGCGCCGGACAGCACGCCGAGCATATCCGGTCCGAGAACGTACGCGATAAGCGCCACGAGGAAAGGAATACAGGAGCCTATGTACCCCCATGCGTAGCCGTATGAAGAAACTTCGTCCATGCGTTCCTCGGTAGTGATGTCGTTCAGCATGGAGTCATACACGGTGATCGAGGCACTGTAACAGACCTTTGTAATGACATACAGCACAAGAAATATGACCCAATGCGATATAAAGCCGTTGATAACGCAGCCCGTAACGCCGCATGCCACAATAGTGCTGAAAATAATTTTCTTTCTGCCGCGGTGATCGGCAAGGACGCCGACTACCGGGCCAATAAGCGCAGCGATAATGGTTACTATCGAAACCGCCGCAGCATAGTACGCCGTTGCCCTGTCAGGGGAGATCACGCCTTTTGCAAGGCTTTTGAACCAGATAGGTATAAGCGAGCAGGCGAGCATTGTAAAAGCGGAGTTGCCAACGTCATAAAGCACCCATGCAAACTCCTGCTCATTGAGCTTGCTGAAAGCCTTTGCGCGGTTGAGGGTTCTGAAAAGAGATCTTGTTTCGTGATTCTTTTCTGTTTTCTCCAATAAAATCATTCCTTTCACTTTTTTGTGTAAAACCTGCATGAATTATATCATTTTACTTTATTTCGGGCAAGTACAGTCTTTATGTTTCCCGATGAAAGCAAAATTTGCCCGTGTGCGCAAAATTTTTTCCGCAAAATGTGCAACATTTTGAAAAATGCCGCGTCTATTAGCCATGAAAAGATGATTTGCTATTGTAATTGCAAAAATCGTGTTATATAATGTTATGTAAAGCAATATTTCGGAGGAAGAAAAATGAAGAAGTTTAGAGTAAAGCTTTTTGCGGTTCTGATGATCGCCGCGCTGCTTTTCCCCATGGCTCTGTCCGCTTCTGCCGCGGCGGAGATGCCGCTCACAATATTGAAGGATCTTGATCCTGTCCGCAGCGTTTCTCCCAACGAGCAGGTCACGCTGAGCTTTGAAGTCAGCGGCGGCAACGGCGCCGTTTCCTATGAATGGTACAGCAACGCAGGCAAGATCAACTGGTCGTCCTCCAGCATCACCTTTACCGTTTCTTCAAACGACAAGATATACTGCGTCGCAAGAAGCGGTCAGTACGCCGTGACCTCCACCGCATGTGTGCTGAACGTCACTTCCAACCCCGGCGGCAACGTCTACCCCACCGCCACACCTTCTCTTGACGGCACCGCGCCCGTTACCCCGCCCCAGATAGTGACGCAGCCGAAGAACACCTCCGTGGCGCTTGGTCAGTCTGCGACGCTCTCCGTTCAGGCGACCTGCGCATGGCAGAATCAGGGCGTTGCGCTTGAATATCAGTGGTACTGCAACACCACCGGCGATATGAGATACTCCACTCCGATAAACGGCGCGACATCCGCGTCTTACACCGTTCCCGTCTCTTACGCTCCCAGCAAAATGTATTATATCTGCGCTATCCATTCCACAAACGGCGTTGACAAGAGCCAGGATGTGTATACGGACGTTGTGTACGTATACTCCGGTGAGATGAACATCACCAAGCACCCGACCGGCGAGACCGTAACGGCAGGCGGCAAAGCCACCTTTATCGCCAGGGCCGACGGCGCCGCCTCCTTCCAGTGGCGCATCGTCAAGAACGACGGCAGCAACAGCTTTATCCGCGCCGATGAAGCCCCCTCTTATATCAACGGTCTTCAGGTGTACGGCGCGAACACCGACACGCTCGTTCTGAGCAATATCCCTGCGTCAATGAACGGCATGAGCATCATATGCGTTTTCTATGCCGACGCCGCCAGAACTCAGTTCAAGATATCGAATTCCGCAAAGCTCACCGTCAACAGCCAGTATACGGCGCCTACGCCCGCCGCCTCCTCCTATATTCCGGGCGCAGCGACGCCCGCGCCGACCGCTCCCGCAGTGACTGCCGCTCCCTCCGCCAACACCGCCATTCTCGCGCCCACCATTTCCGTTCAGCCGGAGGGCGCCGTGGTTGAGAACGGTCAGGCCGCATCGCTGTCCGTTGTCGCGGTCGATGACAACACCGGCGGCACCCAGCTTAAATATCAGTGGTACAAGAACGACAAAAATTCCAACGCAAACGGCACCGCCATTGCGGGCGCACAGTCTGCAACATATACTCCCGAGGCGCTTTCGGGCAGCAAGTACTATTATGTCGGCGTATGGGCGACCGACGGCACCAAGACCAGCAAAGTCGTTTACTCCAGTCCTGTCGCCGTGACCTACACCGCCTCCGTTACCGCTTCCCCGTCCCCCTCGCCCACTCCCACCCCCGCTCCCTCAAAGGGCAATGACAAGAGCCTTCTTTCGCAGCTGGCTTTGCCGCTCATAGCAATGCTTGTAGCGGCCGCCGTGGGTATCGGCGCATTCATCGTGCTGAAAAAGTCCAACTCCGACGACAACGACTATCGCGGCAGGGGCAAGGGCAGACGCAATTACGGCAGCAGATATGACGACGACGATTACTACGACTGACAGCACGGTGGAGCAATGAGCGCGTTCGCCGTCAAAATGATCGCCCTTGTGTCAATGCTTATTGACCACACCGGCTGTATGCTTGCATACTTATACAAACTGAGCGCATCACAATATCTGGTGATGCGCTCTTTAGGTAGAATCGCTTTTCCTCTGTATGCCTTTCTTATCGTCAACGGCTTTGAGAAAACCGGAAGCAGAACGAAGTATCTTTCACGTCTGTGCGCGTTTGCCGCTCTTTCTCAGATACCGTTCAATTTTGCTCCTCTGAGGTCAAGCTCCGTGCAGCCTGCGGAAACCCTGTTCGCTTTCCGCACCGACGCGGCATTCCTTGCCGTTTTCGCGCTGCTGTCGGCCGCATTCGCCGTCTCCGTCTTCCGGAAAAGATATCTTTCGCTGTCCGCCGCTGCGCTGACCGCCTGCGCCGTTGCCGGGACGTCGCTCTCACTTGGCGGTATGACCCTTCTGGGCGGCAAGCTGAACGTTTTCTATACGCTTGCCTGTTCGCTCGCGGCCATCTGCGTTATTGATATGCTTGAGCGCCGCGCGGAATACCGCCCCGCTGACATTGCCGCCGCCGTGCTTCTGGCGACGGCGGTATGCGCGCTTCTTCTCAAGAACTCGGACTACGGGTACACGGGGCTGCTGCTTATCGCCGCGCTGTATCTTTTCAGACACAGCCGCGCCATTCAGGCTGTTTCCGTGGTGCTGTGGGGCGCGGCGCTGTACCTGCCGCAGGGCAGCGCACGTCTCGGCATGACGGCTGCCGCCGCGCTTGCCGCAGTGCCTGTGCTTATGTATTCGGGAAAGGCCGGCAGAAAGACAAAAGCGTTTTACTATGCCTATCCGTCACATCTTATATTGCTCGGTATAATATACCGGTTTGCGTGAACAAGGAGTTCTCTTTATGGAGCAGTACAGGCTTAAACAGTATATGATGCAGTCTCCCAACGAAAAGCTCAAGGATATTGTCTCAAGAATGTTGTATGACGACATCATCAACCTGAGGATTCCGCCCGGAACAAAGCTCAACATCAATCAGATAGCGACGGAGCTGGGCATTTCCCGCACACCCGTCGCGGACGCCGTGGCGCATCTGACGGACATCGGCTTTGTCGTATCGCGTGAGAACGCAAGCGGCAGTTTTGTGCTGAGCCTTGATATAGACGACATGATCAAGCTCTATCAGGTGCGCGACGCGATCGAGAGTGAGGCCGCCTCACTCTGCGCGCACAACATGGACGAGCAGACGATATACCGGCTGAACGCGCTGGCCGAGGCGTTCAGGGAAAGCGTCCGCAAACGCGACGTGCGTGGAATGAAGGACACCGATATGCCTTTTCACCGCCTTATCATCAATTCCTGCGGCAATCCGTACATCTCCGACAGCTATGAGCATCTTCTGCCGAAGCTCACGATGTACCAAAGCTCCATGCTCAATTTCATCGGCGACGAGAACAGCGAGAAAAACCCGTGGCTGTCCAAGGTGATGTATAACCACACCTCCGTCGTATCTGCGATACGTATGCGTATGCCCGATCTTGCCCGCAGAGCCATGAGCGAGCATATTGATTCTTCTCTCAGCTTCATCTCCCTCTCCGGTCCCGACAGCAAAAATCCGTTTGAAAGCTGAACCGTCAGCGGCAAATGCCGCTGACGGTTTGAGACTGTCAAAAAAGAGCCTCGCAGAGTTTTTTGCCCGCAGGCAAAAAATAGTTTTGATCGTTTTCTCCGGCGGCATGTACGTCGGAGAAAACTCTTCTCACGGAGCGAGTGTCGAATTGTCTGCTTACAGCAGACAACCGAGGCACAGAGCGCAGTGCAGCCCCTTTTGTCAAAGAAGCTTGCTTCTTTGACAAGCTGAAAAAGCGGAAGAAGCTTTATTGGAGCTTCCTCCGCTTTTTCAGAGCCGGTTTAATTCATTTCCGGCGGCTGCGGCATATCCGCGCCGAACGAAAAATCGTTGTCGGGCTTGTCATAGTAGCTGTACCACACGGTATCCCCCGCTTTTAGTCCTGAGGTTATTTCCGTCAGTATGCCGTCGGATGCGCCCGTTGTCACATCAACGGGATTCCCCAACGCGCCGGTTTTGCTGTCGTAGCTTGTGTAAACGTATGTCCTCGTTCCCTCGCTGACAAGCGCCTCGCTCGGAACGGTCAGCAGATCCTCGTCCGTCTCAAGCGTGATAAGCGCCGTCGCGTTCATTCCGGCTATCATGTTAGGGGCGCGGTCAATGGTTACTTCGGCGGTATACTTGGTGTTGCCGCCGCTGTTGCTGCCGGAAACGCCTATGTCCGTAATGATGCCGTCAAACGACTGCCCCGCAAGCGCATCGAGTGTTATCTGAACGTCCTGCCCCTTTTTGATCGAGAGGATATCCAGTTCATCAACGGTTATATCAACGGTCATTGTGTCCTGCGGCGTGACGGACATTATTTTCGTCTGCTTGGTAGGATAATATTCATACGCCGCCTGCTGAGCAGTCGAGCCGGTCATTCCGGATGCTGAACCGCCGCCTGTCATCTGTCCGCCGGACATGGAAGCATCTCCGGTCACTGTTCCTCCGCCCGCCGAGCCGCTGCCGGCCGACGAACCGCCGGAAATGATCGTGCCGTTTTCGTCAACGACTGAAACGCTCAGCGCTTCGTCGTAGGTGCTCTGGCTCTGAACCGAATACGTAAACAGAAGCAGCGCGCCCTCTTTTGCGTTTCCCGCGTTCAGGCCATAGCTTGGAACAGGCAGGATTTTCCCCTCGTCGCAATCGGCTCCATTTATCACGGCGTCAAGAGCCTGTCGGGAAACCTCATATCTGTCTCCTCTTGTTTCCCGATAGGCAACAGAGACGATCTCGCCGTTATTATCAAGATTCACAGCGGTTATCACGCCTGCGGAATAGTATATGCCCGGATTCACGGCGGCATCATAATTTGTGACCATGTAATTCACCTTGCCCGCCTCATAGTAGACGTATGGGTATCCCTCCGCGGCAGTGTCGGACACAACATGATCCGTGCCGCCGTTTTCAAGAGTTGTCACATTTGTCAGCAGGTCAAGCGCGGCGCTTCCGTCCCCGCTCGCCGCAAGAAGCTCTGCCGCCGCGTCCTCGTCAATGCCGCTGACCACACCGGCGGCGGACGCGTTCACCGTCCCGTCGGTGTACATTTTGAACAGCTCTTCCATATACCCCGCAAGTTCGGTGTGCTTTGCCGCATATACGTCATATTCTGCGCTGCTGCTGTTTCCGGAGTAAGTGAAGACCGTTCCGCCGGCCTGCATATCCTGATTTATCTTTACGTGTACCGCCTCGATAGTGCCGTTATACCCGCTGATTTTGAGCGGAGAGTGAACATAAAGCTCCCCGCTGCCTATCGTTTCGGAATTTTCGTTGAATACGCTTACACTCTCACCAACGGTGCGCCCGTCCTGATTTATGGTGATGACGGTGACGCCGTTTTTCTTGCTCTCCGCGTGACCGGAGAGAATGGTGCCGTCCGGGGCGGCGACGCCCACGCTGCTGCCTACGGGGATAGCGTCGGTTTCTATATCCACCGCGAGCAGTCCGTCAAGCGACAGTACGGCAAGCGCGCCATGCTCAAGCATAACGTCGCTTATGCTGTCGCCGACATCCGCATAAAGCTCCATAACGCGCCCGGCAGAGGCGGTAGTGAGGAAATTCATCTCGCCCGTGTCTGTATAGAGCGCCATCTGCGTTTCAACATACTCAATATCTTCCTGATACTCATATATCGAGTTCATGACGTCTATCCTGTCAACCTCGGCAAGAGGCTGACCCTCGGTGACAAAATCGCCGTTGTTCACGAGATATTTCGTCACTTCAACGCCGTAGGGGAGCTTGATTTCAACGGCATCCTCATCCGTGAGCGTTCCGGCGCCGGAAACGGTTTTGCTTATGTCGGCAAGAGCCGCCTCCGCAGACAATATGCTTGCCTTATCGCCGGATGCATCCTTCGCGCTTTCAAGTGCGAAGGGTATGATCACAAGCGCGGCGGCCAGAAGCACAGCCAGGACGCCGAATATGTACTTTTTTGCTGATTTCTTCTCCATCTGCCCTGCCTCCTTAACCGCCGTAATGCAGCGCGTCGATAGGCTTCATCTTTGCGGCCTTGTTCGCCGGATAAAGCCCGAACACCACGCCGATAATAAAACAGAATACCACGCTCAGCAGTACAACGCCGCCGTCAAGCTCAAAACTCAGGCTGAGACCGGAAACAACGACGGAGACCGTGCGCAGGATGCTCCACGAGAGGAATATGCCTATCGCACACCCCATCATGCACAGCACGACCGCCTCCATGAGAAATTGCTGAAGGATCGTGCCGCGGCTTGCGCCGATCGCCTTGCGTATGCCTATTTCACGCGTGCGTTCGGTGACTGTGACCATCATGATGTTCATAATGCCTATGCCGCCGACTATGAGGGAAATTCCGGCGATACCGCCGAGGAGTATCGACAGCACGGACGTTACGCTGCTCATCGCGTCCTCAAGTACGGCGAGGGTGCTGATAGTGTAAGCATCGTCGTCCTGCTCAAAGCGTTCAAGCATAGTGCGGTCAAAATAGGTCTCCAGCTGCTCCATGGTATAGTTTTCCGCCGCGCTTGTCGTAAAGCTCGTTATGTCTGCGCTCACAGACGAGGAAAGGCGCATGAGCGAAGTGTACGGAATGTATGCCGTAAGCGTACCGGAAGTCATTGCGCCCATGACGGAATCATCCTCCGCCAGTACGCCGACAACGGTAAATCTCATGCCGTTAAGGCTTATTTCCTGCCCCACGCAGTCCTCAAAGCCGATAAGCTCCGTTGCAAGCGCGTTGTTCACCACGCAGACACGCGTGTTGTTATCAATATCGCTTGATTTGAGAAAACGTCCGAGTGAGAGAGCAAGCCCCTCAATATCGTAGTATGCGGGCGTCGTGCCATACACCGTGACGGAATCTGACTCGCCGCCGAATTTGCCGGTGCAGGAGCTTGACGCCGTCGGCGCGACAAGCCCGACGGGGTTGTCCTCGTCCATCCACTCGTTAAGATCGTCCATTCTTATCGGGTCGCCCTTGTCGTCGTTCACCGTGACGCTCACAAGGTCGCTGCCGAGACTTGAGACCGCGTCGGTAACGGAGCTTGCAGCGCCGTTTACGAGACTTACCAATACTACCAGCGCCATAACGCCGATTATTATGCCCAGCATCGTAAGCATCGCTCTGAACTTGTTTGTGCTTATGCTGCGCAGAGCCATTTTGAATGACAGTATCATCTCTCCACCTCCGTAAGCCTGCCGTCGCGGATACGGATGCTCCGCGCCGCCTGTGCGGCGACATCGTTGTCATGGGTTATGAGTACTATGGTGTTGCCCGCCTCATGCAGTTCGTGGAACATCTCCATGATCTCCGCACTCGTCCTGGAGTCGAGATTTCCGGTAGGTTCGTCCGCAAGGATAAGTGAGGGGCGCGTGACGAGGGCGCGGGCTATCGCAACGCGCTGCTGCTGACCGCCGGAAAGCTCTGTCGGCATATGCCTGGCGCGCTTTGAAAGCCCCACGCGCTTGAGCGCCTGACGCACACGTTCCTGCCGTTCGGCTCTCTTTACGCCCTGATAGATGAGCGGCAGCTCAACATTTTCCTCTGCCGACATCTTTGCGATAAGGTTGAAGCTCTGAAAAACAAAGCCTATCTTGTTGTTGCGCACCTTTGCAAGCTGGTTTTCCGTATAATCGTCTATGGGTATGCCGTCAAGCTTATAGACGCCGCTGTCCGCTATATCAAGGCAGCCGATTATGTTCATGAGCGTCGATTTGCCAGAGCCTGACGGGCCTATTATGCTGACAAATTCATGGGGATAGATATGCATCGTGGCATGGTCGAGCGCTTTTACCTTTTCATCCCCGACAAGGTAGAATTTTGAAACGTCTTTTAAATCTATCATGGCTCAACCTCTGCCGGGCATTCTGCCGCCCATATTACCGCCGGGACCGCCGCCAAAGCCGCCCATGCTGCCGCCGGGACCGCCGCCAAAGCCGCCCATATCTCCGCCGGACATTCCGCCGCCAAAGCCGCCGAAGTCCGGGAAGGCGTTGTCTTCCTTCTCGACATAGTAAACGGTGTCGCCCTCGCTCAGACCGGAGCTTATTTCAACATAGCTTGAGTTGGAAAGCCCTGTCGTTACCTCTTTCCTGCCGCCGTACTCATGATTTTCGTAGTCGTAGCTTGTGTATACATACGATGTGGAGCTGGTCTGGTGCAGCGCGTCAACGGGTATTATGAGCGCGTTTTCCTTGCCCTGAATGGTGACATACACCGACGCGGACATACCGGAGAGCATTTTGTCCGTCTTGTCAAGGGAAACGACTGCGGAATATTTCGTAACGCCTGAGCTTGAGGTGCTGGCGCTTCTGCTGATTTCCGTGACCGTGCCGTCAAACGCCTCGTCGTCGCTTATAGAGGAGATATAGACCTCCGCTTTCTGCCCGACTTCGAGTGTGAGAATGTCGCTTTCATCCACACTCAGCGTTATTTCCATAGTCAGATCGGGGCAGATCGTGCAGATATCTACGGTTCCGTCGTCGGTCGTCTTGGCCGTGGACGAGGTAGTGGTCGTGGAAGACGAAGCGCCGGATGTGCCGCCGAAGAACGAGGAATATGAGGAGCTTGCAGCCTGTGTGGTCGTTGTAGTGGTCACTACCACATCGTCGTCATCCTTTTCTTCATATTCGACAGAGCATATCGTTCCCGAGAACGGCGCGGCAAGCCCGCCGTTCATGTTGAGTGCAAGAAGCTCCTGCAAGGTTTCTTCAAGCTCCTCGCGCTGCTTGAGAAGCGCGTAATAGTTGTTGTAATATTCTGTATTTGTGAGGGTGAACAGAAGTCCCGAGGAATAGAGCTTCTGGTTTTCCGTGACATAGCAGGCATTCACCGTTCCCGCAACGCCTGTTATGCGCAGAGGGCTGTTTATATAAAGCTCGCCCTCGCCGAGTTTTTCGCCGTCCTCTCTCATAACAGTGACCTTTTCACCGCTGCGCGGCCCGTCGTCGCTTACGACGACAACGGCCTGACCGGAATAGATGTCGTTTACAAGAGCGTTTATTTCGCTCCCGTCCTCGCGGATAACGGTGAGCTGCATCCCCTTTTCAAGAGAACCTGCGTCGATCTTGACCGCCATGTAGCCGTCAAGGGATATCTCGGCCAGTGCGCCGTATTTGTACATGACGCTAGCCACGTCGTCGCCCACGGCGGCGTTCAGCACCTTTACCCGTCCCGGAAGTCCCGTGCTTATGTAGTCGTTGGCATAGTCGCTTCCGGCGCTGTTGAGATCCTTGTCAAGCTTGACGATATCCGCCTGCACATCCGACATTGCCGCCAGAACCGTGCGGTTGTCAACGGTGGCGATTATTTCACCCTCCTCAACGGTGTCGTTGACGCTGACAAGCACCTCGTCAACATCGACGCCGTCCGGGATATGGAGCTGTTTGATATCAACGTTAGACAGCGTACCGCTGCCGGAAACGGTCGTGCTGATGCTGCCCGTCTTCACCTCGGCGGTCATAACGTCTTCATCGCTCGCGGCAAACTCGGTATTGACCTTTTTCCGAAGGCTTATTACCGTGATCGTCAGCGCTATGCCGAGTATGAGCACAACGGAGATTACCGTTATTATCAGGTGGCGTTTTTTCCGTTTTTTTGCCTTGCTGAGAGAATCGAAAAGTTCCTCGTCCTTTTTCTGCTTTTCCATGCTCTCAGCTGCGGCTTCATCGTTTCTGCGGTTCTCGTCCATGAAAGTCTGCTCCTTGGTGTAGAATAATACATTAGAGGAAAAACGTGGAATCCCCTTTTCCCGAATACGGCGTATAATTTATCATAGGCACAGAAGGGTTTTATTAAGGAATTGCGAATAAATTTTAAATTCAGGCGGTTTTAAGGTTGCAATGTATTTATCGGCATACTATAATAAATTTGTATTACTGTGGCTATACCAAGCAGAAAGGGGCGTGTACGGGTGCTTGACGAACTTGACTGCGCCGCAAGAGACGCGAAAGCAAAACGTATTGCGGATGAGATAATATCGCTTGCCCGCGGCACGCTCACGGTAGACTTCCGCTTTCTGGATCGGGCGATAGGAACGCTGAAATTCGTCAGCGACGATAATGTCAGCCTCTCGACCGACGGTGAATTTTTATATTGGCGCATGGTTCATACTGAACCGCTATAAGACAGGCGCTTCCTCCGTAAACCGCGATATAATGCACTCAATGCTCCACTGCGTATTCCGCCATTTTTATATCGGCAGCGGCATCGAGCGTGCGCGCTGGGACTTTGCCTGCGACATAGCCGTTGAGGCCGCTATAAACGAGCTGTGTTCAAGCGCTCTTTATGATCCGCGGCAGAGGGCGCAGAGGGCTGCGATCGACACTATACAAAAGGATGTCCCCGTTCTTACTGCGGAGCGCATATACCACTGGCTTGGAAAAAACGGCATATCGGATGAGGAATGTGAGCGGGAGCGGGAATCGTTTCTTGCGGACAGACACGGGCTGTGGTACGGTGCAAGGGACAAGGATGCAAGGCTTGACAAAAACATCAACGTGCGCAAAATATGGGAAAAGCTCTCGAAACGGATGCAGACTGAGCTTGAGACAATGCATGACAATAAAAACGGCGCAATGGTGCAGGCTCTGCGTTCGCTCAACAGGACGAAATACAGCTATACCGAGCTGCTGCGCCGTTTCGGCATCCACGGGGAGCAGATGCGCCTTTCCGACGAGGAGTTTGACAACAATTATTATACCTACGGACTTGATTTCTATGGCAATATGCCGCTTATCGAGCCGCTTGAATACAGCGAACGGAAGCTTATACGCGAGTTTGTCATCGCTATCGACACCTCCGGCAGCGTTCGCGGAGATGTGGTGTAGTCGTTTATCCAGCATACGCATGATATGCTGCAAAAGCAGGAGAGTTTTTTCAGCCGTGTGAGCATCCATATAATTCAGTGCGACGACCGTGTGCGCGAGGACGAAGTGATCACCTGCAAAGAGGATTTTGACGAGTATATTGCGCAGATGCAGATTCTCGGGCTTGGGCAGACGGATTTCCGTCCGGTGTTCCAATATGTCGAAACGCTCAGGAGCAAGGGCGAGCTTCGCAATTTGCAGGGGCTTATCTATTTTACGGACGGCGAGGGTGAGTTTCCGGCGAAAAAGCCTGACTATGACACCGCCTTTATCCTGCACTGCGATGACTGCTGCCAGCCGCCCGTCCCCTCATGGGCGATCCGCATCACACTGACGGAGGACGAGATACTTGAAAAACGATTTTAATATTTCCGACGATGTGCTGTACATAAGCGACGGCGTGATCGAGCTTGCGGATCAGCGCTTTGCCGAACGGAACGATTTCAAAAAGGCCGTGCTGCCTGCTACGCTGCGCATACTCGGCACGGAGGTTTTCTTCGGCTGCGGCGAGCTTGAGGAGCTTTAAGGGAAAAGCGTCCTTGCAAATAACCGCCGTACCGCAAGGCAGATAGGCACAAAACCTAAAAAACGCGGTACGCAGCAATGCGTTATTCTAAAACCACAGCAGGCGGCAGGGCGCAGCGGCTCGTTCGTCTGCCGGTGATACGAAAAATATTTTTTATAAGGAGAACGCATCATGAAAAAAGCGGTCAGATTATTTTCCCTTTTGCTTGCGGTCACAGCGCTCGTTTCCGCAATGTCCGTTTCCGCACACGCCATTACCGACGCAAGGTCGGCGCTGCCGTCCGAGCCCAAGACGATAAAGCTTGAAGACGTTGAAGGCGCGTACAAGGAGCTTGTAAAAAAAGCCCTCGGTATAGACGGCGATATGACCATGATAGAGCTTGACGAAATGCCGGACGAAGTTGAGGTCAAGTATATGCAGGCTCCGCACGGCTACGGCGCTAAGATATACCGCACGCCCAAGGGCGAAAATAAGCTTGCGCAGCCCGCAGACGGGACTGAAGTATACGTATACTATTATCTCGGCGGCTACGCCCTCATCGAAACCGAGGGCGGTCACGTGGGCTGGTGTCAGGCTTCATATCTCTCGGATACATTCGACGCTGACCTCAGCGCGAAGAACCGCAGGCTTTATGACGGCAAAATGGGTCTTTACGGCTGATACTTAACGGCAAACGGCAAGGGACGCGGAGTGATCTCCGCGTCCTATTTTTTTCTGTTTCAGGGCATCAAGTCCATGGGGCGAAAAAACTCACCAGATTGCCGTCTGCGGTACTTCCGAAGCCATACTGAGATGATTCGCTGTCCAATTTCTGCCTTTGCAGAGCTGCTGCATCCTTTTCGCAGCTGCGGATGTATATTCATAAATTTTCTAAATCAATGATAAAGCGCAGAAATTTTTATGCCGGCGATACTTCACTAATATAAAAATATGTGATATATTAGTAATATATCACATATACACATGGAGAGAGTAATGAGTTTACATCAGGATACGCACTGTTCACAGCTTTCCGACAGTCCGTCAATGGGCAAATTTTCATTCAGAAATCCCGATAATTTTATTTTTATTGTTGTTCTCGCCGCATTTATTGAGAGGATCGCAATGTTCTTCTATCTTGGCAGCGGGGCAACAAACGGCAGTGATGATGTGGCATACATTCAATCCGGGATCGAGTTTGCACGAACAGGGACGATTACCATCTGGTCAAGTTATCCCACCGCAACCATTATGCCCGGTATGCCGGTCATTGCCGGTCTTTTCTCACGCATATTCGGAGATGGTAATCTGTATATAGATTCCGTGCGTATCTGCTGGATTCTTTTCGGCTGCGGAACAGTTTATATTTTCTATAAATGCTGCTGTTTTTTTACACGCAAATGGGTCGCGCTCTTCGGTTCATGCGGTTTTCTGCTTCTGAACTGGGCATGGTCTGACAACACTTTCCTTACCGAGCCGCCGTACCTTTTCTTTTATATGCTGAACTTCTGCTTTATGCTTGCAATGGGTGAGGAGCGCAGCGGCGTAATAAACAAAAAGAATGCCTTCGGCTATGCCCTCTCATTTTTTGCCGCGCTGATGTTCCGTGCGAATATACTTGTTATGCCCGTGGTATGCGCCGTTTATCTGTTCGCTGTCAAGAAAAAGAAGCTCTCCGCGTATCTTTTTCATCTTGCGGTTCTGGGTGTAACCATGCTTATTTTCATCGTTCCGTGGTCTGTCAGAAACTATAAGCTCTTCGGCGAGTTTATCCCTATAACCGGCGGCTCCGCCAATCCCCTGCTCGTCGGAACATACCAGGGGCGAAAAGCCCCGAAGGATGAGGAGCTTGATTACGAAACGAACGTGTATGCGGTGATACGTGAAAAATATCCGGAATATTTCAACGCGGACGGTACGCTCAGGGATGGCGTTATTCCTGAAACTGTCAACGGGAAAATCGAAAAGCTCAAAGCGATGTACAGATTAAAAGAGTGGTATAAGCGCGACAAAGCCGATCTCATCTGGAGCTATCTTGCATCCAAACCGGCCAGTATGCTTAACTGGGTCTGGTGGTGGATTCCGAATATGTCTGTTTATGCTGTGCTGCGCGCTTTCAGTATTGCAAATCTCGCCGTTTGTGTGCTTACGATTTCCGCATCGCTTATAACAGGGAAGAAACGCGGTATCGTTCTCTTCCTTTCCATATTGTACCTATTCAACATCTATACCTTTGCTTTCAGCTTCGCAAGTGAACGATATGCGGCAATGTCCGTTCCTCTGCGCTATTTTATCGCCGCAATCGGTATAGATTTTTTAGCTGAACGGATTTCCGAACGAAAACGCCGCCCTGCGGCCGCGTAATAGCCTCGTAAAGAAAAGAGGTTGCAGCCCAAGCAGCTGTAACCTCTAACCTCTTTTCAACACAATTTAACACAGTATCAAAAATGGGCTGCCTCACAAGGAGACAGCCCATTTTGGGATTATATGTTATTGGGATTATATCTTCATGCAGACATCCCATGCGCGCCAGATAACGGTACGCAGGTTGCCGATAGCGACACAGTCGCCGACGCGGTGAACGTTGCGCGCCTTCTCGCCCACGGGAGTGGGAACGAAGCCGATACCGTTGATAACGGCGTCGCACTCGATATCAAAGGTCTCGCCGGTCTTGACGTTCTTCACGGTGACGGAGCCGTCACGGATGTCGGTGAGAGTGGAGTTGAGGTAAACGGGAACCTTGTGGTACTCCATTGCGTCGCGCAGGAAGGAGGTGTTCGCAAGGCAGGTCGCCTGTGCGGCAATGAGGTCGTCGCCGTACTCAACAATGATGGGGTGCTTGCCGAAGTTGTATACGAGGTCGTATGCAGCCTCGCAGGAGGACTGACCGCCGCCCAGGAACAGGATCTTGTCGCCCTCAACGGACTTGTCGCGGAGAAGCTCGGTGAAGTTGCGGGTCTTGTTGAAGCCGGGGATAGCGGGCATGGTTCTGGGAACGGAACCGGTTGCAACGATTATCTCATCAAAGGCTCTCTTGATAGTGCCAAGGTCGTTGACTTCGGTGTTGTAGCGCACTTCGATGCCGGCCTTGTCCATCTCTCTCTTGTACCACTCGATGAGTTCCTTGTCGTTCTCTTTGAAGGTCATCGCGGAAGCGGTGAGGAACAGACCGCCAAGCTCATTGGTCTTTTCAAACAGGACGGGGTGATGCCCTCTCTGCTTGAGGACGAGGCAGCATTCCATACCGCCGATACCGCCACCGATAACGGCGACCTTCTTGGGCTTTGTCGTGGGAACGATCTTGTAGCGGAGGTGCTGCATCGTGGGAGGAGTAAGAGCGCAGCGCGCCAGGTGCATGGAGTCTTCCATGTTCTGGATGTTTGCGGTGCCCTTGTACTTTGCAAAGTTGAAGCAGCCGTTGTGGCAGCGGATACAAGGCTTGATCTCGATTTCGCGGCCTTCCTTGATCTTGGTGACCCAGTCGGGGTCAACAAGGTTCTGACGTGCGATAGCGACGGCAGCCAGACGGCCTGCCGCGATCTCCTCGGCGGCCTTGACGGGATCCATACGGCCGGCGCAGACACAGGGAGCGTTGGTGAACTTCTGGATATGCTCAACATACTCAAGGTTGCAGTTGTCGGGCATGTACTGAGGCGGATGCGCCCAATACCATGCGTCGTAAGTACCGTTGTCGCAGTTGAACATTGCGTAACCGGCTTCCTCAAGGTACTTGACGGCCTTTTCGGACTCTTCCATATCACGGCCGAATTCCACGAAGTCGGTCTCATAAGGCATTGCGCCCTTGCACCAGCCCTTAGTCTTGGAAACGACGGAGTAACGCAGGGATACAGGGAAGTCGTCGCCGGCATACTTGTGGATGCACTGGACTATCTCGACCGGGAAGCGGAAACGGTTCTCGAAGCTTCCGCCGTACTCGTCTGTGCGGAAGTTCCAGTTCTTAATGGTGAACTGGTCAAGCAGATAGCCCTCGTGAACGGCGTGGATCTCAACGCCGTCAACGCCTGCTTCACGCAGGAGCTTTGCGGTCTTACCGAAAGCCTCGACCATCTCATGGATCTCTTCCTTGGTCATGGGACGGGAGGAGATGTCTTCATACCAGCGGTTGGGCGTCTCGGATGCGGATGCGCAGCAGTATTCAACATCCAGGAAAGGAGATGCAAGCTTGCCGAGAGTCTTGTTCTTGAGCAGAGTGACCATCATTCCGTTGATAGCCATGGAGCGGCCGAAGCCTGCCGCCAGCTGGATAAACAGCTTGCCGCCGGTCTTATGGTATTCATCCATAAAGGGCTTCAGTTCTTTGAACATCTGCTTGTTCTGGTAGAGCCAGCGCTTGCCCATGGTATCACGGACACACTGCATACCGGGGAGGACAAGACCTACGCCGTCCTTTGCTCTGGAGAGCAGATGGTATGCCGCCTCTTTATCAAAATGGCAGGGCTCAAGCCAGCCAAAGAGGGATGTGCCGCCCATAGAGCACTGCACGATGCGGTTGGGGATCTCAACATTACCGATTTTCCACGGTGTGAAGAGAGCATTGTACTTTTCGTTCAAGTATTTCGCTTCCTTTCATATAATAAATGGGACGTTAGAAAATGTTTTCTCCTGCGTCGAGCATTTAACCAGAAGATTAACAACATTATAACCTATCCCTGCGAATAAATCAATCATAAGCTAAAAAATAATTTCAACTTTGTTACTTTTTAATTATAATCTAACTCTGCTTTTGTCTAATTTGGCGAACCGCGCCTGTAATTTTAAAAATTATTTTGAAAAATGTCTTTTTCCAGAGCGTTTTGCGATTTTTTTAACGATTTTTCACGTTTACCGGCGGCCGGTGCGCTCCTTGACAGCCGCACCGCAGGACACGCTGCGCAGCAGCGCGCATTTTTGCGGAAAAGACATTATTATTGACAATTCTGCCGTCAGGATATATTATATTTACCGGCTTTTACGGTCAATTAATATATTCTGAAAAAGAGGGTGACAGTGATGAAGAAAATGGCGGTTTGTTATGAGTGTTGTTGTCGATGTCGCTGTCGCCGTTACTGAGTAAGCCCGTAAAGGGTTCGTCTGCGGCGGCGCGTTTTTGCGTCGTCATTCTATTTTTAAATACCGTTTCCTATTTAAATATATCAAATTCCGAATATGTGAGGTAAACAAAATGAAAATATATACTTCCGCACAGCAGCTTATCGGACACACACCGATACTGGAGCTTGTGAATATCGAAAAAAGACGCGCCCTCAAGGGCAGGCTTCTCGCAAAGCTTGAAAGCGCCAACCCCACCGGCTCGGCAAAGGACAGAGCCGCGCTTTATATGCTCGACAAGGCGGAGGAACAGGGGCTTGTCGATAAAAACACTGTTATAATAGAGCCTACCTCCGGCAACACAGGCATCGGTCTTGCAAGCATCGGTGCGCAGCGCGGCTACCGCGTGATAATAGTCATGCCGGACAGTATGTCGCTGGAAAGACGGCTTCTCATGTCCGCCTACGGGGCGGAGCTTGTGCTTACGCCCGGAAGCGAAGGCATGAAGGGCTGCGTTGAAAAGGCGGAGGAGCTTGCCGCCGGATTTGAAAAGGCATATATCCCCGGACAGTTCATAAATCCCGCAAACTCCCTCGCCCATTACGAGACGACCGGTCCCGAGATCTGGGAGGACACTGACGGGAACGTTGACATCTTTGTCGCCGGCGTCGGCACTGGCGGAACAATAAGCGGCACAGCGCGCTTTCTCAAGGAAAAGAACCCGAATGTCAGGATCGTCGCGGTAGAGCCGGACACCTCTCCCCTGCTCAGCAAGGGCTACGCCGGAAAGCACGGTCTTCAGGGCATCGGCGCAAACTTCGTGCCGGAGATACTCCAGAGAGAGCTTATTGACGATATAATGACCGTCAGCACGGAGCAGGCATACGAAATGGGGCGCGAGACCGGCCGTCATGAGGGCATACTTGTCGGCATCTCGGCGGGCGCGGCGCTTTACGCGGCGGCGGAGCTTGCATCCATGGAGGAAAACCGCGGCAAAAACATCGTCGCCCTCGTTCCCGATACGGGCGATCATTATCTCTCCACGGAAATGTTCGCCGGAGGTAACGGCTGATGTTTGACGATCTCCGCGAAAGCATACAGGCATACATGGCAAGGGATCCCGCGGCAAGAACGGCGTTTGAGGTCTATACGCTCTACCCCGGGCTCAAGGCCGTCCGCAGTCACCGCAAAGCGCACTGGTTCTATGAGCATAAAATGTTCTTCATTGCGCGGCTGATTTCCCAGATAAGCCGCCGCCGGACGGGCATCGAGATACATCCCGGCGCAAAGATCGGCAAGCGGCTCGTGATCGACCACGGCATGGGCATCGTGATAGGCGAGACCGCCGAGATAGGCGACGACTGCCTTCTCTATCACGGGGTAACGCTCGGCGGTACCGGCAAGGACACCGGCAAGCGCCATCCGACTATCGGCAGCAACGTGCTTATAAGCGCCGGTGCAAAGGTGCTCGGGCCGTTCAAGGTCGGTGATAACAGCCGTATCGCGGCAAACGCCGTCGTGCTGAGCGAAGTCCCACCCGACAGCACGGCAGTCGGCATCCCCGCGAAGATCGTGCGCATAGCCGGACGCAAGGTCAGCTATGCCGACGAGGTCGATCAGATCCATGTCTCCGATCCCACGGCGGAGGAGCTTGCCTCAATAAAACGGCAGCTGGAGCAGCTTGAGCAGCATCTCGGCATAAAGTAGTATAAGCAGCACTGTTTATACGAAAAATATATAACCGCGTCAGGATTCGCATCAGCGTTCAGCAATTTGCCCAAATATTGCGCATAAATTTTGTGTAATATATAAAAAGTGTAACCCGTTGTTGACGTGTTCGTTTACGAGTTGTATAATACCTCTACGTTCCGGAACCGAAAATATATTCGTCCGGGAAAAATAAAACGGAGGAAATATCATGAAAAAATTTCTTGCTATCCTCATGGCTCTCGTCATGATTCTTGCTCTCGTTCCCGCAAGCTACGCAGATTCGATGGATGATCTGGTCGCGGCTGCGCAGGCAGAGGGCGAACTGGTCGTTTACGGCTCCTGCGAGGAGGAATATCTCGCGGCCGCCTGCGAAAACTTTGAGAAGCTCTACGGCATAAAGGTCAGCTATCAGCGCCTTTCCACCGGTGAGGTTCAGGCAAAGATCGAAGAAGAGAACGGCAATCCTTCCGCTGACGTCTGGTTCGGCGGCACGACCGATCCCTACAACGTCGTTGCGGCAGAGGGTCTGCTCGAAGCTTACGAGGCTGAGAACGCTTCTCACCTGCTCGGCGATATGTACCGCGACAAGGACGGTTATTGGTACGGCATCTACAAGGGAATCCTCGGCTTTATGGTAAACAAGGGTGAGCTTGACCGTAAGGGTCTTGAGGCTCCTCAGGATTGGCAGGATCTTCTCAAGGATGAGTACAAGGGTCTTATCTGGCTGTCCAACTACAACACCGCCGGTACCGCAAAGCTCGTCATCAACACCATGATCCAGAAGTACGGTCACGACGAAGGTATCCAGTACCTCGTAGACCTTGACAAGAATATTCAGGTTTACACCAAGTCCGGCTCCGGCCCGTCCAAGAACGTCGGCACCGGTGAGTGCGTCATCGGCATCGGCTTCCTGCATGACGGCATCACTCAGATCGTTGACAACGGCTACGATAATATTGAGCTTATCATTCCCTCCAGCGGCACCTCTTTTGAGATCGGCGCTACCGCTATCTTCAAGGGCGCAAAGCACCCCAACGCCGCTAAGCTGTGGGTAGAATATGCTCTCTCCCCCGACTGCGTCAATCTCGCAAAGGACAACGGTTCCTACCAGTTCCTCGTAATTGACAACGCCGAGCAGCCCACTCAGGCAGCAGAGTTCGGTCTTGACCCCAACAACGTCATGGACTATGACTTTGAGGACGCAAAGAACAACATCAAGACCTATATCGAAGAGGTTATGACCGCTATCGCAGACGCAGGTTCGGACACCGGCGCAGATCGTTTCAAGACCGAGTGATAAAAGCTTCTCCCGATATATCACTATGACTCCGCGAACGGAGGCGGCATTTGCCGTCTCCGTTTTTTGAATTTTCCCATTATTTCCCGAAAAGCAAGGAGAGGAGAATATATATGGCAAGAAGTCAGGGCGCGATGCTTGATCGTAAAAAGCTGATGGCTGACCCGATAATGGTCACGACCATTGTCGTGCTTATAACCTTTTTGACTTTGTTTATACTTTATCCGCTGGCGATACTGCTGGTTGACAGCTTTGTAAGCGACAGCGGGATAGGCTTTGATACTTTCAAACGCATTTTCGCCATACCGACCTTTACGACAGCTATAACAAACACGCTCAAGGTGGGCTTTGTTGTGGGCATTGCCTCGTCCCTTATCGGGCTGCTGTTCGCATACGTAGAGGTCTACGTCAAAATGAATAAATTCGTGGGCGGACTTTTCAAGGTGGTTTCCATGCTGCCTGTCGTCTCGCCCCCGTTCGTGCTGAGTCTTTCGATGATAATGCTTTTCGGCAAGGCGGGTATTATCACGCGCTTTCTACTCGGCATATATGACAACAGCGTTTACGGCTATTGGGGCATCGTGATCGTTCAGACGCTCACTTTCTTCCCCGTGTGCTACATGATGCTCAAGGGTCTGCTGAAAAACATCGACCCCTCCCTCGAAGAAGCCGCCCGCGACATGGGCGCGTCCCGCATGAAGGTGTTCACAAGCGTGACTCTGCCGCTCATGCTGCCCGGTCTCGGCAACGCTTTTCTCGTGACCTTCATCGAATCGATCGCCGACTTTGCCAACCCCATGATAATAGGCGGCTCGTATGATACGCTGGCAACCTCCATATATTTGCAGATCACCGGCGCATACGACAAGGCGGGCGCCGCCGCAATGGCGGTCGTGCTGCTGTGCATCACGCTTATGATGTTCGCCGTGCAGAAATACTATCTTGAAGCAAAAACCGCCGCCACGCTCACCGGCAAGGCATCCCGCGGCAGAATGTTGATCGAGGACAAAAGCGTCAAGATCCCGCTCACGGTGCTGTGCTCTCTTGCGGCGTGCTTTGTGATAATGATGTACATCTGCGTTCCGATAGGCTCGTTCTTCCCGACATGGGGATATAAATTCTTCCCGCTCACCGGCAAATGGTTCAAGCTCGTCTTTACGCGCTATCACGGGTTCCAGGCATTCAGGGATTCGTTTGTCCTCTCGTTTATCTCCGCTCCCATAACCGCGCTCCTGAGCATGATAATTTCCTACCTTGTCGTCAAGCGCAAGTTCAAATCAAAGGGCTTTATCGAAGCGGTCTCCATGCTGGCGATGGCTGTTCCGGGTACGGTTCTCGGCGTCGGGTACATAAGGGGCTTCTCCGGCGGCGTGTTCCACACCGGCTTTTTGCAGGGGCTTTACGGCACCGGACTTATACTTGTGATCGTCTTCGTGGTGCGTTCGCTGCCTACCGGCACGCGAAGCGGTATTTCCGCCCTGCGTCAAATAGACAAGTCCATTGAGGAATCCGCCTACGACATGGGCGCGGACAGCTTCAAGGTGTTTATGACCGTTACCCTGCCGCTTATAAAGGATTCCTTCCTCTCCGGTCTTGTCACGGCGTTTGTGCGCTCCATTACGGCCATTTCCGCAATCATTCTGCTCGTCACGCCGCAGTTCCTGCTTATCACGGTTCAGATCAATGAGTTTGCGGAGAAGGGCTCTTACAGTCTTGCCTGTGCCTTTGCAACCATTCTTATCATAATCACCTACGGCGCCGTGTTGCTGATGAATCTGTTCATCAAGCACTTCGGCACCAGCAGAAAAATAAAGGAGGATAACTGACCTATGGAAAAGATCAAAAAGGGCGTCCGCCTGGAGCATATCTCCAAAATATATCAGGACCCGAAAACCGGCAAGGACTTCTATGCCGTCCATGACACAAGCCTTACCATAGAGCCCGGCTCCTTTGTCACGCTGCTCGGCCCTTCCGGCTGCGGCAAAACAACAACGCTCAGGATGATCGCCGGGTTTGAAAGCCCGGACGAGGGCGAAATATATCTCGGGGACGAGCCTATCAACGAGCTTACCCCCAACAAACGCGATACCGCCATGGTGTTCCAGAGCTATGCTCTGCTGCCGCATTACAACGTGTTCGATAACGTGGCATACGGTCTGAAGCTGCGCAAGCTTCCCAAGGACGAAATCCAGTCCCGCGTTATGAACATCCTCAAGCTGGTAGAGCTTGAGGGCATGGAGGGGCGCATGACGAACCAGCTGTCCGGCGGTCAGCAGCAGCGCGTCGCCCTTGCGAGAGCTCTCGTTATCGAGCCTTCCGTCCTGCTTTTTGACGAGCCGCTTTCTAACCTCGACGCAAAGCTGCGCGTGTCGATGAGAACCGAGATACGCCGCATCCAGCAGGAAGTCGGCATTACCGCGATCTATGTCACGCACGACCAGTCCGAAGCAATGGCGCTCAGCGACAACATCATCATAATGAACAAGGGCGTCGTGGCGCAGATGGGTACGCCGCAGGAGATATATTACCACCCCAACAGCGAGTTCGTCGCCGACTTTATCGGCGAGGCGAACTTCCTCAAGGGAAAACTCACCGAGACCGGCGGGAAACCCGCGCTTGATATTGCCGGAACTCCCGTCCCCGTGGAACGCAGAGACGATATGCGCACCGGCGAGGAATACACCATTGTTCTCCGCCCCGAGGCCGCAAGGCTCACGGAGAGCAAGGGACTGCCGTGCAGGGTCGTGCTGTCCTGCTTCATGGGTTCATACCAGAACTATCATGTCATGGTCGGCGATACCCTTGTCAAGCTTACCGAAAACAACCCCAAGAACAAGCGTATATTCAACGTAGGCGAAAACTGCTTCCTCGACTTTGAGACCGAGTCCGTACATGTACTTTGATATTGTATATATTCTGAAATTCTATGAAAAATTTGAGCGATTTTATATCCGCCGCAAAGCGTGACGAGCACGTCTGGATCGCCGATGTGCGCAAAGCCTTTGCCGCCGATCCGTCGGCTTCAAAAGCGTTTATCCGTCTCGACAGGCTTGACGGCAGCCGGATCGAATACCCCTGCCCGATGCCCCGCTGGAAGTCGGACGATGAATTTGTGTTTCTCGTTGATTATCTCAGCGCCGAAATATACAACATCTTTTCCGTATACAGCGGCAAAGCCGTCACCGTTTTCGGCAACGACAGCGATCATATGCTTTTTGAAACCGCATTTTCCCGCTTTTTCTATGAATCCGGCTATAAAAAAGTGATAAACGTCGCCCGCAGATTAAGCGGCTGCACTCCGGCGCTGACGCATCTTCCGATGAGTGCGTATACCCCGCTGCCGAGAGGCGCGGAGGAAAGCCACGGCGATATGTCCGCAAAAATTGAGGCGGCTGTCGGAAGTGTCGGATGCGGAGCATACTGCGGGATAGACGTCGGCGGGACGGACATAAAGCTTGCCGCGTCGCTGGACGGGAAGCTCATCGCCGTCAAGGAGTATGATTGGAACCCGTCGCTTTTCCGGCGCGCCGAAAGCATCAAAGCGCCCGTGCGCCTGCTTGCACGGCTGATGGCCGCCTGCGTTGAAAACGAAAAGCCGGGCGCCGCCGTCGATATGTCTCCGGCGCTCGACCGGCTTGCCGGTCACGGGACGATAGAGCGCTGCATCCGTGCAGTTGAGGAGCATTGCGGCGGTATAGGCAGATTTGACGCGCTTGCCCTCAGCTTTCCGGACATTGTCATCAACAACCGCATCATGGGCGGCGAAACGCCGAAAACCGCCGGTATCCGCGCCGATATGTCCGCCGATTACGAGGCGGAGCTTGTCAGTCTTTCAAGGCTGAACGACGAGCTTCTTGACATTGCGGACAGTGTCTCCGTTATAAACGACGGCCCCATGGCGACATTCAGCGCCGTGTGTGAGCTTGCGTATTCGCACCCGTCAAGCACAGGCGCGGTCATTGCGCACAGTCTCGGCACCGATCTCGGAACGGGCTGGATAGACAGCGGCGGCAATATCCCGCAGATCCCGCTTGAGTGCTATGACCTTCTCTTTGACCTTGGCAGCAATGCCTCAAGATATCTCCCGCCGGAGGATATGCGTTCGCTCAAAAACGAAAATTCCGGCATGGCGGGTGCAAGGCGCTATCTGGGTCAGGCGGCGGTATACCGGCTTGTTTACCTCAGTGAGCCGGCGCTCATCCGTGATTTTGTTGACGAATCGCACGGCTTCCCCGAAATCAGGATGAAGCCGGAGGACATGAGAAAAGCCTGCCTTGCGCATATCATGGAAAAGGCCGCCGGACACAACAGGACAGCAGAGGCCGCCTTTACGCAGATAGGCGTGAATCTCGCGCATATAACCGAGGAAATAGAATATCTCACCCGTGCCAACGTTGACACGCGCTGGCTGTTCGGCCGGTTTGTGAAGAACAGGCACTGTTCCGATCTTATACGTGCAGGCTTCAACTCCGTTATTCCGGATATTGAGCTGATACCGGCTGATGACGGCATGGCGGCTACTCCCCTTATGAAGCAGCTTGCCGGCAGGAGCGACGTCACCGTTGCGCAGTTTGCGCAGGCGGTCAGCGCACTGTATTTTTCAGAATACAAGTAAAAAAACGGCTGCGGCGATTTTTCATTTCGCCGCAGCTGCTTTTCATTTTTCCAAAAAATGTTGGGTGCAGTTCGTCCCGACCGGACGCCTGCCCCAACATTTATTTTTGAACATTTTTCACCCTCTGGCGTTTTCGGGCGGTATGCTTTCCCATGCGATCACGTTGACAATGGGCGGCAGGGACATGGTTACGGTTCCGTTGGTGTAGACCATGATGTGCTCATCCGCCGCGGGAAGCTCCGTATCCTCATTGAAGCAGGCTACGACCTCCCCCATGCTTTCGGTGCTGAGCGTGACGGAATGTTCGGCGGCGTCCACCGACGTCACAACGCCGTCATAGCTGCCGCCGTCCGTAAGCTCCTGCGCATGGATGGTCAGATCATCATCCACGGATACCAGCAGTATGATCTCCTGCTCAATGGTGGCTTCAAAGCCGCGGCTGTATACGAAACGGACTATGCTGTCCCCCGCTTCGACCGCGTCCAGCGTGAAATGCTGTGTACCGCCGACGCCGACCATATCGTCCGTATTGGGAGCCTGCACATATTCGCCTTCGGAATTATCTATCTTCACCGAGCTTCCGCCCAGCACAAACGCCGTCCAATCATAGCCTGTCGTCGGGTTTGACGGGAGCGAATATGTCATCTGACCCTTGGGTGCAGCGGTGTCCGCCCCGCCGTCGGCGGGTTCGTCGCTTGCCTGACAGCCGACGGTCAGAGCCGCGCCGAGTGCGGCAAGCAGTATTACGGCGATAACGATCGTTTTATTCTTCATAGCAAAAGCCTCCTTTTTAGAATTCATACGAAATCTGTGCGTCAGGGGCGCGGATAAAACGCCTCCGCTTTCCGCCGCTCTTCCGTATCACCCATAAAGACGCGGCAAAACGGACGATGTTCCCAGCATTTTCCGATCCGCCGGAAAATTTGCCGCCCATCCTCTGCCGCTTCAATAGCAGTATGTGCACTGTACGCGGATAAATACCGCCTGTAAAGGCTCTATGTACTTGTGTTGCGCGGGAGACAATGCTATAATTAATGCGTTTTAATTATGCTTCCTGCTCTTGTCGGGCGGACTTTTCCTCTTCCTCCTGATGCTTGCTGAGCAGCAGGAGCTTTTCCGACAGCAGCTTTGCAAAACCGCTTACCACCGCTGAGGACAGCATAAGCTCCTCCGCGCTGTTCACCGAAAACTCGGACTCTATCTCGTGTTCCAGTATACCCGCCGCGCACATACGCACCTGCTCCACAAAATACTCCGCCGAAAGCCTGTGACGGGATACGTAGCCGTCATATATCCTATGCACCCTCTCTTCCGGGATGCCCGCAGGCAGGATCGTCTGCATTGTGGAAATGCTCAGGCTCTGCTTCAGTGAGCATATCATTATAAGATATGCGATATGCACCCTGTAATAGCGCTTTTTGACCGGTTCGGGCATGAGGTGCCTCCGGACATAGTTGTTTATCGCGGCGGCGGTAATAAACTGTTCCTCTTTCAGCTCCGGAGGAAGATAATCCAGATATTGGCAAAGCAGAGTGAGAACCTGCTCCATATATAAGCCGATATCGGGGATCTCCTCCCACTTCGGCAGACGGTAGTCGTTCAGATATTTTTCCCACCTGCGCAGCTTTCCTGCGACAAGCGCCTTGTCATAAACCATTTGATCCACCCTTTCCGGTGAAAGTATAGCAGAAACTTGTCTTACATTCAAGAACAAATCGTATTTATTGTCTTGACACAATCATATGCATTTGGTAATATAATCATGCAGATTAGATTAGTCCGGTCAACTGCAATGCCGCCGGTTTTGCAGTTGGCTAAAAATTTGATTGCTGCAAAGGAGACAGCTATAATGTACCGCATCGTGACAGACACATCCGCAAATTTACCTTGGTCTTATACAGAGAAAAACGGTCTGACGGTCGTTCCTTTCTCATACAGGATAGACGGAAAAGAGTATTTTGAAGCCGCCGGAACATTCGACGGACCGGCATATTATAATGCAATACGCCGCGGGAGCATTGCAACCACATCCCAGATACCGCCGCAGCGCTTCGTTGACGCCATGACACCGTTGCTGGAGAACGGAGACGATATACTTTATGTCGGTATGTCCTCGGGTATCAGCGGCGCTTTTCAGTCCGCCGTTATAGCTTCGCATGAGCTGAACGAAAAATTCCCCGAGCGCAAAATACGCCTTGTGGACACACTTGCCGCGTCTCTCGGAGAGGGTATCCTTGTGATAAAGGCCGTGCAGATGAAAGCGGATGGCGCATCGCTGGACGAGACGGCGGATACGCTTGAGGGGATGAAGAAAAATGTCTGCCAGCTGCTTCTGGTCGAAGATCTGATGTACCTGCGCCGCACGGGGCGCGTATCCGGCGTCGCTGCGGTGCTCGGTTCCGTTCTCGGCGTGCGTCCCCTTCTGAAGGGGAATGAGAACGGGCAGTTGGTCGTATCAGCCAAGATCCGCGGGCGGAATCAGGCGATAAAGACCATGGCTGAACGGTACAGGACGCTTGTGCGTCAGCCGGAAAACTGCGTCGTAGGCATTGCCCACGCGGATTGCCCTGAGGACGCGGAAGCGCTTGCCGCCATGATACGCAAAGCGGCCGCGCCCAAGGAAATTCTGACGGTCTGCTATGAGCCTGTGACCGGCGCGCACACCGGACCGAGTGCGCTTGCGCTCTTCTTCACCGGCGCAGACGATGTGCGTTTCCAGTATTGATACAAATAGTCGGGGGCAGACGCCCAAAAAGGAGTGTGTCTCATGCCGGAATTTATTCTGATCACGGAGCTTATCGGGACTGTTGCCTTTGCCGTTTCCGGAGCAGTCATCAGCATCAACAAGCGCTTTGATATTTTCGGCGTGCTGTTCTGCGCCGTAACGACGGCGCTGGGCGGCGGCGTTCTGCGCGATATCATGGTCGCCAATCTGCCTCCGGTCATGTTCCGGAAGGAGATATATTTCATTATGGCTGTCTGCACAGGGCTTGTGATCTTTCTTATCGCCCGCCGCAATCCCGATCACTTCCGCGAGGACGCGGAACGCGCCGACAGCATAGTAAACATATTTGACGCGCTGGGTCTCGGCATTTTTACCGTGGTAGGCATAAACACCGCCATTGCGCAGGGCTATCAGGACAACGCGTTTTTCTCCGTATTCCTTGGCATGACTACCGGCTGCGGAGGCGGTATTCTGCGCGACGTAATGGTACGGGAGGTTCCGTTCGTTTTCACCAAGCGCGTATACGCCGTGGCTTCCATTGCGGGCGGTATTGTCTATTATCTTCTGGACGTGACTTTATCCATAGACCAGTTTGCCGCGCTGATCTGCGGCGTGGCCGTCACAACGGCGCTGCGCATCACCGCCGCCGTCAGAAGATGGAGCCTGCCAAAAGCGTTCTGATGCCATATCTGCTATCAATACCCGCCGTATAATAACAGCAGAGCATTTTGAAAGAGTTCAAAATGCTCTGCTGTATTTTTTTGGATATTATCAGATGTTATCAAAGGAATCTGCCCGCGTATGTAATAAGCTGCGGGAAGAGGATGCATATCGCAATGCATACAAAGGTTCCTATAATATATGGTATCAGGTACTTGAACGTCGTCGAGACCTTGATCTTCATCAGATCCGCAGCGACATACAAACACATGCCGACGGGCGGCGTTACAAGACCGATGCCTATGACAACAGTTACGAGAACGCCCAGAACAATGGGATCTATGCCGACGGACATTGCGATCGGGAAAATGATGGGCATGAACAGTGTGAGCGCTGCAATGGACTCCATGAACATCGTTACGATGAAGAACAGCAGGAGTATCATTATCAGGATCACCGTCGGATCAGTGGATACGCCGAGCATTGCACCGGTGAGCCACTTATCGAAGCCGGCAGTTGTGAGCATAATGGTATAAAGCTTGGCGCCGCCTATTACGACGAAAATTCTCGCGGAAACCCTGACCGTCTCGGTAAGGGCGAATTTGATGTCTTCCCATTTAAGTTCCCTGTATACAAGGCCGCCGCAGATAAGACCGTACAAAACGGCAATTGCGCCCGCCTCGGTGGGGGAAACGATACCGGACGTTATTGTGCCGATTATTACCAGCGGCATCAGCAGTGCAGGCCAGCTGCCCTTGAAGGTGCGCCATACCTCGCTCAGTCTGAAACGGCCTTCCTCGGGCTTGACGCCTTCCTTTTTCGCAAAGAAGTAGGAAAGCACCATCTGGGAAATACCGATCAGTATGCCGGGGATGATTCCGCCAAGGAACATTTTACCCGTGGAGATAGAGCATATGCCCGCGATAACGACCATGGGTATGCTCGGCGGGATGATAATGCCGATAGTGGAGGATACCGCCGTTACCGATACGGTAAATTCCTTTGAATAACCCTGCTTGACCATTTTGGGCATGAACATACCGGAGACGCCTGCTGTGTCGGCGACCGCGGAGCCGGAGATGCCCGCGAAGATCATGGAGGCAAGGACATTGACATGGGCAAGTCCGCCGTAGATGTGACCCACCAGAGAATAGCAGAAATCCATCAGTCGGTCGGAAATACCGCCCTTTGACATCGTGTAGCCCGCGAAGGTGTAGAGTGGAACCGCAAGCAGCGCCCACGAGTTCATTCCTTCAAACATACGCTGGGTTATTGTGACAAGCGATGTGCCGTCAATAATAATTCCGCCGATCGCCGCAAGGCCGAGAGAAAGCCCTATGGGCACGCCAAGAAACATCAGTACGGCAAACGCCGCCAAAAGCCAGGTTATCATTATACAACGCTCCCTTCTGTGCCGCCGGTCAGCTCGTCATCCTTGGAGGTGACGGTCACGAGTATATTCAGCACAGTGCCGATAATGCACAGAACACCGGCAACCGGGAAAATGGAATATACCTGTCCCATGGTGAACTCCGGCATGGTCGATACCTTCTGGATAGCTCTCTGGGAAAGGATCGAGCCGCTTTTTATCATATAGAAATAGAACACGAGCAGAGCGGCGTCAACCACCAGCCTGCCTATCTTCTGGCCGTGCGGAAGCTTGCCGAACAGCGCGTCAACCGCCTCGACCCTGAGGTTCGTGCCTGCCGCGGCAACGCCGGCGGCGCCTATGAGCATAGCCCATACGTTGGCATACTGCGAGAACTCCATATACCATCTGAAGCCGCCTACGGCGGGGATGAGTCTGAGAATAACATTCGCAATAAGCACTATGAACATCGCCGCCAGAAGAACGGCGGATAAATAAGTCAGTACCAGATCATATGTGTGCTGTATTTTTTTAAGCATTTAAAATTCCCCTTTTATGAAAGAATGCCAAATCAAAAGCTTTTGAAAAGGCCGCTTCTGCTGAGAAGCGGCCCATAATTGCAGCCGGTCAGAGGCTTCCCGGATTACTTGGAGGCAAGCCACTCATTGAGCTGGGCAAGAAGTTCAGCGTCAATGTCCTTATTCGATTCGATAACAGACTTGCTTGCTTCGGCAAAAGCGGAGAGGTCGGGATAGTTGATCTTCATACCCTCTGACTCGAGGTTGGCAACATAGTCATTGGTCTGCTGCTTGTTCATTTCACGGTCGGTCACTGCGGACGAGGTCGCGGCAGCCTGTACGATCTCCTGCTGCTCGGGAGTCAGCTTCTGCCATACGGACTCGGCTATTGCAAAGCACATGCCGGAGTAGATATGGTTGGTGACGGAGAGGTACTTCTGTACTTCATAGAGCTTGTTGTTGTAGATGACAGGAATGGGGTTCTCCTGAGCATCGTAGGTGCCCTGCTGGAGCGCCTGATAAAGCTCATTGAATGCAAGCGGCTGGGGATTTGCGCCGAGAGCGGTCATGGTAGCCATGATAACGGGGTTCTCGGGAGTGCGGATAAGCATACCCTTCATATTTTCGGGCGTCTCAACGGGAGCCTTGGAGTTGGTCACGCAGCGGAAGCCGTTGTCGTAGTGGGCAAGGACGCGGATGTTGTTCGGAATAAGACCCGCTTCGGCAGCCGCCTCAATGGGACCGTCGCAGAATTCCCATGCTTCCTCAAAGCTGTTGAAGAGGAAAGGCAGGGCGGAGATGCCCATGTTGGGAACGAGAGTTGCAAAGTTGGAGTTGTCGGTGATGATGATATCAACGGTGCCTGCGTCAAGGACGAGGGAGTTGATAAGGTCGGCATCGCCGCCAAGCTGACCGGCAGGATAAAGCTTGCCTGTCACAGCGCCGTTTGTTTTCTCGGTGATCTCTCCGATGAACTGGAGAGCGCCCTTTGCGCGGGGATCTTCCTCGTTGGTGGAAATGCCTATTTTAAGTACGATCGCATCTGCTGCCTTTTCGGCGGCGGGTGCTGCGGCTTCTTCAGCTGCAGGTGCTGCTTCCTCTGCCGGGGCTTCTGCGGGTGCTGCTTTCTGTCCGCATGCGCACAGTGCGAAAATCATGCAGAGAGCAAGGGCGAGTGCTAAAAACTTTTTCATTTTTGCATATCCTTTCATAAATATCATCTATTTTCGTTTAAAATAGATTCCGGTTTAAATAATTCCCTTGACTTCGAGAGCTTTTTTCAGCTCCTTTGCGCCGAAACGCGGCGAACCGAGGAACGGCTTTCCGAAAACCGCCTCAAGATGCGGTTCGGCATATGCCATGCTCCCCTGCGCGAGGACGAACAGATCGACCTTGTCGGCTATCGTCTTTGCACTCTCGCTAAGTCTTGTCCTGAACTGCTCCTGATCGAGTCCGAACGCGCCCTCAACAAGGCAGTCAACAGTTTCAACGTGTCTGCCCATTTCACGGGCGACCCTGTTGATCGTATTCTTCGTCGGGATAAGCGTTGTGGGCAGCGTCGCCATAACGCCGATCCTGTCGCCGCGCCTTACGGCCTCACGGCACATCTCCTCATCCACACGCACGATGGGAACGCCCAGATATTTTGCCATATCCTGCGCGGCGTCGGCAACCTCGCCGACGGAGGAGCAGAGATTCAGTATCGCATCACAGTCTTCCTCAACCGCTTTCATGTACATTCCCACAAGCCTTGCCGCCGGTTTCGCGGTGACATAGCCCGCCTTGCCGACGTCGCCGATTATCGTACCGTCATGTAGCGACAGCATATCGACAGCGTCGCCCAAATTATTGCGGACCTCGCGCTCGACAAGCTCCTCAAGCTCGGGTGTAGTGCCGGTATATATCAGACCAACCTTCATAAATCACACCTCGTATTCATCCTACATCCTATGTTTGATGTTGTGTGATTATTGTAATCTAAAATATGCGCCGTGTAAATTGGAATTATCTCCAAGTTTTTCATCCCAAAATTGTACAGTTTTAACAAACTATTAACAAGCGTATCCGTCTCCGGATGTCATCCGCCATTGCCGCCGGCAGTGGAAAAGCGCGGCAGAGCAGCGATTTTATAAAAACAGTGCGGCTTATTATTCAAACCGCACCTGAGAGTGCCGAAATAGCCGCACCTTCGTTTTTGCGCATCGGGAGAGTTTCTCCCGCCCGTGTCCGGATATTAAGAGGCTCTATCTTTTTTCCCAATAGACATAGTGGTTTACCACCGCGTTTTCTATGGAGCTTCTGTCCCTGTTCACCACAACATCGTAAAGCTGCCTGTGCAGCTGTTCATAGGCTTTGACGTCTCCGGAAAGAATGGCCTTCTTCGTCGTCTCCTTGCGGGACGGCACCGTAAGTTTGTTGATGAAAACGCAGATCGTGTGCAGCTGGGGATTTGAGGCAAGCTCTGTGATGACGTCGTGAAAAGCGCAGTCCGCTTCCGTCACCTTTTCCGTATCCGGTACAGGCTCCGACACGGACTCGATAAGCCTGTCAAGCGCGGCTTTGAGCTTTTCCCGTCCCTGCTCGTCCGTACCCTTTTCCGCAATGACATACAGCGTCCCGATATCCAGCGTCTTTCTGAGATCGACGAAATCTCTCCAATTATTGTTCTGCATGATCAGAGAGTAAAGCACGGGCGAGAGCATTTTGGGGTCATAGCTGTCCGAGATAAATGTTCCTTCGGCTCTTTTTATATATATAACGCCCTGCGCCTCAAGCTGCTTTATGGCCTCCCTCACGGAATTTCTGCCCGCGCCGAGATTATGGCACAGCTCTGCCTCCGTGGGGAGCTTGTCCCCCGGTCTGAGATTGCCTTTTATAAGCTGATCAACTATAAACTCCTTCACACTGTCCACAACGGAGACGTTTTTCAGCGTAGGATATTCCAGATTGCTTTGAATCATTTTTTTCCATCCTTTTTTTCGATCCAGACAATCATAGATGAATTATCATTTTGTGTCAACCTTTTTTGGCAGACTTCTCTTTCTATATTATGCACAATTTGAATCCTCGGATTATGTTCAATCTCAACAAAAATCTTAGGAATCACAATTTTCTGCTTTACAAGCGAGGGAATACTTGATAATATGCAAACATCCTACATAGGACATTTGAATATTCCGATAAGGTTAAAGAAGGTGCATATTAATGACAGCTGAAGAATTATCCAAGGTTGCCAACCGACTGAGGCTTGACGTTGTTGAGACGATAAACGCCTGCGGCGACGGTCATCCCGGTCCCTGCATGTCCATTGCCGACATTATGGCAGTCCTCTATTTTGAGGAAACGACACTCGACCCCAAAAATCCGCGCTGGGAAAAGCGCGACCGCTTTGTTCTGTCCAAGGGTCACGCCTGCCCCATTCTCTATGCAGCGCTTGCCCGCAAGGGTTATTTTGACGTAAGCGAACTGAAAGGTCTGCGCACTCTGGGTTCCTTCCTGCAAGGGCATCCCGACAGCAACAAGATCCCCGGCATAGACACCGTGACCGGCTCTCTCGGCAACGGCGTCGCAATAGGTTCCGGCATGGCGCTCGGCGCAAGGATGCAGGGCATCGACAACTATACCTACGTAATAGTAGGCGACGGTGAAGAAGAAGAGGGCATTATCTGGGAAGCCGCCATGGCCGCGGCAAAGTTCAATCTCGGCAGACTTATCGTCTTTGCCGATCTGAACAACCACCAGTCCGGCGGCAGAGTAACCGAGCTTTCAAGCCTGTACCCCGTAGCCGACAAGTGGGAAGCGTTCCATTGGCACGTGCAGAGCATCGACGGACACGACATTGACGCGATCCGCAATGCCATAAAAGAGGCGAAAAAAGTCACCGATAAGCCTTCTATCATTTGCTGCAAGACCGTCAAAGGCAAGAACATTCCCTACATGGAGGACAACAACGCATGGCACAAGCGTGTTCCCACGGATGAGGAAGTCGAGATTGCACGCGAAGCCCTCAAAGGCAAGATTTGGGAGGTTTGATTGTTATGGCAGTTAAAAGTACACGAGTAGCGGCTATGGAAGCGATCCTTGAGGCCGCAAGAAAAGACGAAAAAATAGTTATCGTTTCCCCCGACTCCGTAGGCGCGGCGAGAGCCACCGCTTTCAGGGACGAATTTCCCGAGCGCGTTATCGAAGTCGGCATTGCGGAGCAGGACGCCGTTGATATTGCGGCAGGTCTTGCCTCGACCGGTATGAAGCCCATTGTTGTTTCCTACGCCGGCTTCCTCACCATGAGAGCCTGCGAAATGATAAGGACATTTGTTGCGTATCCCGGACTCAACGTCAAACTCATCGGTCTCAACGGCGGTATGCTCGGCGGTGAGCGCGAGGGCGTTACCCACCAGTTTTACGAGGACGTTGGCATTCTCCGTTCTATGCCCGGCGTCAAGATACTCTGTCCCGCCGATGCGCAGCAGGCAAAGCTTGCCGCCGCCGCAATGCTTGAGATCGACGGTCCCGTCTACCTCAGGCTTGGCTCCGGCAGAGAGCCTGAAGTGTTTGAGGAAGGCACGCCGTTTGAGTTCGGCAAGATCCGCGAAGTGAAATCCTACGGCAATGACGTCGCCATTTTTGCTTCCGGGTTCATTATGGATCGCGCCATTGAAGCGCTTGAAGAGCTTCACGCCGAGGGCATAAACGCCACCCTTATAGACGTATCCACGATAAAGCCCATGGACAGCAAGGGCGTTGCCGCCGTTCTTGAAAAGTGCAATTGCGCCGTTGCCGTTGAAGACCACAACTATTTCTGCGGTCTCTCCTCCGCTATCTGCGAGATCGCCTGCCATTTCCACCCCTGCAAGGTCAGACGTCTCGGCCTGCGCGACGTATATCCCAGATCGGGCAAGGCAGCCGAGCTTCTTGACGCATACGGTCTGAGCGTAAAAGATATTATTGATGCAGCAAAGGATGCGATGAAATAATGGAACTTAACAGCAGTAAAATTTTTTCCGGCGTTGACCATTCCGATGCGAGATCGCTTCTCTACGCGACGGGGCATCTTCCAGAAAACATCGGCAAAAAGCCGCTTATCGGCGTTGTCAACACCTTCAACGAGATAGTTCCCGGCCACTTCCACCTCAGAGGGATAGCCGACGCCGCAAAGCAGGGCGTCCTCATGGCCGGCGGCGTACCCGTTGAATTTCCCACGATAGCTATCTGCGACGGTATCACGATGGCGCACAAGGGTATGATGTATCCTCTGCCCAGCAGAGAGCTTATCGCCGATTCCATCGAGGCAATGACCATGGCGCACGGTCTTGACGGACTTGTCCTTGTCGTATCATGCGACAAGACCATTCCCGGCGCTCTTATGGCGGCGGCAAGAATGAACATCCCCGCAATAGTCATTTCCGGCGGTCCCATGCCCACGGGACACTACGGCAACGAGGTCTCCGACTACTCCAAGTGCATCGAAACGGTCGGCCTTGTCCACAACGGCAAGATGACCGAGGACGAGCAGGAGGAGCTTACCCGTCACTGCTGCCCCGGCTGCGGCTCATGCAGCGGTATGTTTACCGCAAACTCCATGAACTGCCTTGCTGAAGCCCTCGGCATGGCTTTGCCCGGCAACGGAACCATTCCCTCCTACTACGGGGAAAGGCTCGCCCTTGCAAAGCACGCCGGTATGAGAGCGGTCGAGCTTGTAAAGGCCGACATCCGTCCGAAGGACATCATGACGGAAAAGGCGTTTGAAAACGCTATCCGCGTTGATATGGCGATCGCAGGCTCCACCAACACTACGCTGCATCTTCCCGCCATTGCCAACGAGCTTGGTCTCAGACTGCCGCTGAGCAAGTTTGACGAGATTTCCAAGACGACGCCCAATCTCTGCCATATAAGCCCCAACGGCAATCACCATATGGACGATCTGTACTTTGCCGGCGGTATCTACGCGGTAATGCACGAGCTGAACAAGGCGAAGCTTCTTGACACATCCGTTATCACCGTCGCAGGAAAGACTCTCGGCGAGCAGCTTCCCGGCCACGACGTCAGAAATCACGACGTTATCCGCCGTATCGACGCCCCCTATTCACAGCAGGGCGGTCTCGCGGTGCTGTTCGGCAACCTCGCGCCTATGGGCTGCGTCGTCAAGGCCGCCGCGGTTTGCAGCGACATGATGGTTCACACCGGCCGTGCAAGGGTCTTTTCCTATATGGAGGATGCTTCCGCCGCCATTCTCAACGGCGAGATCGTCGCGGGCGACATGGTAGTTATCAAATATGAAGGTCCCAAGGGCGGCCCCGGCATGAGAGAAATGCTCTCCCCCACTGCCGCAATCGTCGGCAAGGGACTCGGCGAAAAGGTTTCCCTGCTGACCGACGGACGCTTCTCCGGCGCAACCAGAGGCGCCGCCATAGGCCACGTTTCTCCCGAGGCTATGGAGGGCGGCGTTTTCGCAGTCATCGAGGACGGTGACACCATAACCGTGGATATTCCCAACCGCACCATTAACCTCAACGTTGACGAGGAAACCATAAACAGAAGGATCGCCGCATGGCAGTGTCCGCCGCTGAAGGTCAAGAGCGGATATCTTGTAAAATACTGCAACTCCGTCTCTTCCGCCGCCGCCGGCGCGATCACCACACAATATCACGAAGGAGCGTTTGACAGATGAAAATAGCAATGGTCGGATGCGGAGCGGCGGGAAGCTGCTTTGCCGGTTACCTCAGAAAAGGCGGCGCGGACATCACGCTCGTCGATATGTATAAAGAACACATGGACAAGGTCCGTGACGACGGGCTTGAGTTCATAATCTACCCCGATACCCATTACCATCTTGACGGCTTCAAAACCGCCTACAACGCCGACAGCATCGGCATCATGGATATAGTTATCTTCGTCACCAAGGCGACGCAGCTTGAAAACGCTCTTCTGGGCGCTATGCCCTGCATAGGTCCCGACACGGTCGTCGTCTCTCTTATCAACGGTCTCGGAAATGACGATACGCTGCTCAGGCACCTCCCCGCAAACCGTATTCTCTGCGGCTCCGGCGCACTCGGCACTGAGCTTCGCGCCCCCGGCTGCTGCGTCAGCACCGAGGTCAAGGGTACTCTCGTCCACTTCGGCCCGCTTGAGTGCGATGAGCTTATCATCGAAAAGGGCAAGTATCTCGCCGACGTATTTACCAAGGGCGGCTGCCTTGCAAGCTTCAACGAGGACGACAGACCCAATGTCTGGAAAAAGGTCATCATCAACTGCACCGTGAACACCGTCTGCGCCCTGACAAGACTTAAAATATTTGAGGTTGCTCAGGATAAGTTCGGCATGGAGCTTTTCCGCGGCGTTGTAACGGAAGCCTGCGCTATTGCCACGGCAAAGGGCGTTCCCTTTGATGCGGATGAATTCATGAACACGCATCTCAAGAACTTCATCGACAACATGGGTGATTACTATCCTTCCATGGCTCAGGATATGCTGATAAATCACCGTCAGACCGAGATCGATGTCCTCAATGCCAAGATATCCGAGTACGGCAGACAGTTCGGCATTGCCACCCCGTTCAACGACGTTCTTACCGTTATGGTCAAAACCATTCAGGGTAATTACGACCGCCAGTACCTCAAATAATTTTGGGACTGTCAAAGAACCTCAATGAGGTTCTCTGACAAGCATAAAAAATTCCCGCATGGATATGCTGGGTGTACGTAAAACAGTATTGCGCTAAGATTGACGAAGCGGCACGAAACCGCATGGAGCTGATCGTG
>OIZL01000128.1_pt1 | contig 65751 bp, 59 predicted proteins | sample 1588541 | NCBI WGS metagenome assembly OIZL01 (sample SAMN03283285) | human gut metagenome | biome: human-associated habitat; material: feces | host: Homo sapiens | place: Peru | collected 2012 | reverse complement strand
AGGCAGTACAGGCATTTATCGAGTCCACACAGAAATATGTGACCGGTGAAGTGAAGTTCAAGCTCTACAAGGGCAACATCATCAAGGCTGGCACAACTTCTCCGTACTCTCTGTACAATGAGAGCATTGCTTCCTTCACAACCGGCGATCTCTATGATCACCACGATGCAGAAGGCTTCATCAACCTGTTTGGTTTATCCTGCAAGGTTCGCGCGATGAAGATGCAGGAGCAGGGCATTAAGCTCATCTAATATAACTGTTCAGGAACACAATAAGGCAGGCTTCGGCTTGCCTTTTTTGTTCCGCCTATGCTATGATGTTGGTGAAATCTTAGCACCAGGAGTAAAAAATGAACGCAATCAATCTGCTTATTCTATATTTTGTCGCAGTCAATCTCATAAGTTTCACCATGATGGGGATCGATAAGAAACGCGCGCAGAAGCATGTTTTCCGGATTCCGGAATCCACTCTGTTTGTTCTGGCTGCCATCGGCGGCAGCATCGGATCCATTGCCGGCATGTACCTCTTTCACCACAAGACGCGCAAATGGTACTTCGCATACGGAATGCCTGTCATCCTTGCAATCCAGGTCGTTCTGATGCTGATCCTGATCCTCTCCCCCATCGAGCTGACGATCCTGTAAGCGACAGATCCGGCACTGAAAAGAAAGGGAGGCTTTTTCTATGCACATAGCCGTTTGTGATGACAACATTGCTGACAGAAAACAGATGGAACGGCTGCTCCAGCGCTCTTCCGACAAAAGGATCAAGACCACCGGCGTCTTTTACATCGATTCCTACGGAAATGTGGAGGCAGTTCTTCGTTCCCCCATGCTCTACGACGTCTTTTTCATCGATATGACAAACGGAGACGTCAACGGCTTTCAGCTTGCCCGCCGTCTGATCTCCGCCGGAGTCACCGTCCCGATCGTTCTGTGCTGTTCCTCTATCGATTACCGCCAGATCGTCACCTCCGCGATCCAGGATTCCGATCCGTTTAAGGAAAACAATGAGATTCTGTTAAGACAGCTTGAGTCCCAGATCCGCTATCTCGACAAGCCGATCCGGAATGTTGAGCTTGAAGAGCAGCTCGACCACGCTATCGAGATCAAGGAAAAAATAATCCCCACAATCGAATTGCGGGGAGAAAAAGAAACAATGTATGTCCATGAGGATGAAATTCTGTACGCCCGGAAAAACGGCAACTTCGTGCGTATCACTCTGACGGGCTGCCGGGAGATCGATATTCTCAGCACCGTCGTCAACTTCTATCAGCAGCTTATGGAGTTCGACCACTTCATTGCCATCTCGGAGAGAACGATCATCAACGCAGCTCATATCCACAAGCTGTCGCTGACGCGTATCACCATGAAGGACGACCAGTGCTTTCACCTTTCCCCGCTGCTCTACTTTACCGTAAAAGCCACCAGAGAATGCAGCACGCCTACAGAGTGACGATAACGCCGCCGTCGTTCGCATACATACTGCTGATCCCGGCGGTATCCATGATAACAACTTTCTGATAGGCTGCTCTTTTTTCCATGAGCTGTCTCATATACTGTGCCCGCTCCGGGCAGTTGCAGTGCGTGATCATCAGCGTTCTGCTTTCCGTATCCTTTACCTCCTCGACCAGACTGTCCGCCATCCTTGCAAGCGCCTTGTTGATACCGATCGCCTTGCTCTTCTGCCGGATAGAGCCGTGATCTCCGACCATCACCGGCTTGATGCTGAGTGTGGACGCCACAAGCGCCTTGACGCCGGTAAGACGGCCGTTCTTGCGGAGCGTCTCCAGATTGTCCAGCACAAAATAGGTCTTCAGACCGTCGCGGAATTCTTCCGCCCTGCGCACCGTCTCCTCGAAGTCGCAGCCTGCCTCCTTCGCCTCCACGATCTTCATCGCGATCTGTGTCTCGCCGCAGCTCGCCGACTCAGAATCGATCACATGGATGTTCTTCTCACCATACTTTTCATGGTACAGCTTTTTGCCAAGCTCCGCGCTGTTGTAGCTTCCACTCAGTCTGGAGGACAGCGTGATCACGTAGATCTCCTCTGCGTCCGCATGGTACGCCTCCCGGAACTTCTCCGGGGAGGGACAGCTCGATCTTGGACACTGCGGGCAGGAGGCTACCTTTTCCAGAAATTCCTTCTGGTCAAAGTTCTCGTCGTCCGGCACCCGGTAATCGCCGACTTCCAGTCCCAGCGGCACGATCTGAAACCGCTCGTCTTTTTTGTACTCTTCCGGCAGTTCACAACAACTGTCAACAACTATTTTATAATTCATAAGTCCTCCGTAACCGTTCAATGTAGTTTTCATTACCACTTATGATAACACAAGTTTCCGTGTGTTGCAAATGGTATTTCTACATATCTACCGGTACGGTTCTACAATTCCTCGTAGGCAATCTCTTTTTTTGACAAAAACTGCTTCATGGCGTGATCCCAGAGCTGATCCGGCGTCTTATCCATCAGAAAGGAATGGAAGGCTGTCCCGGTGACCAGCGTGAGCGCCGAGCCATCGTATTTGATATTCAGGACAAACGCCCTGACCTGATCTGCCGTGACCGCCGTATCTCCCTTTTCCAGGATCGACGCCACGTACTCCGGCAGAAGATGCAGGACAAACCGGAAGGAGGCAGGGGTATGCTTTCCCTTGATGAGGTCAAAGCAGATCGGGCGTATGGTTTTCCACAGAGAGAACTCATACGACCGTATCTGCGGATCCTCCCACTCCTCTGCGGTGTAGAAGTCCCGGTTCTGCCGTCCGTCGATCGAAAAGGTGTTGTAGGTGGAGATCGAAGCCACCTCCAGCATAAAAAGGTCAAACGTATCGCTCGCCAGCAGTTTTCCCATAAACTGTTTTACGCCCGTTATTTTCAGTGCAATCATAAGCCGCCTCTTTTCCGTAACATATATCTCTATCATGTCACGGAATCCGCGAAATGACAACTACTTTCTCTAAGACCGGCTCTCTGTGCCGGGCGTCCTCACCAGATTGCACGGCACGACATGGCATAGTCTGCGGCCGCCATGATCATGGCGAAAAGCAGCATCAGGATCAGCATGAGGATCGCCGCAAAGTCATAGACATACTGTGTTCCGCTTTCCTTTTCCCGCCGGTTCCCGAAAAGGATCTCCAGCCCCAGCACGATAAACACCACGGGCCAGCACTGAAAGATCACGATATACGGAAGATCCGGCCAGAAGATATGGATCAGAAAAAGAATCCCAAAGCACACCATCGTGATCCCTAAGGTAACGGATCCCACCCTACGCGTTCTGATTGTCTTCTCTTCCATCTGTTTTCCCCTCTTCCTGCGCACTCTTCTCTGTCGTAAGACCCTCCTGCGTCCTGTTCTCCTCTCCGCTTCCTTCTGCCGGAAGGACTGCGGTCTGCGTCACTCTTGCATACGCCTCCTGCACGTTCCGGACGTCCTCCTCCGGAATCTTATCCTCGACGACAGGCGACTCCTTTTTTCTGCCGCGCAGCAGAGCGATGCCACCCCAGATGATCGCTGCGCCGAACAGGAGCCTCGGAAATTCATCCTGCATGAAACGGTAGATCTCCTGCAGCACCTCATTATCCCATCCAAAAACATCACACAGCATACTGAAAACAGCGTTCCACACCATCACCAGCCCCAGCAGGATCAGCGCGCCCGCCGCCACATTTTTGTATCTGCCGCTCAGGCTGCGCCGCATATAGAACCAGCCGTCCATCCCAAACAGATAGCGGTCCTCCATCTCCTGAAACGCCTGATCGTCCATTCTTCCGAGATTATTTGCATGAAAAAAGCTGTATATGTAGATCGTGATCGGCAGCACGGTCAATGCCGGAAGCTGAGTCGCTCCGACCAGAACCATCGACAGGCCGCAGAGCAGCATCAGACTGACTCCCATCTTCATAAATCCCAGATACATCTCGCCGGCTCCCGGCACAAGTGAAAATATTCCTAACCAAAACTTACTCTTCTTTTTCTTCATCGTTTGATCCTCCCTGTTTTAAAATTTTTTCTATCACATTTTGCAGGCTGTCGCTTTCGTCGTTCTGCCACTTTTGCTCTTCCTGTCTCTGATACCGCTCCCAGCTGCTGTCCGCCGCTTCCTCCCGCAGCTGGTAAGCCTGCCTTTGCAGCTCCTGATACCGGCCGGATCCCTGCCCCTGTGTGGGAAGCAGGATCAGCACCGCCAGCGAAGCCGCCACGGTTACAAGCACCTGCGTCCGGTAGGAGAGAAGCCGTCTCTCCCGCTCTGCCTTCTTTTGTCTGGCAGCCTTTTCCAGTACGTTTGCCTTCAGATGCCGCGGCGCCGAAAGCATCTCCTTTGCCTCCACCTCTGCGATCATTTGTGCGATCTGCTCGTCACTCAGCTCTGCGGAGAAGTTCGCCTGCATCCTGTTTTTTCTGTTTTTCTGTTCCCAACTATGTATCATACGCCTTCTCCTTTCCATACAGTTTGCGGAGCATCGCCCTCGCACGGTAGATCTGTGTCTGCACGGTCTTTCGCTTCATATCCTTTTTCTGCGCAATCTCATCGACATCCAGTTCTTCATAATAGTACAGTCTTGCGATCTCATCGTAAGGAGACTTCAGGGACTGGCACCGCTCCAGCAGCGTCTTCCGCACTTCCTCCTCCAGACAGGCCTGTTCCGGCGTCTTTTGCTGATCGACCTGTTCTCCAAGCTCTGTCTCTTCCACCGGAATACTTCTCCTCCCCGCGCTTTGCAGGTAATCTCTGCACTTGTTCGTCGCTATGGTGCAGATCCACGCCTTTTCATACTTTCCGTCAAAGCTGCCGAGATTCTTGTACGCCGACAGGAATGTTTCCTGCGCCAGATCCTCGGAGGCGAAATAGTCCGATGTCATCTTATAACATATGGAAAAAACAAGATTCTGGTATGAATCGATCAGCGCTGATAATTGTTCTTCCCGATTCGTAATGCTATCCGCCTCCTTTCCGGTGTTTCTATCTATTATAACGAATGTCGTCTCTGATTGTCTTCAGATTCCTTCAAAAAAATTATCCCTTGGTCTTCGGCTTAAAGACCAGACTTCCCAGATAGCCAAAGACAAGCGCCGCGCAGCATCCCACAGCCCCCGTCTTAAATCCGCCCTGAAAAAGACCGATAAAACCGTTTTGTGAGACTGCCTCCTTGACACCCTTCATCAGAATGTTGCCATACCCGAGCAGCGGCACGCTGGCTCCGGCTCCTGCGTACTCCATAAACGGCTCGTACCATCCAAAAAAGCTGATGACCGCGCCCGTGCACACCAGAAGCACCATGATCCTTCCCGGCATCAGCTTGGTCTTTTCCATCAGGATCTGCACCAGCGCGCAGATCAGACCGCCTACCCAGAACGCATTGAAATACTCCATCGAACTACCTCCTTTTTCGTGAACCGGTCTTCTGCACAAAAAGAAAACCGGAAAAGACACTTTTTGTATCTCTTCCGGTTAGTATCCTCGCATTTTCACTTTTTATTCATGACCGGCAAGCGCTCTGGCGACCGCCTCCACGACCTCGCGGATCTGCAATTTTTCACAGTCTATCGTCACATCCGCATACTTCTCATAGAGCGGCACTCTCTCCTCGTACAGTCCCCGCAGGTCCTGTCCTTCCCGGAGCGTGACGCCCCGCTCATTCAAGTCGCCGAGCCTGTTCGCGATCGCGTCTAACGACAGCTTCAGGTAAACGACCGTGCCGATGCTGTGCAGGTGCTCCATCGCCTTTGCCCCGTAGATCACACTTCCTCCGGTGGCAATGACGGTCCGATCCGTCTCTATCGAGGCGTTGACCTGTTCCTCCACCTTCCAGAATCCTTCGACGCCTTTCTCTTCGATGATCTCATGGAGGAGCTTTCCTTCCCGGCTCTGGATGACCAGATCCGAATCCATGAACACGTATCCGAGCTTCTTGGCGAGCACGACGCCCACGGTGCTTTTGCCGGCCCCCGGCATCCCGATCAGTACGATATTTCTTTTCATCTTGTCAAAGCCTTCCCATCCTGTGTATCTTCTGTCTGCGTTATTTCAGATACGCCGTCACTTCCACCTCGCAGAGCACATTCTTGGGAAGCTGTTTCACTGCCACACAGCTCCGCGCCGGCTTCTCGGTGAAATACTTTTCATAGACTGCGTTAAAGGCCGCAAAATCCGCCATCTCCGCGAGGAAGCAGGTCGTCTTGACTACCTTGGTATAGTCTGCTCCCGCCTCTTTGAGGATCTCTCCGACATTCTTCATCACCTGCTCTGCCTGCTCGGTGATGTCCTTTCCGTAGATCTCTCCGGTCGCCGGATCGATCGGGATCTGTCCCGATGCAAAGAGAAAATCTCCCGCAAGGATTCCCTGCGAATACGGTCCGATTGCCGCCGGTGCTTTGTCAGTCGCCACTTTTTTCAACATATCGCTCCTCTTTTCTGCGCACGCTTCTTTTTAACGGTGAGGATTCTGCCGGTGCACACGGCTTCTTCTGCCCCTCTCCTGTTCTCTTTCCTTACCTATCTTACTCTGTTTCCCGATGGCTGTAAAGCCGCAGGCTCTTTATTCCCCAAAGCGCGCCTTCACATAGAAGCCTCTGGCGTTCTCTATGACGTCCGTCACAACGCCCTCCCTCTCCAGCATTCTCTCGCGGAACGGATAATTACCGGACATCGCAAGCGACGGATTGATCGTATAGTAATAGTTGCTGGGCAGCACACCCTCCGTCACGGTGATCCGGTCCCCCCTTTTCAGAAGCCCCGGCCGCTCCATCTTAAACTCCATCTCTCTCATAGCGATCCTCTTTTCCGTCTATTCCTTTTCCCGGATCATTTCCTCCGGGATATATCTGCGCAAAATCTCCAGATAGCGCACCACATCGATCGGCTTGCTCAGATAGTCGGTAAAGCCGGATACCATATACATCTCCCGGGATCCCGAGACGGCATTTGCCGTAAGCGCGATCACCGCCGCACCCCTGCTCATATTCTCCTCCTGCATCCGCATCCGTTTGATCGTCTCAATCCCGTTCAGCTCTGGCATCATGTGATCCAGGAAGATGATGTGATACTGGTTTGTCCTTATCATGTCAAGCGCCTGCAGACCGCTCTCCGCGGTATCCACCTGCACCTTCGTGCTCTTGAGCAGTCCCTTTGCCACCGTGAGATTGACGCGGTTGTCATCTACGATCAGCACCCTTGCGTCCGGCGCGGTGAACTCATCCCGCTTCTGGATGTTGTTGTGCTTCATTCTCTGGTAGGCGCTGACGAAATCGCCCATCGGCTCGTCGTTCATCACCACCTGCGGAAGGATCACGGTAAAGGTGGAACCCTCGCCGTAAACGCTCTTGACTGCGATCAGACCGTCCATCTGTTCTACCAGACGCTTTGTGATCGCCAGTCCCAGACCAGTTCCCTCGATGTTGCGGTTATTGACCATATCCACCCGCTGGAAGCCCTTGAAGAGCTTCTCCTGATCCTCCTTGCGGATGCCGATCCCGGTGTCCGTGACGGAGACCCGCAGGTAGATCTTCACATCGTCCAGATGATCCCAGTCTACCTTGATCGTCACGCTTCCCTCCCGGGTGTATTTGACTGCGTTGTTGACGATATTCAGAAGGATCTGCCTTATCCGCACCTCGTCTCCGAAGAGCTGGCTCGGAATATCCGTCGCGACGTCCGTAAAGAGCTTTAATCTCTTATCCTCGATCTTCCTTGTGACCATGTTGATGACGTCGTTCAGCACAGAACTCAGCTCATACGTGACCGGCACGATCTCCATCTTGCCCGATTCGATCTTCGAGAAGTCCAGAATGTCGTTGATGATGGCAAGAAGCGTCTGCCCCGCGTTAAAGATGTCCTGCGAATACTGCATTGCCGTGGGCGAGATCTCCTCGTTCATGATCATCTCGTTCATACCGAGGATCGCGTTGAGCGGCGTCCGGATCTCATGGCTCATGTTGGCAAGGAACTCGCTCTTCGCCTCGTTCGCACGCACAGCCGCCTTGCGGTTCTCTTCCGCCAGCGCGCTCTGCTCCTCTGCGATCGCCGTCTGTTCCTCCGCGATCTCCATCTGCTTCTGCGCAAAGGATTTCTGCTCCTCCAGATTTTCCAGCAGCTTCTCCGTATCGGTCACATCGGTGATCAGATTGATGACGGCTCTCGTCTCCCCGAATTTATCCAGCAGGAGGGAAAAGTGGATATCCAGCGCCCGCTTCCCGTCCAGCGTTCTTGCCTTGAAGGAGCCGCGCTCGATCTTTTCCTCTTTCACATACTCGATCGCCTCGTCCAGGCTCTTTTCCATGAGCAGATTCGGATAGAAGCTGTCCGTGCCGACCAGGTTGCCGTGCAGGCCGAACAGCTCCTTATAAGCCTCGTTGCAGTAGGTGATCCTGCCCACATGGTCGACGAACACCACCGGCAGGTTCAGATGCTCCGTTATGTACACTCTGACATTTTTACTGGGAATATCGATCACATCCAGATAGTCCGCGATCAGGTAAAAGAGCAGAGCCGCCGCGCATCCGCCAAATCCTTCATAGGGGTTGGTCGGTATATAGCGCAGCATATTGTAAAAGGTCGTCCCGACCATCGCAAACGTAAAGCCGATGATCAGGATGATCCACACCGTCAGGCAGAAGCGCTCCCGCATGAGCTGTGCACGGGCGCGGTGACGGAACAGCGTGATAACTCCCATCGTGCACAGGAAGAACAAAAAGGCGTAGGAGAGATAGTTGGTCACGCACATCTTGTCAATATAATAATAGCCATAGTCGGTCGGCACAATGACCAGCGCGCCGTTGTAGTATCTTGCATAACACAGCCCCGTCGCCAGCAGCGGCGCCGCCACGCGCACGATGCGGTAGAACAGGTCCTCCTTGTAAAAGGTCAGGAAGAACAGATACACATAGACACAGAACATATGCGATCCCCAGGAGCTGATCGTCGCGTAGTAGATCGTATGCCGCTCCGGGCAGAAAAACATCACCGCCAGCGAACCCGCCCACAAAAAGGCGGCGATGGACATACACAGAAATACCCGGTTCTGTCTGCTCTCCTTATCTTTCCACCAGATCCTGGTTCCCCATATTAAGATAAATAACGCTATGCCGAACAGTAGCAGTGCCATATAAATCTTCATCGTCTTCTCTCTCGTACCTCACTTCTGAAAATGCAGCTCTTCCTTTTATTTTACCACGTTGCGCGCCCCCAGACAAGGCGGGATTCTCACCCTCCGCGCCGCCGGAAGGCAATCATACCCGCTCCTCTACTCCACATGCGAGAGCACGACGGCATGGGCGATCCCCGGTATCGTCTGTCCCTCGTTGTAGCTGGTCTTGCTCAGAAGCGCGCCGGTCGGCATGAAAAGCACCCGCTTCCACACGCCCTCCCTGAGTTTTTTCAGGATATAGGCGGACAGCACCACCGCACTGCATCCACAGCCGGAGCCGCCCGCATCGGTATTCTGCTTTTCGCTGTCGTAGATCTCGATGCCGCAGTCCATATGCTGTCTGCTGATGTCGATCTGCTGTTTTTCCAGAAGGTCGAACAAAAGCCTCTGTCCCACCATTCCCAGATCGCCGGTGATAATCTTGTCATAGTCCTCGGGTCTGCGCCCGAAATCCTGCAAATGCTGCTGTATGGTGTCCGCAGCAGCCGGAGCCATGCACGCCCCCATATTCATCGAATCCTTGATGCCATAGTCCACGATCTTTCCGACCGTGATCCCCTCGATCTGCGCCAGCGGATCGCCGCCCGGCGCGGAGGACAGCAGGAACGCCCCGCTTCCCGTGACCGTCCATGTCGCGGATTTTGGACGCTGGTTTCCGTAAGCCAGCGGAAAGCGGAATTCCTTCTCGGCGCTGGCAAAATGGCTGGAGGTGACGCACGCCACCTTGTCGGCAAAGCCTCCGGCTACCGCCATGCTTCCCATCGAGAGCGACAGACCACAGGTCGAACACGCCCCGTACAGACCGATGTGCGGCACGTGGTAATCGGAAAGTCCAAAGCTGCTCGCGATCGACTGCCCCAGCAGATCCCCGGCATACAGCAGCTCCAGCTCGTCTGCCTTCCAGCCGCACTTCTCCAACGCGACCTCGAGCGCTTCACTTTGCAGACTGCTCTCCGCCGCCTCCCAGTTCTCAGCGCCGAACTTGTCGTCGTATCCGGCTTTGTCAAAGAGCTTGCCCATCGGACCCTGAGCCTCCTTGTTCCCGACGACGCTCCCGCTGCTGACCACAAACGGCCGGTTCTTAAATTCTATGCTCTGTTTTCCCTTCATATCGTAACACACTCTCTTTCCCGCTCAGACAGCCGATCTGCCGCCGCGTTTTCTACTTTTCCTATAAGAGTATGTCACATTTCACGGGCTGCTATTCAGCGCCGCCCACGTTGTCAGAGAATCACCGGTATCAGCTCTTCTCCCAGATTGCGGCTTTCCTTGCAGCACACCGAGACGCAGTAGCCGTCGATATTCCGGTATTCCTTTACATGAAAATACTTTGCCTCCACCGTCTGTCTGATCCGGATCCGCCCGTGCTCCGCCTCCATCTGCACGGAAAAATCGTCCAGCGGCAGCGACATCCCTTTTCCGGTCGCCTTCATAAAGCTCTCCTTGACCGTCCAGATCCGGAAGATCCGCTCGTCCGCCTCTTCCCCGCTGCCCGCCGCGTCGATCCACAGGCGCTCCTCCTCGGTGAAAAAGCGGTCTGCCACCCGCTGTTTTCCGCTCCGGACCATCTCGATATCATTTCCCATCTCGCGCCCGCCGATGCTGCAGATCGCGTAATCGCCGGAATGGGACAGGGAGAAATACAGCTCCTTGTGATACTTGAGATAGGGTTTCCCGTTCTCACCCATATGATACTCCATCTCCCGCTCCCGGAGGCCATAGTCCCTGAGCGCCGCATCCAGCACAGTCCCCGCGCCGACGCTGCGCCTTTTATCGCGCTCATGCCGCAGCACCGCCGTCTTCATCTGCCGAAACGCAGAGAGCCGGTGAAGCTGCTCCTCGAATCTCTTTTCTTCATCCAGTTGTCTTACATCCATGTAATAAGTGTTGATCATCGTATTGTCAGCTTTCCTTTTTGATAAAAAAAGATTATAATCAAGTGATACGAACAAGCAGAAAGGAACTTTTACTTATGAACTCCTACACCAAATGGGTTTCCATGTGGGGCAACTCCATCTCGATCGCCGAGCACAAGGCGGAGACATACAGCCGTGATCTGACGCTGCGCTATCCCGTCTACGCTCCCTTCGACGGCGACGCGCTCCGCTTTACCTTTGATAATTACTGCGGCACAGAGGACGTCACATTCTCCTGCGCCTATGTCTCGCTCGCGGCCGGTGAGCGGCAGATCGATCCCTCCACGGCCGTCCCTGTCACCTTCGGCGGCAGCAAAACGGGTGTCCTTCCCGCCGGCAAGACGCTGACCAGCGACGAGATCCCCTTTTCCGTACAGGCCGGAAGCACTCTCTGCATCAGCTTTTATCTGGAAGACTTCACACAGATGCGCAGCGCGACACTGATCACCGGACCTCTCTCGGAGGGCTTCTACAGCCTCGGAAATGTCTGCCTAACAGAGACACTCCCGCAGAACACGACCCGTAGCACGAACTGGTTCTACTTCCTGCAGACGATCGACGTCCGCACCCGGGAAGAAAACCACGCGCTGATCTGCTACGGCGATTCCATCACGGCGCAGGACTGGCCGGATCATCTGATGCTCGCTTTCCGTGAGGCGCAGATCGACAACGTCTCCGTCATCCGCAGAGCCGCCAGCGGCACCCGCATCCTGCGGCAGTATGAGTGTATCACCTACGAATCCTACGGTCTGAAAGGATCCGAGCGGATCCCGCGCGAATTGAACGTCTCCGGCGCAGACACCATCCTCATCCAGCAGGGGATCAACGACATCATTCACCCGGTCGGGCTTGAGGTCAATCCCTTCCGTCCGATGAGCGATCTGCCGGATGCCGCCGAGCTGATCGCCGGATTTGAATATTATGTAAACCAGTGTCATCAGAAGGGACTGCGCGTCTACCTCGGGACACTGCTTCCGATCTACGGCTGGCGCACCTACGCTCCCTTCCGCGAGACGCTGAAGGAGGAGATCAACAGCTGGCTGAGGCATACCACCCTCGCGGAGGGCTGTATCGACTTTGACACCATCGTGCGCGACCAGGATCACCCGGAAGCCTTCGCCCCCGGCTACGACAGTGGCGACCATCTTCACCCTTCCAAGGCCGCCTATCAGGCGATGGGAAACGCCGCCTGCCAGTTTCTGATCGATCAGTGGAACCGTCTGTAATATCCTTTGTCTTTGGTTCTGCCGCTGCGGTAGCAATGCTCGCACACCGGAAACGCATAATCCCAGGCGAGCGGTCTGCCGCAGATCCGGCATTTCTTTTCAAATTGTCCCTTATCGTCCTTGAGCAGCTCTCCGATTTCATGCTGCGCCCATTCCCGGTTGGCAGCGACCTCTTCCCGGTCAATAACCCAGTTCATCCTGGCGGAGAACTGCGTGTACAGATCAAGCTGCTTATAGTAGGACTCCAGCCCTTCCAGTGAAAAATCCCTCGGCAGCATCGGGCAATCCCTCTGCCGATCCGGCTTCTCGCAGTAGTGCAGCCACAAAAGCAGAACCTCCCGGTCCTTCACGTCAAACGGGCAGGTGATCAGCGAGAGCACAAACTTCTTGTCGTCCAGATAGGACAGCTTCCTGTTGTAATGCGTCAGGCTCCGGTATTTCTTGACGCTCTCCTCCATCGAGATCTTGTCGTACATAGGCAGGTTTCTGGTCTTTCCCCACGCTTCTATGATCTCGTCCAGCTCCATGTCGATATCCAGCAGCACCTCCGGGAAGCCGATCCGCGCCTTTTTCAGCGGAAAGAACGGTTCTGCCAGCTTCTCCCCGATGTACTCCATATCCAGCGCCGACTGCACGTAGCCAGTATCGTAGAAGCCGTACCTTCCGGCTCTTCCGGCGATCTGACGGATCTCCTCCGCCTGCAGTTTCCGGTTGTCCGTCCCGTCGAACTTCATCGTGTTCATAAAGACGACGCGCCGGATCGGAAGATTGATCCCCATGCCGATCGCATCCGTCGCGACGACCACCTCGTTGACGCCCTCCGCAAAGAGGCGCACCTGCTCCTGTCTGGTCTGCGGCGGCAAGTTTCCGTAGATCACGCTGGCGTGGATCCCGCGGTTTTCCAGCTCGGCGGCGATCGCCAGCACGTTCTTCTTGGAAAAGGCGATCAGCGCGTCCCCCTTCTCGACGTCGGTGTTGATGTCGTATCTCTGCGGCAGGAATTCCAGCTTCGTATTTCTCTCATGGTACACCGTCTCGAAGGTGTCCCCGCACCGGCGGATCATGGCCTTCAAAAGCTCCTCGGCGGTTCCGGAGCAGCATACGTGGATCTCTTCCGCACGGATTCCGAGGATTGCCCTCGTCCAGTAGCTTCCGCGGTTTTCATCCGCCATCATCTGCGCCTCGTCGATCACGGCGATGTCATACAGCTCCCGGATATCGAGAATCTCCACCGTGGAAGCCTGTACAAAGCTCCCCGGCGTGCGGATCGTTTCCTCTCCGGTGATCATGCTGCACGGTATGCCGGACGCCATCATCCGCTCATACACCTCCAGCGCCAGAAGCCGGAGCGGTCCCAGATAGATCCCGCGGTATGCCTGTCTGAGCCGCTGCAGCGCCTGATAGGTCTTTCCGCTGTTGGTCGGTCCGATATGGAGGATAAAGTGCCGCTTCATTCCCCTTGCCTCCGGGTACTGCTTCTCCGGCTCCGCGCCCATCAGCTCTTCGATCCTCTGTCCGACCAGATACTGCATATAGTCTTCCCTGTAGATCTCATACAGGGATTTCTGCCGCAGAAGCTCCGCCGTCTTTTTCATCGTCACGATGTTCTCCGGGTTCGCTCCCGCCGCCATCCTTTTGAGGAACCGGACGTCCAGACGGATCAGCGCGTTCAGGGCGTGCTGATACTTCTTCATCAGGCCGGTATCTCTGACTGTCACCGTGTAGCCGAGCGCCGCGGCACGCTTGTGAAGTTCCTTCATGTCCGCCAGAATCTGGTGATTCTCCTGGTGCTTCTTGCGCGCGATCCTTCTCTCAAACTGGTTGATCTGCTTCTCGCAGCCCTTCACCAGCTTTCTCCGGTCGCCGGGTTCAAATTCCAGAAAGGCTTTCCGGTAAACCTCGCGGATGCTCTCCGGGATCTGCTCTGTCTGCTGTTTTTCTTCCTGTCTCTTCTGCTGTGTCTCTTCCACTTGCTTCTCTCTCCTCCGCACCGTCACGACTTCTTCTTTTCCTTCATCAGCGGCCGGAGCTTCTTGTAGATCTCGCTGCTCTTTTTGTTATCCCGGTACTTCTTGGAAAGTCCGTTGTTGATCGCCTGCTTGGTCTTGAAACTGTTCAGGATCTCCAGTATTTCATCGGAATACTCTTCCTCCGCAAGATACTGCAATACCTCTTCCCTGGTGATCGTCTGCATATCTGACGCCTTTTTCGTACGGACAGGGATCTTCCCTTTCGTGCCGGACGCCTTCTTTGCCTTCCGTGGCTTTTCCTGCGCCGCCTGCTCCGGCGTTTCTTCCGTCTTCGGTTTCTCCGCCGGCTGTTCCTTCTCCTGCGCCTTCAAAGCAGCCTGTTCCTCCGTCTCTCTGGACTCTTCTCTTGCCGCCTTTCCTTTGCGTCCGCTCTTTCCCTTGCTCTTCGTCTTTGCCGCCGTCTTGGTCTTTTTGGCCGGCTCCTCCTTCCGGGAAAGCCCCGGCATCCGCAGGATCTCGATCCCCTTTTCGCCCCAGAACTGTACCAGCCTGTCAAAGCCGGTATCGCGGGAGACGATCACATAGCGGATGTTCTCCTTTTCATGTTTGGCGATCACGTAGCCAAGGTAGGAGGACAACTGGAAATCGAGCGCGTTCTTCGCCCCGGTTCCCGCCTTGTCCAGCTCCAGCCGGATCCCCTTTCTGGTAAACTGTTCCAGAATGTCCAGCGTGATATTCTTCGCCTGCTCCGTGTAAAACACATACACGATATCGCCCGGTTCAAGCTCCGTGCAGTCCACGATCCCATCGCTGTGGACATTCTCATAATCTACAAAATAATATGTCATCTATCCTTTTCCTCCGTTATCTCAGGTGCCGCCATCTTCTCAAGGTACTGTTCTACCTCCTGTGAAGCTCCCTCGAGAAGCCGGTTCCGGAAGCCCGGCTGTCCTGCCGTCCTCTCCAGATACGCATCCCGCAGCTCCCTGCACGTGTCCATCACTTCTTTTTCAAATTCGCGGGCAGAGATCCTGACCGCACCGGCGCCCATGATGATGATCTGCTCCAGCCCGTCCGAGGTCGCCACCCGGACACGGTATTTCCGTCCCATCTGATGCGTCGTCTTTTCGATATACTGGTCGGCCGTCTCCGCCTCTTTCGTGTACACAACATCGATGTTGTGATACCGCACATGGCTGCCCGGACTGCCCTTGACCTTGTAGGCGTCAAACACCAGGATCAGATGAATGTTGCGGTAACCCTGGTAGTTGCACAGGATATCCATCAGCCGTCCTCTTGCGCCGTCCAGATTTTCTTTTGCAAGCTCCTTCAGGCTTTCCCAGCCAAACAGAATGTTGTAGCCGTCCACCAGAAGAAACTCATCCTCAGGCTGCGCCGTTCCCCGGTACGTCCTCTCCGTCTGTCCGGACGGCCGGATCGTTCTCGCCCAGCCGGGCTTCGTCCTGCCCTGTCCCCCGGAAATACGTCCCAGGATCTCCTCGATCTCATCCTGACCTATGAAATCGTCGACTGCCTTCCTTCTCTGCGCCCGCAGACGCTGCACCTGATCCTTTGGCTGTTCGTCTTCTTTTCCTGCCGCAAAAAGGCTTCCATCCGCCAGCAGGAAGGCTTCCGACAGTCCGCTCTCCAGGTGCATATACTGCTCTACCTGATCCCACTCTGTCACGAAACCGGCGCCGTGTGCACAGAATACCGATCCGCACGGGTTCTCCGTGTCCTGTTCTGCCCGGTAGCCGGTGCTCTCGATGACCTCCTCCGCGTTCTGACAAGGTTCATACCCCTTGAGGCTGGTAAATAGTCTGCCCTGTCCTCCGGTGTAAGCCATCAGCTCTGTCTGGTAGCCACACATCTGCGCCGCCGGGACGATCCCGGACAACACCGCCCGTTCTCCGTCGCTGACCGGCGGATCGAAGCGTCCGCCCTTTTTCTGGATATCCGACATCGCTCTGCCCACCGCCGTCTGCGGAAGCTCCATCCGGAACGCATAGACCGGCTCCAGCAGGATGCTGTGTGCCTTGCAGAGTCCCTGCCGGACTGCCCGGTAGGTCGCCTGCCGGAAGTCGCCGCCCTCGGTGTGCTTGGGGTGCGCCCTGCCCGATACCAGCGTGATGCGCATATCCGTGATCGGAGAGCCGGTCAGCACGCCGGGATGCTCCCGCTCCTCCAGATGCGTCAGGATCAGCCGCTGCCAGTTCCGGTCCAGCACATCCTCGCTGCACACGCTCCGGAACTGCAGACCGCTTCCTCTCTCCAGCGGTTCGAGGATCAGATGCACCTCCGCATAGTGCCGGAGGGGTTCAAAGTGGCCGACGCCCTCCACGACGTCTGCGATCGTCTCGCGGTACACCACACTTCCCTGGTCGAAGGTCACATCCAGTCCGAAGCGCTCGCGGATCTGCCTTTGCAGGATCCCGATCTGCACCTCTCCCATAAGCTGCACATGTAGCTCGCCAAGGCTTTCCCTCCAGACGATATGAAGCTCCGGCTCCTCCTCTTCCAGTTGACATAACTCTGTGTATGCCCGGTGGACATCGCACCCCTCCGGAAGCAGAAGCCGGTAGGTCATGATCGGTTCCAGGATGGGCGCGTGCGTCTCTTTCTGTGTGCCAAAGCCTTGCCCGCAGAACGTTTTGGCAAGCCCGGTCAGCGCGCAGACCTCGCCCGCCACAGCTTCCTTTGCCAGCGCATACTTCTCCCCTGAATACAGACGGATCTGGTCGATCTTCTCCTCGCCGAGAAGCTCCTTCACCCGGAGCTTTCCGCCGGTGATCCGCACATGCGTCAGCCGGTTTCCCTGCTCGTCCCGGGAGATCTTAAAGACGCGTGCGCCGAAGGTTTCCTCGTCCTGCATCTGCGCCCCGGCATAGCGCGCAAGACCGTCCAGCAGCTCCGTCACGCCGCTCTGGCGCAGCGCCGAGCCCAGATAGCATGGAAACAGGCTCCGTCCAGCGATCAGCTTCTGGATCCGCTCCTCCGTCACGGGACAGTCCGCCCCGGTCTTTTCCCCCGCCGCCATGCACTCTTCCCACTCCAGATAGTCCTCCAGCAGGCTTTCCTCACAGACCGCAACGCTCTCTGTGAAACGCTCCCCGGCGTCGGGCGGCAGGTACTCCTTCGCCCCGCCAAACAGCACGCAGCGATCGTCCAGTCTGTCTTGCAGCTCCAGAAGAAGCGCCTTTGCATCACAGCCCGGCTGGTCCATCTTGTTGACAAAGAGAAAGACCGGGATCCCGTAGCGCTGCAGCAGCTTCCACAGGGTCACGGTATGCGCCTGCACCCCGTCTGCACCACTGACGATCAGGACCGCGCAGTCGAGCACCTGCAGCGTCCGCTCCATCTCCGCCGAGAAGTCCACGTGCCCCGGCGTGTCGAGCAGCACCGTCTGCATCCCCTTCCAGCCAAAGCGCGCCTGCTTGGAAAAGATCGTGATCCCCCGCTCCCGCTCTTGGCTGTCCGTGTCCAGATAGGTGTCGCGGTGGTCTACCCTGCCAAGTCTGTGTATTTCTCCACTGGCATAGAGGATACTCTCCGCCAGCGTAGTCTTGCCCGCATCCACGTGGGCAAGCAATCCTATGACGATCCTTTTCTCCATCCCTGTACCCTCTATTCCTGTTCTCTGTCGTATGCCTGCACGTAGACGAAATTATCGTTCTCCCGCTCCATGTGGTATTCGTCCGACAACACGGCGTTCACAAAATCCGCTCCCCCGGACTCCACCGGCACCAGCCGCATCCCCAGCGCCTTCTCAGCTTCCGCAACGCTCATATCGTCGAGAAACACCTGGTCACCGCTCCGGATCATCGTCGAGGGGATCAGAAGCACCTTTCCCAGCTCTTCTCCCGCCTTCTGCCGCTCCAGAAGCTGCGCTACCAGATCCTGCCCGGTGACGAGTCCCGATACCGTGATCGTCTCCCCGAAGAAGTCATTGCGGATGGGGCATACATGGATCTTGATCCCCGGGAATTTCTCTTCGACCTTCTCCGCAAACAGCCGGATCGTGGAGACGGTCAGCATTCCCGTGGCGATCGCCAGCTTTCTTCTGACGGCGTGCCGCTCCTGCTCGTTCATGGCAGCCGCCGCGCTCTCCAGCGCCTGCGCGAACTCCTCCCGGAAAAGGCGCATCATTCCCACGCCGTTCTCCAGCTGGATATATCCATCGTAGCGCTCCTCCTCCGGGAAATCCCTGCCTGCCAGAATATACCATTCGTCGCTCGCATGGATAAAGTGCAGACCGTACTGCTCATAGCACTGCTGCTGGTAGCTCTCCACCAGATCAATGACTTCTCCCGCTTCCCGGCTGTCAAAAAGCTCGATCGGGAACAGCCCTTCGCGGTACTTCGTGATCCCGGCGGGAACCACCGACACGCTCCTCATAAAGGGCAGATATTTCATCAGATCCTCGATCGTCCGCCGCAGCTCTTCCCCGTCGTTGACGCCCTTGCAGCACACCACCTGACCGTTCATCTCCACATGACCCTCGTACAGCATATCCAGAAAGTGCAGCTTTTCTCCCGCGAAACGGTTGTTGAGCATCTTGCAGCGCAGCTCCGGGTTGGTGGTCTGCACGGAGATGTTGATCGGCGCAAGCTGCATATGGATGATCCTCTCGATATCCTTCTCCTTCATATTGGTGAGCGTGATATAGTTGCCCTGCAGAAAGGACAGTCTGGAGTCGTCGTCCTTAAAATACAGGTTTTCTCTCATTCCCGGCGGCATCTGGTCGATAAAGCAGAAGATGCACTTGTTGCTGCACGAACGGAAATCGCTCATCAGCTCGTTCTCAAAGGTGATCCCCAGATCGTCGTCGTAGTCCTTATCGATCTCCAGAAGCCATTCTTCCCCATCCTGCTTGCGGATCAGAACTTCGACATACTCATCCTTGATCAGATACCGGTAATCGAATACATCCTCTATCTCCGTATCATTGATGGCAAGCAGCACATCCCCCGGACAGATCTCCATCTCTTCTGCGATGGATCCGGGCTGTACCACCTTCACCACATGTTCTGTTTTCTTCACATCCTGTTCCTCACTGTTCCTGCACGATATAGGGAGCAAACCGTTCTCCGATCACCTGCTCCTCCAGATTTTCGCCGATGACGATCAGAACCTCCTGCCCTTTCTCCACCGGCTTCATCTCAAACTGCTCCCGCGTCGCGTTCAGCTCAAGCCATCCGCCCTTACCGTCTGCAAGGAAGCCCTTGATGCGGATGATATGACCGCACGCCGGATCGCTCAGCAGTCCTTTTGCCTGTTCCTGCAGCTTTTCTCCGCTCATCCGCACGTGCATATAATACAGGGACTGGAAGCTGTCTCTCTGGTCGAACCACAGCTTCTGCATATTTTCCGCATGGTAGCCGCTCTCCATCACGCGTTCGTAGTCCTCCTGCCCCAGCTTATCCCACGGCTTGTCCAGAATGTCCTTTCCGTACGTGAACCGCCTCGGGCAGCCGAACTTCTCCATCACCCGGTTGATATCCTCGCAGATCTTTTCCTTGCGCGCGGCCTCCACCTGCTCTCCCTTGCTCAGCAGGACGATGCCTGCCCCCGCAAACTGGGATGCCAGAAGATATTCCGCCTCCTGCGTGAGATTTTCCTGCAAGGCGGCGTCCACGATCGTGATCACACTGCCGATCTCATACCATCTGTCGAGCGGCTCCTCCCGCAGCGAATCATAAAATTCATCCACATCAAAGATCCCGGAGGGTTCGATCAGCACGCGGTCAAAGCCCCGCATCCCCATGGAGATGAGCTTGGTCTTGAACCGTCTCTTATGGCAGTCCGCATCGCACCCTCCCGCGACCATCTCCAGCTCGCAGTTCTCGCCCATGATGTCCTGCAAAAGAAGCATGTCCACGTTTACTGCCCCGAAATCGTTCTCCAAAATACAGATCCGCTTTCCCTGCTCCACCAGATGGGCTGCGTATTTCTTTATAAATGTTGTCTTGCCGGATCCCAAAAATCCGGTGATCAGATCTACCTTGATCAACTTTGCACCAGCTTTCTATCGCTTTCTTTTCCGGATGTGGGTTCTCCCACTCAAAGCGGCACATCAGAACTGCTGATATGCCGCCTGTCTGTTACCAGAATTTGAACACCCGTATCACCCTGATCGCCACCCGGTAGTACCAGGGCTGAAGCTCTCTCTGCGCCTCTTTCAGTTTCTGCCGGATCGGAAGATGCTGCGGGCAGTGCATCTCGCACTTGCCGCACTCCACACAGTTGCGGATGTCGCTCATCTCCTTTTGCAGGCTGACGATCTGCATATATTCAAGCCTTCCCGCATTGCGGTTCTCCGTGTACATGCGGTTGTAGCACCGGAACGCCGTGGGGATATCCACCCCTTTCGGGCAGGGCATACAGTAGGCGCAGCCCGTACAGCCCACCTTGATATTCCGGTTGATCTCCGCCTTGACCGCCTCGATCGTCGCAAAGTCGCGCGCTGTCATCTCGCCGGTCTGCACCTCTCCGGCGATCCGCACATTCTCCTCCACCATCGGAAGCGAGTTCATCCCGGACAAAACGCAGGTGACCTCCGGCTGGTTCCACAGCCACCGGAACGCCCACTCTGCCGGCGTCCAGCCGCGCTCGTCCTCGCGGATCAGCGTCTTGGCCTGCTCCGGCAGAAGGTCTACCAGCTTTCCGCCCCGAAGGGGTTCCATGATAATGACCGGTATCTTTTTGGCGGCTGCCGCCTCCAGTCCCTTCCTGCCGGCCTGACTGTGTTCATCCATATAGTTATACTGGATCTGGCAGAAATCCCAGTCGTATGCGTTCAGGATCTGCAAAAACATCTCCGTATTTCCGTGGAAGGAGAAGCCCAGGTTGCGGATCTTCCCCTCCTCCTTCTTGCGCTGGATCCAGTCTTCGATTCCAAGTTTACATAACTTTTCCCATGCTGCGATGTCCGTCAGCATGTGCATCAGATAATAATCTATGTAGTCCGTCTGCAGCCGTTTGAGCTGCTCGTTGAAATACTTGTCAAGCGCCGCCTCGGACTTGATCAGATACTGGGGAAGTTTGGTCGCGATCGACACGCTCTCCCTGCACTGGTTTCTCTTCAGGATCTCGCCGAGAGCTGCCTCGCTCCCCGGATAGATATACGCCGTATCCAGATAGTTCACGCCACTCTGGATCGCCGTCATCACTTCCTGCTCGGTCTTTTCCAGATCGATGCTTTTTCCCTTTTTTGAAAAGCGCATACAGCCGTATCCCAAAATGGAAATCGGCTTCCCATTTCTGTCATTTCTATATTGCATACTCTTTCTGTCTCCACTTCTGCTGTGTCACAATTCCTCTTCCCATTCCCTCTTACTCTTCGGTTCCTCCTGCGGCTCGTCTGCGTCCTGTCCGTCGTGACCTTTCAGCGGAGCGAACGGGGCGAACTGGGCTGCCCTGTCATGGAGTGACATATGTGGTCTGGTTGCCGACTGATGATGTACCATTCCTATCATATCATCATATTTTCCCTTTCTGCAATCCCTATCCATATTTTTCAAGCCTTATGTCCTCCGATCTGACCGTTTCTCTCGATGGTCGTCGCGCCCTCCACGAAGTTCATCCCCTTGAGGATCGCATTCTTACCATACTTCTTCTTGATGTCGAGCACCGCGTGCTGGAGCTGCCTTTCTTTTTCATCCTCGCGTGCCTGCTCCTCTCTCTCCTCCTGCGCCTGCGTATAATCCGTGAAAAGGTCGAGCTGTTCGTATTCTTCCTCCTGCTGTGCCTGGCTCTCCTCCGCCAGATGACAGGCGGCGATCGTCACGCGCCTCACCAGCAGCTTTTCATCTATGATACGGTCGTACAGCTCCATCACCGCATCCATGATGCGTCTGGTGGAGGAGGTGCTCCTTGTCAGATTCGCGCTCCCGTGGGCGTGCTTTGGCACTTTGCGCCCGTAGCGGTCGACGCTGACCTCGCCCCGGTACTGCTTCCTGCGCGCCGGATCCAGAAGACATTCGACGTCATAGCCGATCGTCAGCACAAGCTGGTCTGTCACCAGTCCCTTTTCCACCAGATCCAGCACCAGAAGATCTGTCATCTCCCGCACGATCAGCTTCGCTTTTTCTGCGTCGTAGGGGCACTTGAGCACCTGCCCGGAGCTGATGCTGTTCGTCTCCGGACGGTATCTCTTGATCTCCTCGATCGTACACGGCTCCCAGCCCCAGGCATGGTCGATCAGCAGCTCCGCGTTGACGCCGAACAGCCGATAGAGCAGGTCTTCATTCTGGTAGCTTCTCGCATCCCCAATGGAGCACCTCGCCACATCCCCCATGGTGTACATTCCGTTTTCCTGCAATTTCTTCGCGTACCCCGGCCCTACGCGCCAGAAGTCCGTGAGCGGCCTGTGATCCCAGAGCTGGATCCGGTAAGAGCGCTCGTCAAGCTGTGCAATGCGCACTCCGTCCTCGTCCGCCGGGACACGCTTCGCCCAGACATCCATCGCGACCTTGCACAGATACAGGTTCGTGCCGATACCCGCCGTCGCCGTGATCCCTGTCGACTTATACACGTCGCTTATCATCCGTTTCGCCAGCTCGCGCGGCGTACAGCCGTAGGTATCCAGATACGCCGTCACATCCATGAACACCTCGTCGATCGAATACACATGAGTATCCTCCGGCGCCACATACTTCATATATATATTGTAGATCTTCTTGCTGTATTCCTTATACTTTGCCATGCGGGGCGGGGCGACGATATAGTCCAGTTCCAGCTCCGGGTGCTGCCTGAGCTTATCCGCGTCCGTCGAAGTGCCCGCAAATTCCCGTCCATGGTTTTTCCTCCGGCGCTCCGCGTTGACCTCCTTCACCCGCTGCACGACCTCGAACAGTCTCGCGCGCCCCGGGATCCCGTATGCCTTCAGGGAGGGCGAGACCGCCAGACAGATGGTCTTCTCTGTGCGGCTCTGATCCGCCACCACAAGATTCGTTCCCAGCGGATCCAGTTCCCTCTCCTGACACTCCACCGATGCAAAGAATGATTTCAGATCGATCGCTATATAAAAACGTTCCTTCATCTTCGTCTCCGCTCCCTTCTCCGCTCTTTCCTGCCTGCCCCGTCATCTGTCTTTCCTTTTATTTTGCTATCAGAACATATGTTTGTCAATGGGGTTTACACATATTTTTCCCCTTTTGCGGCATACTAAACCAAACGGCTTTCCGAATCTATCAAAACGGAGAAAATCATGGCAGAAAACAAAAAAGTTACCATCTATATCAAAGCAGAACAGAATGTGGAATTGCAGACCGACGACGTCCACGTCAGCGATCTTGGCAAACTTCAGTGCAGCGATCCCCAGGTGCTTGCACGCGTCAAAAGTATTCCCCTGCACACCTTCCGGGACGGCCAGCCCAAACGGCAGGTCATCAGCCTGATGAAGGTCATCGAGGAGATCGAAAAGCTCTATCCGAACGCCAGCGTGGAATCGCTCGGAGAAGCAGACACGCTTATTGAACGCATCCGCGTTGACCGGCACAAGGGGCCGGTGCAGACGCTCAAGCTGATCTTCGTGGCAGCCATCAGCTTCTTCGGCACCTCATTCACGATCATGGCCTTTCACAACGACATCGGCATCACCGACGTCTTTACGCGGATCCATGAGATGGTCATGGGTGCGGAGAGCGACGGCTACACGGTTCTGGAGCTTTGCTACTCCATCGGACTTGCCATCGGTATCATCCTGTTCTTCAACCACATCGGCGGACGGCGCATCACCAAAGATCCGACGCCCATCGAGGTCGAGATGCGCGTCTATGAGCAGGACGTCAACAAAGCGCTGATCGAGACAGCAGACAGGGAGGGCAAGACCATTGATGTTCCTTAAACAACTGTTTCTCGCGATCATCGGCCTGAGTTCGGGACTGATCGTATCCGGCGGCGTCTTTACCGTCCTGATCTCGGTCGGCCTGATCCCCCGTTTTGCCGGAAAAATGCATGTGGCGCGCAAGATCTTTGTCCTGGAAGAGATGGTCGTGCTCGGCACACTGACCGGCGACTTTTTCAGCGTCTTTACCGACCTGTCGATGGCCGGGGACTTCGTTCTCTCCCATCGGCTCTTCGGCACGGCGACCGAGGGCGTCTGGCGACTTCTTGGCACGTTGCTGCTCATCCTGATCGGCACCTTTTCCGGCATCTTCGTCGGCTGCCTCGCCCTCGCCATCGCAGAGATGCTGGACACGATTCCGATCTTTGCACGGCGGATCGGTTTCCGGCACGGCCTTGGCTTTGCCATCCTCGGCATTGCCCTCGGCAAGCTCGCCGGCAGTCTGATCTACTTTACCCAGGAGGTGTTCCTGACCGTAAAATAGCCCGGTCAGAACAGACTCCTGTTCCATTATAACATTGATTGACTCAAAAGGAGGTACACAGAAGCGATGAATTCAAATCCACAGACACCAAAACAGAAAAAAGAAGCCGAATACCAGAAGCACGTAGAAAAGGTCACGCCCAGATACAGTATGTTCTGCCGGACGGTAAAAGCGTTTGTACTCGGCGGGATCATCTGCCTGATCGGCCAGGCGATCCTGAGCTTCGCCACGAACAGCATGGGACTTGACAAAGAGACTGCCGGATCGTGGTGCTCCATGCTCTTAGTGCTCGTAAGCGTCCTGCTGACCGGCTTCAACGTATACCATAAGCTGGTGGAATGGGGCGGCGCCGGCGCACTGGTCCCGATCACCGGTTTCGCAAACTCGATCGCCTCCGCCGCGATCGAATACCAGAAGGAGGGGCAGGTCTTTGGTATCGGCTGCAAGATCTTCACGATCGCAGGCCCGGTCATCCTCTACGGGATCCTGACAAGCTGGATCCTCGGTCTCGTCTACTGGATCGGCACGCTGCTCGGCCTGGTGCAGGGAATGGGATGATCATTCCCTGGCGCGCGCCCGCATCCGGCACAGGATCTTCTTTTCCATACGGCTGACCTGCACCTGGCTGATCCCCATATATCTGGCCACCTCCACCTGCGTCTTGTCCTGAAAATAGCGCATGCGGATCAGCTCTCTCTCCCGCTCATCCAGCCCCTCAAGAAGCTGGGAGAGCAGCATGTGATCCAAAATCCGCTCCTTTTCGGGATCCTCGCAGATCCCGCTGCCGCACAGACCCTCCTGCCCCATGGCAGACCGTCCGACGCCGCCGTTCTGGCCGATCACCTGATCCACCAGATAGATCTCGCTCCCATCGGACTGGTACACCGACTTGTAGATCGATTCGACCTCCACGCTCGCATCCAGCGCCATCACGATATCTTCCTGCAAAAGCCCGGAGGCGTCTGCAAGCTCCTGCATGGTCGGATCGCGCCCCAGTTCCTGCAAAAGCCGCTGTGTGACCTGCCGGATCCGGAACGCATTTTCCTTGAGCGTCCTGCTCACCTTCACCATCCCGTCGTCCCGCAGAAAGCGTTTGATCTCCCCCTGGATCATGGGGACCGCATAGGTAGAAAAACGGACTGCAAAGCTCAGATCAAACTTATCGATCGCCTTCATCAGTCCAATACATCCTATCTGAAACAGATCCTCAGCGTCGTAGCCGCGCCCGATAAAGCGCTTGACGATATGACGCACCAATCCCAGATTTTCCTCTATCAGTTTCTCTCTTGCCGTTTTATCTCCTGCCTGTGATCGTTCTATAAGTACGGCAGTCTCTTCCATCGGCTATTCCTCGCAGTCGATCCAGGAGCTGATCCCTATCTTCTTGTGCATCCGCACCTTCGTCCCCGCATCCCGTATGGAATGTACCTCCAGATTGTCCATGAAGGCCTCCATAAAGGCAAAGCCCATCCCGGAGCGGTCCATCTCCGGCTTCGTTGTAAAAAGCGGTTCCATCGCCCGCGGCACATCCTCAATGCCAACGCCGCGGTCCTCCACCTCCACCTCGAGCACATCCTTACGGATGCTGCACATCATGTAGATCTTGTCCGCCGTACTGTTCCGGTTCTCATAGCCGTGGATCACCGCGTTCGTGACCGCCTCCGACACCGCCGTCTTGACGTCTGAGATCTCCTCCAGCGTCGGATTGAGCGGCATGATAAAGGCCGCTACCGCCATCCTTGCAAACGCTTCATTGTTGGACAGCGCCGAAAATTCCAATCTCATTTCGTTCACGCCGCACCCTGCTGCTTCCTTCTTCTCCATAACCTCAATCATTGTCCATTCCCCTTTTTGCTCTTTTTCATCTTTTCCTCTTCTACAGACAGGTTTCCTCCTGCTGCTTTTCATCCATGATCTCCACGATGTTCTGAAGCCCGGAAAGCAGCAGGATCCTGCGGATCCTGCTGTCCGCGTTGATCGCATACACCCGCCCGCCGAAGCACGAGATCTTGCGGTAGCGGCCGATGATGACCCCGATCCCGGAGCTGTCCATAAAGGTTGTCCTCTCAAAATCAAACACAACGTTCCCCACCTTCCTGGACAGGATAAATCGATCCGCCCTCGTACTGATGTCGATCGATTTGTGATGATCGATCTCGTCCGGCAGCCTTATCATCAGGTAATTGTCAATCACTTTGAAATCATCTTCCATACACTTTTCCATGCCTTAGGCATGACCTCCTTTTCCTTTTCCGACACAAAGAAAACACAGGCGTCTGCCTGTGTTTTCTTTCGTATCTTATGCTGTCTTTTTTGTTAGTTGGTATTTTCGATCTCTGCCAGATAGCTCTCTGACTTGCTTGCTTTCTCTGTTCCAGGGAAAAGCTCGATCACCTGAAGGTATGCCTGTTTTGCTTTCTCTGTGTCACCTGTGCGGTAGTACGAATTCGCCAGATTGTACAGCGCGTCACCGTTGGTCGCGTCGTACTTATATGCTTTCTCCAGATTGGGGATCGCATCCTCGTAATTTTCCTGCCGGTAAGCATTGTAACCGTCATCGTAGTAGGACTTCGCCATATCCGGCCCGATCAGCGCCAGCAGGGTGTTGTACAGATTGTTGAACGCCTCGGACTTGTCCGTCTCCTCTTCCGCCGCAGTCGCCTCGATCTCCTCCAGATAATCGGCAACCGCCGTCACATCCTCGGGATTCGTCAGATAGGCTCCGGCTGCCTTCATCAGGCTGTCCACCGACTGCAGGGTTCCGTCTGTTCCAAGGTAGGCCTGCAGATCCTGCTGCAATGAAGTGTTCTCCTCTGTCAGCGCATCGAGCTGCTGCTGCATCTCCGTGATCGTCGCCGTCTTGGCGTCCGACTGCTCGCTGACCTTGCGGAGCTCCTCGTCAACGCCCGCTCTCGCCGTCTGGATCCTCGCCGGGAGGATCAGGAAGAACGCGATCGCCACACCGATCAGCAGTCCGATCCCGAGATTGACCAGGGAGGAAACTCCCTTGCCTTCCCTCACGTTCACCGGCTGGATGATCGTCTCATTCCCGCTCTGGTATGTGATGATCTCCTCCGACTTCTTGGGTTTTCTGGATGGATTGCGCACGCCCTCCTCCGGGAGCAGCATCTCCTCCACTTCCTTGAGATAACGCAGCGTCACCGTATTACCGGTGTCGATCTCCGTACACTTGTCAAGCTCGCGCTTCGCCTTCTCCCACTCCTCGTTGTTGATATACAGCAGGGCAAGAAGCTGATGCGCCCTGATAAATTTCGGATTCAGGGAAAGCACCTTCTTGAGCTGGATCACCGCCAGATCCAGGCTTTCCTGGTTACAGTAGGTAAGCGCCTGATTGTATTTCTTGATCGTCTGATTGATCGTATCCAGCCGGCTCTGGTTCGTCTGGATCATATTGATATAATCGTCCGCAATGTTCTTGTTCGGTCTGAGATTTTTGCTGATGACCCACTCCGAAAGAGCAGCTACCACTTCGCCCATCTCGAAATAGACCAGTCCCAGAAGATTTCGCGCTTCCACATGGTTCTTATTAAATTTTAAGCTCTGTCTTAAACTCGTGATGGCGCCCGTCAGGTTTCTGACCTGCGCCTGCTCCAGCCCTTCGTTGTAGAAGCGGTTGGAGATATACATGATTTTCTTGTAGAGGGACACATCCGCACCACAGTTTGTACAAAAATCGTGCTCAGACAGATTACAGCCACACTGATAACAGATCATCTAAGTCACCCTCTACTCTTCTTCCGCCTTTTTGGCTTCCTTTACCACTTTCACGACCAGATCTGCCATATCCGTCAGATCCTGATTATAGATTGCTTCCTCCGCGTCCTCGATCTCAAGGCTTGGATGGAATTTCTTTAATTCTTCTTCAAAGTTGATCATGCCGAGGCCTCCTCAAAAGGGCTTTCACTTCGCCCACCAGATATAATGAACCGGCAATATACACTCTGTCCTCGTCATTCTTTCCGGACACAAGTCCCTCCCAGGCTTCGTCCAGTGTCTCACAGGTTCTGTGCTTTAAATTCGTATACTGCCTGAATAACTCTTCCAACTGTATGACCGGCAGCGCCCGCGCATCGGCAAGCTCCACCAGTACGATCTCATCGAACAGTCCGCAGCCGGCAAGCTCCCTCGCCACCGCCTGGTACTGTTTATCTTTCACAACAGAGTACAGCAGCTTTCTTCTGCCGCTGACCGGATGGCTTCTCACCGTCTCCAGAAATGCCCGGATCCCATCGATATTGTGCGCACCGTCCAGATAGACTCCCGGAAGGATCTCTTCCATCCTTCCCTCCCACTGCATCTGCTTCAGTCCTCTCTGCATACAGGGCACGGTAATGCGCCCATCCCGCAGACATTCGATCGTCCTCAGGGCAAGCGCCGCATTTTCGACCTGATAACAGGCCTGTGTGGATAACGTAAATCCAACATAACCATCATAGTTTATATAATAGGAAAAATCAATCGTTTTATGCCGAATGTTTATTTCTTTTATCGCAGAATCCCCCAGCGGCTCCGGTCTTGCGCCGGTCCTTCGCACCGCCTCTTCCACCGCGCGCACGACCTGTCCGTCCGTCTTACGCCCTCTGCCAAAGATCACGGGAACGTCCTTTCTGAGAATTCCTGCCTTCTCCCCGGCGATCTGATAAAGCGTATCTCCCAGATATTCCATGTGGTCGTAGCCGATGGAGGTGATCACGCAGGCCGTCTTGCGTTCCACGCTGTTCGTCGCATCCAGCCGCCCGCCGAGCCCTGTCTCCAGGATCACATACTCCACATTCTTCTGCTCAAAAAAGACCATTCCCATAAAGAACAGAAACTCGAAAAATGTCGGATGGTAATCTCTCTCCGCCAGCTCCCGGGGCAGGTGCAGAAGCGCGTCCGCCACCTTCTGAAATGCCGCAAGGAACTCCTCCTCGTGCGCGATCCCTTCCTGCGTCACAAAGCGCTCCCGCATGGTGACCAGATGCGGTGAGATAAACATTCCGCAGGAGATCCCCGCCTCCATCATCACCGCACGTAAATAAGCACAAACGGAGCCTTTTCCGTTTGTGCCTGCCACGTGGATTATTTTCTTTGTCTGGGACGGATCGCCCAGATGGCTCAGAAACCGCCTGGTGTCCTCCATCGTATTCTTACTGGTGAATTTCGGAGTGCTGGAGATATAGTCTACAGCCTCCTGATAGGTTTTCACTCCGGCAAGTGCGTTCTTTTCCACTTGATGACCACGCCTTTCTCTCTCCGATCAGTTATGTACGATCACCGTTCCCTCGATCACGCCCTGATCCGCTGCATATCTCATATAACAGGTGCTTCTCTCCATCAGCATCTGATCCGCGTTGATGCTGATGATCACATTGCGGTACAGATTCCCGTCGACACGGATATACGCACCCTTGCTCTTCTCGATGATCTCCTCTAACGACTCCTGCTCCCGCCCGCACTTGTCAAGCTGTGCAAAGTATTCGTCCTTCAGCTTGTTCCACTCTGCCAGCTTCGACTCCGCCGTGACATTGCCGTTTAACCCCCTCACCTTCTTGGTGCGGAGCGCCTCCGTCATCGTCTCTACCAGCTTCGCAAGATTTGCGCGGACCTCCTCCGCCTTGCGCCGGATCTCCAGAAGTCTTTCATAGGTCTGCGCCTCATAGCCACAGTGCAGGATCGTCTTGATCTCCGCGTCGTTACCGGCGCATATCGCCTCAATACCCTTGAGTCCATGCGTGTAACCGCCGATGATCGCGCCGCGCCTTCCGGTCGTGATCACCTTATCCTTCGCCATGACGTTCGAGTTGAGGATGGAATTCGCCTGCACCGTGCCGCCGCACTCCACCGTTGTGTTCTCTATGAAATCGGCAAACACGTTTCCTCTTGCCGAAATCTTGCTGCCTCCCTGGATTCCCCGGGTGAGGATCACATCTCCTCCGGCATACAGAGCCGCACCGCCAGTTGTCCCGTGTACCTCGATGTTTCGTCCCGCACGGATGACTACGCCGCTCTCCACATTTCCGTTGATGATCACATCTCCAAAAAATTCCACCTTGCCGATGATCGCGTCTACATCGCCGCTGATCTGGTGTACATTCTGAATGTCGATCTTGCCGTCCTTGACCTCGATCTTTCCGTCCGACTGCGCATAGTAGGATTCATTCTCGCGCAGGATCCCCTTGCCGTGCATCGGCGGCAGATCCCGGACCGGCTTTGCCTTGAGCTCCGTTCCCGTCACCGTGTAGCCGTTGACACCCTGCACCGCATAGTGATAGATCGCTACCTTCTCGCCCTTGCGGACATTCTGCAGCGCATTCATGCTCGCATAGTCCACCGAGCCGTCCGCCCGGATCTTCGGGACGCGGTACTCCTCCGGGGAAAAGAGATACTCAAACCAGCCCTCCTGCCCTTCCTGGCAGAGTACGCCCTGTGCGACCAGGATCTCCCGGTCGTACACCTTCTTTTTTACCATGGCAGACAGATTGGAACTGTGGTAACCGTGCGTGACTCCCTTTCTCTGAAGAAACGTCTCCAGCTCCGCCTTGGAATATTCCTGTCCGTGATCCGGCGGCGCCAGATAAAGCCACGCGCTCATCTCATCCTCTTCCACCCGCAGGTAGGTTCCTTTTGCCAGATTCGTACCCATGGAATCCCAGGCAGCCTCGTTTCCCTCTGCTGCCTGTCCGTTCTCCGCACCATCCAGTCCGTTTCCCGGTATCTCCATCACCTTCGCCATGGCGTCCTTCAATCTGTCCAGTTGTTCTGTGGAAAAAATATTTTCGTTCACGCGGCTCACCTCACTCGCTGTCTGCCTCGGGTTTCCTTCAACTATTTTTCAAGCTGGGCAAGTCTCTCTTCTACCTGCTCCTTCATCTGCGTGTATTTTTCGAGCTTTGCGCGCTCCTCGGCAACCTTTGCCTCCGGCGCCTTCGCCATAAATCTTTCGTTGTTCAGCATGCCGTTTACTCTGGCAAGCTCGCCTTCCAGACGCTTCTGCTCCTTCTGTAAACGGTCAATTTCCTGTTTTATGTCAACCAGTTCTGCAAACGGGATGTAGACGGTCGCATTCGGGATCACTACGGAAACCGCGTCGTCCGCAATTCCTTCCTTATCTCCCTGAACCGTCACCTCCGAAGCGTAGGCAAGCGATGCAAAGAACTGCTTTCCTTCGGTAAAGATCTTCTGAACCTCCGGCTTATCGCTTATGACATAGACCGCCGCTTTCCGGCTGGGCGCTACGTTCATCTGCGTTCTCACGTTACGGATCCCGCGCACCGCATCCTTGATGAGCTCGATCGCCGTCTCATCCTCCTCAAAGGCTCTGCTCTCAGAATACTCCGGCCACTTCGAAACCATGATGGATTCTTCCTCGGACTGGATCGTGCAGAAGATCTCCTCCGTGATGAACGGCATATAGGGATGCAACAGTTTCAGCGCGTCGATCAGAACATTTTTCAGTGTCCAGAGCGCCGCATACTTCGCCTGCTCCTCTCCCGGCTCGGTGCTGTACAGACGGGGTTTTACCATCTCGATGTACCAGTCGCAAAACTCGTCCCATATAAAATCATATACCTTTTGGACAGCAATGCCAAGTTCAAAACTGTCCATATTGTCTGTCACATCTTTAATCAGCGTGTTTAACTTCGAAAGGATCCACTTATCTACCGGGTAAAGGCTGTCCCTGATCTCATCGTAAGATACCTCCCAGCCGCGCTTTCCGGTCTTTTCCTCCGCCTGCTCCATGTTCATCATAATGAAGCGGGATGCGTTCCACACCTTGTTTGCAAAGTTGCGGCTCGCCTCCACTCTCTCATAGTAGAAACGCATATCGTTGCCGGGCGCGTTTCCGGTGATGAGGGTGAGACGCAGCGCGTCCGCGCCGTACTGGTCGATGATCTCCAGAGGATCGATTCCGTTTCCGAGGGATTTGCTCATCTTGCGTCCCTGCGAATCCCGCACCAGACCGTGGAACAGTACCGTCTTGAACGGTCTTTCTCCCATCTGCTCATAGCCGGAGAAGATCATACGGATAACCCAGAAGAAAATGATGTCATATCCGGTTACCAGCACGTCGGTCGGATAGAAATACTTCAGATCCTCAGTCTGCTCCGGCCATCCCAGCGTGGAAAAAGGCCACAGGGCGGAGGAGAACCAGGTGTCCAGCGTATCGGGATCCTGTGTGAAATGCGTTCCGCCACACTTCGGGCAGACGGTCGGCGCAGCCTTGGCTACCACAGTCTCGCCGCAGTCGTCGCAATAGTAAGCCGGGATCCGGTGTCCCCACCAGAGCTGTCTGGAAATACACCAGTCGCGGATGTTGTCCGTCCAGTTGAAATACGTCTTGTCCATGCGCTCCGGGATCAGCTTGATCTCGCCGTTCTTAACCGCCTCTCTCGCAGGCTTGATCAGTTCGTCCATCTTCACAAACCACTGTTTCTTGATCATCGGCTCGATGGTCGTCTTGCAACGGTCATGCGTACCTACATTGTGAGAGTAGTCTTCGATGCGCACCAGAAGTCCTTCTTTGTCCAGTTCTTCTACGATCTGCTTTCTCGCCTCGTAGCGGTCCAAGCCTTCGTACTTGCCGCCGTTTGCGTTGATGGTCGCGTCGTCATTCAAAATATTGATCTCAGGCAGGTTATGTCTCTTGCCTACCTCAAAGTCGTTCGGGTCATGGGCAGGCGTGATCTTTACGACGCCTGTACCAAATTCCATATCTACATAGTCGTCCTCAACAACCGGGATCGGCTTGTTGACGATCGGAAGCCATACCTGTCTGCCGTGCAGATAGGTGTATCTCTCATCCTTCGGGTTGACGGCAACGGCAGTATCTCCCAGCATGGTCTCCGGACGGGTCGTAGCGAACTCCAGAAACTCCTTCTTGCTCGGCTGTCCGTTCTCATCTACCAGCGGATACTTGATATGCCAGAAATGACCTGCCTGCTCCTCGTACTCTACCTCTGCATCGGAGATGGAAGTATTGCAGACCGGACACCAGTTGATGATACGGCTGCCCTTGTAGATCCAGCCTTTTTCGTGCATCTTGCAGAATACTTCCGTGACAGCTTTGTTGCAGCCCTCGTCCATCGTGAACCGCTCTCTGTCCCAGTCGCAGGAGGAACCCATCTTCTTTAACTGGTTGATGATCCTTCCGCCGTACTCCTTCTTCCACGCCCACGCGCGCTCCAGGAAGCCTTCTCTTCCGAGATCGTCCTTGCTGATGCCCTCTTCCTTGAGCTTCTCGATGATCTTTACTTCCGTCGCGATGGAAGCGTGGTCTGTTCCCGGCTGCCAGAGTGCGTTGTAGCCCTGCATCCTCTTATAGCGGGTCAGGATATCCTGCATCGTATTGTCCAGGGCATGTCCCATGTGAAGCTGTCCGGTGATATTCGGAGGCGGCATCACGATCGTAAACGGTTTCCTGGATCGATCCACTTCCGCATGAAAATATTTCTTGTCTACCCACTTCTGATACAGTCTTTCCTCTATGCCCTTCGGGTCATAGGTCTTTGCCAATTCTTTGCCCATCTTTGTTCTCCTTTATTTTTCTGCCGCGTCCCCGTGCAGGCACGAACGCGTCTTTGCATGGCTTCTGACTCTGCTTATGCGCGCAGAAAACGCCCTCTGCTGCTCTCACAGCAAAGGGCGTATCATACGCGGTACCACCTTTTCTTATCACTTACGGATTCTCACGCTCTGCGCTCCAAATCCAATCCTGTAACGGGGATGAGCCGTGAGCGCTTAGTTAGGGATCTGCGCGTCCAGTCGCCCCCCTTTCGGCTCTCCAGTTCCAAAGCTACCTTCCACATGTTCTCACCGAAGAGATCTCCCAGCCTGTGATCCCTCTCTCTGGCGGCGTCCGATGTGTACTCCTCTTTTTCGTCACCTTTGTTTATGACTTACTGATATGTTTACTATAGTAAATTCTCATTTTTTTGTCAAGGAGGAAGTTTTTCGATTCCGCTCCGGCGGGCAGTTACGCCCCTGCCTTTTCCGCCTTCTGCTTCTCCTCCTCCAGAACCTGCAGAAAGACCGTCACGATATGCGGGTCAAACTGCGTCCCGGAGCACCGTAGCAGCTCTTCCACCGCCGCCTCATCCGACATTGCCTTGTGGTACGGTCTGTCGTGCACCATGACGTCGTGGGAATCCACTACGGTTATGATCCTTGAAAGCAGTGGAATGTTCTCCTTGTCCAGACCGCCCGGGTAACCCTTGCCATCCCACCTCTCATGGTGGTGCAGAATGTATTCCGCGATCGGCTGCAGCTCCTTTGATGCGTTCGCGATACGATATCCCTTGTCCGTATGCGTTTTCATGATCTCCCACTCCTCGTCCGTCAGCTTGCCGGGCTTTAACAAAATGGAATGGGGGATGGCGATCTTTCCTATATCGTGGAGCACGGCAAGCAGCGCCAGCTTACTCAGCTCCGCATCGGAAAGGTGCAGCGCCTTTCCGAGCTTCGTCGCCATGTCCTTCGTCCGCTCCACATGCTCTTCCGTCTCATAGTCGCTCTCTGTCAGCGTCTGCCGCAGGGAATCCAACTGCGAACTCTTCTTGGACGTCTCGTTCATCAGCTTCTTTGTCTGTAAGCTCTCGCCCGCCTCGCGCAGCGCTTCCTCTATCGTCATGCTCTCGTCGCGCATCACCGCCACGCCGTACTGCAGGTCGGACTCAATACCCGTGTCGTTTGCCTGCCGGTAGTGCTCGCACACATTTTCAAACAACTGGATCGCATACTCCTGCTCGACCTCCACGAACCCGGCGGCGATATCGCCGTCCTCCATCCGGGCAAGGATCGTTCCTGCGGGCAGGTACTCCTTCAAAAGCTCCGCGGTGAGGCGGATCATCTCATTTCCCTTCGTCCAGCCGTAAACGTCGTTGATCAGTCCGATGCCGTTCGCGTTGCAGACAACGACTGTGATCGGATATGTGCCGCGCTCCACAACGGCCTGCATCCTGCTGAAAAAGCTCTGCTTCGAATAGAGCTGCGTCAGCATATCCCGCTCTACTTCCATATTATTCATGGTGAGCAGGTGCCCGATATTTCTTTTCTTTTCATCCCTAAGACAGATAAACTTGCACTGGTATACCCTCGGGCCTTCCTTCCCCGGATTCTTCCATTCAAATACCTGGTCGGTATTGGTATTTTGCAGTTCCCGGAAAGAGCCGAGCTGTAAAAAGTCAAGCATGCTGATCTGTCTGCGGTGATCCTCCAGGATCGGAAAGAGCTTTCGCATATCCCGGTTGCTGTCCGCCACAAATCCTTCATAGTCAAACAGGATGATCGGCGTGCCCATGTATTCCAACACCATCTTCCGCGTAGTGTTTAACATACTCTGGGATGAATAGTCAAAGCTGTTCCAGTAGATCACCGGGCAGATAAATCCGTAGATGAGCACGGACACATCCACGCTGATCCTCCACATTTCCGCAACATAAATAAAATTTAGAACGCCAACGATCAGCAGGACCAGCGCACTGTTGCTGTATCTGGTGCGGTAGATCTTCGGAATGGACACTGCCTTCCAGAGCAGGATCAGGATGATCATCGCCAGCATCAGATAGCAGAACGCCTCATGCACATAGAACGGCATCAGCTTGACATACCGGAACTTGACGGCATAGAAGCTCTCCGGCTCATACTGGTACGTCAGCCCCCACTCCCTCACGATATTTCCCAATAAAAAAAGAGAGTCCACAACGATCAGCCCATCCATCAGCCAGAAAATATGCTTCGGGTGCTTAAACAAAACTCCCTTTGGTTTTGTAAAATCGATTGCGTATTGAAGTGCGAACAGAAGAAGCAGGTCAATGCCGATAAAATAAAGACTCGTAACCACAGATATCGTCTGATAGGAATCAGAACTCATTCTGACCAGATAGAAAATGTTCACAAGCCCTGCCGCTACGAACAGATTGCCTGTCACGGTGCCGATACGGTTTCTCTTCCGATAAGACTGCACCGCGTAAAACAAAGCGACCAAGGCCGCTAACCCATACCATAAGAAAAATTGCTGCATATACCCCTCGTCCCCAATATCAATATCTTACTCTTGCCTGACTATTTTATCATTGCGATTTACAATCTGCAACCAAAAACACCCTCAATTTGCAACATTTTCCAATTAATTGTAAAAAAAGTTCTTTTTCACGATCTGGTATGGTCAAAAATTCTCGTTTTGGCACTTTTAATCATGCCATTTCAGTCTATAATGAGCCTAAGCAATGAGGGAAATGCAATCCGGAAAATCAATAAAAGAAATGAGGATCAGATTATGAAAAATGAAAAACTGCTCAAAATCGTGTTTACCGGCATCTTTGCCGCACTCTCCTATGTAGTGTTCACCTTCCTGCAGATCAAGATTCCGCTGCCGGGCGGCGACGCGACCTCCATCCATCTCGGAAACGCCGTGTGCGTGCTTGGCGCCCTGCTTCTCGGCGGCGTCTACGGCGGTCTGGGCGGCGCGATCGGTATGACGATCGGCGACCTGCTGGATCCGGTCTACGTCGTATATGCCCCCAAGACATTTCTTCTGAAGCTCTGCATCGGACTGATCACCGGACTGATCGCACACAATCTCGGACATATCAGCAGGGAATCCGACAACAAGAAGGTTCTTACCTGGACGATCGCTGCCGCTGTAGGCGGACTTCTCTTCAACGTGATCTTCGATCCGCTGATCGGATACTTCTACAAGCTGGTCATCCTTGGAAAACCCGCCGCTGAGCTGACGCTGGCATGGAACGTGGCTTCCACCTCCATCAACGCAGTCACCTCCACGATCGTTTCCGTGGCTGTCTACATGGCGCTGCGCCCGGCACTGAAAAAGTCCGGTCTGTTCTTCACCATCGGTAAGAACGCTGACAACGCATAATCCCATTTTCTATTCTTTACATAAGACCTGACTGCTCCGGCGGCCAGGTCTTCTCTGTTATCTCTATGGAACGGTCCTGCTGCCGCAGATCTGAAATCCCCAATCCGGATGTCACCCAAATTTCCTCTCCGGAATCCGCTTGACAAAAGTACGAAATCGGACTACACTTCTTTGAGTACGAAATCAGACTTAACTAAGGAGTACCCTTGTATATGGAAGAAAAGAAAATTACAGCGGCCGCGCCTTCCATGAGCGCATACCTCACCGAGTTTAACCGAAACTATAAGGAGGTCAACGAGCTGTATCACGATACGGCGCTCCATCTGGGGCTTTCGGACAGCGCCTTTGACATCCTCTACCATCTCTGCGAGAACGGGGACGGCTGCCAGCAAAAGGATATCTGCGCCGCAACCTGTATCCCCAAGCAGACGATCCACTCCTCTATCCGGAATCTGGAGCAGAGCGGCTATCTGACCCTGGCTCGCGGCAGAGGGCGCGGGATGCTGATCTCCCTCACAGACGCAGGAAGAGAGCTGGTACAAAAAACGATCTTTCCCGTCATCCAGCGCGAAAACGAGGCCTTCGCCTGCATGACGCCAGAGGAATGTCGTCAGATGCTTGCCCTGCAGGCAAAGTATACAAAAGCCCTGCGCACAAGCCTCTCTGCTCTCTTTCAGACAGAGCTGCCGGCTCATGCCACAAACACAGACATGAAAGGAATTTCACTATGAAAATACAATTATCGGAACACTTTACCTATTCCAAACTGCTGCGGTTCGTCCTGCCCTCCATCATTATGATGATCTTTACCTCGATCTACGGTGTGGTCGACGGACTCTTTGTCTCAAACTTTGTCGGAAAGACCGCTTTCGCGTCAGTCAACCTGATGATGCCGATGATGATGGGCTTTTCCGCCCTCGGCTTTATGATCGGTACGGGCGGAAGCGCCATCGTGGGCAAGACGCTCGGCGAGGGAAAGAAAGAGCTTGCCAACGAATATTTTTCCATGCTGATCTATGTGACGCTCGCCGGCGGCATCGTGATCTCCCTGCTGGGCATTGCCCTGGTCCGCCCCGTCGCTATCCTGCTGGGCGCAGACGGCTCCCTGCTCGACAACTGCGTTTTGTACGGGCGCATCGTCTTCTGTTCCATGCCCGCTTTCATGCTCCAGAACGTGTTCCAGAGTTTCTTCGTGACGGCGGAAAAACCCAAGCTCGGCCTGTACGTCATCATCGCCGCAGGCGTGACGAATATGATCCTCGATTACCTCTTTATCGCCGTCTTCGGCTGGGGGCTTGCCGGCGCTGCGATCGCGACGGTGTGCGGCGAGTGCATCGGCGGTCTGTTTCCGGTCTTATATTTCAGCAGACCTAATTCCAGCCTGCTCCGTCTCTGCCGGGCGCACTTTAGCGGAAACGTCCTGCTCAAGACCTGCACCAACGGCTCCTCCGAGCTGATGACGAACCTCTCCAGCTCGATCGTCAACTCACTCTACAATCTCCAGCTTATGAAGGTCGCCGGAGAGAACGGGGTTGCCGCCTACGGCGCTATCATGTACATCAACTTCATCTTCATCGCCATCTTCCTCGGTTACTCGATCGGAAGCGCGCCGCTTGTCAGCTACCACTATGGCGCGGACAACCACGAAGAGCTGCAAAACCTGTACGGGAAAAGCATGCGCCTCGTTGGAACCTGGGGTGTTCTGCTCTTTGCGCTGGCACAGCTTATCGCTGCGCCCCTGTCCAGGATTTTTGTCGGCTATGATGCAGAGCTGTATGCGCTGACCTGCCACGGTCTGCGGATCTTCTGTCTGACTTACCTGCTGAACGGCTTTAATATTTACGGCTCCTCGTTCTTCACCGCCCTGAACAACGGACTGCTCTCCGCGCTGATCTCGTTCCTCCGGACCCTGGTATTCCAGATTTCCAGCGTCCTGCTGCTCCCGGCGCTTTTCGGGATCAACGGGATCTGGTCTTCCGTCACCGTCGCCGAGCTGCTGACTTTATGCGTCACCGTGACCTGTCTGATACGGCAGAAAAAGCGCTATCACTACTGACCCGCTTTTTGCCCGGCAGCGGCGTTTATCAAATTCTATCGTGTAGCAAAACACGCAGCAGATGCATTATCCGCTGCGTGTTATTTATAATCATTCGTATCTATTCAGAACTTCCTTCACCAACCCTAAATATAATCGGATACATAGGGGATGCTGTGGAAAAGCACATCATCCAGCCGCTCTACCGCCTCTCTGGAAGCAGTTATGCGGTCCATGCCGTACAATTTCTCCGCTGTCTTGTATCCCAGCAGAAGGGTTGTCAGCGTCCCGATCGACATTTTCATCGGGTGCCCCTTTTTTTCGGAGAGCACTTTACATTTTCCTGCCTCAAAAAGCACGGTAAACTCGCCGTTGTTCCACGGCAGCAACTCATCCTCGATCTCAAACCGGAAGCAGGCGGGCGGCTCGTCCGGATCGCACCGATACCCCTCAAAAAACTGCTCGATATCTACGATCCTCCCCATGATATAGGGGCGTACCGTCTCCTTGATGTCGCTGTCCTCCAGTTCAAACGCGATCGGCTCACTGTAGAAATTGTTCCCTCGCACCTCGTCGATCATGGAATCGTGGGCGTATATGTACTCCCACAGTCCAAGCTGCGCCTCGCGGTTTAAATAGATCATCTCCTTGATGTGCATGACGTCCGAGTTGATCAGGTATACCATATAGCCGTACGGCGTTCCCTCTTTGGAATAGTAGACCGCCACCACCGTATCGTCCTCGTCCCAGCGCCAGTATTCCTCCCAGGCAAGGTCGTTCCGGTAAAGACAGCCATGCGTCTTTTCGGCAAAGCGGGTGTGAAGCTCCATAAACTGCTTATCGTCCCACTCCACACGGCGCACATACCCGGGTTCCTTGTTCTCCCGCGGGATCTGCGTATCCTTCACCACGTAAGTCATCTTGTTCGAGATGATCTCCCAGCCCAGTCTCCGGTACAGGGGGATTGAATAGGGATACAGCAGGGCAAACGACTTGTGGGACTCTCTCATTCTGGTGAGTCCCTGCACCATCAGCCTTTTCATGATCCCGTGGCCGGTGTACTCCGGGTAGGTACACACACTTGTGACAAATCCCACCGCATAGCGCACGCCGAATATGTTCATGTCAAGCGGGTATACCGCGAACTGCGATACCAGGCTTTCCCCGTTAAAGCATCCCAGCACATCCGCTCTCTGGAGCACCGGGAACTTCGACTGTTTGATCTCGTCGTCCTTCCAGCCTGTCTCCTCAAGCTCCTGCTCCGTCACCTGGAACGCATAGCGCAGAAGCGCGTTATACTGCTCCACATCCGCAATGGTCAGTTCCCTGACCGTAAAATTGTCTTCTTCCTGTCCTCCGATCATCGCTCCGACACTTCCATCCTTACCCTCTATGCAGTGCAACTGCAATATCTTCCCGCATATCGATCACTGCCGCTCTCGCCGCATCCGCAAAGTTCTCTGCCCCGAAGGACGCATATTTCTCCTGCTGATAAGCTGCGATAATGCCTCTGGAAGAGTTGACGATCGCACCGAGTCCGTCTTTGTTGAAGAACGGAACCAGATCCGCTCCTTTTCCTCCCTGCGCTCCATATCCCGGCACAAGGATAAACGACTTGGGCATGATCTCCCGGAGAACTTTTCCCATCTCGGGATAGGTCGCACCGACAACGGCTCCGATGTCGCTGTACGCGCCGTCCATGCAGTCCTCGCCCCACTCTGCCACTTTCTCGCCGACAAGCTCATAGAGCGGTCTGCCGTCGATCAGGCGGTCCTGAAACTCGCCGCTGCTGGGGTTCGAGGTCTTTACCAGAATAAAGAGTCCCTTGTTCTCCTCCTTGCAAACTTTGATAAACGGCTTGACGCCGTCGGATCCCAGATAGGGATTCACTGTCACAAAATCCTCGTTAAACACATCATGGATGCTGTCTCCGATCTGTACCCGTCCCAGATGTCCGATCGCATAGGCTTCTGACGTCGATCCGATGTCTCCGCGCTTGATGTCTCCGATCACAAGGATTCCTTTTTCCTTGCAGTATTCTACGGTCTTCTGGAATGCCGTCAGTCCTTCGATACCGAACTGCTCGTACATGGCGATCTGCGGTTTGACTGCCGGCACCAGATCGCAGATCGCGTCGATGATCGCCTTGTTGTACTGCCAGATCGACTCGGCGGCTCCCCGGAGCGTCTCCCCGTATATCTCAAAGCATCTTTTCTGCAGATGCTCCGGAACCAGCTTCAGCGTCGGATCCAGACCTACCACGATCGGCGCTCCCGTCCGTTTAATCTTCTCAATCAGTTTGCTAATCATAATTCTTTTCCTTCCAAGTCTTTTAATACATATTGATTTTCAATGTAATCGGAGAACTGCTCTCTCGGAACCCACACCCACTCGCCGTACTCCTCCGGCAGGACAATGTTCGTCTCGTCCTCCTCCTTGATGGAGCACAGATAGGCGATCCCTACACAGTGCGTATCTCCTAACAGGTTTGACCAGGTGTACACGATCTTGTCGATCTTTCCCTCTACAGAAAGCAGTTCGCGGATCGCCTGCAGCACGGTATCATCGGGCGAATCTCCATGGCTGACCTCCGCATCGATGAACTCCCACACATACGGCTCCGGAATATGGTCGTCCACCCATCTCTTGATCAGCAGATATTTATCGCCTTTTTTGATAATTCCCTTTACGCGTACAAACGTATTTTTCATTTCTATTTTAGTCCTTTCTTATTTTCCGCATTCCTTCAATTCCCCACTTTTCTTCATAGTACCATTGTACTAATTCCTTGTCAATCAACCCTTATCTTGTCTGCAGAAACTCATACTCCCGCTTCGCCGTCTCATCGTCCGGGTAAGATTTCAGGTAGCTGTTCATCAGCGCCGCAGCCGTCTTAAAGTCCTTCATGTTCTCGTACGCCACGATCTCATTGAACTTGAGCGTCTGCATCATCCCGTTGTCCTCGATATTCATCGCCGTCTGAAAAGCCGTGAGCGCAAGCTCATACTCACCCATCCGGATCCTGCACAGGCCAAGCTGGTTGTAGATTTCCGCCTTACTCTGGTCATTCACCGTGTAGCCGTCATAGATGCTGGCGGCGTAATTGTAATCTCCCAGCGCCTCATAGGTTCGTCCCAGGAACAGCGCCGCGCCATAGTCCGTCTCCGTATTCAGGTTCGTCAGATGATTTCTGGCGTTCTCGTAGTCCTCCAGATAATAGCAGATCCTTCCGGCGTCGTAATCCGAAATGGATTTCTCATTCGCACTGACCGCCGTCTGCAGATATTCCTTGCCGATCTCCTGATACCCGTAGGAATCCAGCACGGTGAAAATACGAATGAGCTGGTCATAATCCTGCGGTGAAAGGGCGACTGCCCTGTCAAAATCCGTCTGCGCCGCCTCATAGTCCCCGGTCGACAGCTTCACGGTCCCGCGCAGATACCAGGCGTCCTTCTCCTCGGGGCGAAGCGCCAGGATCGCGTCGTAGGCACGGATTGCCTCCTCCGCCTGTCCATTTTTGAAATACGCCGTTGCCAGATAGTAATTGATATCAAAATCCATATCTTCCACAACGCCGTCGCTGCTCTGCAGCGCCGCCTCCAGATAAAGAACCGCATTCTCGTAATCGGTCATCCCCAGATAGGCGATGCCCATCCCGCGGTAAAGGAGCCTTGGATCCTCCCCTTTTTCCTCGGCGAGCGAAAACTGCGAAAGCGCGTCCTCGTACTCCAGATTCTCCACCGCCGTCATGCCGAGCGCCGTGTAGTTCTCCCCTCTGGCAGCTCCGCAGCCGGTAAGCCAGAGTCCCGCAGACGCGATGACTGCCGCATACGTTCCTATTCTTTTTCCCGCTTTTTGTCTCTGCTCTGTCCTTTTCATCTGTCCTGCACACCAGCCGCCCATCTCTGCCTGCGAGCGGTTTCCTCTTCCTAAAAACAACCCTATCTCTAACTATACTAGAAACCCTCTCTTTTTACAACAGGTTTCCAAAGACCGTATCCTTGACGATCCCAAAAAATTCCCGCACCATATTGTTCGGCAGAAACACCGGATCCGAGGGCGCTGCGATCCCGCTCACGTTCACAAAGCCGGCGTGTTTGGCAAGACGCACGCCGCGGAACACATGAAAATTGTTCGTGACGACCCCCACGCGGGCGTTCCTGTCACCGATCAGCTCTGCGCTGTACGCAATGTTCTGGGAGGTGTCGCGCGAGCGGTCCTCCTTCAGGATGCGCTCCTGCGGGATTCCCTTTTCGACCAGATACCGGCACATCCCCTCCGCCTCGCTAAAGGGCTCGTTGCTCCCCTGCCCACCGGAAACGATGCAGCGCGTATCCTCATTTTCCAGAAGATAGGCGCAGGCCGCATCCAGCCGGTATCTCAGCACAACGCTCGGCCCGTCTTCTTTCACCTGTGCTCCCAGCACGATCAGGTAGTCGAGCTGCGGCTCCCCTTTTGCCCAAAAGCCGCTCAGCACACAGCCCTCCACGACTGCAAAGATCAGCACGCCTGCTGCCACAACTATGACAAGACACCGCTTGATCCCCGGCGGGAGCTGCTCCCAGACCCGCAGATGGCACATAAGCGCCAGCGCTGCCAGCAGAACTGCCAGAAGTCCCCATATGACATAAAATTTACTGCCCGAGCGGATCGACGCTGTCAGGATGCAGTATCCCGCGCACAGCGCCGCCGCAAGTATCAGCAAGATCATAAACATGTTTCTTTTCATCCTCTGTCTTCCTTATAAAAGATGTCTGATCGGCAGGATCACCACGCGAAGCACCTGATAGATCCCCTTTTTCAGCAGGGAGAGACGCACCTTCTGATAACCGCTGTTCTCCTTCTCCTGTCCGTCCGGCGTACAGAGTTTGCTTTTCTCCTGATACTGCTCCGCATCCGCCCGGATTGCCCGGTTCAGCTCACGGCTTTCTACCCGCAGCATCATCTCCGTATCCAGGTACGTGCTGCGGATATCCAGATTGTACGAGCCTATGAAGCTGACGTCCTGATCGACCAGCACCGTCTTGGTGTGCAGGGACTGCCCCGCCAGACATTCGTAGACGGAAACGCCTGTGCCAAGGATCTTGCCCTTCTGGTTCAGATAATCCGTGCAGCCCCACGGGTTTGCCCCGCTCTCCACAGCGTTTGTGATGATCCCGATCCCGGTTCCTCCATCCGCCGCCTCGCGCAGCCCGCGGTACATCCTCCTGTCACAGATGATATACGGCGTCTGGATCAGAACGTCCTGCCCCTGTTTTACCTCCCGGAAAATCTGTTCAAAGACGACCGGCTCCTTGTCCGCCGCCTGCGCAGGGTTCACCAGCAGCGCAATGCTCTCTGCCGCTGTCGTCTCTCCCTGCCAGTCTGTCTCCTCCAGCAATACCGGATAGTCGCTTTTCAGCTTTTCATAGCGCTGCCGCAGTTCCTCCTGCGCCTGCCGTGTCTTTCGGGCGCTTTTGTGATGATGGTAGGGCTTGCTGACCGGGTCGCTCCAGACCTTTTCAAAATAGCTGCGCACTGCGCCGAGCGAACCGCTTTCGCCGTTTTCTCCCTCATATACCAGAAGATCCCGGTCCAGATTGTAGCTGTCCCGGTAATTGCCCAGGAAAAGGTCGTTCGTATTTCTTCCTCCCAGGATATAGACGGACTCGTCCGCGACCAGGTACTTATCGTGCATCCGGTAGTTGATGCGGAAGGGCAAAAGCAGATTGACCGGATTATACAGCTTCGCCTCCACGTTCGGGTTCGCGGTGAGCGCCTGAAACATCCCGCTGCCGCGAAGCTGCAAAAAGCCGTTGATGCCGTCCACGATCAGCCGGATCTGCACGCCGCGCTCTGCCGCTGCCTCCAGCGCCGCCATCATATCGGTTCCGCTGTTGTCCTCCCGCCAGTCAAAGGTTGACATAACAATCTCGTCCTGTGCGCTCTCGATCACCCGCAGCCGCCACAGAAGCGCTTCCTGATTATCGTCGATGCAGAGCAACCTGCCCGGCGCGCCCTCCACAGCGGGCAGCTCCGAAACCTCTTTGTGTCTTATAGGTACTATTATAACGGATATCAGAAAATAAAAAAGGAATATCCATAGACTATATCTTAATATTTTATGAACCATAGGCTGTCTCCCATTCTTTCCTGTCTGTGAGGTATATTATATACCAAAATCCCCCTTACCAACCAGTAGAAAGACTGCAGCACCGCTTTCCTGTTTTATTATATATAATTATAGAAAAAACAGGACCGGAACCTGCGTTCCGATCCTGTGATCCTTTTTGCTGCCTACTGGAATTGGATCCCAACAGATCCCATACCGCAGTCGATATCCATCGTATGTGCTGCACCCCGATTTATCTCATGGTCGCCGGTCTGGAATACGCTGTTTCCGAACTGGACAGTTCCCATGCCGCAGCCTATCGTAGAGTTATAATCCGCTTCGCTTCCTTCGAGCGCCATGACGATGTCTCCCATTCCGCAGTCCAGATTTGCATCTCCTGCGATCACGCCCGCTTTCACATCCGCATGGCCCATTCCGATAGAGAAATCCAGATTATCACTGATCTCCATCCGCTCCATGGTAAGATCGCCGGCGCCCACATTGATCGCAGCCTTTTCCGTCTTCAGCAGTCCGATATCCATGTTGCCCGCTCCGCTGGAGATATCCACCTCCTTTGCCTCAAGGGATCGGATGTCGCAGTCGCCCGCTCCAACGTTAATGCCAACCTGCTGTGCTTTCATGGCATCCATATAGAAATACCCTGCTCCGAACTGTCCGTCCAGATTTTCCAGTTCCATTCCCTCCGGCAGATACAGCGTCACCCTCGGGACATTGGTATTGAGACCCCAGTTGCTGTGTCTCACCGAGATCCTGCTTACCACCTTGAGCGTATCCCCGGATACGAAATACCTGGTCTTATCCGGCTTCTTGGAAAGCTCTATCCAGATATTTTCATCCTCCGAGGCTTTCAGTTCAAAATAGCACGCGCCGATCTGCAGTTCGATATTCCGGATATCTTTTCCTTCTGTCAGCTTCGTCTTTTCCTCCGCCAACGTCGTCATCTTTTCCCACTCTGCTTTGTCGATCTTCATATCGTCCCCCCAGATTTCATCACTCAGATCTCCGTTTTCATCCGAGAACACCTCTCTCCAATCGGAAACATCATTCAGACTTCCATACAGTTTGAACGGCCAGCTCCAGCCGCCTTCTCCCTGCGTATGGTTGTCAAGCTGGGCAAATCCGCCCAGAAATCCAAACGCGATAAAAAGGATAATTCCTACCACGAACAGCCCCAGTGCTGTCAACAGACATCCTTTGGTAAATTTTTTCATGCTTTCTTTCCTCCCTTTCGGAAAATCTTATTCCATAAAGCCTTGGTTCCCCGGCAAAGGGACGGTACGCCCTCTGCTGCAATCAGCACCATCAGCCAGATAAACACAATACCAATTGAAAGCAGTATCAGCGACGCACCGATCAGGCAAAGTCCCCCTGCCGGAACACTGATCAGAGACACTACACCGCCCACAAACAGCGAACCGCCGGCAAGCACCATCGCCCCCGCCACTGCCACAAAGGCGAGCAGAAGACCAAACGCTACGGCAAACAGTGCCACAACAATGCCAAACAGCGCGGCTGCGATGCCGACCCACAACGGGAAGGTCAGAATTGCAAGCATCACGATCAACACAACCTTGCCCGCGCTCATCTTTTCCTTCGGAACCACTGCCTGGTCCTTGGAAGTGCGGTCGCCGTACACCCCTTTGCCGCCTGTCTTCTGGTAATATTCCTGCTGGTAATATGCATTGTCCGGGTTTCCGTCGTAGCCGTTTGCGGCAGGCTCCTTTGCCACCGTCACCTCATTCTTCCGAAAATGACTTCCGGTTCCCCGATATCCGTTTTCTGTAAACTCTCCTCCGTTCTCGTCGCCAAGTCCTGCCCGGATTGCCAGTGCCAGCTCCTCCGGTGTTCCAAGTGCGGCGATCACTTCCTCTATATTCCCGCTGTCTGCGTCATCCAGATAATCGTTGTAATACTGGATTGCCTCCTCCCGCTCTGCCTGCGGCATATCCTGCAATAGCGCGGTCAGACGGCTCATAAATTCCTCTCTACTCATGTTTCAATCCTCCCTCAAAAATACTGTTCAGCCTGGCTGAATAGCGATACCACTCGCTCGTGTAAAGGTTGAGCTGTGCTCTTCCCTTCTCCGTCACCTTGTAGTAACGCCGGTTTCTCCCCGCACATTCCATGTCGTACACTTCCAGACACTCTTCCTTCTGTAGCCGTCTCAGCACCGGATAGAGCGTGGACTCGGAGATCTCAATGACTTCCCGGACTTCCTGTGTGATCTTGTATCCATATGTCCCTTCTGTCTCATGCGACACGACAGCAAGGACGATCGCGTCCAGAAGCGCCGCACCTGTATTAAATACCATGCGATATCCTCCTCTCCCTTTCCTTACAATTTTCATAACTTCTCCTGCTTATTTTTGCATATAATATTGCTGGTTCATACAATATTATATGTCGTATAATATTGTTTACAGTGATACTATACGTCATATAATATTATTTGTCAACAAATATTTTTTAGGAAAAGTGTGCGAGGTGCTTTTGTCTGCCAGGAAATTCAACGCGATTTCCTAATCAATCAAAAAAACGGAACCTGCCTCCCCGGCACGTTCCGTTCTGTGTTCTCTCTTAATATTATATTATAGATGTTTTTAACTGACCTGAAACTGCGAAAGCCGCTTTCCTTTCTACCGCCTCGTCCAGGTGCTTCTGGAAAAGAGGATCAGGATCGGGAAGATCTCCAGACGGCCTGCCAGCATATCGACGATCAATATTCCCTTGGAGAGCGCGCTGTACCCACCGAAATTACAGGTCGGACCGACCGCATCCAGTCCCGGCCCGACGTTGTTAAAGCACGCCGAAACCGCCGTCAGATTCGTCAGCGACGAAAATCCGTCCAGCGAGATCACAACGAAGCTGAATACCATCATGAAAAGATACGCCGCCAGGTATGCGTTCGTGTTATCGAGCACCTGTTCCTCGACCATCTGCCCATTCATGCGCACCACCTGTACCTTCTGTGGATGCAGGATCTGCCGCACGTTCCGCCGCAGGCTTTTGACTAACAAAAGCGCCCTGCCACACTTAAAGCCGCCGCTCGTACTGCCTGCGCATCCGCCGACCAGCATCAGACAGATAATGATCGCCTTCGAAAAGCTGGGCCATCTGTCAAAATCCGTCGTGGCAAACCCGGTCGTCGTGATAATACTCGACACCTGAAAGGCGGCGTGTCTTATTGTCTCCCTCCATGTGCCGTACATTCCGTTGATGTTCAGGGCGATCAGCGCGGTGCTCCCAAACACGATCCCCAGATAGAACCGGAGCTCCTCGTCCTTCAGGACGCTCTTGAACTGCCGCAGGATCAGCAGATAATAGCAGCTGAAGTTGATCCCGAACAGCAGCATGAACACGGTGCACACATTCTGGATATAAGGGCTATAGCCCGCCATACTGTCATTTTTGATCCCGAAGCCGCCCGTTCCGGCTGTCCCGATCGCCGTGCACACCGCGTCAAATATGGGCATACCGCCGATCAGCAGAAAGATCAGATCCGCTATCGTCATGCCAAAATAGATCAGATAGAGGATCTTTGCCGTATCCTTCATACGCGGCACCAGCTTCGACACCTTCGGCCCCGGGCTCTCCGCGCGGAGCAGATGCATGGTGTAACCGTTGCTCTTTTTGCTCTCCCCACCAAGGGCAAGGACAAAGACCAGCACGCCCATTCCCCCCAGCCAGTGGGTGAAGCTCCTCCAGTACAATATGCCCTTCGAAAGCGCTTCCACATCCGACAGGATCGATGCTCCCGTCGTGGTAAAACCGGAAACCGTCTCAAACAGTGCATCCACAAAGGACGGGATCTCCCCCGAAAAATAGAACGGCAGACATCCCAGAAGGCTGATCATGATCCACGCGATCCCCACGCACACCAGACCTTCCCGCGCCCGGAAAATGCTTTTGGTCTCCCGGCATCCCAACGCCAGAATTGCTGACACAACTGTCAGAATTGCAAGGCTGACGACAAAGCCGTACACGCTGTCCATCTCTCCACAATAAATGCTGATCCCCAGCGCCGGAAGCATGAACACGCCTTCCACCATCAGCATCTTGCTGATAAATTTTCCAATCAATCTATAGTTCATATCGCACCTGTCTATTCAAAGATGTCGTTGAGCTGGTAGATGACCTCATTTCTGCCAGTAACGATAATAACCACATTTCCTCTGGTAAAATAGGAATCGCCGTTCGGGATTTCAAACTTTACCCCTCTCGAAATGCTGACCACACGGATATTTTTCTTCAGACGGATCTCCTTGAGCGGCTCTCCGCAGTGCAGCGTATTCTCATCGACAATAAACTCGATCGCCTCTGCCTGGCCGTCCGCGATCACATGGATCGCCTGCGCCGCGCCCGCCTGGTTTTTCACCGCGCGCACATACCGCACGATGCTGTTGCAGCAAAGCTCCTTGGGACTCATGATGCTGCCGAGCGGAAGCGTGTCGAGCACCCGGTTGCTGGTCAGCCGTCCCAGCTTGGTGATGACCTGCGGCACCTTACAGCTGTTGCCGAACAGGGAAATGATGATGTTCATCTCGTCCACACCGGTCAGCGTGACCAGAACGTCACTGTCGTCGATCCCCTCCTTTTCCAGAAGGACCTCGCTGCTGGCATCGCCCTGCACCACCGTAACATCGGGCAGCATCTTGGCAAGCTCGATGCAGCGTCCATAGTCCTGCTCGATGATCTCCACCATGACGCCGTCCTTGTCAAGAAGCTGCGCCAGATAATAGCTGAGCCTTCCACCGCCGCACAGCAGCGCCCGTCTTGCCCTGTGCGTGATGACTCCCATATTTTTCAGGAAGATCGTCAGTTCTCCCGGCTGTGCGGTAACAAAGATCCGATCTCCCTCAAGCAGCGTAAAATTACCATCCGGAATGATCGCTTTGCCGCTTCGCAGCACCGCACACACCAAGATCTTGCACTTGACAATATTGCCCAGATCGTACAGGTTGACATCCTTTAGGGCAGAGTCCTCCCCGATCCGCAGCTCGACGATCTCCACCCGTCCCTTGGCGAACGTGTCGCGCTTCAGAAATCCCGGATATTTGATGAGCCGCTCCATCTCGATCGCCGCCAGCTTCTCCGGGTTTACCATCATCGACAGACCGAACAGATTGCGCATTTCATAGATCTGATCGGTATATTCCGGGTTCCGGATGCGGGCGATCGTATGGATGTTCGGATTCATCCCGTGCGCCGTTGTGCAGCACAGCAGGTTGATCTCATCCGCTCCCGCAAGGGCGATCAACACCTCCGCATCCTGTACCCCCGCCTTAGACAGGGTTGTCATGGAAGCGCAGTTTCCCTGCACGACCATGACGTCATATCTCTCTTCACTGCTCTCCAGCACTTCCGCTTTCGCATCGATCAGGGTGATGTCGTGTCCCTCCGCCACAAGCTGCTGTGTCAGAGTGGATCCCACTTTTCCATCACCCGCAATGATTATCTTCACTTTGCAATCTCCTTTGCCATATAGAAAATCCGTACACTGCCATTCAGTATAGCACAATTTTCAGAAAAGACAATGCGGATTCTTACCCTATTTTACCCTCATGAGCCGCGGCATATTCCAGCTGTCCAAGACGCAGCGCGCCGAGGATTCCCTGCCGGTCGTCCAGGCTTTGCAGAACGATATATGTGTCCAGATCCTCCAGCTCCTTTGTCCTAACATAGCCGTTCAAAAGCGCCGCGAAGCGCTCTCTTATCATAGGAAGGAGCTGCTCCTGGTGCATCACGCCGCCTCCCAGAATGATCCGCTGCGGCGAAAGGACCATCGTATAGTTTACCAGCGCCTGCGCGATATATTCTGCCTCCAGATTCCAAACGATCTCCCGGTCTGCCAGCTCATAGCCCTTCTTTCCCCACCGTTTCTCGATGGCAGGTCCGGATGCCATTCCCTCGAAGCAGGTTCCGTGAAAAGGACAGCATCCTTCGAAGCGGTCGCCCGGTCTTGGTCTGAGCAGAATATGCCCGCCTTCCGGATGGAGCATGCCGTGCAGCAGCTTTCCCTGCGAGATCACGCCCACGCCGATCCCCGTTCCGATCGTGATATAGATACAGTTGTCCAGTCCTCTGCCAATCCCCCAGGTATGCTCTCCCAGCGCCGATCCGTTCACATCTGTGTCGAAGCCGACCGGGATCTGCAGCGCCTCCTGAAAAGCTCCCACCACGCTGCAATTTCTCCACGCCGTCTTGGGCGTCGTCGTGATATACCCGTAAGTGGGCGATTTTCTGTCCAGATCGATGGGTCCGAAGCACCCAATCCCCAGCGCGTCCACCTTCTGCTCCCGGAAATAGGTAATCAGCTTCGGAAGCGTTATCTCCGGCGTCTCCGTCGGAAACGTCGTCTGCTCCCGCAGTGCTCCGCTCTCGTCGCCAACCGCACACACCATCTTTGTACCACCCATCTCCAATGCACCTATCGTCAACATCTCATCCACCTTTCTTTCCTATGATTATGTAATCTCTGCTCCTGTAAAGGCATTTCCCCGTCATCTGCCTTCTTTTCTATCTAAAGACAGTATGCCACAAACTGCATAAAAAGCAAGTTTGTGGCATACGATCTATACGATATTTTTTCACGCCTCATTCCCGGCGAACTGCGCCATATAGAGTCTGTAATATTCGCCCTTTCGCTGCATCAGCTCGGCGGCGCTGCCCTCCTCGACGATCCTTCCGTCATCTACCACAAAGATCCGGTCTGCCTTCTGGATCGTGGACAGTCTGTGGGCAATGACAAACGACGTCCTCCCGGCAAGCATATGCTCGATGCCGTCCTGCACCAGAAGCTCCGTTTTCGTGTCGATGCTGGAGGTCGCCTCATCCAGGATCAGGATCTTAGGATCGGACACCATCGTTCTGGCAAAGGCAAGAAGCTGCCTCTGTCCGATGGAAAGACCGCCTCCCCGCTCGGAAAGCTCGGTGTCGTACCCCTTCTCCAGCTTACTGATGAAGTCATGGGCGTTGACCGCCTTTGCCGCAGCGACGATCTCCTCGTCGGTGGCGTCCAGCTTTCCATAACGGATATTCTCCCGGATCGTCCCGGAAAAAAGGAAGTTATCCTGTGTCATGATCCCCATCTGCCTCCGCAGGCTTTCGATGGAAACCTTTTTGACGTCGATCCCATCCACGCTGACCGTTCCCTGCTGTACATCATAGAAACGGCTGATCAGATTCACGATCGTCGACTTACCGGCGCCGGTCGGTCCCACCAGGGCGATCGTCTCACCCTCTCTGATCCGGAAGCTCACATCGTCCAGAACCTTCACCTGTCCGTCGTAAGAAAAAGTCACATGGTCAAAGGTCACTTCTCCCCGGATCGCCGGCATCTCCTGCACCTGTGAAGCGTCCGCAATGCCCGGCTCCGTATCCAGAATCTCAAAGATCCGCTCCGCCCCGGCAATGTTGGTCACAAGCTGGTTGTAAAAATTGCTGATGTTGCGGATCGGCTGCCAGAACATATTCAGATATGTTCCGAATGCGATAAAGACACCCAGACTCACCTGGTCAGTTCCCAGGATCACGATCCCGGTGTAATACAACAGAATACATCCGATCGCCCAGGAAAAGTCGATCACCGAACCAAAGCAGTCGCTGATCCGCACCGCATTTACAAAAGACTGTCTGTGCTCCTGCAAAAGCGTGTCAAACGTTTCCTCCGTTTCCTTCTGCGCATGGAAGCTCTGGATGATCTTCATTCCCGCCATATCCTCATGCAGAAAGGCGTTGAGGTTTGCCGACTTTTTCCGGAAAAGCTGCCAGCGCGGGTGCGCCATTTTCTCTACCAGAAACATTCCCATCGCCATGAACGGGATCGTCAGAAGCGACGCTACCGCCAGTCTGGAATTTTTCCAGAACATGATCGCCACCACCGCAAGGATCGTAAATCCATCCGGTATCAGCGTCGTCACACAGTTGGACAGCACATCCTTCAGGGAATTGATATCGCCTATGATACGGGACAATATCTTTCCGGTAGGTCTGCTGTCAAAGAAGCTGAAATCCAGCTTCTGGATATGCGTGTACAGCTCCTGTCTGATCGTAAGCAGGATCTCGTTGCACACCTTCGCCATGACATACATCCGAATCTTCACCGTCACTATCAAAAGCAGATTGATCGCAAGTGCGATCCCAAGCAGCCGGAAAAGTCCATACATATCCTTTTGGGCAATGTGGTCGTCGATCGCCGACTCCATGATCAGCGGGTTGACCAGACTGACCAGCACGCCATACCCCATGATCAGCAGCACCAGCACGATCTGCCATTTATACGCAAGCAGATAAGAAAACAGTCTCTTGAGCGTCTGCGCCTTGCTTCTCTCTACGCTCTGCTCGTCGTCCTTATAGGAGTTGACTGCCATCTGCCTCACCTCCTTCTCTCTGCTCTGTCTGTCCTTCCGCCGTCACGCCCTTCTCCGGCATGGCGCCGTACTGGGACAGATAGGTTTCATAATATTGACCTTTACGGTCAATCAGTTGCTCATGCGTTCCTCTCTCAACGATCGATCCATTCTCCAGCACCAGGATCTCATCGGCGTTGCGTACCGCGCTGATGCGGTGTGCGATAATGATCTTGGTCGTATTGTCCAGAACAGTCAATGTCTTTTGGATCAACTGCTCCGTTTCCATATCGAGTGCGGAGGTCGAATCATCCAGCACCAGCACCGGATTTTTCTTGGCAAGCGCCCGCGCAATGCTGATCCGCTGCTTCTGACCGCCGGAAAGACCAACTCCGCGCTCTCCGATGACCGTATCGTACATCTGCTCCATCCGCTCGATGAAGCCGCTCGCCTGCGCGTCCGCGGATGCTTTCCGCACCGTCTCAAAATCAATGCTCTCTTTCCTGCCGAGCTTGATATTCTCATTGATCGTCTCCGAGAACAGGAACACATCCTGCATCACATAGCTGATGCTGCTCCGAAGCTGCTCCAGCGACAGCTCCCGGATATCCACATCGTCCAGAAAGACCGCTCCCTCCGACGCATCATACATCCGCTGCAAGAGCTGGACGATCGAAGTTTTTCCCGCGCCGGTCGCACCCATGATCCCCAGTGTCTTTCCGGCTTCTACCGTGAAAGAGATGTCATGCAGGATTTCATGCATATCCGCCTTATGGAACGATACATGGTCGAAGCAGACCTTTCCCTGTACCCTGGCAAGCTCTACCGGATGCTCCTTTTCCACGATACTGGGCTTCTCCTCGTAGATCTTCCGGATTTTCTTATGGGAAGCCACCGCCGAAGAAAAGCTGTTCGTCAGCCAGCCCAGCATTTCCATCGGCCAGACGATGTTGGTCGAGTATTCCACGAACGCGGTCATCTGTCCCAGCGTCATCTCCCCGTCGATGACATATTTTCCACCGAGCAGGATCGTAAGCAGCGGCAGCACCTTTGTCACCACTGAAAAGAAAGGGTAGTACCGCACAAAGACCTTCGACTGCTCCATGTTCAGGTCATAGTATCTCTTGTTGTGGGAAAGGAATTTCCCGATTTCAAACTTTTCCCTGGCAAACGCCTTCACCGTGCGCACGCCGGTCAGATTCTCCTCCGCCACCGTGTTGAGCGTGGCGTTTTCCTCGCTGATCTCCTCATACACCTGTCCCAGCTTCCGCTCCATGACCACCGCGATCACGCCGCACAGCAGCATCGCCGCCGTCGGGATAAGCGCCAGCTTCCAGTTAAGCACATACATACAGACCAGAATGATCGTCGTGTGATATGCCACCTCGATCAGCAGCATGCTCACATAGCCGAGCGCATCCCAGATCCGGTCGATGTCCTCCTTCACTCTCGCCATCAGCTCTCCCGTATTCGTCCGGTCAAAGAAATCCGCTGAAAGACTCTGGATATGCCGGAAAAGATCCCTTCTCATATTGCTGGATATCCGTGAACCGTTGCAGTCAAACAGATATTCCTTCAGATACTGGAATGTGCATCTTCCGATGCCGATGCCCAGAAATCCGAGCAGCAGGTATTTCAGCCTGCCGATATCTCCTCCCACGATGACATCGTCCACCACGCTGGCGGTCAGCCTCGGTGAAAGCATATCGAGCGTCACCGCGATCAGAAGCGACAGTACCGCGACCAGATAGGTCCAGCGGCACTCCCAGATATAACTTGATAACTTTTTCAAACAAATGCCCCCTTTTTCTCCACAAAGCACCATGTCTGCACAGAAATGAAAATTTTGCTCCGCAAGCAGTTTCCCGGTGCAAAAAAGTCTGCTCCGGCAAACAAAAAAAGAACCGCGGCAAAATCACCACGGTCCTTGATCGATCAGTCACCTGTGCAATTCGAAAAAGCAGCCTACTGCTTTCGATACACCCTGCTCTGCGGAGGTAATTTCCCTTCTGTCATAAATCTCTGTTTATTTGTCGTGTTATTTTTATTCAATATCGCGTATAACATATCATTACCTCCTTTCTTAAAATTGCAGCATTTTCAGGCTTTTCGAAGTTTCTTCGTTCTCCGTTGCCGCCCTGATCTGCCGCGGTTTCCAGTTTCATGTAAACAACACTGACTTTGAGTCTAATACAGATTTTTCCATCTGTCAATACTCTTTTTTTCGTTTTCCACTTCCCATTTCCCGGAATTTTTTATTCACTGGAAATTCTTCATTTCCGTTTCTTAAACCGGAAAGATTCTCAGTGCTCCATCTTCCAGAAATATGCGCTGTATGGCGGCAGCTCGCTTCCCCCGCCGAAATCATGCGTTTTTCCGGAGATCAGATCCAGCGCCGTGCCGCATCCGGCGTCAAAATGCGCCGTGAAGCTCTCGCCGTCCGCGTTGATCGCAACCAGAACCCTCTCGTCATCGCACTTGCGTTCAAAAATACACTGCTTGTTTGTCAGCAGCACCGACCGGAAATCACCGTAGTTGAGCGCTTTGGAATTTTTCTTTGCCTCCGCAAGTCTGCTGATCCACTCGCACAGATCGTTCCACTCCGGCTTTTCAAAGCAGGCGCGCAGTGCGGGATCGCCCTCGCTCTTATCCGCCTTCGCACCCCACTCGCTTCCATAGTACACACAGGGGATGCCCGGCATGCCAAAACAGAGCGCATAGATCAGCGGCAGGTGCTTTTCATTCGTCAGATTGCTTGCGATCCTTGTCACATCGTGGTTATCCACAAAGGACAACAGATGCTTTCCCTTGTACAACGTCCAGTTTTCCGGTCCGAACTGGCGCAGCAGCGAATGGTTGATCTCAAACATATTCATGCTGTTAAAGCTGGAAAACAAGCCCTTATAGCACTCATAGTTGGTTGCCGAATGAAGCATCTGATCGTTCATCAGCTGATTATAATCGCCGTGCAGCATCTCGCCGAGCAGGTAGAAATCCTGCTTCAGCTCTCCCGTAAAGCTGCGCAGCCGTCTCACAAAATCATGGTCAAGGCAGTACGCAACATCGAGACGCAGTCCGTCAATGTCGAACTCATCCACCCAGCCCTTCACGCTTGCAAAGATATGCTGTACCACATCCTCATTGCGGAGGTTCAGCTTCACCAGGTCATAATTTCCTTCCCAGCCCTCATACCACAGACCGTCGTTATAATTTGAATTTCCGCCAAGATTGATGTTGAACCAACTCAGATAAGGCGAATTCTCCCTGTTTTTCAGGACGTCCTGGAACGCCCAGAAGCCTCTTCCCACATGGTTGAACACGCCGTCCAGGATCACCCGGATCCCGTTGTCATGAAGATTTTTGCAGACCTCCCTGAAATCCTCATTCGTTCCCAGTCTGCAATCGATCGTATGATAATCTCTCGTATTGTAGCCGTGTGTATCGGATTCAAACACCGGTGAAAAATAGATCGCGTTGATCCCCAGCTTTTTCATATGGGGAATCCAGTCGTTCACTTTCCGGATCCGATGCTCCAGCTTTCCGTCATTTTCAAATGGCGCTCCGCAGAAGCCCAGCGGATAGATCTGATAAAATACACTCTCATATGCCCACATAGTCATTCCTCCTGTCCTGTGATCTATCAATGTTGTATCTCTTTTTATGACATTTTGCAAGAATACGATTTGAGCCGGCAGGCAAATGATTACCGCACAGCATATCGCTCTCTTGTTGACTGATTTGGTTTATTTTTTATAGTCTGAAATACGATAATCGACTTTTCCACAGCTTTTTCTGCTGTTTTTGTCATTTTTGTGTCGATTTATCCAAAGAAATCCCCAATTTCCACAGAGTTATCCACAATGACACGTGTGTCACGTTGTTGTTAATTCTCTTTTTTCTTTGTCAAATTCCCTGTCATTTTTACATTTTATTCTCTTTTTCGTCTTTTATCAACCAAAAGCTACAGCCATTCGTCCCAAAACCGCTCCACATTATGACCGATTCGGTCAACAGTCACTTTCGTTTGACCGGACCATTCTCTGGGAAAAAGTCTTTGGTATGCAGGCGATAGAAATCGGTCGTCCAGCAGCGCGACCACGCCAAAATCCTCTTCGGTCCTTATCACACGGCCGGCAGCCTGCATCACCTTGTTCATTCCTGGATACCGGTACGCATAATCAAATCCGTCCTGCCCCCGCTCGTCGAAGTAATTCTTCAGGATCTCCCGCTCATTGCACACCTGCGGAAGCCCTGTTCCTACGATCACCGCGCCGATCAGGCTGTCATTCTTCAGATCGATCCCTTCGCTGAAGATCCCACCCATGACGCAGAACCCCAGAAGGCTCTTCTCCTCCTCTACTTCGATCTCCATATGGATCATTTCCTCCAGCGCACAGTCCTCGTTTCCCATGAACCGGCTCAGAAAATCTTCCCGCGCCTGCTCGTTCATGTATTCCTCCTGCAAAATGCACTCATTTTCCTGTCCCTGATTGAAACAGTCCTGATAGATCTCATACACCTGCCGCAGAAACGCATGTGAAGGAAAGAAAAGAAGATAGTTCCCCTGCCGTCTCGACACGATCTGATCAATATAGGCGGCGATCCGCTGAAACTCCTCACGGCTTCTCCTCGTATATCTGCTTGTGACGTCACTGCCGATGTAGAGTCCCATCTTCTGCGGGTTGAACACCGATTGTGCGTACACCTCGTAGTCGCCCTCCTCTGCCCCCAGCAGATCCTTATAATACTGGATTGGAAGGAGCGTTGCCGAGAACAGGATCGTGCTGCGCCCCCGCATCATGCACTCTCTCAGGTTGCGTCCCGGATTGACGCAGAAAAGCTTCAAAATAAAGCCGGCGTCTGACGCGATCTCCGAATACGCCACATAGTTTTCATCCATCAGCTCATACATTTCCAGAAAGTGCGATACCTCAAAGTAAAATTCCAGAATATCCTTTCGTACCGGGCTGTCCTCATGTTCCTCCAAATATTCGTCTATCGCCGTTCCAAGCCTTGTCAGCGCTCTGACAAAGGCGTCTACCGACTCCTCTACCCGGCAGCCATCGCACTCCCTTTTCAGCGCAAGAAGCTCCTTGTTGCACTTATCCAGATGATACGTGATCTTTTCATCATATGCCTTGACAATTCTTTTCAGTTCCAGAAAATCTTCCTTGCGCAGAACGGCGCTGTACATATCCCGTCCCCGCTCTACCAGATTGTGTGCCTCGTCCACCAGGAAAAGGTACTCTCCCTGCACACCCTCTGCAAAAAAGCGGCGCAGATATACATGCGGATCAAAAACATAGTTGTAATCGCAGATGATCCCGTCTGAAAACAGGCTCATATCCAGGCACATCTCAAACGGGCAGACCTCATGCTTCCTTGCGTACTCCTCTATCTTTTCACGGCTGTACCGGTCTTCCTTTAGCAAAAGATCATAGATGGCATCATTGATCCGGTCATAATGCCCCTTGGCATAAGGGCAGTGCTCCGGGTTGCACTCCATCTCCTCCAGAAAGCAGATCTTCTCCTTCGCGGTCAGGATCACGCTCTTAAAGCGCAGCCCCTTCTCCCGCAGCAATTCAAAGGTATTGTCTGCCACAGTTCTGGTGATCGTCTTTGCCGTCAGATAAAAGATCCGCTCACACAGCCCTTCGCCCATCGCCTTCACCGCCGGAAAGACGGTTGACAGCGTCTTTCCAACGCCCGTCGGCGCCTCGATAAAAAGTTTCCGCTTGTGATAGATGGTGCGATATACATAGGTGGCAAGCTCCTTCTGTCCCTTGCGGTAGTCAAACGGAAACTCCAGTGCTTTGATCGAATCCTGTCTCAGCTTCTGCCAGGTAAAGCTGAAATCTGCCCAGCGGCGGTACTGACCGATCAAGCCGGCAAACCACTCTCCGATCTCTCCTTTTGTAAAATCATAGTGAAAATACTTCAGCTCCTCCGTTTCCATATGACAATAGGTCATCCGCACCCGCACGTGGGAAAGATTCCTCTGCTCTGCGCAGATCGCCGCATAACATTTCGCCTGCGCCAGATGGACGCTTACCGGCTCCCTCACCTTCTTCAGGTCGCGGTAGGTTCCCTTGATCTCGTCCACCGTGATCCCGTTATCATCCGTGATAATGCCGTCAGCCCGACCTTCCACAACGATCGTATACCCGCCCGCGTCGTACACATAGCGCAGTCCGACCTCCGCCTGATACTCCGGTCCCATGCGGCGCTGGATCATCCGGTGGATTCTTCCGCCCTCCTGCATCGTGCCTTCCGGCGCCGCCACTTTTCGGTTGTCTATATCCCCGGAGCGCAGAATAAATTCCACAAGGCTCCTGACCGATATCCTTATCTCCATCTTTTCTCCCTGTAAGGCACATCTCAAAGCTGCGTGCTGGAAAACAGCCTTCTATCTCAAGAAAGCCCATCTCTCCGGCAAGCCGACCGTATTTTCACCACATACCTGTCCAATTCCAGAAAACACCCTGCCGTATCCGCAAGTGTGCTCCTCGCGGAACATACGGGCTCGACAGGACATCCACAGAAAATTCTTATCATACAAAAAAACTCCCTATCAAAGATATTACGCTATCCCTGATAGAGAGTCAATGTGAGCTGTTCTATGCCATAACTTAGCAGGCTACTGCAAACTTCTGCAGATACCTCTCAAAATCGGCATCGTATCCATTGTAAGCTACCGTCAAAACCTGATTGAAGTTCAAACCCAAAACTCCGAGAATAGATTTCGCATCTACAACAAAACTATTATAAGATATATCTACATCAAATGCGCATCTTGTTGCAGCCGCAACAAACTTTTTCACTTCATCGGGACGTAATTTAATTCTGTGCTGCATCATACTAATCCCTCCATTCCTGATCCTTCCACACAAAACCATCGGTTCCATCACTGCTATTTTCCTAGCTTTTTTCAACAAATGTGGTTGCGAAATCGTTTTCACTCTCCCCATTTGACTAGATTATACACTTTTCCCCATTTTTGTAAAGAGGTATTTTTGTGCATAAAAAAGTACAATTTTATACGTTTTTAACACTTTTTACAACGAAAAACGTTCCCTTGTTTTCTCTTTCGTCACATTGTCTAAAATACACTTTGCCAGAGCAAAGAGGCAAAGCGCATTTTCTTCACTTTTTGCTAAATTCCATCATATATTCTTGGTATCTAAGCGGTGCCATCTGGCGCTGAAGCGCCCTGTTTTCGCGCTCTTGTATGCCGATCGTGTGATGAAAGAGTCTGAATAATTCCTGATATTTCCGCTCATTTTCTGAATCTCCCATCTCCGGCTCCCGGAATCCCGGCGGTGCTGCCGCAAGGAACCAGCTCTTTTTTGCCGGATGCACCCCGAAAATCCCGTGGTTTTCATCATACACCATAAAGTTTTCCAGCGGCATCCGATCCGCAAAGTGCGGCAAGACAAACGTCATAACATCATTTTTCGGTCCGATCTTTGAGAACAGGATCCCGTTTTCCAGCTCACGAAAACGGATAAACTCGATCTCAAAGTGCGCCTCGTTCGCCGTATTTCTTGCCAGCTCAAACACTCTTGCGACCTGTGGATTCCGGAGATTCGAAAGCACTGCTCTGCCCTTCTTCCCGGTAATCCCGTCCACCACCGTCTTATACACAGCCTCCGCCTTGTCCGGCTGGCAGGAAGCTGCCGCACGACACAGTTCCAGGTACACCTCGTCGCCAAGCCTTTGCCGGAGCGTCCGGCTTACCTTATCAGCCTTGCCAGCATCTGCCACAATATTCACATAAGTTGCAAAAAGCCGATAATTATCTTCCTCGCCTACCAGAAGATGCGTATGCTCATGTCCCCATTTCCCCGCATATGCTTCATAAATTCCCGTCCAGATCCCCTCCAGCGAATCTTCGCATATCAGATATTTTTCTTCCATATTCTTTGATCCTTCTGTCCCTGTGCAGTTCTCCCCCGCTATCGTACCCGGTTCTGCCGTTTGGTTCCATTCTTCTCTGTCCGGGTTTGTTTTTTTCTGCTGCATTTGATTCTTTCCTGTCTGGTTGTTTTAACTCTATCCCATCCCTCTTTGCATGCTCAGAATCCTTGCACCATCCGCTCATCATCAAATAAAGACAACTGCCGATACGGCGTACCATCCATGAGAAAAGGCAGTTTCTCACCTTTTCCCGTCCGGTTCTGGTACGTCAGATTCTGTACAATGTAATTTTCCTCCAGCTTGGTAGGATACATCATTCTTCCATTGCAGGTAATAAAGTACAGCGCCCGCTTGAGCACAACGCCTACCTTCTTCAAATCCTCAAACGTCAGGTTTCCAAACCTTCTCGCCGCCACGATGCGGCGCGCACTCTTGACACCGATCCCAGGGACTCTCAGGATCATCCGGTAGTCTGCGCGGTTGATCTCCACCGGAAACTGCTCCAGATGATGCACCGCCCAGTTCGCCTTTGGATCCATCATCGTATTAAAATTAGGGTGCTCTTTGGAAAGCAGTTCCTCCACCTCAAAATGATAAAAACGCAGAAGCCAGTCTGCCTGATACAGCCGGTGTTCGCGCAAAAGCGGCGCGCCGTTTGTCGTTGCCGGCAGATCCTTATCCCCGTTGACATTGACAAAGGCCGAATAGTACACTCTTTTTAGTTCAAACTTCTGATAAAGGCTCTGTGCCACCGACATGATCTGGTAATCACTCTCCGGCAGTGCTCCGATCACCATCTGCGTAGACTGGCCAGCCTCACAGAAATGCGGTGCATGTTTGTAAAGCGTCAGTTCGTTTTTATTTTGCGTGATCCCATTCTGGATCTGCCTCATCGGTAATAAAATATTCTTTCGATGCTTGTTCGGTGCGATCTCCCGCAGTCCCTCCGCCGTCGCCATCTCCAGATTGACACTCATACGATCTGCTAAAAACCCTGTCTTTTGAATAATATCCGGATCCGCACCGGGTATCGCCTTTACATGGATATACCCTTGAAAACGGTGTACCGTCCGCAGTTTGTGAACTGTCTCATACAACAGTTCCATCGTATAGTTCGGGCTGTATAAAATCCCTGAACTCAGAAATAAACCTTCTATATAATTACGCCGATAAAACTGCATCGTCAGTTCGCACACTTCATCCGGTGTGAAGGACGCCCGCGGGACATCATTCGACCTGCGATTGATACAATACCGGCAGTCATAGATACATTCGTTTGTAAACAGGATCTTCAGCAGAGAGATACATCTTCCATCCGAAGCAAAGCTGTGGCAGATCCCCGCCGCAGCTGTATTGCCAAGACCTGTCCCGTCGTTTCTGCGGGAAGATCCGCTGGAACTGCAGGATACATCGTATTTGGCTCCATTTGCAAGGATCTCCAGTTTTTCCATCAGACTCATCTGTTTTGTGATCTTGATCTCCATAACCGCTCCATCCCCTTTAAGTTCTCCTGCTTTTCGCATTGCTTTTCTTTTTATGCTTTACAAAGCAAACATTTGTTCTATTATCATATCATTTCTTCTTATGGTTGGCAAGTATTTTCGAACATATGTTTTTTAATTTCAATAAAAATGGTCTGATTATAGCATAACCTGCAAATTATAATCGGCTATGTAGAACCCTCTTGGAAAATGATAAGATCCGAACTGTTATGAAAATCAAGAAAAGATGAATCACCATACCTCTTGGACAGCGCTCCGGAGGTCGGAATCTTGATCCGGGTATTGCAATTAGGCAGCCGTTTGTCCTGCGAATGTTTTTCCGGCTGTTTCGATTGCCGGTTTGCAAATTGCAGCCCCGTATGTTTTCCGGCCTCCAGAATCCTGACACGATATCACAGTTTCATAGCTTTGTGAAAAACCTGGGCGAATGCCCGGAATACAGATGCACGAACAGCATCTGAATTACAGATATAATATAACAAAAGAAGCGAAAACACGCAACCTGTTTTTTCAATTATTATCAAATTATACAATGCTGCTTTTATTTTGAAAATGCGTGTGGATTTTACTTGCTTTTGTGGCAAAATCGCGGTTAAATAGATAGTGGTTATAATATATAGAATCGAGGTTTTCTGTTATGGAACATTTGACAATCCCGAAGGATTATCACTCTGCCCTGAACCTGTACGATACGCAGGTGGGCATTAAATTGGTAAAAGACGCCTTTCAGGGGCTTCTCTCCGAACGTCTGAATCTGCTGCGTGTGTCTGCTCCGCTTTTCGTGGATCCGACCTCCGGCTTAAACGACAATTTAAATGGTGTAGAACGTCCCGTTTCTTTCGACATCAAGGAACAGGACGGTCGCGAGGCAGAGATCGTACACTCTCTGGCTAAATGGAAGCGTTACGCCTTAAAGCGCTACGGCTTTCAGTACGGACAGGGATTGTACACCGATATGAGCGCTGTCCGCCGCGACGAGATCACGGACAACATCCATTCCATCTATGTAGACCAGTGGGATTGGGAAAAGGTAATCTCCAAGGAGGAGCGCAATCTTGAATTTCTGAAGTCTACGGTGCGTTCTGTATACAACGTACTGCGCAAGACGGAAAAGTACATGGCGATCCAGTATGACTATATCCATGAAATTCTTCCGACGGACATCTTTTTCATCACCACGCAGGAGCTGGAAGATATGTTCCCGGAGTATTCCCCCAAGGAACGCGAATATTATATTACCAAGGCAAAAGGCGCTGTCTGCATCATGAAGATCGGCGATCTTCTGGAATCCGGTGAAAAGCACGACGGACGCGCACCAGACTATGACGATTGGGAATTAAATGCCGACATCTTAGTTTACTACCCGGTTCTGGATATTGCACTGGAACTTTCTTCCATGGGTATCCGCGTCGACAAGGATTCCCTCAAGAGCCAGCTTGAAAAGGCAGGCTGCCCGGAGCGTGCAGAGCTTCCTTTCCAGAAAGCGATCCTGAACGAGGAGCTTCCCTATACGATCGGCGGTGGTATCGGTCAGTCCCGTATCTGCATGTTCTTCCTGCGTAAAGCACATATCGGCGAGGTGCAGTGCTCTCTCTGGCCGGAGGAGATTGTGGAAGAAGCTGCAAAAGGCGGAATCAACTTACTGTAATACGAACAATAAGCTGTCACACAAAGAAGCATCAGCGGAAAACTTTTCCACTGACGCTTCTTTTTCATTCCATGGTAAGAACCACCTTCGCCATATAAATTTGACATTCTGTATTCATGCAAGCATGAACAGAAGTCAAATTTACATGGCTCTGAATAGTTACACTATTGTATATACATATTCGTGTAGCCCATCAGGCTTTCGTCCACTTCCCTTGCGCACTCGCGTCCCTGACGGATCGCCTTTACCACAAGCGACTGTCCGGTGTGCATATCTCCCGCTACGAATACCTTGTCCGCGCTGGTTGCAAATTTACCGGGTGCCGTCTTAACATTGGTCCTGCCATCCAGCTCCAGCTTAAATGCGTCGGTCACATACTTCTGGCTTCCCAGAAAGCCCGCTGCGATCAGCACGATCTCTGCAGGCAGGGTCTGTTCGGAGCCCGGCACCTCCTTGCTGCTCATTCTTCCGGTAGCAGGATCCTTTTCCCAGGAAAGCTTAACGATCTTTACCGCTTTCAGATTGCCGTTTTTATCCTTTACAAATTCCTTTACCGTGGACTCATAAATTCTGGGATCATGCCCGAAAACTGCAATGGCCTCCTGCTGGCCGTAATCGGTCTTGCAGACCTTTGACCACTCCGGCCAGGGATTGTTTTCTGCCCTGGTATCAGGTGCCTTGGGCATCATTTCAATCTGGGTCACGGACTTGCAGCCGTGGCGGAT
>OIZL01000126.1_pt1 | contig 67577 bp, 66 predicted proteins | sample 1588541 | NCBI WGS metagenome assembly OIZL01 (sample SAMN03283285) | human gut metagenome | biome: human-associated habitat; material: feces | host: Homo sapiens | place: Peru | collected 2012 | reverse complement strand
GCTGTTTTCCTGTCAAGCTCCGCCTGCTTTGCAAACGGCTCGGCTATCATCTTCTGCTGCGCCGCAAGATCAGCCTGCGTTTCTTTAAGCGCCTCGTTCCACGCCTCTATCCTGCCGTCAATGCCCTCGACGACTGAGGCGATGTGCGTCGCCATGTACGTGGTCTTTTCAAGGTAGACGTTGAATTTATAGCTCTGTGCGCCGGTAATATGCCCGACGTATTCTGAACCCTGCTTGATAACGCGTATTTCAAAGCCTGCAAATTTACCTACGGTGACAAATTCGCCCGTCTTTGCCTTGGCTATAATTTCAAGCGCCAGCGCCGCGCTGCCAGACTCACGGCTGATGGTAAAGTCCTGAAACGGGTTTATTTTTCTCTGTCCCAACCATTGACACGGAGCCTTATATATAAAACGCCTCTGTACGTTTTTCGTACAGAGGCTGATTATTTTATGTTCGATTATTCTGCGTCTGCTTCGGGTGCAACACCAGTAGCGGTTCCGTCTGCGGAAACCTCATAGACAAGTGCGTCACCCTCGGCGGGCTCGTCCTCCTCTTCCTCGACAGGCTCCTCAACAGGAGCAGCCTCGGACAGAGCACGGATGGAGAGGGATATCTTGTGCTTCTCTTCGTCGATAGCAGTGATTTTCGCTTCGACAACATCGCCGACAGAAAGCACATCCTCGGGCTTGCCGATGCGGCGGTCAGCGATCTGAGAAATGTGGATAAGACCGTCAACACCGTCAATAACCTCGGCAAATGCGCCGAAAGGCATAAGCTTGACTATCTTGACCTGTGCGACATCGCCGACGGAATACTTATTTGTAAACATAGTCCAAGGATTAGCGTCGGGATCTTTATAGCCGAGAGAGATCTTTCTCTTTTCACGGTCAAAGTTGATGACGTAAACATCGACCTCGTCGCCTACATTAAGGACTTCGGAGGGCTGATGTACGCGCCCCCAGCTCAGCTCGGAAACATGAACCATGCCGTCAACGCCGCCGATATCGACAAATGCGCCGTAGCTGGTGAGAGACTTTACGACACCGTGGAATTTCTTACCGATCTCGATATCGTTCCAAAGAGCCTCGGTAAGCGCCTTGCGCTCTGCCTGAGCGACCTTGCGGATGGAGCCGACAACTCTCTTGCGCGCCTTGTTGACCTCGGAGATCTTGAGGCGGACGGTCTTTTTGAGCAGCTGTGCAAGCTCTGCATCCTTGGGAAGATCGGTCTGGGATGCGGGAACAAACACGCGGACGCCCTTGACATTGACAACAACGCCGCCCTTGTTCTCTTCAACGACAACGCCTTCCATAACGGTGCCGTCTTCAACCGCGGATTCAACATCGTTCCACATCTTGGCGGCGTCAAGGCGCTTCTTGGAAAGCTGTGCAGTGCCTTCAACATCGTTGACCCTGACAACAACGGCTTCGATGGTATCGCCGACTTTTACAACGTCCTCGACCTTGATCCCGTCGTCAGTGAACTCGGATGTAGGAATAAACCCGGAATACTTGGTTCCAAGGTCAACGCTTATCTCTGTTCCCGTGATCGCGACAACCGTGCCGGTCACCTTATCTCCATTATATATAGTTTTAAGGGTTTCCTCCAGCATTTCGTCAAAGGAACGCTCCTTGGTTTCTTCTGCGAGTGTTTCGTTTTTCATTTCGTCCATTTTGTTTCTTACCTCCTTAATTATCCACGCAGGCGTAGATGCTCCCGCCGTAAGTCCAACGGTATCATAGTCTTTGAGCCTGTCCGCATCCAGTTCTTCAAGTCTTTCGATAAACTGCACGTCACCGCAGTTTTCACCGCAGATCTGTGCAAGATGGATGCTGTTTGCGCTGTGCCGGCCGCCTATGACCACCATTGCATCACACCGTGAAGCAATACTTGCCGCCTCTTCCTGCCGCGTGAATGTAGCAGTACATATTGTATCAGATATTTTTGCGTTTGTACATCTTTTTTTTATTATATTGCAACATTCGTTAAAATTACTGCGTGTCTGTGTCGTTTGCACCACAACAGTTATTGGTTTTGTCCAGATTTCATAGTTTTCGCTGAGCCACGCCTCCATTTCCTCCGGAGACTCTATCACTTTATGCGCGCCGCACCAGCCGCAGATCGCATCAACCTCCGGATGCCTTTTCATGCCGATAACGACAACAAAACGCCCCTCGCCTTCCGCACGGCTGACGATTTTGTGGATCGCTTTGACCTTGGGACAGGTGGCGTCCGTCACCTCTGCTCCTCTTTTCTCAAGCTCATCGTATATCCGCTTTGTAACGCCGTGTGCCCGAATGATAACCTTATCTCCGGCGCCGCACTCCTCCGGACTTTCTATTATTCTCAATCCGGAGCTTACAAGCCGGGCGACAACATCTTCATTATGTATAAGCTCACCGAGACAGCAGCATTTGCCGCCTCCCTCAAGAAGCTTCTCCGCCATTTCCACCGACCGGCTGACGCCAAAGCAAAATCCGGCGCTTTTGGCCACGATTATATTTTTCATTCGTTTTCTTTCCTGTCCAAATGAAGCCTTTCCTGCACAACTTTGCTCAAAAGCTCGAGGCTTTGGGCAAAATCTGTCTCGCTGGTATCAACCAGCACTGCGTCCTCCGCTTTTTTCAGCGGAGCCGCCGCTCTTTCGGAATCCTGTCTGTCGCGGCGTTCAATATCTCTGAGAACCTCTTCAAACGGTATATTCATTCCTTTTTGGGCAAGCTCCTTCATGCGTCTTTCGGCTCTCGCTTCGCTGCTCGCTGTAAGGAAAATTTTAAGCTCCGCCTGAGGGAGAACCACCGTCCCTATATCTCTCCCGTCCATTATGACATTGTTTCCACGCGCTATCTTTCTCTGCATCTCAAGGAGGTATTCCCTCACTTTTCCGTGTGACGACACGTCCGACGCTCCCGCCGAAACCTCCGGCGTCCGGATAAGGTCGGATACATCCTCGCCGTTGAGGTACATTCTCTGCTCGCCGGCGGCGTTATATGCCATACTTATATCCAACGTCGGCAGCAGCGCCATAACCTCGTTTTCATTCTTTCTGTCCGCGCCCTTCCTTATCGCCGCAAGGGCAAGGGTACGGTATATCGCGCCCGTATCAACATATATGAATGAAAACCGCTCCGCAAGCTTTCTCGCAAGGCTGCTCTTTCCCGCGCCGCTCGGCCCGTCTATCGCTATTGCATAATACTTATTCATACTGTTCCTCCAAGGCTTTCAAGCAACATGTTTGTTCTGTATAAGCTTTTCGGCATACCGGGTATTTGCGCGCACTATCCGTCCGTATTTACGGAATTTCCGGCGACATATCCAGTTGACCATGCTATCTGAAGGTTGAAGCCTCCGGTGTATCCGTCAACATCCAGAACCTCGCCCGCAAAATACAGTCCCCCGATCAGCTTGGATTCCATAGTGCGGGGATTTACCTCCCTTGTGGAAACTCCGCCGGAAGTGACTATGGCTTCGTCGATAGGTCTTGTCCCTGTAATATTAACGGGAAATGCCTTGAACAAGCGCACCAGATTTTTGCGCTGCTCCCTTGTTATCTCGTTAACCTTTGTCCCCTCCGGTATGCCGGAAAGTCTGACAAGAACCGGAATCATCGTGCTGCCCGCAAGATCGCCGAGCGCATTTTTAAATTCCCTGTTCGAATACTTTTCAAAATCACGCAGGATCCTTGCATCAAGTTTTTTTTCATCAAGAGCCGGCTTAAGGTCAATTTCCGCCCGGTAATGCGCTTTTCCTAAATTTCTCATATGAGAGCTTGCGGAGAGTACCAGCGGACCTGAAATGCCGAAGTGCGTGAACAGCATCTCGCCCTGCTGAGAAAACAGGCTTTTTTCATTCTCGAAAACGGTAAGACAGATGTTTTTCAGCGAAAAGCCCTGCATTTCCGCGCAGTAATCATCATCACTCTCAAGCGGAACGAGTGATGCTCGCGCAGGTACAACTGTATGCCCGAAAGCTTCCGCAAGCTTATAGCCTGAGCCGTCGGAGCCTGTGAGAGGATAGCTCATGCCGCCTGTGCAGACGGCCGCAGCTCTGCACATAAATTTTCCCTCCGTTGTCTCCGCCGCCGACACCGCGCCGTTTTCCGCAGCTATCCTTTTTACTCTGCCTCGGACAAGCTTTACGCCCGTTCTCGCGCACAGCCCTGTCAAAAGATCAGCCACGTCATTTGCGTTGTCGGAAACGGGAAAAACCCTGTTCCCACGCTCGGTTTTGAGCGGCAGGCCGTTGGATTCAAAGAAAGCCATGGTATCTTGCGGGGAAAACCTGTTGAGTGCGCCGTATAAAAACCTTCCGTCTCCCGGAATATTTGACATGAATGTCTTTATATCGCAATTATTGGTGAGATTGCATCTTCCTTTTCCGGTTATCCTGACTTTTCTTCCAAGCTGGCGGTTAGGGTCAAAGAGAATCACGCTCATTCCCCTGACCGCCGCCTGATACGCGCACATCATGCCTGCCGCGCCGCCGCCGATAACCGCAAGATCATAATATGTATTGCCCATCGGTCAGTTCCCTTTCAATTCATTACATCTGAAAGCTCTTCCTCGCTCAGATAGCGCCATTCTCCCGGCTTGAGCGTTCCGAGTCTGAGAGGGCCTTCGCTTATTCTCAGGAGCTTTGAGACCTTCATGCCGCATGCTTCGCACATTTTCCTCACCTGCCGGTTCCTGCCCTCTGAAATTGTGATAAGCAAAACCGCGCCTCGTGGGAAGACCCGCTCAATATCAACATTCTCCGCGCAGACGGTATACCCGTCTATATCTATCGGGCATCGCAGGTATTCGACCGCAGCACCTATGTCTTCTCCCTGAACCCACGTCCGATACACCTTGCTGAAATTATGAGACGGGTGCATCAGTTTATTTGCAAAGTCCCCGTCATTTGTCATGATGATAAGCCCCTCCGAATACATATCGAGCCTGCCCACGGGGTACAGGCGGGCGTCTGCGTCTTTCACAAGCTCGGTAACGTTTTTCCGCCCCTTTTCGTCCTTCATCGTCGTGACATACCCCTTCGGCTTGTTGAGCATGACATATATTTTTTTATTGTTTTCAGGCAGCGGTCTGCCGTCCAGCAATATAACGTCAGCATCCGTATCCGCTTTTGCTCCCAAAGCCGCCGTTGCGCCGTTCACTGTAACGCGGCCGTCTTCTATATACTTCTCCGCCGCTCTGCGGGACATCAGCCCCGCAGAGGAAATGATCTTCTGAAGCCGTTCTTTCATCGATTATCTCCGCTTCGTTTATATCAGGAATTATCAGACTCGATATCTTCGCTGCAAATAAGAGGATACTCCCCTCTGTACTTTCCGTCAACAGTAATTATCGCTTTTCCCGCCGCTTCCCCGCTTTCCACAGGAGCAAAGGTAAACCATGGCAGCTTTGCCGTAACAGCCACCTGCGATTTTTTGCTTACAAACACTTCCGCTTCGGTTTCCGGGACAAGGTGTGCCCACTTTTCCTTTCCGCCGATCACGGGAACGGAAAATCGCATTCCCTCCGTAACATTTCTTATTGAATACTCCGAGAAAGCCCGATCATACAAATAAATATGGTCGTTCCAATCGTCCGGCGCATTCAGCGTAACACACACAAGCTCCGCCCCGTTTCTTTTGCAGCTTGACACAAGGCATCTTCCTGCCGCTTCCGTATAGCCGGTTTTCCCGCCGGTACACCCCTTGCATTTATACAGAAGCTTATTGTGGTTTATAAGCGTTCTCCCCTTGACGGCGCAGCTTTTCATCGCCATTATATTGCGCACGGTTTCGTTCTTGAGACATTCCTGCATCAGCAGCGCCATATCCTCTGCCGTGGAATAATGTCCGTCGGCGGGAAGTCCGTGGGGATTGCAGAAATGCGTAGATGTCATCGACAGTTCCGACGCTCTCTCATTCATAAGCTGCACAAAGCTTAATATATCCCCTGCAATATACCTGGCAAGGGACGCGGCAGCGTCGTTCCCCGACTCAAGAAGCAGCCCCTCAAGCAGTTCTTCAGCCGTTACCGTTTCTCCCGGACGGAGATACATTGTCGAGCCTTCGATCCGGCAGTCCTCTTCCACTACCTCGATCCGTTCGCCCATATTGCAGCGCTCGGCAGCTATGAGCGCCGTCATAAGCTTTGTCGTACTGGCCACAGGAAGCTTAATCCCCGGCTGTTTTTCATATATGATCTCCCCGTTCCACATCACAACGGCTGACTGCGCGCTGATATTCACGACGGGCTCTTCACAATATGCACAGCTCTTTTCCAGCAGGAGAAAAACGGCGGCAAAAGCAAGTATTTTTTTAATAATCTTAATAATAAGCACCACCCCTCTGTTATCGGGCAGTGCTTATTATTTACAGTAATTTTTTTAATATTCCGTCTGTAAACCGGCGGTGAAAAAACACCTGCTTTATTTCAGCTTGTCAAAAAAGTCCTGTAAGGACTTTTTTGACCGCGCTTTCGGCAACAGCATTTTGAAAGAGTTCAAAATGCTCGGCGGAAAGCCTTGGTATATCAAGGTTTTCGACGGCGGTTTATCCATTTTGAGGCGTGCCTTGCCCCCTCAAGCTCCCCCGCTGCTCTGCTATCTGACTTTAATACATAGTTTTTTGACAGTCTGTTATTTATTATTCTGCTTGTCGATAAAAGCATCCACGCGATCCATGACCTGCGGAACGAGGTCAATGATCCTGTCAACGGTATTGCTCGCAGGAGGCATAACATTGATCATTCTGACCGTACCTTCTTTTATAACAAGGAATCCGATAGGCTCGATCTTGACGCCCGTTGCGTTTCCGCCGCCATACGGTTTGTCTGCCCCTTCCTTCTTTGCGCCGAATTCGACTCCGCCGCCGCCAAAGGCAACGCTGACTTTTGAAATCGGCACAAGCGTTATCCCGTCCGGCGTCACTATCGGGTCGCCGACAACGGTATCGACCTTGAGCATATTCTTTACGTTTTCCATCGTACTCTGCATAAGGTTGCTGATAGGGTTATTTTCCATTTTTGTCAATCCTTTCTTCCTGCTGTATGCTGCTATCTGTTATATCGTTTTCAGTAATATCGTTTTCAGTAATTTGTTCAGAGGGCTCATCTTTTTCGCCGCGCAGCTTCCGCGCAAGCTTTTCTTTCAGGTGTCTCAGCTTATTTCTGATGAGGACGCCGAGAGCGCCGAATAAAATTGCAAATACCATACGGAATATCGCGCCGATACGGATCGTAAGCGCTATTCCGAAATCAAGTACGGTTTTTTCCGAGGTAAAATCAACATCCGTGCGGACATACAGATCGTTTACATCGAAACGCTGAGCACAGATCGGTGCAAGAATGTTCAGCGCTGCGTTGACATTCCCGAAAACCACAGCTGTCTGATACGGGTCATCCCCGCCCGCAGTGTAATCCAGAAGGAATCTGTCCACTCTGAATTTTTTTCCGAGTATTCCAAAACCGTTAAGGACTTTTTTCAGGAGCGTCATTATTTCATCGAACGTGAAGTCCAGATTGATTTTTTTGCCCGGCTTTTTTTCTCCGTTTTCAGTCTTCTCAGGTTTCTTTTCCTTCTTCGGCTTTTTTTCTTTATGGGGCTTTGACTCATCCTCCGGATTTTTCGGAAAAATCTGAAAAAGAACGCCGGCTGCCTTTGCCGACACTCTCAATTCGCCGCCTTCATATGCGATATCCGCGCCTATCGGGACAAGCATAATAATTGTAATTATCAACGCTATTATTCCCAGAATTATCAGGGCAACCAATCACATCACTCCTCATCCTTGTTTTCCGGCAGGTCGTTTATGGTGATCTGATGATAATCACCGCTGCGCAGGCGCTCTATTTCGCTTTTAAGTTTGTCCACGCCATCGTTTGTATTCATATCAGGAAGCTCCGGAAGCTCGTCGAGTGAGCTTATTCCCATCGTCCTCAGAAAAACATCGGTCGTTCTGAAAATCGCCGGTCTTCCCGGAACGTCAAGCTTGCCGCATATTTCGATCAGCCCTCTCTCTGCAAGGGAGCTTACCGTATACGAGCTGTCAACGCCCCGCACCTGATCTATATAAGCCCTTGTTACAGGCTGAAAATAGGCGACGACGGCAAGCGTTTCAAGCGCGCTCTGCGACAGCGCCGGCGGCTTTCTCTGCTCCATTGCAAGACTGATTATCTGCGCATACTCGGGAGATGAGCACATCTGAAGCTTATCGTCAAGCCTGAGTATCCGCATTCCACGCCTGTTTTCTTTATATTCATTCTGAAGAAACGCCGCCGCAAGCTCCACCTCTTTGACGTCAGCGCCCAATATCAGGGACATCCGGCTTATCGAAAAAGCCTCTCCAGCCGCAAACAGAATAGCCTCAATGGCAGAAGATAAATCACTCATTATTCCACGATCTTTTCAATTATTTCGTCCACATCTCCGCCGGTAAAGCGCAGAGAATAGTCATTTTCTTTTCTCTCGATCTCAATGCTCCCCATACTGCAAAGCTCGAGCACCGACATAAACGCCGCAACGATCTCCGATCTTGTCCGGCAGATGCGGTACAGCTCATTAAGGCCGACTTCGCCGAGCCGCAGCATATCAAGTATCTGACGGCTCTTATCCCGTATGCTGAATATTATCCTGTGGGGGATGGCGCTGTCCAGCTGATCTGCGTCCGAATGTCTGGCGCCGCGGAAAAAAAGCGAGTGCAGCGCCTCAAGAAGATCGGCCGGTTCATGGCGGTAATCATATACCTTGGACAGAGGATTGAGCGGCTCTGGCCGCTTGACATGGAACAGCATCCCCTCTGCGGAAAGCTTTTTCAGCCCCGGCAGCACGGCTTGAACGGAAGAAAGCGTATCCTTGGCTTTAAGCTGCTCAAGGGATTGCATCAGCAGCTCAAGCTCTGAAACGTCTTCTTCCTCGTTGCTGAGAAGGGTTTTCGTCTTTATGTACAGCAGATGCGACGCCATCTGGATAAACTCGCTTGCTATTTCCAGATCCATGCTCTCCATCTGCGCAAGATAATCCATGTACTGGTCGAGAATATCCGCGATCTTTATATCGCGTATTTCTATTTTGTTTTTTGAAAGCAGCATGAGAATAAGACTGAGCGGACCTTCAAAGTCGCTCATCTCGCCTTTTTCCCTGAGCACACCCTCAAGATGAAAATTCGGATTGTCCATTGAACGCTCACTTATAGAAGAGATAAAAGACAATATCGCAGCCCGCCTGAGCCACCGGCAGCATAAGGTCAAACGCGCCGTCAATCAGCGCCGTGAGAGGCTTTCCGAGAATACCGCTGGCGACAAGCGCAAGCATCAGCAGTGAACCGTATTTCTCATAGCGCATAAGCTTTATATAGCTTTCGTCGCTCATGAGCGAGAAGAGCACTTTTGACCCGTCAAGAGGCGGGATCGGTATAAAGTTGAATATGGCGAGACCGAGACTTATATAAACCGTAAGCTGCAGCATGGTCAAAAAATAACTCCCTGCCGCAGAATCTCTCAGCGGGATGTAAAAAAGGCCGTACAAGAACATGAACACGACTGCAATGACCAGATTGGAAACCGGACCGGCAAGCGCGGTTATCGCCATGCCGCGCTTTGGATTTTTAAACCTGAACATATTGACCGGCACGGGCTTTGCCCAGCCTACATGAAAAACCGCAAGCATGAGCAGGCCCACAGGGTCGAGATGCTTCAATGGGTTGAGCGTAAGTCTTCCGCTCCGTTTCGCGGTGTCGTCGCCCAGAAAATACGCCGTGTACCCGTGGCTCAGCTCATGAAGGGTTATGCACAGCACAGATGGAACAACGGCAAGGAGAATGCTCATCAGATATCTGAAGTCAAACCCTTCCCATATTGATTTCAACGCCGAAATACTTACCACTTCCAAGAAACATTTTTTCTGTCTATATATTGCTTTTTATATATTGCTTTTTATATATTGCTTTTTATATATTGCTTCAATACTGTTTTATCAGTACTTCAGATAAGCTGATCTACGTCGAGACTGTCAGAACCGTGTGTGGTCTTATCAACTGATTGTTAGTTTTCAGTATAACAAACAGTCAGAAAAAAAACAAGAGCAAGTGCGAAAAAAGTCCACTTGCTCCCTGTTTGCCCTACATTTATCAGTTGTCCCGCTCCATAAACCGTGAGATCAGCGAAGGTCCCGTGACCCTCACGGTATTAAGAATCGTACCGACAGCGGCAACCATATCAATGAATATCGCAAACCATAGATTGCAATATCCGATTATACTCAAAAAAATAAGGATTGCTTTGACAACAAACACAAAAACGGCATTTTCAACCGCAATTTCACGTACTCTTCTGCACACGCTGAATGCAAACGGAATATTTACTATACAATCAGGCAGAATCATTGCATCGGCAAAGCTTGTTTCTTTACTCACATGCATATCAACGTCCGCCGCACTGTGCATCTCAGCGCCATCCGCATAAACGAAAACCGAACTGCCTTTTACGGAGTCTGAAATATCCTTGACGATCCTGTACTTTCTCTCGCTGTCACATTCTCCGTATACTTCGCGGAAATCAAGCTCATCGGCGGTTCTTCTGCTTTCGCCGTCGCTCTCCTCACACAGCAGAACGCATCTGCTCACTCCGTTTTCTTTAAGTCCTGCGACTATATTCTCTCCGCCCTCGAGCACCGGAAAGCTGACCGTAAAGCAGCCGACGTACCTTCCGGCTATCGTCATATGAAATCGTCGCTCATCACTGTCGGATGATTTTATATCAATGCCCCGGGAATCAAAAAATTCCCGCGTCCCGATAAGCACATGATTATCCGCTATATCGGCTTCCGCACCATAACCGGGATGGTCGGCAAAGTTTTTTATAAGCTCAAGCCGGCACTCCGAAGAAAAGGCATGCAGAATTGCTTTTGCCTCGGGCTGCCCCGAGTAATAAAGGACATGCGCGGCAAAGGTAAGAAACGTTTTTTTATCAATAAGCTCCGGCATGATCCTGATGTCCGCCGAATCCTCCCGGAAAAAGACGCCTGCATTGTCAAAAAGAACCGTCTTTGCTCCGGCACAGCGCTCCATAACGGCCGCACTGCCGAAAATAACGCCGTATTCCGCGCTGAAGCACATCCCCATTATCCCCGCAGTCGGCATGGAAATAACGACCGACATCGGTGTCGAAATCAGAATGATCGTAATGGCGCGGTGTATTGAAACCGTAAAGGTATTGTTTGTAAAAAGGGGCGTAATGACTGCATATAAAGCGCCTATTATCATACCGATCTTCAGTACGAAGCCGGCGCTTTCACGTATTGAATCTTCAAGTCCCGTATGACCTGCGCCGTCCCGGAAGACGATTTTGGCGACTGTTTCCGAAACGCTGTTTTCATGGTAGCGCAGTAATCCGATGGCGGAAAGCCTGCTTTTCTCCTCCGCATAGGAAACGAGGATAAGCCCTATCTGATATAGGAGCACAAGAGCCGCCGCCTCGGCCGGGAAGCCGATTATACATGAAACGACCGTTATCGCCGTCACGACGACCGACGTCGAGAAAAAATCCCTGTCAGAAAAATCCGAAACGGCGTCAAGCGCTATATCGTATCCCGCGACAACAGCGGAAAGCACAAGGAGGATAACGCTTACAAAACCGGGCAGATTTCCAAGCACAAGAGCCGCCGCAAATATCAGCGACGCGGCAACAAGTCTGATGATCAGAAGCGTGTCAAATGCCATTGGGTCTTTTCCGGATGCTTTGCCGTTTCCGCCCCGATATTTGTGCATTATCTCTCCCTCGCTTTCAGAAGTTTTAAGGCAGCGCCGCGCCGTACGTGCGCGGCATTTGCTCCCGCCGCGCCGTACAGCGCCGCCCTGATAAATTCAGCCGGTTATTATGCTTTTCCGTCGCAGCCGAGAACGTCAACGATCTTATGCTTTACCATCTGCTTGATTGCCTCGCGTGCGGGCGCAAGATACTGACGCGGGTCGAAATGATCGGGATGCTCGTTGAAGTACTTACGGATAGTTGCGGTCATTGCAAGACGGAGGTCGGAGTCAATGTTGATCTTGCAGACGGCCATGGAAGCGGCCTTGCGGAGCTGATCCTCGGGAACGCCGATAGCGCCGGGCATCTTTCCGCCGTTTTCGTTGATGATCCTGACAAATTCCTGAGGAACGGAGGAAGCGCCGTGGAGAACGATCGGGAATCCGGGCAGTCTCTTCTCGACGTCTTCAAGTATATCAAATCTCAGCTTGGGGTCGGTGCCGGGCTTGAACTTGTATGCGCCGTGGGAGGTGCCTATTGCGATTGCAAGGGAGTCGCAGCCTGTTCTCTCGACAAATTCCTGAACGTCTTCGGGGCGGGTGTATGAGCTGTCCTCAGCGGAAACTTTGACCTCATCCTCGATGCCCGCCAGCGTGCCAAGCTCAGCCTCGACGACAACGCCGTGGTCATGTGCATACTCAACTACCTTTCTGGTAATTGCGATGTTTTCTTCAAAGGGCTTGCCGGATGCGTCGATCATAACGGAAGAAAAGCCGCCGTCAATGCAGGACTTGCACAGCTCGAAATCACTGCCGTGGTCAAGGTGCAGCGCGATGGGCAGACCCGTCTCCTGAATGGCCGCCTCGACGAGCTTTATGAGATAAGTATGGTTTGCGTATGCACGCGCACCCTTGGACACCTGAAGGATAAGAGGTGCGTTGACCTCTTTCGCCGCCTCGGTGATGCCCTGAACTATCTCCATATTATTTACATTGAATGCACCGATGGCATATCCGCCCTTATAGGCTTTTTCAAACATTTCTTTGGTTGTTACTAATGGCATAAAAATTCTCCCTTCCAAACATTGGTGAAATTAAAATTTGTACAAATAGTATATTTACAAATTCCGTTGAATATTATATCCTCAATGTGCGACAGAATCAATAAGTATATTGCCTAAAATACAAAAATTTTCGGAGGACTCTCAAATGGATAAGAAACTCATCGGTTCATGCATCATCGGTCAGTCCGGCGGTCCTACCGCCGTCATCAATGCCAGCGCATACGGCGTTATCAAGACCGCTCTTGAGGCGGAGGAGATAACAAGGGTTTACGGCGCTGCCCACGGTATCAGGGGCGTACTCGACGACAAGCTTTATGTTATGGATCTTGAAGACCCCACCGAGCTGAGCTACCTTCTGCACACCCCCTCTTCGGAGCTTGGCTCATGCAGGTACAAAATCGCCGACCCCGCAAAGGACGACACCGATTATAAGCGTATTCTTGAGATATTCAAAAAATACAATGTCCGCTACTTCTTCTACAACGGCGGAAACGACTCCATGGATACCTGCAACAAGATAAGCAAGTATATGCAGTCCGTCGGCTATGAGTGCCGCGTCATGGGCGTTCCCAAGACCATCGACAACGACCTTTTCGGCACCGACCACTGCCCCGGCTTTGCAAGCGCAGCTAAGTTCATTGCTACTTCCTGCATGGAGATCAGCAAGGATATGCACGTTTACGACAAGCCCATGATCACCGTTGTTGAAGCAATGGGCAGACACGCCGGCTGGCTGACCGCAAGCGCGGCTCTGGCAACGCATTACGGCTGCGGTCCCGATCTTATCTACCTCCCCGAGACGGATTTTGACATGGACAAGTTCATCGCCGACGTTGACAGAGTACACAAGGAAAAGGGTCATGTATTCGTCGTCGTTTCCGAGGGCATCCATTACGCTGACGGAAGCTTTGTTTCCGAGGCAAAGACCTCCGCGACGGACGGCTTCGGTCATGCGCAGCTGGGCGGTCTGGCGGCAATGCTTGCAAGCAAGCTGGGTGAGCATACCGGCATCAAGGTTCGCGGCATTGAGCTGAGTCTTCTTCAGAGATGCGCTGCTCACTGCGCCTCTCTTACCGACGTCAACGAGAGCTTCAACGCCGGTAAAGTCGCCGTTGAGAAGGCTGTCGCGGGCGAAACCGACAAGATGGTCGCATTCGAGAGAGCTTATGTTGACGGCAAATACACATGCAATTTCATTGCCGAGCCTCTTACACTTGCCGCAAACACTGAAAAGAAGGTTCCCATCGAATGGATCAACGACGCTCACAACGGCCTCAAGGACGAGTTCATCGACTATATTCTTCCCCTTATTCAGGGTGAGGTCGATGTTCCCAAGGTAGACGGTCTGCCCCGTTACGCAAAGCTCAAAAAGATAATCGAAAAATAATTTTCCGATTTATTCTCCGGGAAAAGGTCATCGCCTTTTCCCGTTTTTATTTTGCTATGTTGTTTTTTCATTTTTCATGATATAATATTCAAAAACAACGGAAAGCGTTTTAAATCCGGAGGGCAGAATGAACGGCACAAAAGAGCAGATCCTTAATACAGCCCTCGCGCTTTTTTCGCAGAACGGCTTTGAAGCAGTATCGGTAAGCGATATCGCCGGCCGTCTCGGAATAACCAAGGGCGCTTTGTACAAACACTTTAAAAACAAGCAGGATATATTCGATTCCATTCTCTCCCGAATGGAGCGGCTTTATTCGCAGGTCTGCCTTTCATGGACAAGCTGCACCGACGAATACTCCTCCCATGCAGATACTCCGTCCGCGGTAAAAGCGTCGCTCTCCTTCTGCTCCTCCTGCTTTTCATTCTGGACGAAGGACGAATTTGCCTCATCATTCAGAAAAATGCTCGTGCTGGAGCAATACCGCAGTGCCGAGATGAGCCGCCTGCACTGCGCCTATCTTGTCTCGTCCCCCGTCGAGACTCTTACAGGGCTTTTCCGTTCCTTCAACGTGACCGGAGCCGCCGAAAAGGCATTTTCACTGTATTCCGCAATCTACTTCTCTTTCGGCATCTATGACGGCGCGGAAGACAAGCTTTGTACATATTTTATTCTCAAAGAGAGCATCGAGCGCAGATGCTTCGACATTTTCGGGAATGCCGTATAGAGCCGCCCGCGCCCGCCGTTTGGCCGTCTGATAAAATCCTCCATACACAAGGAGAACCGCCGTGAAAGAATTTACCGTAAACACAAACGATTCCGGGCAGAGATTTGACCGCTTCATCGGCAAAACCGTCCCGCTGCTGCCCGAATCCCTGCTTCAGAAGTACATAAGACTCAAGCGCATCAAGCTTAACGGAAAAGGAGCCAAGCGCGATACAAGGCTTTCAACAGGCGACACCGTCCAGATGTATATCAACGACGAATTTTTTGAAAGGCCGAGGGAGGAGAACTCTTATCTCAAGGTCGGCACACCGAAGCTGACAATAGTATACGAAGACGAAAACATACTTCTGGCGGACAAAAAGCCAGGCGTTCTCTGCCACAGCGCCGGTGTATGGGATTATAATACGCTGATCGCCAACATTCAGGCATATCTGGCGCAAAACGGCGAATGGCGCCCGAAAGAGGAAAACTCTTTCACCCCGGCTCTCTGCAACAGGATCGACAGAAACACCGGCGGCATAGTCATCGCCGCCAAGAACGCCGAGGCGCTTCGTATCCTCAACGAAAAGATCAAGGAACGCGAGATTGAAAAATACTATCTCTGCGCCGTAAACGGAAGACCGAAGCCTCCCGTCGGGAGACTTGAAAACTTTCTGTTCAAGGACGCCGGAAAAAATCAGGTATATATAAAAAACAGTGCTGAACCGGGAAGCCGTACCGCCGTCACGGAATACAGAACGCTCCGCTCAACGGGACGGCTTTCTCTTGTCGAATGTCATCTGCTCACCGGCCGCACACACCAGATACGAGCGCAGATGGCTCATGCCGGCTGGCCGCTTCTGGGCGACGGTAAGTACGGCAGTGAAAGATTCAACAAGGATTTCGGAGAAAAAGGGCAGGCTCTGTACTCCTACAAACTTGTCTTTTCCTTTCCTACCGACGCCGGCATCCTCAACTATCTGAAAGGGCGCGAATTTTGCGTTGAATCGGTCGATTTTGCCAAAAAATATTTTGACATCGACGGTCTGGATTTCTGAGATATGATAAGCGGGACGCCGCTGCGTATACGGTATGGGATACGGCTCACTCCGCAAAATACCGGCATAAGAAATTAAAAATTCCGGAGTCGCGCCGCAGCTGATGCCGACTCCGGAATTATCTTTTATATTCGGTTTTATTATGCATAGCCGAACAGGAACAAACAGAGATACGCCGCCGGGACGGCAAACATAATGCTGTCTGTTCTGTCGAACATACCGCCGTGTCCCGGAATAAGCTTTGAAAAGTCCTTCAGACCGAGCATGCGCTTTACAAGCGACTCCGCCAGATCGCCTATCTGCCCCATCGAAGAGGCGACCAACGCCGTTACTACGCAGATCCATCCGGGTATCATGTTGCAGCAGTTCGGTATCAGCTTTACAAGCAGCCCTGACAGCGCGCCGGCAGCCGCGCCGCAGATGCAGCCCTCCACGGTTTTGTGCGGGCTTACGTCCGGCGCGACCTTATGCTTGCCGAACCACATCCCGCCGAAAAGTGCAAAGCTGTCGCAGACTATGCTTGAAATGCATCCGAGCGCAATAACCTCAAGCCAGCGCGGAGAGGCGCTTATCATCATCATAAGTCCGTAGATAAACCCCGGGTAGGCAAGACCGGCGACCGTGTATATCGCGCCCTTCCCTCTCACCTTGGCATGGAGGATTCCGGAGAACATTGCAAGGTACACACCGGCGGCCATACAGGCGATATACGCCGTCGTTCCGGCGTGAAGAATGGCCAGAACGGCCTGGATGCCGATGTATGTATACATAACCCATGCTGCACAGTATACCTCTGCCTTTTCAAGTCCCCTGCTGTACTCATACGCGCACATTATGCCCGCCACGGCGAAAAACAGCACCCTCGTGATCTCAGAGAGGAAAATACAGGTAACGGCAATGGTAAGAAGTACAACGGCAGAGATAACTCGTTTTTTCAAAATTCAACACTCTTTTCTTTTTTGTCTTTTTTATTTTACTACATCCCCATAATTTTCACAATAGTCAGTTTGGCATAACCATAATTTGATTATTAACAATGTTTTGCGGCTGCGCGGCTATATTTTTTGTTGTTAACGGATGAAAGTTGTGGTATTATACATTCAAGTAAATAAAAAACACCGCGGGAGGAAGCATCGTGTACCAGGATAACAGGATTTGGATGGCTCAGTCTGATAAAAACATTTTTTTGCTGCCCGAAATGGCAAACCGGCACGGTCTGATAGCCGGCGCAACCGGAACCGGAAAAACGATAACAATGAAGGTAATGGCGGAGTCTTTTTCTGAGATGGGAGTGCCCGTTTTTCTTGCCGATATCAAGGGCGATCTCAGCGGCATGTGCAAACCCGGCATTAATACCGCCGACATGCAGGAGCGCATCAGCCGATTCGGTATCGAGGGCTTTGAATTCAAAGGCTATCCCACACGCTTCTGGGATATTTTCGGCGAAGCGGGTATTCCCGTGCGCGTTTCCGTTTCCGAAATGGGTCCCGTTCTCCTCGCACGTCTTCTCGGACTTACCGAAATACAGCAGGGCGTTCTGAATATCGTTTTCCGCGTTGCGGACGACAACGGCCTTCTCCTTCTTGACCTTAAGGATCTCCGGGCTATGGTTCAGTATGTCGGCGATAACAGAGCGGAGTATACCGTTCAGTACGGCAACGTATCCGCCGCAAGCATAGGCGCTATCCAGCGTGCGCTTCTCTCCTTTGAGAATGAAGGCGGAGAGCTTTTCTTCGGTGAGCCATCTCTTGACATACGCGATTTCATACGCACAGACGCTTCTGGGAAAGGCTATATCAACATTCTCAGCAGCAGCAAGCTCGTTGCAAGTCCCACCGTTTACGGTACTTTTCTGCTGTGGCTGCTGACCGAGCTTTTTGAGAAGCTTCCCGAAGTCGGCGATCTTGATAAGCCCAGAATGGTCTTCTTCTTTGACGAGGCGCATTTGCTTTTCAGCGATTGTCCCAAAGCGCTTGTGCAGAAAATAGTTCAGGTCGTAAAGCTCATACGTTCAAAAGCGGTCGGCGTCTATTTCATAAGCCAGAGCCCGTCGGATATTCCAAACGACGTTCTTGCACAGCTTTCCAACCGCGTCCAGCATGCGCTGCGCGCCTACACTCCGGCCGAAATGAAGTCCGTCAAAGCCGCGGCAAAAGCATTCCGTGAAAATCCGGAATTTGACACGGAAACCGTACTTATGGAGCTTGGCGTCGGCGAGGCGCTTGTCAGCTTTCTTGACGAAGAGGGCATCCCCACAGTCGTTGAACGTGCAAAGATTCTTCCGCCGCAGAGCCTTATGGGCTCCGCCGGTGAAGCAGAGATTGAGCGCATCGTAAATTCGGATGAGTTTTATCTGAAATACAATGAAACGGTAGACCGTGAATCCGCATATGAGATCATAAACGCGGCCGCCGCAGAGCTTGAGCGTCTCAAGGCAGAGGAAGCAGAAAAAGCAGCCGCGGAGAAAGCCGCAGCCATGGAAGCCGCAGCCAAAGAAAAGCTTGCCGCAAAAGAGGCCGCTGTCGCGGCAAAAGCCGCCAGGGAGGCGGCCGCCGCAGAAAAAGCAGCGCTCAAGGAAGCCGCTGCCGCAGAGAAAGCAGCGCTCAAGGAAAAGCAGGCAAAAGCGAAAATCGCGCAAAGAGCAGTGAGCAACGCCGCCTCTTCGATCGTCGGTTCTCTCAGTAATAATATTGTCAATTCAATTACCGGCGGCAAAACAAAATCCGCCAAGCAGATCGCCGCTCAGGCGGCCAAGAACGCGCTCAGCTCTGTTGCGAGAAGCAATACCAATTCGATCATAAGAGGACTTTTCGGAAACATAAAATAAAAAATCCCCCAATTTTGGAGGGATTACGGATGATCTTAGTCAAAAGATGCTCCCCCCTATATGGGGGAGCGCTCCGGTATTCACATCAGGCAGGCTCGTATGTTTTTCCGACTTCGTTCCCGTCTGCGTCATATTCGATGTCTTCCATCAGCGCCGGGTCAACGCGGCTGCGTTTTTTGATCGTCATCCCCTGCCCCTGAAGATTGAACACCCATATCTTATACCCCGGAAAATCCGGATCCGGCTTTCTGAACACCGAGGTTTCGTTTAACCGGCAGAATTTTGCTCTTCCCTCGGCCGTATCAAGCAGGTCGCCCGGACCGTTATAATACAGCTCATCCTCGGCTGCTTTCCGCTTGAATTCGTTCCATTCTTCTTCCGGTACATTTACAACATCATTGGGCTGTATCATCGCGTTCCTCCGTTATAATTACTGCTGATTTTTTATTAATATACCACGTCTGGCATTTTTTTTCAACATCGCATTATTCCGGACAGCATATTGACCGCAAAGGAGTTTTTCAATGAAACAAGTTACAAGAGTCGCTTTGATAACAAGCGGCGGCGATTGTCAGGGGCTGAACGCCGCCATGCGCGGCGTCGGCAAGGCTTTGTACAACAAGCTTGACAATGTGGAGATTTTCGGAATGTACGACGGATATCGCGGTCTGATAGACGGCGATTATCTGTTCATGGATCTAAAGAGCTTTTCCGGTATTCTTACCCAGGGCGGTACGATCCTCGGAACTTCACGTCAAAGATACATTCCCGGAAAAGACATCGTTGACGAGAACGGCGAAAGCCTCATTCCGGCAATGAAAGACACATACAACCGGCTCAATCTTGACTGTCTTGTCATCATGGGCGGCAACGGAACTCAGAAAAGCGCGCTTTTGCTTGCCGATGCCGGGATGAACGTAATAACGCTGCCGAAAACCATCGACAACGATATCTGGGGTACGGATACCACCTTCGGCTTCCAGAGCGCCGTAGACATCGCCACCAATGTTATCGACTACATTCACTCGACCGCAAGCTCCCACAACCGCACCTTTATTGTTGAGCTTATGGGCAGAGACGCCGGTTGGCTTACACTCAACGCCGGTATAGGCAGCGGTGCGGATATTATCCTTATTCCCGAGATCCCATATGACATAAACAAGGTTGCAGATGTAATTGCCCGCAGGCAGCAGAGAGGCCGCGGCTTTTCGATCGTAGCCTGCGCTGAGGGCGCGGTTTCGATAACCGATAAAAAGCTTGACGAGGAAGCCAGCCGCCACGCCAAGGAAAATCTGTTCTACCCTGCCGTTTCCTACCGTCTCGCTGCGGAGCTTGAAAAGATAACCGGTCAGGAAACACGCGTAACCGTTCCCGGGCATTACCAGAGGGGCGGTCCTCCCTGCCCGTATGACAGGGTGCTTGCCACGCAGTTCGGCATCGCCGCCGCCGACCTTATAATGAATAAGCAGTACCGACGCATGGTCGCCATGCAGGACGGGAAAATATGCTCGATCCCCCTCGACGACGCTGCCAGCAAGACAAAATTCCTGCCCGTTGACCACCCGATGATCCATGTTGCCAGAGACATCGGAGTATGCATGGGAGACTGATGAGACTGACGGCGGGTAAAAATTATCGATTAGTTTAAACTTCAAAAGCCGGGTATGGCCGAAAAGGTCTTACCCGGTTTTATCACGTTTTTTTCTGTTTTTGATTTTCAAGAGCCCCAAAGCCGCAAAAGCAACTATTATTGTGATAAGTCCGCTTTCAACTATCTCATACGTTTTCATTGCTTCCGGACAGAAAAGACCGACGAGCACCCCGCACAAGCCGAACAAAGCGCTCACAGCGGCGGATATCGCAACTCTTTTTCCGGTAACGATCTTTTTAAGCGGCATTTCCGGTATAAACGCTTTCACCGACACCGTTACAGCCGCCAGAATAAGTCCTGCTATACACAGATATTTCAGCGCCGTCATCAGTATCGGAGAGAGTACACTGTTGAAAAGAGCGCCGAACAGCGCAAGCAGAGCTCTGCCTATTATCCACACGGGAACTCCTGCAAAGACCCGCACTCCGGCAGGCAGTCTCATAAACAGCCGTCTGAGCGCCGCACGAAGCCCTCTTTGCTTTTTTTCCTGCACATTGACAGCGCTTGCTTCCAAATCGCTGTCACCGTCGTTATCACAGATAATGCTGTCGGAAATTTCAAATGCCGGCGGAACATATACGTCTTTGCTGAGCATATCCTCCGGAGACGAAAACAATGCCCCGAGAGCAAGCCCAGCCGCCGCGACAGCCGCGATCAGCGAACCCACGGCATAATCTTTTGCTGTCTTCTCTTTTGTATTTCTCATGAAAAACCCCTTCGGCAGAGATTGCTGCCGACTTTCCGCTTGGCACACTCCCGGGAAGTATGCTCATTTTATCCGGAAGCAGCACATCCAAGCAAAATATTACTTTATCAATTATAACCTTATGCATTTTTTTAGTCAATACTTCCGCGTCGGCGTATCTTTTGATGTTGTCTATCATGTCCCCGCCGTCCGGTACGTCAGGAAATATCTCCTCTCCGAATCTTTCCTGAAGCTGCTGGTAGAGATCGTCAACCGTCGTGCCGTTCTTCCTGTGTACTATCGGGTAGCCCTTGAGATCGGAGTAGCTTATCTCTCCCGCCTTTACAAGCGGCGCTACGTCTACCGGTACGCTCTTGAGGAAGCTTTCAAAGTCCTCCCTCTCCGCTTTCATCTCGTCGCTTATCACAATGTCAACGTCGTCCGTCATGCTGTGCGCCAGCGTCAGCGCGTGCTCCCACAGCATATCCCAGTCCACGTTCTCAGCGTTCAGCAGGTACGCGCCCATCTCCTGCAAGCCCCGGTTCACCTCCGCACTCGTCGCCGCGCTGTCAAGCCGCTTCACAAGCTCCCTTGCGTATTCAAGCGTGTCGGTGTTCCGCAGCGTGTACTCCTTCGTCACCCTGCTCTGCTTCTTCCAGTGCTCTATCCTTTCCCGCAGTATCCTGTTCTCGCGTCTCAGCGCCGCCGCGCTTTCCTCTCTCCCCTTCGCTTCCTCCGCCGTGTCTCTCGTCTCTCGGGAAGAATAGCGGAGCTGTCCGCCTCTCTCGGGAATATATTTTTCTGCGTCCCCCTTGACAAGCTCAAGTAAATCTGCTACTTTAATTTCAGAAGAATCGGATGTGTCTTGTGCCCGCGGACTTTGTTCGCCGACCTTGACTGAAGCATCCGGTTCTTCTTTTATGCTTTCAATGCCGATTACTTCAAGCGCTTGCGTATCATACAATGTATCGTACTGTTCCATTATGCCGTTTCTGTTAAAGTAGCTTCGGATATTCTGAGGCATTCCGTCAAGTGATTTGAAATCATATTCTTTGACAGTAAGTTTTACCGGTTCTATTCCGTTTGCTCCGTTGATTGCACCAAAGAATGTGTATACTCCGGTTTCTGCCTTGCGATTGTTCTTCGGTTCGTTGACGCTTACAAGCACCGCGTCCTTTATTATCTCCGGGATATGCGCCATGCTCCGTATGGTATCCTCGCCAAAGTCTGCTGTAAGATTTGTGAACGCGTGACTGAACGATTTTGGTGTAAGGAATATGAGACTGTTTGTGTCCTCGTTCAGGTGAGGCTCATCAAACCATTTCTCTTCTATCGCTTTCTCAAGAACCTCTCCTTTCATCTCCGCATATGTCCCGCTCTCTATTCCGCTTCTTACATCAACTATCCTTACCGGCGTCTTTGATACAAGCTCTTCATATGTCGGCGTCTTTTTTTCTCTTAATGAAAATTTTGCTTTACTCTTGACATCCGCGTCTTCGTATGTTAGACTTCTTATCAACCCGTAACGGGTTCCGTTTAACGGCACGGAGTTGCCGCAAACTTGGAACCAATTGCGGGTTTTCTTTTTGTTTTCATTTAAGTACAGGATATTGTCGTCGTTTATATCCGCATTGCTGTGAGCGTGAATAGTCCTTATCTTGTTGATCACGGTAATTCCATCTGCTGCTCTTGTCATAACAACTCCGACAACGACCGGGGTCTTTCCATCCGGCAGGAGCAGTCCGAATACATTAGCTGTGTTGTTTGTCTGCCCGTCTTCTCCTCTGTATTCCGTGATTGCTATTGGGTCGTTCAGCAGTTCCGGTATTTGCTTAAGGATTTCTCTGGTCAGATGATCTCTGTGCTTGTCAAAGCTCTTTTTTATTTTGCCGACGTCAAACCACATCCCCTCTGCCGGAAAGCCCACTCGATTAAGTGCGCTGCCCTCTTTGAGCGTTCCTACCTTAACGCGTACACCGTCCGCCTTTCTGTCCCATTGTTCTATCTGCCTTGCATAATATTTATCCTCTTTAAACCATTCTCTGCTTGAAGTTCGCACGCCCGTTCCGCTCTCGGTTCCGCTCTCGGTTCCGCTTTCGCGCTGCTGTCTTACGTTGAGCCGGCTGATCTGCGCCTGAACCATTGCGCGGTCCCAGATCTCCTGCATTTCGTCCATCACGTCCCACAGTATCTTCGCTTCTTTGTACGCGTTCTTTTTGTTGTACCCCTCTCCTTCAAATATTTTCAGGATTCTGTCTCTCAGACCGCTCAGCCATTTTCGTATCGCATCGAAAAGGTTGGGCTTTTCTTTTTCCATCAGCTCCGCGTACTTCGTGTTAAGCAGCATCCTCTCGCTTGCGTTGCATACGATTTCCTCTACCGCGTCGTCTAAGCAAAGGGAAGTCGAACCCGCGCCGGTTTTTATCGGGCGGATTTTCACCCATACATCGTTATTGTCCTTGGCAAGCCGACAAGGATTACCTGCGGACAATGCCTCGTCTGTGTAAAAATCCGCTCCGGAAAAACTGCCTTGCACATTTCGGCGAGAAATGTTCGGGTTATTTCGGGTGCAGAGGACGGAGGCTTGCTGCCGCAAGTCAAGGACGATAAGCCCGAAAGAGCCGGACAGTGCCGCCGAAATACGGCGTCTGTTCAACTCCCCTTTGCTTATGCTCATGTTTGGGTTCCCGCTCTCGCTTATCTTCTCCCGCGCAAGCTGCTCTATGTCCGCCCCGCTCCTGACCATGTGCTTTATTCAGCCTGTCAAAAAAGTCCTTGCTGGACTTTTTTTGACAGCGCTTTCCGCCGAGCATTTTGAAAGTGTTCAAAATGCTGTTACCGGGAGCATTGATATCTCAAGGCTCCCGACGGCGGTTTATCCAATTTGAGGCGGGTCTTGCCCCCCCCTCAAGCTCCCCTGCTGCTCTATTATCCGGCTTTGGTGCATAATTTTTTGACAGTCTCTCTATTGCATAGTCGCGCAGCTCGCTGTATCCCGCCTCGTTGCTCTCTCAGCTCGATCGTTTTCCTTAATTGCTTCGTCATCATGTCGTAATTTGAAAAAATTGCATTTTTTCTTTTCGTATATCTTTGCGCATACCGCAGAAGATATGTTTCGGGTAGTAAACCCAAATCAGACAGAAAAGGAGATGTAATCTATGTCTACCAATAACACTAATCATCTTGTTAACCCCGCTGCACGTGATGCTATGGATAAGTTCAAGATGGAGGCTGCTGCTGAAGTCGGTGTTAACCTCAAGAACGGTTACAACGGTGATCTCACTTCCCGTCAGGCCGGTTCCGTCGGCGGTCAGATGGTCAAGAAGAATTGCCCCGTGCGAACAATAAGTTATACGCGAAGCAACAGGACTTCTTTAACGCATATGCAGGAAATCAAGTACATAGCAAGCATAATAGTATAAACAGATTATATCCCCACAAGGCTTTGTGCCCGTGAGGATATAATCAAAGTTAGCAGCGTCAACGCCTAGGAAGAAGACGGAAGTGGATTGTGGCAAGCAGGGCTTGTCAAAGCTTGCCTTTGTCGCCGCGCGCGTATGGCGTGCCATCGCGGTCGTTTGCGTCTGTCATGCGTGGCAAAACGGCTTTGTCCGCGCAGATTATGCCCATGTCACGCTTCCGTGTCGTCCTCGACAAGCACCCTCATCGTTCCGCCGCAGACCATGCCGTCAGACTCCGCGACCTCGCCCGTGAGGTCAACATCGACGATTTTATAGCGCCCCGTGCCGATAATTCGCACGGCGTCACGGATAACCGCGCCCTCGCTGCATCCGCCGCCTATGCTGCCTGTGACTGCCGCAAGAGGGCTTACCGCCATTTTCGCGCCCGCCTCGCGCGGAGTCGAGCCCTTTGTCTCGATAACGGTTACTATCGCCTTGGGATCACGGTTTTCGGCAAGGTATTTTATCACGGATAGCTCCACGTCGGAGTCGTTGCAGCAGCGTATGCCGTCATTGCTGTGCTCCGGCAGGCGCTTATATGCCACAAGCTCCGCGAGTATGGATATGGCGATCTCGCCGGGGGTGACGGCGCCGATATCAAGTCCTATGGGCGTGCATATCCGATCCATATACTCCTTGGGATAGCCCTCCTCGACAAGCATCTCAAACAGCCCACGCACGCGGCGGCGCGAGCCGATAAGCCCCAGATACGCCGGCTGCGTGCCCTTGAATATCTCGCGCAGGCAGTCCGCGTCATGCACATGGCCGCGCGTAATAACGACAACGTAGTCATAGCGCATGAGCCGGAGGCGGTCGATGCAGCTTTCAAAGCTGTCGCACAGCACCTCCCGTGCCAGCGGGAAGCGCGCGGTATTTGCAAAGGCGGGGCGATCGTCACAGACATAGACCTCAAAGCCGCTCTTTGCCGCAAAATCGCAAACGGGCACGGCAATATGCCCCGCACCGAGGACTATAAGGCGCTCCGGGGGCGAAAAGGGCTCGCCCACGGTGATTTTGCCCTCCGTCTCCGTCAGCGTCACGTCGGCAAAATATCTGCCGCGCTTATCGGTCTGCGGCGCATAGGGCGCAAGAGTCTTTTTCAATCCCTCGGCTATAAGCCCCTCCGAGCCGCAAAGCTCCGTTTTCAGCGTCAGCGCCTCGCCGCGCTCAACTCTTTCCAATATTTCGGCATAAATATTCGACATGATAAAACCTCCTCAATACAGTAAAAGTATATTCGCCGGGGCAATGCCAAGCTCGGCGGGGAATAGCTGTGGGCGCTTATCCTTCGTCACCCGCCACCACACACTCGGCTCGGACTCCGCGGCGGACTTGAATTTGAACTCTATTATCCACTCAAAGGGCTCCTCCATCTTGTCAAGGTATTCTATCTCATGGCGATTTGTCGGCGCGGAGGGATTAAAATAATGTGCGCGGATGCCAATGGCCTTTATATCGTCGCCGACGGGCTGCGCGGTCGTGAGGCTCACGCCCCAATCGGGCACATATACCTCATGCTCCCCTCGCTTTATGGCGGGGGCTATATTTTTGCAGCCGGTGAGCATCGCCGCCGGAACGCTGCCGGGATCGGCAAAAAGCGCCTTTGTCCGGTTCACGGTCAGAAGTCTGCCGCTGTCCATGACGGCTATTTCCCGGCTCATGTTATACGCCTCGTTGCGGTCGTGCGTGACCATGATGACCTCCCGCCCGAAGCGCGTGAGTACGTCGCGCATTTCTATCATAAGCTTATCCCTGAGATGCGCATCGAGCGCGGAAAAGGGCTCGTCCAGCAGTAAAAGCTGCGGCTCACTGACCATGATGCGCGCAAGCGCCGTGCGCTGAGCCTGACCGCCGGAGAGCTGCGCGGGACGGTGATTTTCAAGTCCTCCAAGCTGGAACATATCCAGCATTTTTTTGAGCTTTTCCTCTTTTTCGCTCTTGTCCCTGATGCGGCGCATACCGCAGAGTATGTTCTGGCGCACCGTCATATTCGGAAACAGCGCATAGTTTTGGAACAGATAACCCACGCGGCGCTTTTGCGGAGGGAGGTTTATCCCCTTTGCACTGTCATATAAGACCACGCCGTCAAGCTCTATGTAGCCCTCGTCGGGCTTTTCTATGCCGGCAATGCATTTGAGCGTCATACTCTTGCCGCAGCCAGAAGGACCGAGCAGACAGGTCACGCCGTTTTGCGCCTCGAATTTTGACTCAAGTTCAAAGCTGCCGAGCTTTTTTCTGACATCTACTATCAGGCTCATTCCTTCGCCCTCACTTTCTGCTTGCTCTCAAGGAGATTGACCGTGAGCAGCACGACGGTGCTTATGGCGAGGTTTATCATGACCCAGAAGAATGCGCCCGCATCGTCATTTGTGCGCCAGAGCTGATATACGGTCGTGGATATCGTGGCGGTTTTGCCGGGAGTGTAGCCGATGAGCATACTGGTAGCACCGTATTCGCCGAGGGCGCGCGCGAAGGCAAGCACGGTGCCGGCGAGTATGCCCTGACGGCAGGCGGGCATTCGTATGCGCCAGAAAATATATGTGTTGGAAAGGCCGAGCGTTTGCCCCGACTGTGAGAGCGTGCAGTCAAAGCTCTCGAACGCGCCGCGTGCCGTCCTGTACATCAGCGGGAAGGCGACGACGGCTGCGGCGAGAATTCCGCCGTACCATGTCATTACAAATTTAATGCCGAGCTGCATCAGAAGGATGCCGATTGGGCGCTTTGTGCCGAAAATGAGCAGCAGAAAATAGCCGCATACCGTCGGCGGCAGTACCATGGGAAGCGTGAGAATAACGTCAAGAATACCCTTGACCGTGCGCGGCAGTCTTGCCGCATAGTAGGCAAAGAATATGCCCGTGAAAAAAACTATTACGCAGCTTATAGCCGCAATGCGCAGGGAGTTTATAAGCGGATACCAGTCAATGTTCATATTATATACCTCGGATTGGCAGCGCAAATAAATGCGCTGCCAATTCTGCGTCTCGGGCTTTACGCGACCGGAGAGAAGCCGACAGCCTCAAAAATCGCCATCGCCTCGCTGCCCGTGAGATAGTCAAGGAAGGCCTTGGCTGCATCGGGGTTCTTCGCAGTCTTTAATACCGCGGCGGGATAGATGACCTGACCGCACATATCCTTGCTTGCGCTGTCAATGACCGTGAGCCCTGCGGAGAAGGCATCCGTGCAGTAGACTATGCCGCAGTCAACGCTGCCCTCGGAGACCTGAGTTGTGACCTCCTTGACGTTGCTGCCGTAGGTAATGACGCCGCTTTTGGCGAGGGCTTCCTCATCAAGCCCGTAGAAATTGAGTATCTTCTGCGTGTACTGACCGACAGGCACGTCACTGTTGCCCATTGCCATCAGTATGCTGCCCTCGGCAAGCCTTGCCGCAAGGTCGTCAAAGCTCTCTATGCCCTTGGGATTGCCCTCGGGGACGACAAGCACCACCTTATTTTCGAGCAGGTTCAGGCGCGTATCGTCGGCGACAAAATCCAGTCCCTCCTTGTTTATCTCCTTGTCGGAGCTTAAGTCGAGCTGATTCATCTGCTTTTGACCGGCGGAGATAAAGAGGTCGCAGTCCGCGCCCTCCTGTATCTGGGTCTTGAGCGTACCGGAGGAGTCAAAGTTATAGGTGATGGTGACGTTGTTTTCCTTCTCGTAGACATCCTTGACCTGATTTAGAGTCTCGGTCATTGAAGCGGCGGCAAAGACGATGATTTCTTCCTTCTCTCCCTTACTTGGAGCCGCGGGCGAGCCGCAGGCGGCAAGTGTGAAGAGCATTGCAAGCGTGAGCAGCAGTGTGAGGGTTTTCTTCATGTTCGTTTCTCCTTTTTCAGAAAAATATTTATATAAGCGCGACTTAACGCGGTTATATGCGCTGAAGAAATACCTGCTTTTTATTTTCTTGCGCAGTCGTGTACCTCGTTGCGGAGAAGTCCCATGGCATGGGGTATGGTGTCCATAAATACGTCCATATTCTCCATGCAGGCGCGGGGGCTGCCGGGGAGATTGATAATAAGCGTTTTACCCCGGATAACGGAGGCGGCGCGGGAAATCATTGCGTGCCTGGTGATTTTGAGAGACTCGGCGCGCATAGCCTCGGCAATGCCGGGGACGTTTTTATCCGCGATTGCAAGCGTTGCCTCGGGCGTAATATCCCGCGCCGAGCAGCCCGTGCCGCCGGTCGTAAGTATGAGGTCAAGCTGCCGCTGGTCGCAGAGCCGAATAAGCTGCTGCTTCAAAACCCGCTCATCGTCGTGGATAACTATTTCCTCCACGACCTCGTAGCTTGCCTCGCGCAGGCGCTTTGCTATCGCGGGACCGCTCTCGTCCTTGCGCTCCCCCGCCGCCGCCTTGTCGCTGAGCGTGATGACCGCAGCCTGCCACGGGAAATGCCCCTCGCGCTTTTCGATGCTCATCTCATCTCCGACGCTGATGCTACCCGGCTCGATGACGCGGGCAAACACGCCCTCACGCGGCATGATGCACTCGCCCATTTTCTTGTATATCTCGCAATGGCTGTGGCACTCCTTGCCTATCTGCGTCATCTCCAGCAGCACATCACCGCAGCGCAGCAGCGTGCCCACGGGCAGCGCCCGGAAGTCGAAGCCCTCGACCACAAGATTTTCTCCGAAGGCGCCGGGAATGACGTTTGCCCCGCGCTTATTGAAGGCCTCTATCTTGTCGGCGCTCAGAAGACTCACTTGTCTGTGCCAGCTCCCGGCGTGCGCGTCGCCGTCAATGCCCCATTCGGCGGAGAAGTGCGCGGTATTTACATCGTGCTTTTGCAGACCCTTACGGTCGCTCGTGCATACGGCTATAACCTTTCCCATGCTGTTATCCTCCTATCTGACTCATTGCGTGCCGCTCGGTGACGGCGGCGCCCGTGTCGAAGCAGTGCGCACGCGGCTTATTGTATATCGAGATTTTCAGCGCCTCACGCAGCTCATCGTCCGTGCAGCCGCTTCGGATGAGCGTGCGCAGGTCGGCGGAGTCGGCGTAGCACAAGCAGGGCTTTAGCTGTCCCGTACTCGTCAGGCGTACCCGGTTGCAGTCGGCGCAGAACTTGTGGCTCACGGCGTCTATAAAGCCTATCCTGCCGAGCAGCAAATCGCTCTTATAATAATGCGCAGGACCGTTGCCGCGCCTTTCGTCCGTCGGGGCAAGGTCTGGCCAGCGCTCTCTCAGCGCCGAGAGAATATCGTCCGGTGAGACTCGCCGCATCGCCGTGCCGAAGCCGATGGGCATAAGCTCTATAAAGCGCACGTCCACCGGAAGCTCCTCCGCTATGGAGGCAAGCTCCGGCGCGTCCTCCTCAGTTTCCTCCAACAGCACGGCGTTTAGCTTTGTACGCAGCCCCATTGCGCAGGCTTCCTCTACGGCCTGCATTATACGCTTCAGCAGCTCCGCGCCCTCGGGGTGTCCGCTTGTTCGCGTATAGCGCTCCGCATTCAGGCTGTCGAGGCTTATGTTTATGCCGTCAAGCCCTGCGGCGGCAAGCGCATCCAGATTTTTTCCGAGTAAGAGTCCGTTTGTCGTCAGCGTGACCTGCTCCGTCCCGCTCTGCCTCTTGAGCGCGGCGATAAAGCTCACACAGTCGGCACGGACAAGCGGCTCTCCGCCCGTGACCTTAAATTTTCTTATCCCCAGCTCCGAGGCGGCGCGGCATATGCGCAGTATCTCCTCATAACGGAGAATTTCCCCGTGCCCCAGCGCGTCTATAGGCTCGGGCATACAGTATCGGCAGCGCAGGTTGCAGCGGTCGGTCACGGAAATGCGCATATAATCTATTTCTCGCCCATATCTGTCAAGCATGGCTCATCTTCCCTTGCCGAAGCCGCAGTTGGGGAAATGGCACACCGGGCAGTTGAGGCAGAGTCCGCCGTTGCCGAGTCCAGCAAGCCATTGTTTAGTAATGGGCGTATCCGTGACGAGGTAGGGCAGCACAAGGTCAAATATAGTGCGCTTTGCGTACATCACGCAGCCTGGCAGACCGCAGACGGGGCGGCCGTCCGGGGAATACGACACGAGAAACATCGCTCCGGGCAGCACGGGCGCGCCGTAGGAGACGATATTCGCGCCGGTATTCTTGATGGCAAGCGGGGTCTTGTCGTCGGGGTCAACGCTCATGCCGCCGGTGCAGAGGACCATCTCGCAGCCCTGCGCAAGCATATCGTTTATCGCGGCGGTGATTTTTTCATGGTCGTCGTTCAGTATGACGTGCGCCGCCATCTCGCAGCCGAATTCCGCAAGCTTTGCCTGAACCACCGGGCTGAAGGTATCCTCAATGCGCCCGTAGAACACCTCGTTGCCGGTCGTGACAAGACCGTATTTTCTCGGTCTCACCGGCACAAGGCGCATTATAGGCTCGTCCCCGGCAAGCAATTTTGCCTGCTCCATGCGTTCCTTTGCAATGACAAGGGGTATGACGCGCGTACCGCAGAGCTTGTCGCCCTTTTTCACCATGAAGCCGGAGTGCCGTGCGGCTATCATCATGTCACCGAGCGAATTTATGGCGCGAAGCCGCTCAAGGTCAACGAGCAGCAGACCGTCAATATCCGCGATAAGCTCTATCTTGCCCTCCTTGGGCGCCGTCGCGTGCATATTCTCGTTCTGGCAGATGCTGCGGAGTATCTCCGCCGCCTCGTCCTCGTGGAGCATATTCTCGTCCTTTTCCTAGACATAGATATTGTCCTTGCCGACCGATAGAAGCACCGGTATGTCCTTTTCGGTGATGATATGCCCCTTGCGGAATACCGCGTCCTTGGTCACGCCCTTGATTATCTGCGTGATGTCATGGCACAGCACATGACCCACTGCGTCCTCGGTTTTGATAAGCTTCATTAGATAACCTCCTTGTCTTGTATATTAAGCAGCTGCTGTTTATTTTTGAAAATACGGGCAATCGCCTCCTATGCACTCTCGGTTGAGTGCAGTATATTTGCACCCGCGCTTACAAAGCGGCATATCCGCGCCGCCTGTCTCGCGCAAAAACCGGCTTGCCTCCTCTATCGCCACTCTGGACGTTCGCTTGCAGCAGCGAGGTCCGCCTATCTCGGCAAGCCTTGCAAGTATATCCGAGACAAGCTGCTGCGGAAGCGGCCATGCGTCCTTATGCAACGGACTTGAGCCGAGAAGCAGGGAGGCAAATATACCCGCTCCCGCCGCCGCGCCGCACACGCCCCAAAAGCCGCAGGTGCCGCCGGGCAGCTTTGACGCGCGCTTATACGCCTCGCGCATCGCCTCATCATAGCTAATATCGCCGCCGTTATTACGCAGTGCAGTCAGCAGCACGAGCGGCACGATGATATGATGCTCCGGTCCGTGCATATGTACCGAGGGGAGATCCATGACGCTGTCAAAAAGCAGCAGCGGATTTTTCTCCCTGCTTTTATATAGCTCCGGGATAATGGCGGCGAATGCTCCGTAGGCATGGCACTCGTCGCAGACATAGTGCCCATTTGCGCAGACGGCGTTGCCGGCGCTCTCCCTGCCGCAGACAGCGCAGCGCCTCTCGGTGCCGAGGCTATTATATACAAGCTCCGCGCCGCAGATAAGGCAGTCGGAGAAATGCTCCTCCCCGCCGCTCTGCGGGCAGCAGACCTCTATCCTTTCCATGCTCTTCTCCTCTATTTATCTATATTATTACTTGATATTTATAACTTCTCTGCCGCAAAGCCCGTTTATTCTCCGCGCCGCGGCAAGCGCCTCGCGTCTGCGTCTCTCATGCGCCCTGAGCGCCTCGTCATCCCGGCACTTTTTCAGGCTTTCGGAAAAGCGCTCCTCAAGACTCACGCGCCGTGCTCCGAGTCTGAGATTATCCGCAAGGCAGAGTGCCGTAAGCTCAAGCGAGGCCGCCGCCTCCGGCTCGTGATGCCGCCGAACCAGCTCCGCCTCACGGGTATAGCCGAGCTCGCTCAGCCAGTCCGCGCCGCGCCGTGAATGCTCCGGCAGACTCCGCGCAATATCGTGCAGCAGTGCCGCGTTTTCCACAAGCTCCGCGTCGATATCATTCCCGCTTTCCTTCAGCGCGGCGGCAATCCTCAGCGCTTCCTCGGCGGTGGCAGCGCAATGCTCGATGACATTCTCCGGTGCTCCCGCAGCGTGCAGCAGACGCAGACACAAGGCTCTGTCCAACTCAGGCCGCGGAGCCTCTCCGATTTTCACAAGGCGAAAGCCGCCGTCATATTCGAGCGTCACGCAGGCGCAGTACGGGACACGGTACTCCCGGCTGCTCTCAAGCGCGGTTCCGAAAAGCCTTGCCGCCATGAGTCTGATGACCGCCGAGTGGGAAATCGCCGCGATATCCCCGCTGCTTTTGTCAAGACATTCCATGAGCGCCTCCTCAAAGCGGCAAAGCGCCGCCTGCGGCTCCTCCGCGCCGGGTATCGGAACGCTCATATCCACGCCGCGCCGCTCGTACAGCTCTGGAAAACGCTCCTTTATCTCGCGGAAGCTCAGATCGTCCCACAGCCCCATATCCGTCTCACGAAGTCCCGGTATAACTACAGCCGAGGGCGAAAAATACGCCGCCGTCTCGCGTGCTCTTGAAAGCGGGCTTGTAAATACCGCGCTTATCCCGGCGTGCTCAAGCTCCCGCGCCGCAAGACAGGACTGCATATGCCCTATCGTGCCGAGCGGAATATCCGTCCTCCCGAGGCAGCGGCTCCCGTCCGGGAAATCCGGCCTTCCGTGCCGGATAAGATACACGCGCCGCATCACAGCACTTCACCGAAGCAGTCCTGAAAGAGCAGATCGGTCTGCGCACGCAGTCTGCGTTCAAATTCGTTATATTTCTCCAAAAGGCGCAGCCCGTCTCCCGTAAGCCTGCTCTGACCGCCGCCGAGTCCGCCCTGACTGCGCTCAACCAACGTCCGCCTGAGCTCCGTTTCAAGGCGGCGTATTATGTTCCAGCCGGTCGAATACGATATCTGCATACGCTGACAGGCACTGCGAACGGAATTCGTCTCCTCGACAAGCGTGAGGAGCATTGCAATCTTCCGGTCAAAAAAGACCTTCTCCTTTGCAAGCTCCACGTTTATTATCGGTCTTACAAGCTGCCGATTGTGATAGCTCAAAAGCGCCCTGTAGTCCTCCGGGGTGTCCGCGTCATGCAGGATGCCGCTGTCCTCAACGGCTATCTCCGTCATCTCCGCACCGCAGTGCTCGATAGCGCCGCCGAGTCCGCCCTCTCCGCGATAAGCCAGAATAGTGTCCACAAGCTCCGTGCATATTAAAATCGGATGCCCGCGCCTGCCCTCGCACACCGGGCACACGAGCCTTGCCCCGCAGTCCATGAGTGCGCTCACGGTGGAGGCGGTAAAAAGCGGGATGTCAACCGGCGTAAATAAAATGCCGTCGCACTTATCCTTGAGATACTCAAGCCCGATTTTTGCCGAGTCGAACATCTGGGTCGTGCGGTACTGCTCGTTGCGGAGAAAAATAAGCCCGTTGTTTGCCAGATGGTGCTCAAGCTCCCGCGCATTATGCCCCGTGACCATGACTATCCTCGTCACGCCGGACTGACGGAGCGTTGCGACTATGCGCTGCGCTATTGAAATCGAGCCGATATTGAGCATAGGCTTGAATTCTCCCATGCGTGACGACATCCCCGCTGCGACTATAAGTGCCCCGAACTGCATATATCCTCCCTCCCAGCGAAAAGCAATTTTGGCATTTTTATCCAATATATTATTAAAATAAATGCATTAAAATGCAAAAACCCCGCGCGTTGAATTTCAAATCCGTGAACGGTACGAACGAGAGCAGCTCAAGCGCAGGGTTTATATCAATATTACACAAAAAGCAAGGAGAAGTCAAGGAAGTCGACGCAAAATATTTGCATAATGCACAAAAACAATGTTATTTTTTCTACGAGTTATATCTGTTTGATAGTTGCTACTCCGATTTCTCTGCCGTAAAATATAATTGAAGATATTAAGCAGGAGGCAGACATGGAGGACAAACGCTTTGAGCTCCGGGCAGAGCTTGTCACGGTAGAGATCTCAGACCCCCAGACCGGGGAAATATTCCGCAGAGAGCTGCCGATAGAGTACTATGAAAACGCCAATTTTCTTCGCCTGCGCGGTGAAAATTTTGACGGTTCCCTATCCGAGCTTGTGTTCTATACCCCGTGCGGAATTCAAAAGCTCAAGGACGTGAGCGGCAGCGGTGCGGATAAGGACAACTGTCACTGATTCCCCGAGTCTATCCGCAAAGCCGAAAGCTAAGCAAAACAGCGTAAAAAAGTATAATTATAAGAATTATGAGGAGGTATATGAATGATTAAAAAATCACTCGTCATCAATGGAGTACAGCGCATCCTGATTGTTGAGCCTCATGAGACTCTGGCCACGGTTCTGCGTGAGCATCTGCTGCTTACCGGCTGTAAAATCGGCTGCGGCGAGGGGCACTGCGGCGCCTGCAACGTCATTATGGACGGAAAGGTCACAAGATCCTGTCTGATAAAAATGGGCAAGATCAGAGAGAACGCAGAGATTACCACCATAGAGGGCGTCGGCACGCTGCACGATATGCACCCGCTTCAGGTCGCATGGATGGCATACGGCGGCGCGCAGTGCGGCTTCTGCACCCCGGGCTTCATCATCAGCGCCAAGGTGCTGCTGGATAAGAACCCTAACCCGACCCGCGAGGAGGTACGCGACTGGTTCAACAAAAACCGCAATCTCTGTCGCTGCACGGGCTATAAGCCTCTGGTGGATGCGACAATGGCGGCTGCCGCCGTCATGCGCGGCGAGATGACAAAGGAGGATCTTGTCTTCAAGCCCACCGGAGAGAGCATCAAGGGCACGAGATATATCCGCCCCTCTGCCGCGCAGAAGGTCACCGGTACCTGGGACTTCGGTGCAGACGACGCGCTCAAGATGCCCGAGAATACGCTTCGCCTCGCGCTCACGCAGGCGACAGTGTCCCATGCCAACATCAAGAGCATTGACACCTCCGAGGCTGAGAAAATGCCCGGCGTTTTCAAGGTCATCACCTACAAGGATATTCTCGCCTCCGGCGGCACCAACAAGATAAACGGCCTTGTCATGCTCCCCAAGCACAACAAGACAGACGGCTTTGAGCGCCCCGTCCTCTGCTCGGATAAGATATTCCAGTTCGGCGATGCGATAGCGATCGTTGCCGCCGACACCGAGGCTCACGCCCGCGCCGCTGCGGACGCCGTCAAGGTGGAGATTGAGGAGCTTCCCGCCTACATGAACGCCATGGACGCGAAGGAGCCTGACGCTATTGAAATTCACCCCGGCATACCCAACGTCTTCTACGAGACGAACTGCATCAAGGGACCCGACTTTGATTGGGACAGCATCCCCGACGCACAGCAGGTCGAGATAGAGAGCTACTGCTCGCGTCAGCCGCACCTGCATCTTGAGCCCGACTGCGGCTACGGCTACATAGACGAGGACGGCATGGTCACCGTTCACTCCAAGTCCATCGGCATACATCTTCATATGCCGATGATAGCGGGCGGCATCGGCGTTCCGATGGAGGAGCTTCGCCTTGTGCAGAACCACACGGGCGGCACCTTCGGCTATAAGTTCTCCCCGACAAACGAGGCGCTCATCGGCGCTGCGGTAAAAATCACCGGCCGCCCCGTCTCGCTCGTATTCAATCAGTTCCAGAACATCACCTACACCGGCAAGCGCTCCCCCGCCTTCATGCACATCAAGCTCGGCGCGGACAAGGACGGCAAGCTGCTTGCAATGTGGGGCGATAACTACGTTGACCACGGTCCCTACTCCGAGTTCGGCGATCTGCTAACCATGCGTCTGAGCCAGTTTACCGGCGCGGGCTACGGCATCCCCTCCATCCGCAACAAGAGCCAGACCGTGTTCACAAACCATGCATGGGGCTCCGCCTTCCGTGCCTACGGCTCGCCGCAGTCCTTCATGGGCTCCGATATCGCAATCGACTGCCTTGCCGCCAAGATGGGCATAGATCCCTTCGAGATGCGCGCAATGAACTGCTACAAGGCCTCCGAGCACACCACCATTCCCACCGGCTACGCTCCCGACGTTTACTGTGAGGAGGAGCTCTTCGACAAGGCTCGTCCGCTGTACGAGGCGGCCAAGAAGCGTGTCGCGGAGAAGAATGCCGCCTCCGACGGGCGCTATAAGTACGGCATCGGCGTGTCCCTCGGCGTTTACGGCTGCGGACTTGACGGCGTTGACGCCTCCTCCGCCTTTGCCGAGCTCAACCCCGACGGCACGGTCACGATGTACGCCTCCTGGGAGGATCACGGTCAGGGCGCCGACATGGGTATTGTCGCCTCCGCGCACGAGACTCTGCGTCAGGCCGGTATAAAGCCCGAGCAGATTCGTCTTGTCATGAACGACACCAAGGTCACCCCGAACTCCGGTCCTGCGGGCGGCTCCCGCTCTCAGGTCATGACCGGCAACGCCTGCCGCCTCGCCGCCGAAAACCTGCTTGCCGCGATGCGTAAGGAGGACGGCAGCTACCGCAGCTATGACGAGATGGTAGCCGAGGGCATAGAGACGAAGGTCGAGGGCAACTGGGTCACGACCTACTGCGCCGACCACCCCATCGACCAGGATACCGCACAGGGCGAGCCCTTTGCGACCTATATGTACACCATCTTCATGCCCGAGGTTCGCGTTGACACTCAAACCGGCAAGGTCAAGGTCGAGAAGTTCACGAGCGTTGCCGACGTCGGCACGATCATGAACAGGCTTCTCGTTGAGGGCAACTTCTACGGCGGTCTTGTTCAGGGCATCGGTCTTGCACTGACCGAGGACTTTGACGATCTGGAGAAGGAGACGAGCCTGCTCAAGTGCGGCATCCCTTACCCGAACGATGCTCCGGACGACATCGAGCTCCACTTCATCGAGACCTACCGTCCCAACGGTCCCTACGGTGCCGCAGGCTGCGGCGAGGCTCCGCTGGATGCACCGCATCCCGCCATTCTCAACGCGATTTATAACGCCACGGGCGCGCGCATCACGCGCATCCCGGCAAGACCCGACAAGGTGCTTGCAGCGCTCAAGGCGCTTGAAAACTAAGCTTTGCCATCAAGCAAAAAAATGTTATAATAGAGAGACCTTTAATAAGGTCTCTCTATTAGGTTTATAAAGAGGTGAGCTCATGTCGGTAATTCAGGAGCGCGGCTCCACGCACGTCTACAAGGTCAACAGAATATCCAAGGACGAGATTGAAAACATGGTGTCGCTGTGCGTCTACGACCAGCCCGCCTTCTGCTCCGCCGCCTGCCCCTTGAAGTTAGATGCCAAGGCAATGCTTGCCGCCGCGGCGGACGGGGATTTCAAGAAGGCGCTCGGGCTATACGAAAAGGCGGTGATTTTTCCGAACGTCGTCTCCGCCGGGTGCAGCGCCCCATGCGAGGCGAAGTGCAAGCTTTCCGAGCTTGGCGAGGGCATAGCGGTACGCGATATTGAGCGCGCCGTGACACGCTTCGGTGAAAAATCGCGCTCCGGCGGCGTTTTCCGCATGAAGAAAAAGAAAAGCGTCGCCCTCTTCGGCTCCGGGCTTTTCGCGCTCTTTCTCGCGGGTGAGATTGAGAAAAAGGCCTACCCGCTCACGGTGTTCTGCGAGGAGGCAAACCTGAGCGCATTTCTCCGCGCGGCAGCGCCATTTCTCGATGAGACGGCCTTTGCCGATGAGCTTGGCAGATTAAAGACCAAGGATATATGCTTTGAGTTCGGCTGCACGCTCAGCGGGGAATTCTATGCCGAAAAGTGCAGCGGCTTTGACGTACTATGCGCCTCGGCTGCGGCGGCAAGGGGCTTTTTCCCGGACGCCGTCTGTGATGAGCGTTATATGCTCTGTGCGGCTCGCTCTCTCGTCATGGGCGCAGACGGCAGTGATGTGCTCAGCACCGCATTTTCTGCAAAAAAGGCAGCACTCACGGTAGACCGCCTTGCGCAAAGGCTCGCGCCCGATAACATGCGCGGCAGCGAGGGCGCCGTTGAGACAAAGCTATACGCAAGCCTTGACAATGTCGGCTCGCTACACCGTGTCGAGTGCGGCGCGGAGGGCTACACGCGCGCGGGAGCCATCGAGGAGGCCAAGCGCTGCATACAGTGCCGCTGCGACGAGTGCATGAAGGCCTGCGCCTATCTCAAGCACTATAAAAAATACCCCGGTCTGCTGGCGCGGGAGATATATAACAACACCCAGATAATAATGGGCGACCACCCGCTCAACAAGGCCATGAACGCCTGTGCGCTCTGCGGTCAGTGTACGGTCGTCTGCCCCAAGGGTATCGACATGGCGCAGGTCTGCAAGAGCGCCCGCGAGAACATGGTTTCGACCGATAAAATGCCGCTTGCGCCGCATGAGTTTGCACTTATGGATATGCTTTTCTCAAACGGCGAGGCCTTTCTATGCCGCAGGCAGCCCGGATATGATAAGTGCAGATATGTCTTTTTCCCCGGCTGTCAGTCCTCCGCCATCGCTCCGGCGACGGTACGCGCGGCGTATGAGGATCTATGCGTGCGGCTTGAGGGCGGCGTTGCGCTGATGCTCGGCTGCTGCGGCGCGATATGCGATTGGGCGGGGCGCTATGAGATGTACGGGCAGCAATTTGAGTTTATCGAAAACGAGCTTGCAAAGCTTGGATATCCCACGGTCATTGCCGCCTGCCCAAGCTGCAAAAAGGAGCTTTCGGGGCATGAAAATATAGAAATCGTCGGGATATGGGACGTATTGCAGGAAATCGGGCTTCCCAAGGAAGCAAAGATACTTGAGCGCTGCGCCGCGCTGCACGATTCCTGCGGTGCGCGCGGAGACGCGGAGACTCAGCGCAGTGTGCGCGACACTCTGAAAAAGCTCGGCGTTTCGATACTTGAGACGGAATACTCCGGCGACCGCTCCCCCTGCTGCGGCTACGGCGGTCTGACCTCATACACAAACCGCGAGCTTGCCCACGAGCTTGCAGAAAAATGCCTTGAGCGCAGTGACGCGCCCTATGTCAGCTACTGCATGGCCTGCCGTGACCGCTTTGCACGCGAGGGGCGGGAGTCGCGGCATATACTTGAGCTTGTGTACGGTACGGACGCGGGTGCGCCGCCCGATATAAGCGAAAAGCGCTATAACCGCCTTACGCTGAAAAATGAACTGCTCCGGGATATCTGGGGCGAGGAGACTATGAATATGGATTTGCCCTATAAGCTGGAATTTGACGAGGCCGCGCTCAAAATGATGGACGAGCGCATGATATTAAAATCCGACGTCATATCCGTCATTGACGCATACCGCGAAAGCGGCGAGGCGATAGAGGACGCCGACAGCGGCTATCTAATGCTGAGAGCAAGACTCGGGAACGTGACCTTCTGGGTCGCGCTTACCGAGGACGAGGAGGGCTACACGGTTCGCCGCGCTTATAGCCACAGGATGAACGTCGTTAAACGTCAGGAGTGATATCATGCAGGACAGAACATATTACACCATTGACCCACTGGGTAAGCTCAAATGCAGAAAATGCGGCGTAGCGCTCGTCAAGGGCAAGGCAAAATTCATGTATCTCGATAACGGCTTCCCCGTAGAGCTGCCGGTCTGCCCTCGCTGCGGCTTTGTCTATGTACCGGAGGAGCTTGCGCTGGGAAAGGTTCTCTCCGTCGAGAAGGCGCTGGAGGACAAATGAACGGGCATCCGGGAGGAGACGCGCACACCATGCGCATGATAGAGCTTTGCGCCCTGTCTCTGGGCGCTCGTGTGCTCGACATGGGCGCGGGCGAGGGTGAGGCAGTCGCCCTGCTGCGCGCTCATGGACTTGACGCCGTCGGCATTGATTTGATTCCGTGCGGAGAAAACGTCGTTCGCGGCGATATGCTGCACAGCGGCTATCCCGACGAAGGCTTTGATGCGATTATATCTCAGTGCGCATTTTATGTGAGCGGAGATGCAAAGGCCGCGCTCCGGGAAAGTCGGCGGCTTCTCAAAGACGGCGGCGTTTTGGCTCTGTCGGACGTATTTTTCGACTCTCCCGAGGCGCTTTTAGCCTCGTCGGGCTTCAGTCTTGAGCATATTGAGGACATGACCGAGCAGTGGCACGAGTATTATTTTGCCGCGCTTTGGAGCGGAGAGACTATCGGCTGCCCGAAAACCAATTTAAAATGCAGATATTATTTAATCATATGCAGAAAGGAAATGCCTGATGGATCTTTTTGACAGGGTAATGGAGCTTTCACGCTACGGCTATTTCTGCGGTCAGATTTTGGCAAAGCTCCTGCTTGAGACGATAGGCGAGGAAAACCCCGGCCTTGTCAAGGCTATGGGCGGGCTCAACGGCGGAGTCGGCTTCTCCGGCGGCTGCTGCGGCTGCATGAGCGGCGGCGCGTGCATCATATCCTATTTCACCGGCAAGGGCGAGGACACCGGCATGGACTCACCTGAGCATAAGGCGGCGCTGGGTGAGTTTACCCGCTGGTTCAAGGACGAAATGACGCTATACTACGGCGGCTACGAGTGCGAGGACATAACCCACGGCAACCCCGCAAAGCGCGTGGAGCTGTGCCCGCAGATAATCGCCTCCACCTACGAAAAGTGCATGGAAATACTCTCCGAAAGGGGGCTTATCTGATGCGCGTCGGGCGGACGGAGAGCGTGTGCCCGGTGTGTCTGAGAAAGCTTTCCGCAGAAAAGCGCACGGGTGCAGACGGCTATATCTATATGGACAAGCAGTGCCCCGAGCACGGCAAATTCAGCACGCTCATCTGGGAGGACAATCTCATAAGCTATATGCGCTGGAACCTCGGCAGCAGCACCGTGGAGCCGCCGGTAAACGGCAAGGACGCGAAAAACGGCTGTCCGAACGACTGCGGACTCTGCAAGGCGCATTTGCGCAAGGGCTGCTGTATGCTGCTGGAGCTCACAACGCGCTGCAATCTCCGCTGCCCCGTGTGCTTTGCCTCTGCGGGCACGGACGAGCGCGAGCTCAGCATGGAGGAAATCGAGCGGCAGTACGATTATCTCATGTCGCACGGCGGTCCGTTTAATATTCAGCTCTCGGGCGGAGAGCCGAGCATGCGGGACGATTTGCCGGAAATAATAGCCCTCGGGCGCAAAAAGGGCTTTAGCTTTTTCCAGCTCAACACAAACGGCATACGCCTTGCAGCTGATGCGGAATACGCCCGGACGCTCAAGGCGGCGGGGCTCAACACGGTGTTTTTGCAATTTGACGGCGTGGACGACACGGTCTATATGACACTGCGCGGGCGGGCGCTCATGACCGAAAAGCTTGCCGCGATAGAAAACTGCGCGGCGGCGGGGCTTGGCATAGTGCTTGTGCCGGTCATCGCGCCGGGAGTGAACGACGCGCAGGTCGGCGATATACTGCGCTTCGCTCTTGAGCGTATGCCCGCGATACGCGGAGTGCATTTTCAGCCCATCAGCTACTTCGGGCGCTGCGGGCTTGAGCGGCCGGAAAAGCCCATCACCATACCGCGTATGCTTCGTCTCATCGAGGAGCAGATGTGCGGCGCGATGCATGCGCAGGACTTTGCCGGCGGCGGGGCGGAAAATCCCTACTGCTCCTTCCATGCAAGCTATCTGCGCCGTGCGGACGGCAGTCTCCGTCTGCTGCCGAAGAAATCCGGCGCCTCCGCCTGCTGCTGCACGACCTCGGACGATTCGCGCAGGTACGTCGCCAAGCAGTGGAACGGCGAGGACGAGCCGGACTATGCCTCCGACCCGGAGCTTTGCGAGACCTCGGCGCTCGATGATTTTCTTGAGCAGGCGCGGCGGAGCACCTTCGCCGTATCGGGTATGATTTTTCAGGACGCATATAATCTTGATCTTGAGCGGCTGCGCCGCTGCTATATCTGCGAGGTCGATTCAGAATTCGGCATGGTGCCGTTTTGCGCGTATAACCTGACAAACACGGAAGGCAGGGCGCTGTATAGACGATGACAAGGACAAGACTTGACGCGCTCATATGTGAGCAGGAGGGGCTTGAGTCGCTGACGCGCACGGACATACGGCGCATACAGCTTGAAAGACTCAACGCGCTGCTTGCCCGTGAGCGGGAGCGCGGCGGATTTTATTCCGGACTCCCGGCACACTTAGACGCTTTGGCAAAGCTTTCCGAGCTTCCCTTTACGACGCAGACGGAGCTTGCGGAAAACGCGGGAGCCATGCTCCTGTGCTCTCAGTCGGAGGTGCAGCGCGTAATAAGCGATGTGACGAGCGGAACGACCGGCATTGGAAAGCGCGTATTCTATACCCGCGCCGACTGTGAGCGCACGGTGCGGCTTTTCATGGCGGGTCTGGGTGAGCTTATATTTCCCGGCGGCAGGACGCTGATATGTATGCCCTTCTCTGGTCAATTCGGTCTGGGCGAGCTTATCGCCGAGGCGGTGAGCCGGCTGGGAGCAAGACCGATACGTGCGGGAGCACAGCTCAGCTATTATGAGCTTAGTGAGCTGATGCGCGCGGAAAGACCGGACAGCTTTGTCGGTATGCCGGTGCAGCTTTTGAGCCTACTTCGCGTATGCGGCAGAGGAAGTCTGAAAAGGGCGCTCGTCAGCGCGGATGCCTGCCCTGAAGGCGTCATATCGGAGGCGGAAAAGCTTCTCGGCAGCAGGCTTTTCCCGCATTACGGCTCCCGCGAAATGGGACTCGGCGGCGCGGTCTGCTGTCCGGCGCACGAGGGTATGCATCTGCGCGAAAACCATATTATTGCCGAGATTATAGACGAAAACGGCCGCCAAGCCCCGGTCGGGGAATACGGTGAGCTTGTGATAACGACGATTGGCATGGACGCTATACCGCTTATCAGATACCGCACCGGCGATCTAACGCGAATACTTCCGTCTCCGTGCCCGTGCGGCAGTGAGCTTCTGCGCCTCGACATGGTGCATCGCGTGACAGGATCAGACATGGAGCGCCTTGACAGCGCGATTTTCGCCGACAAGTCCATTGCCGATTACACCGCGTCATATGGCGGCGGCGTATATACGATAAACGCGCTGACTGTCGGCGAGTATGATCCCACGGGGCTGTTCAAGTCGGTTTTCGGGGATAATATCAGGCTGAGCCAGCGCGCCGTGACAGGTGACGACAGGGCAATGTATGCGGGAAAGCGCGTGCTGCTTACGGCAGAAAACAAGGGGCTGAACGGAGGATAGATCTCTCGTTCAGCCCCTTATACTTACATTCCCATATGCGGCTCAGTGAAGAGCTTTCCTCAATACTGCGCTCCCATGAAGGTCACACACCGGCAAGGGCAGCAGTCCTCGCTCGCCGCAAAATTCATCCACGGCTTGGCGCACGCCGCGAAACTGCGTGCTGTAAACATCGTGGATCATAAGCGCCCCGCCGGGAGAGAGCCGATCCCAGAACAGCGGCAGCGCGGCAGCCGTGGGCGCGTAGAGATCCGCGTCAATGGAGACAAACGCAAAACGCAGCCCCTCACAGCCGTGAAAGCTATCGGGGAAGCAGCCCTTGCGGAACACCGCCATTTCGCCGTGCGGCAGGCGGGCGGCGACAACCTCCACCGACGTGTCCGAGAAGTCTCCGCATTTTGCGCGAGAAAAGCCGTTTGCGCGCTCCTGCTCGATGTCCCGCGCGGCAAAGCCATCAAAAGTGTCAAAAAGGTGTAGGGTGCGCTTTGGAAAGGCAGCGTTTATCATCGCGGCAAAATCGCCACAGAACACCCCAAGCTCCGCAACGTCACCGGAAATGGGGAGGGCTTCTGCCTGCTCGGCAATCAGCCGCATCGTACCGACGCGCGCATCAAAGGTCTTCAGAGCCTCCGGCGTGAGCACCTCTCCGGAAAACCCGAGGGCGGTCAGTTGCGCGCGCATCTGCGAGGAGCGCTCCTCGTCCAGCACGCACAGGACGAAGCAGTCGGGCGAGAACAGCAGGCTTTCCTGCGGGGAGACTATAGGTATTCCCGCAAGATTGCCGCCCCATTTCTCCTCGGCGTTGTCCGCAAAGCAGCAGGCGGCATAGCTGCTGCCAAGCAGCCGCAAAACCGCCGCGCCAATCTGTCCAGCACCGAAAAGAGCATTTTTTTCATGACCGTGCCCCCTCGTGTAGTTATTACTTGTTACTTGTCGAAAACGTGCTGCCGCTTCCCCTGTTCCAGATCGCTCCATAGCGGAGATATGCCTCTCAGGTATGCCACGACCTCGCTCACCGAGCGTATTATATAGTCGATCTTCTCCTCCGTGATGTCATCACCAATGGTCAACCGCAGAGAGCCGTGTGCTGCTTCGTGCGGTATGCCAATCGCGAGGAGAACATGGCTGGGGTCGAGCGAGCCGCTCGTGCAGGCCGAACCTGACGATGCGCATATCCCCATGCTGTCAAGCTTGAGCAGCAGAGCCTCGCCCTCTATACCCTCAAAGCAGAAGTTGACGTTCCCCGGCAGCCGCCTTTGCGCGTCGCCGTTCAGTCGGGAATACGCAATGGCGTTCAAGCCCTCGATGAGACGATCCCTGAGTGGGATGAGCCTGCCCATGCTGCTGTCAATGGAGGCGCACGCCTCCTCAAGCGCGGCTGCCATGCCCATTATCGCGGGGATATTCTCTGTTCCCGCACGTTTGCCGCACTCCTGTCCGCCGCCGTTTATCAGACTTTCGAGAACGATACCGCGCCTTGCGTAAAGAACGCCGATCCCCTTTGGACCACAGAATTTGTGCGCAGAGATGGAGAGCATATCAATATGTTGCTCCTTTACGTCTATGTGCAGATGCCCTGCCGCCTGCACGGCGTCAGTGTGGAAAATTACGCCCCTCTCTGCGCACAGCGCGCCAATCTCGGATATGGGCTGTACGGTGCCTATCTCGTTGTTGGCGTACATTATCGTGACCAGGCACGTGTCGTCGCGGATCGCGGATGCAAGCTCCGACACGTCAACGATCCCGTTTGAGCGGACGTCGAGAAGCGTTATTTCAAAGCCCTCGCGCCGGAGCTTATCCAGCGTATGCAGCACGGCGTGATGCTCAAAAGGGGTGGAAATAATGTGCTTTTTCCCCTTTTTTGCGCCCATGTGCGCAGCGGATATTATCGCCTGGTTGTCCGCCTCGCTCCCGCCGGAGGTGAAAGTAATATCCCTGGACTCTGCACCCAGACAGACCGCGATCCGACCTCTGGCAGACTCAAGCGCCTCTCTTGCCCTCTGCCCAAGGGCGTACAGACTGGACGGGTTGCCGTATTCCACGTCCATATATGGCAGCATCGCCTGTATGGCGGTTCTGCTCATCTTTGTTGTTGCGGCATTATCAGCGTAAATCACATATTTCCCTCCAATTCTATATTATTTTCAGCACAAAAAGAGTATACTTTCTTTTATTACTATATTAAATCGGTTCACCTGTCAAGTCAATAGTTCGTTCGGATCACGGCGACTGCATTTACTTTTTGTATAGCAGTGGGAGCGAATGGTATCGCCAGATCACGCACGTGTAAGATGAGACACGCAAGCGCGACTATCCCCTTCATGAGGGAAAAATAAGGCTATAAAATGCATTATCCACATGTGCTTTTTCTAATTCTTCGTTTGATGCTTGCCTAAAAATACCACCAAGGGCAATGCCCCTTGGTAACCGCTGATTGAATACGTCAGATGACTGGGCGAGAGAATTTTTCGGCTGATAAAATGAGCTTTTTACAGAAATACTTTGTGTATTTCAAAAAAAGCTAATGAAATCAGACGGAAAATTATCCGTTCAGACGCTGACAGCTATTTATTCAGCGGTTACCTTGGTGGTAAAACTCCTTATCGATTTAAAATCAGTCCTGCGTTATGTCCGCAAGTGCGGCTAATTGGTCACGCCGACCGTAGATGACGGCAGTGACATATACGCGCTTGGCTTCTTCGTTAACCAAATAATATACAAGATGATTTTTAACCGGCATTTTATGAACTCCCTTGCTGCGCCAAAGCTCTTCCTCTACCAGAGGATATCTCGACGGCATAAAGCAAAGTCCAGCAATCTCTTTATAAAGCAAATCTGCCCAGCGTTTTGCAGTTTCTGACTCTTGCAAGGTATGAGCAATATACAACGCAGTCTGACGAATCTGCTCCATTGCCTGTGGGGTCAGCGTTACTTGATAGTCCATACTCAAAGCTCGCTACGGATCTGGGCGAAAGCTTTATCTAGAGGTATTGTCTGACCGTTTTTTGCCTGCTGATATCCTTTTTCCATCATTGCGTTGAACTGTGCCTCTGTCATGCTGTCGCGTGTAGGAATCTGGGGCACAGACAGTGAATACGGAACGCCGCCAGTCATTATGATCTGCCTATACAAGGTGTCAATCAGCACAGACACCGGCAGCCCGATATTAGCAAGAATCGCTTCGGCCTGCTGCTTGATTTCCGGCTGCACACGAGCCGTCACATTTGCACTCTTTATTGCCATGATAAGCACCTGCCTTTCTTTATATAGTATACCACATTGTATTGCTGGTTGCAACACAACGCGGTTATTATTCGCTGCCTCGTGGCGGTAAAATTGGCCTGCGCATTAGCCGATGCACATCATCCCAAAGCTGCATCATGCTGCCGACATACGACCTTCTAATCTTCTTGATTGCCGTATTCTTGTTTTTCTCTACAGCGTCTACTTTCATCAGATGGTACATCGCTATGCTTTTCATCGGTTCCTTCTGATACCCAAACACTCCGTAACACTTGCCGAGAATATCACGGTCTTTCTTTGGCAAAGCGTCAAACAGCTCCTTGAAAAATTTCATACGCTCGCGGCGGTAGATGATACGTGCTGGGTCTTCCGCCGACTTGTCTTCTAAAAGATATTCAAAAACGTCTGAGTCATCATCGCTAAGATCATCAAAGCCGAGGAAGTGAGTGGCATAACTGATGTACCGCGCTGCATCTTTATCTGAGATGTTTAGCTCTGCGGCAATTTCACTCACATCCATGTATTCCGTGTTATAAAGCCGCTGAGCATTGCGTGCCTTGACCATGTCGTCACGGTCAAGTGAGAGGGTTCCAAGACTTGTTTCCATGTGCCTTCGCATTGCTCCATCTATGAACGGAGTCACAAAGGTGGTCAACAATCCTTTTTCCTTATTATAGTTCCCGCTGCGTACACACTCCATGAAAGCAACATACCCTACACCACATAAGTCTTCGAGCATATCTATGGTAAAGGCATCAAGGCTGTGATTTTGCGTATACCTGAAGCAGTTGTATGACTTGGCTATTTCTTTTGCTCTAACTCGTATCAGACCATCGTTTTTGCTGCATAGTTTTGCAAGCGCAGATTCGTCACCGTCTGCAAGCCGGGCAATCAGTTCTTCATTAGTCATGGGCTGTCACCGTCTTTAACTCTCGGGCGACCGCGAGCTTTCTTTACGCGCTGAACGTTGCAGACCTTATATAAACTATCCGATTCTAGTTTGCGTTCAAATTCATCAACAGAGTAATCTGCAGTACGCAATGCCTCGTAAAGCATATCGCGTACATGGTCTTTTATTTTACGGCAGTCGTCTCTGGAAATGTTTCCTCTTTTTCTGTCTTGATCAATGAGGGCAAAAGCTCTGTTCTTTGCTGCAATCTTTGGGTTATCCCTCGCCAGTTCTTTCTGAATCTCAAAAGTTCCGAATTGCCTGCACGAATACCGCGGATCATATGGAGATGCGCCGTCACAGTACAGGGCATGCGCACCGCTTTTCAAAAGAAAATATCTGTTGCAGACAACGCAGCGGCGGATATTGTAACCACTGTTCAACACCAGCATATAGTCTGCCTTCAAAAGTGCCTGCACGCTGTCTGTCATGTGCTTCTGGCTGATAACGACCTTTCCATCCGATAACTCTCTTGGGACATAAGAAAGATTGTAATCGTCATACAGCCTGAAGCAGTCGCCGTTATTTCGTATTGGATTTACAATAAGTTTTTCAGCAGTGCGTTCGTCGTTATAGAAAGCATAGAGCGCTGCGGCATAATCCTCTGGGCTGTTGTGCTCTAACTTTGACAGACGAAAATTTATAAAGTTACGGATGGTACCATTGAAAGCCCGTATATCATGAAGATATAATTTATAGCGTTCTATATGCTCTTTATACTGTGACCAAGCTTCTCCGGTTACGCCGAGCATACGGTACAATTCGTTGAAGAACGCAGCCTTATTTTCATCGTCGGTTGTATGAAGGGCAAACAAATCTACCCGCTCTGACGAATCGTCTTCGCGGCAGAAAAATTTGTCAGCAAGGGATTTGATTTGACGCAGCCGTTCACTTTTCGACACTGTGCGCTCTGCCGCGGAGAACAAATCGTACTGTTCTGTGAGCCTACGGAACACAGAGAAGAAAATTTCTTCATCCTCTCCCAGAAGAATATTGAACACCGTGTAACGGCGCAGCAAATTGCAAAGCTGCTCCATATTATTGTTTATTTCCTACAGTGTGTCTTTGACTTTACTCTTCTCGTATTCCTCTGATAGTTCTGTTATAGGGGTCATGCATCTATGCATCTGGTAGTACTCATCCGATGAGATGTTAAGAAAGTCCGCAGTCAGTTCACCGGCGGAAAATTGTTTACCGTTCAGCTCTATACACTTGTCGTAGATATAGAAAATGATGCTGCCGTCCATGTCGTCCTCCGTAATTTGTCCTGCGTTGAAATTATATTGTCCTGTACAACAATTAGTTTATCATTTTTTTCGACACAATACAAGCAGAGCAGTGATGGTCGGTCACCCTCTGCATACCAAACGAAGCCTCCGCATTTTGCGGAGGTAATTTTTTTAGGAGGATCAAAAAATGAGCAGAAACAATATTCAAGCACTCAAAACTGTTGACGGTGAAACACTTATGAGTAAGCCCCTCCAGCCGCTGAATTTTATAGTCGACACGCTATTGTCTCAGGGGCTGCATATTCTTGCGGGTTCACCAAAGGTCGGCAAGTCATGGCTGGCACTATGGTTGGCCGTAACGGTCGCTAAGGGAGATGCCATTTGGGGAATGCCTGTGAAGCAGGGAACTACACTGTATCTCTGCTTGGAAGATTCTACACTGCGTGTTCAAAACCGCCTGTTTGAAATCGCCGAGGACGCTCCTGCCAATGTCCATTTCGCGACGGACAGCAGCATGCTCGGTAAAGGTTTGGAAAACCAGCTGCATATCTTTCTCACAGAGCATACTGATACCGTACTCATAATCATTGACACTCTGCAAATGATTCGCGGAGCCGGTTATGATAACACCTATGCCAACGACTACCGCGATCTGTCAGCATTGAAGAAGATTGCAGATGAAAGTGGAATAGCTATACTGCTGATTCATCATCTGCGAAAAGAAACTGCTGATGATGTGTTCAGCCGCATCTCAGGTACGACCGCAATCAGCGGTGCAGTGGATTCAAGCTTCACGTTGATAGAGGACAGGCGCGGCAGCGGCAAGGCAAAGCTCTCTTGCATCGGACGCGACATTGAATACCGTGAGCTGACGTTAGAGCGCAACGCAGAAAACGTGTGGGAGATGGTTGGCGACAGCAGAAAACAGCCGGAGCTGCTGGGCGATAGAATTGTATTTCTTCTCTCTGAGTTAATGCATGAGCGTACCGAATTTATCGGCACTCCGACTGAGCTGTCTGAGCTGATTGACCCTGCTGGCGCGGAGCAGATCACTCCGAAAAAAGTGTCACGCATGGTGCTTCAAAACATTGATGTTCTAAGCAAACTTGGTATCCACGGCACAGTGCGCCGCAGCAACGGCAGACGGCTTATTGAGCTTCATCGTGCCGAAAGTGACGATATACTAGGTGTCCAGCAGGTCGACCCTACCGACCCTGCAGCGGCAGCGAACAGCCGCTTTGCGGGTGGCCTGCGGACACAGAGGTGAAATAAATCTACGTTTTAGCCGGTTGCAGATAAAGCGATCGGACGTGGATGCGCGAAAAATGCCGCCCCCTCGGGGCGACAGCAAGCATCGCCTTTGGCTGTCCGCGGCCATAGGCATTTTTTGCGGGCAGAAGCCCGAACCCACTTGTGGAGGTAAAAGGATGAGCAATAAACCCAAGCGCAGAAAACCGATTCCAATCACATTTCGTGTCACAGAACGCGATGCGGAAATCATTCGTAAGAAAGCAAAATCAGCAGAAATGGATTTGACAAAGTACCTGACGACTTGTGCTGTCGGCAAAGAGATAAAACGCATTGATGGTATAAATGATTTTATTTCTGAACTGAGACAGCAAGGCACAAATCTGAATCAGCTGACAACGCTTTCTAACATGGGGAGAATAAGCGCGGTCAATCTATCTGAGACCTACGGGCTCTATCTTGAGATTCAAAAAATACTCAAGGAAATTCTTGAAAAGAAGGTGTAAGACATAGCGACAGTCACAGCAATCAATAGTCCAAGAGGACAGAGCCGCGCGGGTTTATCTGCCGTACTGAAATATGTAGTACAAGAAAAGAAAACTACTTTCCATGACCGGCAGCTGGTTACAGGCATCAACTGCCAGCCGGAGATCTGCTACTCTCAATTCATCAGCACGAAACTTCAACATGGCAAGTGTGATGGTAAAATGTATTTTCATTTTGTGCAGTCCTTCCACCCGGATGAAAATATAACTCCACAGGAAGCTCACGCCGCTGCTTTGGAGCTTGCGCGGCAATGGAGTGACCACGAAGTAATTGTTGCCACACATTCGGACGCGTCGCATATACATTCTCATTTCATTGTTAACTCAGTCAGCTTCAAGAACGGTAAAAAGCTGCACTTTGAAAAGGATGACCTTACTCAATTAAGAAAAGTCTCCGACGAGATATGTGCACGGCACGGCTTTTCAATCTGTACGCCTACAGGGAATCAAACCTCAGGCATCAAGCAGGCCGAGTACCGGACAGCTATGAAAGGTGAGAGCTGGAAAGTGTCTCTCGCTATTCAAATCGATGAATGTATGAAGTACGCCGTAAATAAAAATCAGTTTATTGAATTGATGCGAAGCGAGGGTTATCTTGTCAAGTGGACAGATACCCGTGCGAATATAACTTACACCGATCCCGACGGCCATCGCTGTCGGGATTTTCGTTTACACGACAAAAAATATTTAAAGGAGAACATGGAATATGAATTCAACATTAGAGAAGCGGAATACACAGCCCACTATGGAAGAAATGAAAGTTATGCAGCAGACTGCGCTGAGCCGGAGCATAGACAAAGCCGCGAACATTCAGAAAGCGGTCACGCTGACGGAGGCGAACTGGACAGGGCTTATCGAAGCGCTGGAGCTGACAGGTCGGTCAGCTCTCAAGCTGCAAGACACCATGGATCGGCTAATTACGAACGAGGATCTGGACATGATGCTCAAAGCTCAGGTGAAGTCTTTGATGGGGCAGTACCAGACGGCGGTCTACAATATTCAAACGGCGGCAGCGGAGCTGAACAAAAGCTGCGCCGCACATTTGAAGAGGACGGAGGATGCCATAGACCTCAGTCTGAGCAGGATGCAGCAGTGCCAAGAAACTATGCTGAAGGAGTTCGAGAAACAGGTTGGGAGAGTCAACGAGAAATATTCTATCAATCTCTCAGAGGCAACCGCTTTCATGCACAAATCTGCGAATCGAATCCGTTGGCAGATGTATCTGCCGACAATCATTCTGGTGCTGTGGGAATTGGTGCGGCATCTTTTGTTGCTGGGCTGAGTCTCATAGATGACGACAGCGATGACCCTGAAGCTCAGCGTAGAAAGATAGAAGCTGAAATTGCGGCAAAAAATTTCGGTGCGGCAATCGGCATAACTGCCGGTGCAATTATTGCGGCAAACAAAAACAAGGACATAGATCAAGACTGGCAGCAAACCATGGAGTAGGTTGCTGCCTTTGTATTTTCAGAAAGGGGTGTTACTCAAGACCTGTATTTTTCTTGCATATCAAGGTAATAATTCTATCAGCAAAGGGGGCGGGCAGCAGTGACTGTTCATCAGACCAAATCGCTTGAACAGACAAAGAAATCTATGGCGGAACAGATATGGCTCAATTACTATAATCAAACACTGTTTGAAAATGGGCTGATCACGGAAGCGGAACGAAATCGCATGAAGAATATGATAAATGCATTAATGCCGCCTGCCGCTAAATAAATTACTATCGGGGAGCATCACAAAATTTGATGCTCCCCGTTTCTGAAGTTTATATTGATTTATTCGTCCGCAAATGATATAGTGATGATACAACGAAAACCAAGGAGACATCAGCATGGATATACACAGCATAAGAATGATGCTCAAAACACGATCTATTTATGATATTCCACTGCGGGTCACTTACTACGCCCGCGTGTCATCTGAAAGCGACGCACAGCTCAACTCTCTGGGAAACCAGATCGCATACTATGAAAACCTCATCAAAAAGAATTTAGCTTGGACATTAGTAGAAGGATATATTGATGAAGGGCTCTCGGGTATTTCGACAAAGAAGCGCGAGAACTTCAACCGCATGATCGACGACGCAGCAACTGACAAATTCGATTTAGTGATAACAAAGGAAATATCCAGATTTGCACGAAACACGCTCGACTCCATCCAGTACACGCGTCAGCTTCTAAGCTATGGTGTGGGTGTGTTCTTTCAGAATGACAACATCAATACATTCGATGAAGATTCTGAATTGCGCCTGTCCATCATGTCATCTATCGCGCAGGACGAACTGCGTAAGCTGTCCTCGCGTGTAAAATTCGGCCACCAGCAGGCAATCAAATCAAGCGTCGTACTCGGCAACAGCCGCATCTTCGGGTATACGAAAGCTGATGGCAGATTGGCAATAGACGAAACCGAAGCCACTATGGTCCGCGAATTGTTCGAGCTCTATGCTACCGGTGAGTACTCGATGAAGCAGATCGAAAAGATCTTCTGGGACAAAGGCTATCGGAATCACAACGGCAATAAGATCGCGCACACGACCATGTCCAATATGATCTCAAATCCCAAATACAAGGGGTACTACGTCGGGAATAAAGTCAAGGTCGTAGACATGTTCACGAAAAAGCAGAAATTCCTTCCGCCAGAGGAATGGGTCATGTTCAAGGATGAGACCGGTGAAATCGTACCCGCGATCGTATCCGAAGAGCTATGGGACAAAGCCAATGTGATCCTGAAGCGCCGCAGCGAGGACGTCAAAGCACGTCAGGGAATCTGCAACCATGCAAACCTGCTGACAGGAAAGCTATGGTGTACTCAGTGCGGCCAGCCGTATTATCGCCGAGAATCAAAGGACAAAAGCGGAAACAAAAACAGTAAGTGGCTCTGCTCCGGCAAAATCAAAAACGGTGCGGACTCTTGCAAGTCCTTCGCAATATACGAAGAAGAGATCAAGCCCATCCTGTTCGAGGTGTTCCAGGACACGAAAGCAGATGCTGACGCAATGGTTGAGGAATACGTAAAAATGTATACTGAGCTGACACAGAACGGCAAGATTTCAGAGAAGATCGCCCAGCAGCAGAAAATAGTTGACTTTGCCAATCGCAAAAAGAATAAGCTCCTGCAGCTTGTAGCCGAGGACAGCATCACAAGTGCTGACTTCAAGCAGATGACAGTCAACTGCAACAAAGAGATTCAGGACGCAGAATCCGAAATCGCAGAGTTGGAACAGCTTGCGTCCGAGGGTGACGAATTCAAGCGGAAAATCGATGAAATGCGAAAAGTTTTTGCACGTGCTCAAGACGAAGCATCGCAAGGGATAGTTACAAAAGAATTTATTGATAAGTACATCAGCAAAATCTTTGTGACACCTGAGGATGAAAATACGATGATGCTTCAAATCAAAATTTTCACCGGAGAAACAACGGAAAAGTACCTGCGAAAGCTCGAAAGTCACGCTGGTAACATCACTACTGATATGACCGAACATGGCAAAAGTGCTGAAAAAACAATGGATTCTGGCACGCCCGACTCTATGGGTCACACGTTCAAGAAAATGATTGAAGCATACGAAAACGGCATGAAGTAAGCTTTTGCCGCATCGCAAAAAATATGCAGGGAACGAATCATTCGCTCACTGCATATTTCTTCTTTTCCCGTGTTCAGTTTTGGTTTATCGCGCATACTTCTGTCGGCGCTCCGCCGCCGGTCAAAAATAATTGTTTCGCCAAATGGGAGCAATGAATCAGTCCTTATACTCAAACATAAGGTCGTACATACTGACAGTATCGCCGTCCCTGACGCCGAGTTTTTCCATACGCTCAAAAACGCCTGCCTGACGGAGTATCCTGTCAAAGAACATTCTGCTTTCCGCATCATCAAAATTGACGGTGGAAACAAGCTTTTGCAGCCAAGGGCCTTCTACGATCCACATATCGTCAAAGTGCTGTATATTAAGCTCATCTGATGTATCGATAACAGGTTCGGGCGGGACATAATCCGCCTCATAGGTGATAACAGGCGGCAGCTCACTCAGGCGGCGCGCACATTCCTTTACAAGCTCCCTTGTTCCCTGGTGTGCGGCTGCGCTCATAACAAAAAAGCTGTATCCAAGCGCCTCAACATGCGCTTTAAGACGTTCGGCATTATCGCTGCCATCTTCAAGCAGGTCGCATTTATTGGCAACAACTATCTGTGGACGCTGAGCCAGATCGCCGCTGTATTCGCAAAGCTCGGAATTGATCGCATCAAAGTCCTCAACCGGGTCTCTCCCCTCGCTGCCGGAAACATCGACAAGGTGCACAAGCAGTCTGCATCTGTCAATATGGCGCAGGAAGTCATGCCCGAGACCGGCGCCCTCCGACGCTCCCTCTATGATGCCTGGGATATCCGCCATTACGAAAGAAACGCCCTCGTCCACGTAAACAACACCGAGGTTTGGGAAAAGCGTGGTAAAATGATAATTCGCAATTTTCGGGTGCGCCTTGCTTACGACCGAAAGAAGCGTAGATTTGCCGACGTTCGGGAAGCCGACAAGCCCGACATCCGCAAGAAGCTTTAGCTCAAGCGTGACGTCATGGCTTTCCCCGGGGAGTCCCGGCTTGGCAAAACGCGGTACCTGACGCGTGGGCGTGGCAAAGTGCATATTGCCCCAGCCGCCGCGGCCGCCCCTGCATATCAGATAATCCTCGCCGGAGGACATATCATGCATGATAGCCCCGGTCTCGGTATCGCGTATGACAGTGCCGCGAGGAACCTTTATATAAAGAGTCTCTCCGTCCTTGCCGTAGCAGCGCTTGCCCATACCGTTTGCGCCGTTGCCGGCAACATATTTGCGTTTATATTTGAAGTCCATCAGGGTGGACATATTGTTATCTACCGTAAATATCACGCTGCCGCCTTTGCCGCCGTCGCCGCCGTCGGGGCCGCCTGCCGCAATATATTTTTCGCGGTGAAACGCGATGGCGCCGTCGCCGCCTTTTCCCGCATGAACCGTAATGCGCGCTTTATCTACAAAGGACTGAGCCATTTCACGACCTCCTCTTGCCTTTACAAATCCGTGCAAGGCTCCATATAAACCTTGCGTTTAAAGAAAAAGACCGGACAGAACAGTCCGGTCTTCTATCGTCAATTACTGAGCGATTTCTTCGTAAACAGAGACCTTCTTGCGGTCCTTGCCCATGCGCTCGAACTTCACCTTGCCGTCAACAAGAGCGAACAGGGTGTCATCCTTACCCTTACCGACATTGGTACCGGGGTGGATCTTGGTTCCGCGCTGTCTGACAAGGATGTTGCCGGCCAGAACAAACTGTCCGTCGGCTCTCTTGGCACCAAGACGCTGTGACTCGGAATCGCGGCCGTTCTTGGTAGAACCCATACCTTTTTTATGTGCCATTCAGGTTTATCCTCCTTATGTCATAATCAGTTGCGGAATAAAATTAAGCGTTGATAGTCTCGATCTGAACCTTAGTATAAGGCTGTCTGTGACCCTGAGTTCTGCGATAACCCTTTTTGGGCTTCATCTTGTAAACGCGGATCTTTGCGCTCTTGCCGGACTTGACAACATTTGCGGAAACGGATGCGCCTTCAATAACAGGTGCGCCGAAAACCGCAGTCTCGCCGTCGATAACAGCCAGAACCTGATCGAACTTAACAGCCTCGCCTGCTGCAACGTCAAGCTTCTCTACGAAGATAACATCGCCCTCGGCAACACGGTACTGCTTACCGCCGGTCACAATGATAGCATGCTTCATTAACATTTCCTCCCTCTTCAAGGTCTCGCTTTTGAGGTGGAGCCACAGCTCGTCTTCTTTACCCCTTCAATGCGGCTTGAGTATGATACCATAAACGCAGCCTCGTGTCAACAGTTTTTGCATCGTTTTCTTAGCCTTGGGCGTGTACGGCGTTCTTGTCCATAAGAATGATGGTGCCGTCCAGCCCGCTCTGGGTTATGAGCACATCATGAGCCGTACCGTCGGCGTCAAGATAGCTTATCATCAGGTTCGGCATTCCGTCCGGGATATCAGTCACAACCTGAAGAACGCAGTTTTTCATATAGCTTCCCGCCCAGAGCTGACTCGTTTCAAAGAAGTCGTCATTGACATATTCAACCGTTGACAGCTTCACCTGATATATTGCGCCCTCTGCTGCAAGAGCGATCTCTGCGCCGGTTTCGCTCACGGCAACACGGTCGATTATCTCTACCGAACCGTCCTTGATCTCGCTCTGAGCCATCGCGGTAAGCTTGCCGCTTTCGCTTTCCGGCGCCTTTATCCACTTTTCGTCAATATGCCCGCTGAGCTTATCATACGGAATATGAAATTCCACTATTCCGACGGCGTAGGGGGCGATCTCATACAGATCCGAGAAAACGCACATTCCGTCGGCGTCAAAATACCAATTGCCGTCCCTTACCAGAGCCTTGAGCGCGTCATCCATAGAGACACCGGAAAGATAGCTGCCGTCGCCCAGTCTCTGGGAATAGTACTGCTCCTTATCCTCGCTTACAAGGGCAACCATACACTCGGTAAGATATTCGGCAAGCTGCTGCGTATCTCCCGACAGCTTATCAAGCGTCACAAGCTCACCCGTCGTGCCGTCAAAAACATACGCGTCATCGCCGTAGTTCCCGTGTGCTCCGCCTGTATAGGTATATGTCGTATACACAAGTGCAAGGCACTGCTCGTCTATCCGCTTTGTCTTAACCGACTTATCTGAGGAAAACTCAAGCGGCAGGTCAAGGTTGTTCTCCACTGAGATGTAGTAATTGTCCTGCGCCCTTTCAAGCATCACATTAAGGCCGTCGGCCGTACCCACACCGTAGTCGTTTCCGGTGACATAGGTCTCGTTCAGACGCGCTATATACTCATTGATAGCCTCGCTCGCCGCCTCGTTTCCCTCAACGTACACTGCGGGCGTTTCATAGGAAAAGGTCAGTATCTTCTGAGTTCCGTTCTGCTGGTCAAAAAACTCCTGAGTATTTTCGGTTATGCCCACGACAATATGATTTGCCAGTTTATGCCCTGTCTGCGGCGCGTCGGTTTCCCCGATGGGCTGTGTTTCCTCCGGAAGCGCGGTAGGCAAAGGCGGAAGCTCCATATTTTTCAGCTTTTCAAGCGCCGTGCAGGCGCAAAGAGAAACACACAGCATCATTGCGGTAATCAAAGCGATCGTTCTTTTCATTTCTTCCTCCTAAACAAAATTCCGGCAACACAATTCTGACGATAAATACGCAGCTGTGTTCCCGTTATATTTCATCATACGGAATTGTTTTTGCAAGGGCTTTGTTCGTGTATCTGCCGTCCTCCGTCACTTCGCGGATTATCTTTATCTCCGGCGGGAACAGAATCTTCTGCTCTTCATTCTCCAGCTCGATCTCCATTATCGCCCTGTCGGTATAAAACGGGTATATATCTATCTCAAACAGCTGATTTTCATAGTCAAGGCAATAGCGCTCTTTTTCTATCGGAACGCGGCTTTCATCGGCTCTTTCAAGCAGCGCGCCGTATTCGTCGGCGCTTATTTCCCGCTCATATTCCATTCGCCGCACATTTGTTATGCGCCGCTTCTCCGTATATGTATATACGGTCGTTTTATCATCGTAACGCTTCCTTACACGGGCAGTGTTTCCATTATCCGATTTAAGATACGTCTGTATAATACGGCTGCGCTGCGCATGCTCTCTGAGAAAGCGCATATCCGGATACGCTATAAGAAATTTTCGTTCAATTTCCGGCGCGTTTTTTTCTGCCATTGTCTCCGTCCTTTTCCTTGAGGAAATTATTGAGAAAATCCGAAGCCCTGCCGAGTATACTGCTGATTCTCCTGTCCGCTTCCTCTGCGTTCCCGTTTATTATTGCCTCGGTAAGCTCCGCATATTCCGGCAGGCATACATCCGCCTGCCTGCCGTCGGCGTAGTGGATCGAAATGAGCTTTCTCATCATTTTCCCGAAGCTCCTGAATATCATAAGATACGCGGCATTTCCGGATATCTCGCAAATGCAGCAGTGATACTCATACAGTGCGTCGGCTATCTCCGCCGCCCCGGCTTTGAATACCGCCTCGTATTTTCCGGTAATGATCTCCTTCGATTCTCTGTCTATCCTGCGGCACGCCAGTGACACGCACTCCCGCTCGATAAGTATCCGCATATCCATAAGATCTTTAAAAAGGCTGTAGGACATATAGTCCGAATCATAGCCCATGATCGCCGTGACCGTATCCGGCGTGGCCTTTTTAAGATAGTCCTCTACGAACGTTCCCTTACGCGGAACTATTTTCAGAAAGCCCATTCTCTCAAGGTCAAGTATCCCCTGATTGACGGAGCCGCGGCTTATGCCGTACTGCACGGCAAGCGTTCTTTCCGGAGGTATCCTGTCGCCCGGTCTGAGCTTTCCGGACAGTATCTGTCCCTGCATATAGTTGATAAATCCCGCTTTAAGATTCGTTGTCTCTTTATTATGCATTTCAACACCTCCGCCTGCTGCGGTCCCTGCACAGAAATATAAAAAAATTATAAAGCATATACCCCAAAAAATCAAGTGGCTACCGCAGTACGACCACAGATCGGTTTATCTTGTTTTTTTGTACAAAATTCCTTATCCGTTTTTGTATGCTCTTTCTTAAAGAATTCTTGCCAAAAGGCAGACAAATAGTGTATTATAAAAGTGTTATGTTGTCGGCATCAACAAGTCATATAAGGAGAAAAATCATGGAGAAAAGAGCAAATATTCTGCGCCTTGCCACAAAAATCAGTCTTGAAAGCCTGACTTACACCGGTATAACCTACTCTGACCCCGAATACCGGATCCTTGCGCCTATCGTCGATGACGATATGTGCGCCGTAATGATGCACATGCGTCTCGAAGCAAACCGCACGCTTGAAGATCTGTCCGCACGATGCAAAAAGAGTCCGGAATTTGTTGAGGCTCAGCTCAGGAAGCTTATAAACGCCGGCGTTGTCCGTGAGCGTGAGGTTGACGGAAAAGCCTGCTACTACTACCCCATATGGGTTCCCGGCATTATGGAGGGTATTCTTGTAAACCGTGAGCAGTGCGAAAAATATCCCGATATTGCCGCCTGCTTTGAGGAATATACCCGCCGCAGAATCGAGCTTCTTGCTCCCACGCTCAACTCCGGTAAGCTCGGCATGAGCTTTATGCGTGTCATGCCCGTCATGAGCGCAATAGAAAACAATTCAAAAACCGCTTCCTATGACGAGGTCGCGACGCTTATAGACAACGCCTTCGCCGTCTCCGTCGGTCCGTGCTCGTGCCGGCGCTCACGCCGTCTTATGGGTGAGGGCTGCGGACATCTTGAGGAAGATATGTGCATGTACCTCAATGACAACGCAATTAATATGTCCAAGCTCGGCGCGCACCGCCTTATAAGCAAAGAAGAGGCCTACGAGGTTCTGAAACGTGCGGAAGACAACGGACTTGTACACGAGATCAACCAGACCCCCGGCTTTGAGGATACAACCGCGATATGCAACTGCTGCGGATGCTCCTGCTACGCTCTGCGCATAGCGGAGATGTTCCGCTCCAAGAATGCCATACGCTCCAACTACGTCGCACGCGTTGACAAGAGCAAATGCGTCGCTTGCGGACAGTGTGTCGAAAACTGCCAGACAAACGCGCTCAGACTCGGCCAGAAAAGCTGCGTGAACGACGCGCATATATCTGACGCTTACGACTCTGACAGGGCAGTTCCATGGGATCGGAAAAGCTACAATGTCGATTACCGCACCAACAGGAGAGACGTCATGGAAAGCGGCACGGCTCCCTGTAAAGCAACCTGTCCCGCACACATCCCGGTGCAGGGATATATAAAGCTTGCCGGTGAAGGGCGCTATCAGGAGGCGCTTGAGCTTATAAAGAAGGAAAACCCGTTCCCCGCCGTATGCGGACGTATCTGCAACAAGGCGTGCGAAGCCGCCTGTACAAGAGGGCTTATCGACGCGTCCGTCGCAATAGACGATATAAAGAAGTTCATCGCGGAAAAGGATCTTGACGCTGCCACACGCTATGTTCCCAAAATGCTCAACCAGACCGGCAGACCCTATCCTGAGAAGATAGCCGTTATCGGCGCTGGTCCCGCAGGTATGAGCTGTGCATATTACCTTGCGGTCAAGGGCTATCCCGTGACCGTGTTCGAAAAGGAGGAGAAGCCCGGCGGTATGCTCACTCTGGGTATTCCGTCCTTCCGCCTCGGCAGGGATGTCGTCAACGCAGAGATAGATGTTCTCAAGGAGCTTGGCGTTGAGTTCAGATGCGGCGTAGAAGTCGGCAGGGACGTCACTCTTGACTCTCTCCGTGCGGATGGCTACAAGGCGTTCTTCCTCGGTATCGGCGCGTCCATGGGTACCGCCGTCGGCTGCAAGGGCGATGACCTTGCAGGCGTATACACAGGTATTGATTTCCTCAAGGCGGTCAATCTCGATAAAACGCCGGAAATCGGGAAAAAGACCGTAGTCATCGGCGGCGGCAACGTTGCGATAGACGTTGCGCGCACTGCCGCCCGTCTCGGTGCCGAGACTACCGTTATCTATCGCCGCGGCAGGGATGAGATGCCCGCCGACAAGGACGAAGTCGCCGAGGCAGAAGAAGAGGGCGTCAGGTTCATGTTCCTCGCCGCGCCCGTTGAGATCAGCGGCAGCGGTAAATGCGAAGCGATCAGGGTAGAGCTTATGGAGCTTGGCGAAGCCGACGCAAGAGGTCGCAGAAAGCCCGTAGGCACCGGCAGGTATGAGACGGTAGAGGTTTCGTCCGTTATCTCTGCGATCGGTCAGAAGATTGACCTCGGCGGCATCGCGGCATTTGAACTGAACGGCAGCGGCTCGGTCAGAGTTGACGCAAAGACTTTGCAGACAAGCGTTCCCGACGTATTCGCCGGCGGCGACGCGGCAACAGGTCCGAAGTTTGCAATAGACGCGATAGCGGCAGGCAAGGAAGCCTCCGTTTCCATCCACCGCTATGTCCACGCCGGTCAGACGCTTGACCTTGGGCGCGACAACCGCGATTACAAGGCGCTTGACGCATCGACAGTTGCTGTCACGCCCGGCGGCTTTGACACCGCCCCGCGCCAGAAAGCCGTGTCCGCCGATGCAAAGGAAGCGCTCAAAACCTTCAAGGATCTCCGCGGCACCCTTACCGAGGAGCAGATAAAGAAGGAAGCCGAACGCTGTCTCGGCTGCGGCTGCGTCGTTCTTGACGAAGACCTCTGCGTGGGCTGCGGCATATGCACCACAAAATGCAAATTTGACGCGATCCGCCTTGAGAAGACCATGGATAACGTGGGCAAAACGTATTTCAGAACGCTGATCACCGCCGCAGGCAACGCCCCGGCGGCAATCGGCAGACTCGCAAAGAAAAAGCTTGCCAAGAAATAATAGCATACACTCGGAAAGGCCCGCGTCTGCGGGTCTTTCCGGAGCAAATTCCGGAGGATAATCATGCATGAGATAGGCATTGTCAGAAGTATGTGCAGAACCGTAAAGGATTACGCGGCGGAAAACAACGTCGATAAGATCTCCGAAATAGTCCTCGATAACGGCGAGCTTTCTTTGGTAGTCAGCAAATACGTTGAGGATCTGTTTCTGGCGGTCGCTGACGGCGATCCGCTTTTCAAGGATACAAAGCTGATATTCAACGTGATCCCCGGTCTTGCGGAGTGCGACGACTGCGACGAAATATTCAATGTCATAGAAAACGAGGGATATTGTCCTAACTGCGGAAGCTTCAGCAAGCAGGTGCTCTCCGGCAAGGATTTCAACATAAGGGAGATCCACGTCCCCAAATAAAAAAGCAAGGGTCTGTTCAACGCCAGTCCCTTGCTTTTCTATTCAGATGCCAAGCATTTCAAGTCCGAGGACGATCAGAAATTCGGCAATGATATAGGTAAGCATAACCACAAAATGCGTTTTCAACCTTCCGTTCTTCTTGAATCTCACATAAAAAAGAGTGGAGTCAGACACGAAAAACTGCGTCGCACCGATAAACGTGATCGCCGTTGCTGCGCAGGGCTTTGACACGAGCTGATACAGCGCAAAACAATTCATTGCGCCGTTTACCAAAAGGTAGAAAAACATCGGGTAAAACATGAACGTCGGCAAATGAGGTCTAAGTCCCTTGAAAACAAGAACCGACGCCGTTAAATAGACGGCTGCTGCAAGGATTATCGCCCAAAGCGGAACAACGGAAAAATTCACGCTCTCGTTGTAGGCAGCGACAAAAAACGCGTGTGAGAGCATAAAGGCGATCCCGCCGGCGGTAAACCATGCTTTCCCGTCGGGTATGAGCAGCACATCTCCCAGCCAGCTGAACACTATCGCCCATATGACGACAGCATACGGTTCAGCCGCCGAGCACCAATACCACCCAAGCAGAAACGGGAGAATAAAAACCTTCGTCTGCGCCCTGAGCTTTGCATTGCATTTCAGGCTTGCATAAAGATGGATCACGCTCACTGCGATAAAAGCCGCAAGGAAGAAAAACTTCATAAAAGTAATTCCTTTCAGTATAAAATAACAACTGCGGTAAAGGAGCAAACGCGGTCTGACCGCAACATTTATCCGGAAATTATTATATCACACCATATTTCACTATGGCAACCGTCAGTCATACAAAAAAGGATTTTTATTTATTGCGGGTTTTTATATTTTCATTAAAAAACTCCGCTATAAATGATATTACCAGCTTAAATATAAATTTTTTGGGAGGAAAACATGAAATACATATTTATACTGAACCCCAAGGCAGGCGCTGGGGGTACGGAAGAAAAGCTCCGGAACGAAATCGCTGCGCTGCCCTGCTCAGACCAGTGTGAAATTTATCTCACAAAGGCTCCCCTTGACGCAACTGAGTACGTGAAAAGAACGCTTGCGGAAAACCACGGTGAAAAATTCCGCTTTATCGCCTGCGGAGGGGACGGGACAATTAACGAGGTGTTTTCCGGCGCGGTCGGCGCCGAAAGCGCCTCCGTAAGCTGCTATGCCTGCGGAAGCGGGAACGACTTTGTAAAGGTTTTCGGCGGGCAGGAAAAGTTCAGCGACGCGTCAAAGCTTATTTCCGCTCCGGAAAGAAAGCTTGACGCGCTCAAGGTCGGCAATAGGTACAGTTTCAATGTCACCAACTTCGGTTTTGACACTACCGTGGCGATCACAATAAACAAAGAGCGCGCAAAATCCGGGCACGGCAGCAAGAACGCTTACACCAAAGGCGTTGCCACGGCTTTGCTTACAAGCATGAAAAACAACTGTACCGTCACCGCCGACGGCGAGGTTCTTAATTCTGACGGCAAGGCGCTGCTGTGCACCGTCGCAAACGGTCAGTATGTCGGCGGTTCGTTCAAATGCGCCCCGCGTGCAAAAACCGACGACGGACTTATGGAGGTGTGCCTGATAAAGCCGATATCCCGCATCAGATTTGTGAAAATACTTACGCCCTACACAAACGGCGAGCACCTTGAGCGCGAGGATATGAAGGATATAATCACCTACCGTCAGGCAAAAACCGTCTCCGTTTCCGCTCCGGACGGCTTCGCGTATTCTCTTGACGGAGAAATAATCTACGAAAACAGCTTCACCATAGAGATGGTTCCGGGCGCTTTGAATTTTGCCTGCCCCGAATAAATCTGCCAAAACAGACCGCCTCACCGGAATGAAGCGCTCCCAAAAAGTTAGATAAATATTTTTAATAGAAATTGTTCAAGCTGTCGATTGGGCTTGTTGTCTGTGAACAGCAGGCGGCAAGCTCTTCAGCGTTGCCTTGATTCTTAGGCTGTTGTAGTACAGGTATTCGGGCAGTTCCTGTTTGAGCGGATATAATTATTTTTGTTTTTTTCAGCTTTTTCAAGGACTTCTTTTCCCTCAGAGTATATGTCGTTGACGCCATTTGCCTTCATGCCGTACATTCTTATCACTTCTTCCAGCAAATTGCACGCTGATTACAGTTCTCATTTTTCAACATTTTTTGTATATTCTTCTTGATTTTTTCACGTTTTGTGTTACATTATCACTAATCATACTTCATTCACAATAGCGTCGCTGCCAAAGGAGGACGGGCATGTCTCAGGTGACAAAACGCGCTTTGGAACAATCGCTTAAAAATTTACTGCTGAAAAAACCGCTCACTAAAATCACCGTCGCGGATATAGCAGACGACTGCGGGATAAACCGCATGACTTTCTATTATCATTTCAAAGATATCTATGACCTTGTCGAATGGTCATGTCTCGAAGACGCCCGACGCGCTCTTGACGAAAAAAAGACATCCGAAACATGGCAGCAGGGTCTTTTGCAGATTTTCGAGGCTGTACAGGACAATAAGCCCTTTATCCTTAACGTATACCGCTGTGTTCACCGTGAGCAGGTTGAAAAATATTTGCAGCCGCTCGTCGATCGGCTGATTCTGAGCGTTATAGAAGAAGAATCGAACGGTATGACCGTCAGGGACGAAGACAAGCAGTTCATTGCGCAGATATATTCTTATATATTTATCGGGCTGATGCTCGATTGGATAAAGGACGATATGCGCGCAGATCCGCACGACATAGTTGACAGACTGACGCGGCTGATAAAAGGCTCAATGTCAGCCGCCCTTTCCCGATTCAAGATATGATTTTATCATTTCGGCCGGTATGATAAATCTTTTTACACTTTCAGGCTCCGTGATAAGACTTTTATCACGGGGTCTTTTCTGTTTATTGCAAACTTTTACCGCACGAGTAAAATAAAAGCATAATAAAACAGGAGGTTTCAATTATGTATTACTCTGCTGGAACTTATGAATCATTCGCACATCCCGAAAAACCAAAGGACGTGGATAAAAAGTCGGCTTACATCATCGGTACGGGTCTTGCAGGACTTACCGCCGCATTCTATCTTGTACGCGACGGTCAGATGAAGGGGGAACGCATCCACCTGCTGGAAAAGCTGGAGCTTGCCGGCGGCAGCTGCGACGGACGTAAGGACGTTACAAAGGGCTTCTTCATGAGAGGCGGCCGTGAGATGGATAATCACTTTGAGGTTATGTGGGACACCTTCCGCGACGTGCCGTCCATCGAAACGCCGGGGGTTTCCATACTCGACGAGTATTATTGGCTCAACAAGCATGACCCCAACTATTCTCTCTGCCGCGCAACGGTCAACTGCGGCGAGGACGCACACACGGACAGAAAATTCACACTGGACGAAGACTCCGCAATGGCGCTGTCCAAGCTGTTTTTAACACCGGAAAAGGATCTGGAGGACAAGAAAATCTCCGACGTGCTGCCTGATTCTTTCTGGAGTACAAATTTCTGGCTCTACTGGCAGACAATGTTCGCTTTCCAGCGTTGGTCAAGCGCCCTTGAGATGAAGCGTTATCTCTGCCGATATGTTCACCACATCGACGGTCTGCCGGATTTTAGCGCTCTGCGTTTCACCAAGTACAATCAGTATGAGAGCATGATCCTTCCGCTGGTAAAATATCTTGAGGCTCACGGCGTCCAGATCGAATACGGCATGGATGTAAAGAATGTCATTATCGAAACCGAAGGTGAAAAGAAGACGGCCAAGCAGATCGTTTACGAAAAGGACGGTAAAGAGCAGACAATCGACCTTATCGAGGATGATCTTGTATTCATTACAAATGGCTGCTGCACGGATACCTCCTGCTATGGCGATCAGACGCATGCTCCCGATCTGTCCGGCGTCAGAAACGGCTGCGGTGAATCGTGGGATATGTGGAAAGCCATCGCCGCCCAGGCCAAGAACGGTGAATTCGGTAATCCCGAAGTATTTTGCAGCGATGTTGACGCAACAAACTGGATGAGCGCTACCGTTGAAACCTCCGATGAAGAGGTCATTGAGCATATTATGAATGTATGCAAACGCGACCCGCGCTCTGGCAAGGTAACCACCGGCGGCATCGTGACAGTCAAGGACAGCGTTGACAATTGGTATCTGTCCTGGACGATCAACCGCCAGCCGCAGTTCAAATCGCAGAATCCGAAAACAGTGCTTGTATGGCTGTATTCGCTGAACACCGCCAAAGAGGGCAACTATGTAAAGAAAGCCATGCGCGAGTGCACAGGTGAAGAAGTCTGCCGTGAATGGCTGTACCATATCGGCGTGCCTGCCGAAAAGATCGACGTGCTTGCAAAGGATGCCTGCAACACCACGACCTGCTTCATGCCATATATCAACGCTTTCTTCCAACCCCGCAAAGAATCCGACCGTCCTAAGGTTGTTCCCGACGGAGCCGTAAACTTTGCCTTTATCGGTCAGTTTGCCGAGACGCCGCGTGACACAATTTTTACCACCGAATATTCCATGCGCACCGGTATGGAGTCTGTCTACACCCTGCTCGACATAGACCGCGGCGTCCCCGAGGTCTGGGGCAGCAAGTATGATGTGCGTGAGCTTCTGCGCGCCTGCTACTACGCCATTGACAAGAAGCCGATAAGCGAAGCAAAACTCTCCTTCCTTGAAAGGGAAGCGCTCAGGATCGCGTTGAAAAAGGTCAAGGGTACAGATATAGAGCTGCTGCTGAAAGAGAGCGGGCTTATCGAATAAGCCGCCGCATCGGAAAAACAAATAAGTTGAAAAAAAGGTTCTAAAAATTGGTTCTAAAATAAATGGTTCTATAATAAATGTTGGGGTGGACGCTCGTAAAGAGAGGTCCACACCCAACATTTTTCAT
>OIZL01000125.1_pt1 | contig 67582 bp, 70 predicted proteins | sample 1588541 | NCBI WGS metagenome assembly OIZL01 (sample SAMN03283285) | human gut metagenome | biome: human-associated habitat; material: feces | host: Homo sapiens | place: Peru | collected 2012 | reverse complement strand
TGATAAGTATGGAATTTATTATAATTATTTTAATTATTGTTATAATCATATTGCTTACTTATCTTTTTTTATATCATAATGAAGTAAAACATATATCGAAAGAAATTGATAATATAAAAGATTTGGATAGTAATACACTAATTCATTCAAAGTATAATTTAAAAAATATAAATAATCTTATATATAAAATAAATAATTTATTAACAGAGTCAAAAAATATAAAAATTGATTATGGTAATAAGAATAAATCATTAATGAAGATGATGACAAATATTTCTCATGATCTTAGAACTCCATTAACTTCTGCATTAGGGTATATTGATATTATTTTGAAAACTGATTTGAGTGAAGAAGAAAAGAAAAAGGATTTAATCACGATTGAAAAGAGATTAAGAAGATTAGAAGAATTAATAAGTTCTTTCTTTGAATTTTCAAAAATAATATCAACTAATAAACAACCAGTATTAGAAAAGATTAATTTAACTTCTGTTTTAGAAGAAAGCGTTATTGTTTTTTATGATGATTATAAAAAGAATAACAGGGAAATATTATTAGATTGTAACCAAAGAAAAATAATTATAAATTCCAATAAAATGTTATTAACAAGAATTTTTGAGAATTTAATAGGAAATGCTTATAAACATAGTAATAGTGATTTAAATATAAAAGTAGAAATAGAAAATAAAGTAAAAATAATTTTTAGTAATGAATTATTAGATAATGATGTTGATATTGATAGAATTTTTGATGAGTTTTATACCGTAGATATATCAAGAACAAAAGAGGGAACTGGTCTAGGATTAGCTATAGCAAAAGAATTTACTAAACAATTAAATGGTAATATTTATGCAGAAAAGCATAACAATCAATTAAAGATTATTATAGAATTACAATAAATATACTATAATTATTAAGCAGATTTTTTAAACTATCTGCTTTTTCTAATAAAAAAATCAATTACTGTCAATAATTGATTTATGAATTGATTTTATTTTGAAAATCTTTGAAAATTTTTTCAATTAAATCTCTTCTTTTAAGATTTTTAAATACACCTTCCATCTGAAGAAAATATTTTATTGCTTGATCTTTGTCTAAAAATTCTTCGTATAAAAGTTTATCTCTAGTTTCTTTGCCATATTTTAAAGTGGAGTAAAATTGGTATACATATTGAGGATTAAATATATCTTTATTAACTGTACGAACAATTTTTATTGTGAAAGTGTATCCATCTTTTTTAAAAACTTTAGAATTTAAATATTTTTTATTATAATCAAGTGAATTAAATTTGTTTTTCCTTAGTTTAAATTTAATTAGTTTTAATAATGAAGGATTGTTATCTATCTCTTTAAAGTAACCTTTTTTTAGCTTTTTAGTTTCACTAATTAAAGTGTCTAAATAAGGAATAGCTTGGTCAATTTCGCTATTAATTGTGTATGAAAAATCTTCATTATCTTCTGTATTGTATTTCATTAATTAACCATCCTTTAGCAATCTTTTAATAGATTATTATATATTTTTTCATATTTTTTAGCTCTCATTATTAAGATTTCAAAATTTCCTGTAATGTGTTGTATTCCTTTTTGATTTATTACATCATCAAACATGTAAAATAATCCATAAGCATGATTATTGGCAATACAAATTAATTTTAATATATAAAATAATTTACTAATATTTTCATTTGAATCTATATTTAAATTGAAAATATCTAAGTCATATTTTTTGAAAAAACTATATATTATTTCACTAATTGGAATAGTTTTTATAAATCTATAAAAATTAGCAACTAAGGCTTTGTCAAAATGATTTTGATAATATGGAATATTGCTGTTGTCATGAATATATTTTTTGTAAAACAAAACATCTTCAGCTTCTTTATTGTTTATAATTTTTTCAATTATAAAATTTTTACTTCTTGATATAAACCATAAATTAGTATTTATATGATTAATGAAGCAATACAATACTTGATAAAAATGTTCAATTGGTGTTAAATATCCTTTTTTTACGATAGATTTTGAGTTTGTTATGATATTTGTATCATCAAGTTTGTTTAACAGATTGTCAAGTTTATGATTAATTGCAAAAATGTATATAATCATATTTATATCATCAGTATTTTCGCTAGATAATTTTATTATTTCATTTCTTTTTTCTAATAAATTATCATTCATATAGTTTGATTATTTACTTTCAGTAATTGCAAATAAAGACATGTGAATTTTAAGCTTTAAATCTTTGTAGTTTAAATCTGTTTGGAAATATGAATTTTTATAAGGGACTAACTTTAAGTAATATTCATTTTTTTCTTTTAAAACAAATAGCTTGTAATTATTTTCTTCATATTTAATGTTTATACTATTTTTTCCTTTGCTTATTATATATCCCATATTTTCATATTTATTTTTTTCTTTCTTTAAAGTTTTGCATATCAGATAAAAATAAAATTTACTTCTCATGTTATTTTTATTATTTCTAGCCACACAAGTCGTGCAGGTTGCGTCTTTATTGACAGCATATTAAGGTATAATTTGTTACATACTATTTGTATGGAGTGAGGTGGTAGAGTGAAATTACAGGCTGAAGGATACTCAACTGAAGATATTCTGAAAATTTTGAGAGAGTGGACTGGACTAACTCAAAAAGAGTTTGGCAAAACTATTAATAGATCAGAACGAAGTATACAATCTTTAGAATCTGGAAGTAGACACTGTACCGTTGATACATTATTACATATTGCAAAAATTCATAACATGAAAATAGTTATTACAAAAGATGCTTCTAACAAATAGAAGTTTTTTTATGCCCTAATATACGAAATAATCTATTTCACCTCCATTCTTTAACAGTAAAATTATAATAAAAAAATGCAATATAAATCAATATGGTATTTTCCCATTTGATATTATACTGCATACTTTACTACATACTAATTTTACCCCATAGCGTCCCAAAAGTCAATAATTAGTTGCAATTACTTTAAAATAATATGTAGGTGATTGCAATGACGGCTAGATTTGAAGAGTTGAGGATAGAAAAAGATAAAAGGCAAGGAGATATTGCTAATATTTTAAAAGTAAAAAGAAATACATATTCTAAGTGGGAGAATGAAATTAACGATATGCCAGTAGAACAAGCAAATGTATTAGCAAATTATTATAAAGTTACATTTGATTATATGTTAGGATTAACAAGAAATAAAAATACTCCAGATAGGGATTTGCTTGTTGATTGGACTTTATTTAGTGAAAGACTTGCTAAGTTAAGAAAAGATGCTAAACTATCTCAGGAACAAGTATCTGAAAAACTCGGATTTGCTCAACAAACTTATTCACATTTTGAAGTTGGTGATAGAAAACCAACAACATTGAAGGTAGTTATAATTGCTCAATTCTATAATAAATCTGTCGATTATATTTTAGGAAGAACTGATAATCCAGATATTATATCTTAAATTCTGTTCTAAATAAAAATCATTATATTAAAAAGTAATATGTATATTAAATGTCATCATTAGATGGCATTTTTTTGTTTTTAAGGACTCTTAATGAGTTCTTTTTTTATCTATTAAAGGAGGCGATTGTAATGTGATTTTAATATACAACAATATTTAATTCAGCAGTAACTAATTTTTTTAAACTACGAAGATAAATGTATTATATTGTGCGAAAGGAGAAAATTTATGAAAGAAGACATTGAAAACATTTATTCGAGAAAGGATGGAAGGTTTGAAATTAGATTTCATTATGGTTACAGGGATGATGGGACATCTAATTACAAATCTGTTTACGGTAGTAGTGAGGAAGAAGTAGTTGAGAATTACAAAAACAAAATAGAAGAATTATTTCAAAATAATGATTTATTGATATTTGATAAAAATTATATTGGTTATGATATTAATTTGTGGATGAACAATTCAAAAATTAAAAATAAAAAATCGACCTTTTCAAATTATCAATATACTCTAAAATCAAGAATAATTCCTAAGTTTGCAAAAGTTAAGAAAAAAACAATATCACTAGATATTATAAATAAATTTACGGCTGAATTACTTGATGAGGGATTGGCAGCTAAAAGTGTCAAAGATATATTAATAATATTACAACAAATTTTGAAAACAGGGGATATTAATATAAAAATTCCTATGCCAAAAGTACCAAAAACAGAAATACAAATTTTAAAGAAGGAAGAACAATTAATACTAGAAAAAGAATTGATGTCTAATCTAAATGAAACAACTTTTGGTATTTATCTATGTTTATATACTGGATTGAGAATTGGTGAATTATGTGCTCTCCAATGGAAAAATATTGATTTAAATAATAAAAAAATAAATATAAAGAAAACTTTAGTAAGAATTAAAAATCCAGAAGAGAACCCTAAGAAAAAAACTATTGTTATTATTGATGAACCAAAATCTGCATCATCAATAAGAGAAATACCAATACCAGATTTTATTATTCCTACACTAAAAGAATTATCTGTTGATGCAACACCAAATACATTTTTAATATCTGGAACAGAAAAATTTGTTGAATCAAGAACTTTTTTTAACAGATATAAAAAAATCCTTACCTCTATTGAATTAGAAAAGTATAATTTTCACGCATTAAGACATACTTTTGCAACAAGATGTATTGAAAACGGATGTGATCCTAAAACATTAAGTGAAATATTGGGACACTCAAGCGTCAAAATAACATTAGAAAGATATGTTCACCCAAATTATGAAAATAAAGTTTTAATGATGAATCAATTAAAACCATTTTACAAATAAAGCATAGTTGGATTTACTCTAACTATGCTCATTTTTCTTTTAATAATTACTTTAAGTGCATTACTTTGAGAACAGATTCATATACCACATAAAAAAGGGGATTTTCTTTTCAGCTGACCAGTTTCAATAATCATAATGTTTCTTCCAAAACTTGACTTTTTATGAATTTATGATATTATATAGTGCATTCAAAGCGATTATCATAAAGTAATGCACTTTGAGAATAAAAGGGGGACTTAAAATGAGCAATCGAAAAACTAGAAAACAAAAACAACAATCAGAGCAAAGAAGAATAAAAGAAAGAAAAAGTCAAATTAAAGAACTTCAAGATTTAAGAGAAAAAACAATTCAATTAGAAAAGCAAATTGCAGAGCAAAGAGTAGAAAATTTTAAACAACTAAATATAAGGAATTTAAAAATATTTGGTAATACTTGTAATTTTGTTGCACCTTTTGTAATTACAGCAGGATTAACTGTTGGCGTATTTAAAATGTTTGGTGGAGGCTTACCATTTCATACTGATGAAATTACTAAATATAAATTATATGATTTAGATTATCAAACAAATGGCTATGTAACTATGGATGAATCATATAGAACAAATGGGTTGCTTGACGACAATTTACCATCAAATGAATTAACTATATATACTCCATGGAAATATGAGAATAGTCAGTATACTCGTTATAAAAGAGAATATGATATAGATAAATTAAATTCATTAGAATTATTTAATGCTGTTTTAGAAGAGGATTATTCATATATAGAAGAAAATCTAAAGGATTATAAAGAGGAGAAACAAACAGTTAATAGCATTGATGAAACAGAAAAAATGGACTATTTTTTTGAAGCTAGTTTGCACATGTTAGATAAAAATGACACTCTAAAATATAATGAAACAGATTTAAAAAATGTTGTTATTACTATTGTTGAGCTTATTCTTGGACTAGGAATAGGTGGAACTATTGCTTATTTCAGGGATTTTGAATATTTATGGGAATTAAAGCGTACTAATAATGATTATAATTATAGAATTAAGGCAATCAAACCAATGCAAGAAGAATTAGCATTAACAAATGAAAAAATTTTATCTCTTTCAAGAACAAAGAAGGGTAAAAACAATGATAGATAATAATGAGTTAATGAAAAAACTAACAAAAGATGCTAATAGATTGCAAAACAAAATAGAACATAGAAAATTATATAATATTCGTAATGCAGTAGTGAGATCGTTAATAAAAAGTGGTATAGCAGTAGATTATGCTCTTCCGTTTATTATAGTAGCAATGATTATTGCTAATGCACAAACATCAAAAGGAAATGCACCATTTCGTGTAGATGAAATTGTTGAAAAAGCTGGTATTGAAACTATAGACACTTCTAGTGGAATTCATCTTGAACACTTATCTTATGATTTCGATTATGATGATGAATTAATAGAATATTCAACTGGATGGATTGTAAATGAACAAGGTCTTTATGAAAGAACTGTTACTTCATATAGATTGAATGATGATATTGATTTAGAAAATAAAGAGAAGATTCTAGAAATGACAAAAGATGATATAGATAATGCTTTAGTCATAACTGATATAAAAACAGTAAAGAAAAACGCTTTAAATCCAGAAGATCAAATATATAATTCTGATGCAATAATTGTGATTGATCATTCAGAATCTGAAGAAGAAACTATTACAAGATTAGAAACAAAAAGTGAAAATTTTTGGCATTCTTTATGGTATATAGTTTTAGTATTATCCTATGGTAATAATGTTAGACTTTTAGAAAAAATATTTGTAAAGACATATATGAGAGATAAATTGAGAGAATATGAACCTTCTTTTAGAAAAATAAATAAAGAAGAGTTAGATACAATGAAAAAAATTTTAAAAATGAAACAAGAAAATTTGTCAATGCTAAACAATGATAATAATAGTAGTATTGATGGATATTCTTATAAATTAAGAAGAATATAAGGGTGATAGTAAAATGAATAATACATTTATGAATCAAAAAAGAAATGATAATTTTTCATTTTTAAGAGGAGTAGATTTACAAAATTTATTGGTAGAAACTAACCGTTATTTTTTAGAATATAGAGATACATTAAATTTGCCTAATGATGTAACATTTGGAATCGAAATAGAGTATGAAGGTATTTTAAAATCGTTAACAGACAACTTTATAGCAAAAAGTCTAAGAGATTGGAATTCAAAAAGTGATGGTTCATTAAGTTCTGGTGGCGAAATTACATCACCTGTTATGTCAGATAATATTAGGTATTGGAAAGAACTAAAGAAAGTTTGTGAACATCTTTCAAAAAGAAAAGCAGATACATTGCATAATGCAGGTGGGCATATTCATATTGGTGCAAGTATATTAGGAGAAGATGTAGAAGCATGGAAATGTTTTCTCAAATTATATACGGCTTATGAAAATGTTTTGTTTAGATTTATATATGGAGATAAAATTAGTGGTAGAAAAAAGTTATTTAAATATGCTCCACCAACAGCAGATTTAATTTATAATAGAATGTCTGATATAAGTAAGGCAAATTCAATATCTGATATTCGCTGGAATTTACAAACCAATGAAAGATATGCAGCCTTGAACTTTTGTAATGTTGATTTTTGTGATCCATGGTATAGATATGGTAAAAATACACTGGAATTTAGAAGCCCAAACGCAACAACAAATGAAGTAGTATGGCAAAATAATATTAATACTTTATCAAAGATGTTATTGTCATCTAGGGATAAAGCTATGGATGAAGATTTTTTAGATTATAAGCTTACTCATGAATATTTATCATATTCAGGTAATGAATTTTTATATAATGAAGTTAATTTAAAGAATGCACTAGAATTTGTTGATTTAGTATTTGATAATAATGTAGATAAAATGTATTTTTTAAGACAATATTTAAAGGATTTTCAAGAAAATTATGGTATTAAAACAGCTGCAAGGGCTAAGAAATTTATTAAGTAGGTGTGATAATATGTTTAAAAAATATTATTTGGCGTATGGAAGTAATCTGAATTTGGAACAAATGAAATATAGGTGTCCAACAGCAAAGCCGATAGGCAAAATGAATTTAAAAGATTATAGATTAGTGTATAAAGGATTAGCTGACAATTTTGCATATTTAACTATAGAAAAATCTAAAGGATCAGAAGTACCATTAGGATTATTCGAAGTTTCATACTTTGATATTCTTTCTTTAGATGATTATGAAGGTTATCCTAACTCATATTCTAAATTTTATATTCCAATACAAGTAGAAGGAAAAAAGAAAAAAGCTCTTATTTATATAATGAATAAAAGTTATAATTATCATATTCCATCAAAAAAATATGTATCTACATGTTTGCAAGGATATAATGATTTTGATTTTGATATTAATATACTAAATCAAGCTTTATATGATACAACCGACAATCTTCCTAAAAAGTTAACAAAAAAAATAAATCCCAATAGTTGAGATTTATTTTTTTCTCAAAGTTTAAAACTTTGAGATTCATCCGTAAACATAGCGTATATACTATCATATAAGTATAATTTTGTCAAATCTGACAAAATTGGAACAATATATAATTGAAAAAATATAGTATAAAACTTCGATAATAAAACCCAAATTCTAATATTTCATTTAGTTTTAAACTTTAAGAAACATTCGAAGGGGGTTATTATGGGAAGAAAATTACAAACAGTATATGAATATTTTAGTGATTATACTGAAAAGCAAATTGATGATATGATATATGGATTGTCTATTGATGAAAAGTTAATTATCAGATCCAGATTTGGAAATGATTTACATAATCCATCACCACAAAAGAATTGGAGTAAGGAAAATAGTGAAAAGTATTATGGAACTATAGTTCCTAAGATGAAAAGATTACTTTCTAAAGATTCTGAGAATACTGATTCAGTAGATTTGCCTAAGTCAGTAGAACAAGATAATAGATTGGTACAACAAAAACCAGAAATAGAAGTTGTTGATTATTCGGCTCAATTATTGCAATTATTGAAAGTAGGAAAAAATAATAGGGAAATATGTGAGAGTCTTAATATTTCATCTAGCCAATTATATGATGAATTATTAAAATTAAAAAATAGAGGTATACGACATAGTAGAAAATATTATTCTGATGGTTCTATAAAGTATAGTAATGTTTCAACAATGCAAGATTTAAAAAATTATATGGATGCTAAACAAGATAGAACTATTATTACTGATACAAATGAAAATAGTATGAAATTTTTATTAATATCAGATTTACATTTTGGAAATGAATTAGAAAGAATTGATCTTATAGATCGTGCTTATAATTATTGTATAAAGAATGGTATAAATATTATTTTGTGTGGTGGAGATCTTATAGATGGAACATTTACTAGAGGAACACAAAAAATATCAGATTTATATGAACAAATAGAGTATTTTATAAAAAATTATCCTCAAGATAAAAGTATTTTAACATTTAGTGTTGCTGGAGATCATGATATAAGTGCCTTTAACACAGCCTCTTTGGATATAATAGAAATGTGTAATAATTTTAGACACGATATTGTTATTGGGGGCTATAACAATACTGGAATTAATTTGAAAAATGACAAAATTCATTTGTATCATCATATTGAAGCTGGTGGAATGCGTCAAACAACAGCACCAATAATATTACATGGTCATTCACATAAATATTCAACAGAAATAAAAAATAATTCTTTGAATATTACTATTCCAACACTATCAAATATAAATCAACCAATGCCTACAGCTTTAGAATTAGATGTCTATTTTTCTAAAGGCTATATAGCAAATTCGGTAATAAAACATTTATATTTCGGAGAACAAGATGTCGTATTAGGAGAATCAATATTTGATTTATTAAGTGGAAGAACTGTTAGTTATGATGAAATAAGAAATGTTGAAACTTATAGACAAGGTTTGGAACAAAATACAGATTCAGAAAAAGTTTTAAGAAAGACTAATAGACCATTATCACAGATAGAAAAATTTAATAAAAGATATGGAAGATAAAAAAATCTCAAAGTTAAAAACTAAAAGAATTATAAAGAAATAGTTCTATTTTATTAAATATACATAAAAAAAGAATATAAGAGTTTTATATTCTTTTTTGGTCAAATTTGACAATTGCTCATTTTTATGCTAGAATACAGCACATATCAACGAGTTATCTCAAAGTTTTTAACTTTAAGATAGTTAAAGGGGGAATTATAGATGGGAAATGAAAAGATAACAGGAGATATGAATATGATGGATATGATGATGGTCATGTCTGAAGGAAATCCAGGTGCGTTAACAGTTTTAATGCAAATGTTGCAAAGCCCAAAAGGATTATTAGATATTTTATTACTTGATTCTTTGGATATTAGAAGTGGAAAAATTTGGATGCTATATAGTGATTGTAGCAACAAGGATATGGGAAAGTATAACAGAACATTAATGGCATTAAGATGTGGTGCTTATACTCAGGAAGAAATTCAAGGAAATTTAGGATTATGTTATGCAATACCATTTTTAGATGATTCAGTTAAAGTTGAGGGAGTCCCTTCTTATGAAGAAGAATTTGGACCAACTCACAAAAACTGGGATGAGTATATTAGAGCTAATAAGGAAGTTGTTGCTCCGAAAATTCATGAAAAAATGGAACAAGAAAAAAGTTATAAAAAATCAAGATAATTAAAAAAGAAAGTCTTAAAGTATGATACTTTGGGACTTTTTTTGTTGTTATATATGATACCATATTTTACTTATTTGTCAATGATTGGTAGACATTAGGAAAAACTGGTCAATAATTTTAAATTAATGGGAAATCATCATCATTTTTTTCTTTTTCTATAAGTATCATACTTTGAGAAATTGGAGGTGAGCATGAATACAGACGAATTATTTATAGATGCTAACAAATTGCTAAAGCCATTACCTAAATCTCAAGTAAATGAACTATTAGATAAAGTAAAACAAGGTGATGAAAATGCTATAAAGATGATAATAGAACATAATATTAGATTAGTTTTGTATGAAGTAAACAATAGATTTAAATCTGTTGAATATGATAAAAAAGACTTAGTTTCGATAGGAAATGTTGGTTTAATGAAAGCAGTAACAACATTTGATAAATCTAAAAAGGTTGAATTTGCAACTTATGCAACAAGATGTATTGATAATGAAATATTAATGTTTTTAAGAAAATTGAAGAAAGATCAAAAGGTAGATAGCTTAGATAAAACAATTACACATGACAAAGAAGGAAAGGAACTAAAAATAGAAGATACAATTAGTGATGAAACTGATATTGTTGAAGATTATGAAAAAAATATAACTTATAAAATTATACGAGAAATTGTGAAAGAATTACCAGATCGAGATAGAGAAATAATTATGCTTCATTTTGGATTTTATAATAATGAAGTTCATACTCAAAAAGAAATTGCTGATATGATGTCCATCTCACAATCCTATGTATCAAGATTAATAACAAAAATTGTAAAGAAAATAGGAATCCAATTGCAAAATTGTGGTGTAATAGAAACAACAAGAAGAACTAATAAAAAAACTGTAAAAATTAATAAATCGACATTACAATTATCTACTACCACTCCAATAGTGGATATTCCAGCTCAAAAAAATATAGAAACAAGAGAAATATCCATAGAGAAGTCTAGTATAGATGTTGAAGAAAGGAACTTTAGAAAAATGCGAGGAAAAAAATTACAAACGATATATGAATATTTAAAAGGATATACAAGAGAAGAAATAGATGCAATGTTAAGTAAATTAACAGAAGAGGAAATCTCTTTAGTAAAATTAAGATATGGTGATGATTTAGATAATCCAGTCGCTTCGTCAACATGGGGAAAAGAAGAAACAAACAAATTTTATGGTAGTTTAATTCCTAAAATGAAAAGATTATTATCTAATCCAGATGGAAAAAGAAAAAGGAATGTTAAAAAAATACAAAATATTTCAAATGAAAATAATCAATCTAGTATTTTTCCAAAAGAACAACCAAAATTAGAAGAAGTAATTCAGTCAGAATTAATTTCACAAAAAGTTGAAAATCCAAAATCAAATTTACCTCAAACAACTTCTGAAATAGAAAAAGATGATTATTTGAAAATCTTAGAATTAATGAGAACACCAAGTTTTGGCAAAATGCTAAAATCATTAACACCAAAAGAAGCAGTAATAATTTGTTTAAAATTAGGGTATGTAGATGAGAAATATTTTACAACAGAATCTATAGCAGGTTTTTTAGGAATAGAAACAAGTGAAGTTATAGAAACTACAAAAAAGGTATTATTAGTATATAAAGAAAATATAAATCAATTTATTGATAAAGCTATTGATATAGCAACAGGCTCTTCTTTAGTTTTAAAAAAAGATAAGTAATACCATTTTTATAAATAGTACCAAAGTTGGTCTAAATTTAATTACATAGTTGATATTAATTGTTAAATAAAAAGAATCACAAAGTTAATCACTTGCAGAAAAAAAGTGATTAAAATGTTCTTTTTTTATGTTTAAAATGGCAAAATATAATAACATATTGATTTTTTTTATAAAAAAGTGTATTATAAATAGCAAATTTGGTGCAGAAAAAATCACAAAGTGATTAACTTTAAGAATTAATGAAGAAGGGAGGTTAATAATGGAAAAGATATTAAGTGAAAAAGATGCCTACTTTAAGGGAATAGAATTTTGGAATAATAATGATTATAGAAACGCTCGTTATTATTTTGAGATGGCTTACAAGTATAATGGAGAACTAAATGATTTATCTCTTTCAAAATTAATTCAAATAGATTTAAGAGAAGGAAAATATGCAAAAGTAAGAAATCTTTTGAAAAATAATCAAAGTGATATTATAGAGTTTAAACAAGTATATGGATTATTAGAAAATATAGAAAATAATTTTGAAAAAAGTAAAACTTATTATAGTCAATGCATGATTGATCCAGATATGCAAAATAAATCGTTACTTGCAATAGCAAAGTTATATATCCAAACTGGAGATAATGAAGTTGCAAGAAAAATGTTAGAAACTTTACAATTAAACAGAAAGTTTTATATTCAATCTACAATTGGATTGGTATGTTTAAATATTTTAGAAGAAAATTACAGAGATGCTTATAGGTATTTGAAGTCAATAAATTCTGATCGTCTAACTCCAAAATTGCTACAACATTATCAAATATTAGAAATGTATTTACTTCGAAATTTGGGAAAATTAAAAAAATCGGACAATAATTTTGATCCAATAAAGGATTATATGATATATCGTTTGTTTGATGATAGTGAGGACTTACTTTTAAAACATATAAGTAAGCACATGAATCAAAGAGATAAAGATACAAATGGATGCTTTTTTAAATATATTGATTTAAAAAAATTGTTGATAGACGCAAGAGAAAAAATTGAAAACATGAATTCAAATCACTTTGAAGTTTCAGATATGTATAGATTTAGATTAGATACACCAATTGGTTTTAAAGGTGAAGAAGAAACTCGTGATTTATGTGTTGTTACTATGATTGGAACAAAAGATATTTTAACAATGTATCCAGTTTTGTTATCTGATGAATTTGATAAGGAAGGTATGTCTGAAAGTAAAGAGCTTTTACTTAAAAGAAAGCAAGGAGGAATTAAAAAATGATAAATGAAGAAAATTTAAATAAGATGTATAATGGTTTAATAGATGAAAAAGAATTGACAACAAAAGAATTGAATAGTTATGGTTTTAATTCAAAAGATTTAACTGATTTAATTAATGATAGAGTTCTTGAAAGAGTTAAGAGAGGATATTATTCATTTTTATCTATAGATGATTTATTCTATTATGGAAAACAGCTTATTGCTTCAAAAGAATATGATAAAGCAACTGCATGTTTTAAAAAATGTTATGAGTTGAATCCAAATCATTTAGGAGCTTGTTTTCAGTTGTTTTTAAGAGCTGTTCAATCAAAGAACTATGAAGAGGCATTTACTTACTTTGAACATTTTTATGATAGTGATAACGAATATTACAATAATGATAGTAACTTCTATTTATATTTGCTTAGTATGATAACAGAAATTCCTGAACAACATAGAGAATATGCTAAATACTTAAAATTAGAAGATATTAGAGTTGACTTTAATGACAAAAGGTTTAATGATCCTTATTCTCAAAATAAAGTAAGAATATCTGCATTAAATCAAAAATTTACATTAGCATCTAAACAACTTAATGAATTAATTAAACAACACGGAAGATTAAGTGTTCAAGATATTATTACAAGAACATTATTATCCCAAGCTATAGAAGTGCAAAATGAATTAAAAAAGAATATAGCGAATTTAGCTATAGAAAAAAAGTATAAAGAAATTATAGCTCACTTAGAGAAAGTACAAGAACAACATCATTTAAGTACAGCAGATGAATGTATATTATTTCTAGCAAGAGAAGTTTCTAAATTAGAAGAAACAGGAATTATTCCAGGAAAAGAAGTTATTTCTACAAATAAATTATTTGAAGCTATCAATGGCAAAAATTTTGAACTTGCATTATCTTTAAGCAAAGATTACATTGAAAGAAACAATATAGATCCAAGTGATAATGCTATGTTTATGTTACTTAAAGATATAACAGAATTAACAAAAACAAAAACAAATAAAGCAGAAGCAAAACAAGTAGTAACATCACCAGTAAAAAAAGCTGAATCTGTTAATAATAATACAACTCCTCAAATAAATGCTTCTCCCATGACAAGTAATATAACTTTTGCTACAGTAATTGGTTATTTAATGCAACAGGATTTTGACAATTCATTTAGAGCATTAAGAGGCTATTTAAATGGCATTAATAAGAGTGAATATGAATTTCTAATTATTGATTTAATTAAAATAAGTTTAATAGAACAAGATGTGGCTTTTTCAAAACCAATGATAGCACTAACTTATGTAAGCAGAGAGAATTTTACATTTGATATTTCAGAATATATTCAAAACTTTTATGAAACACTAGCTCAAAATAGATTTACTGAAGCAAGAATATATTTAGATATTATTTCAAAGTCAAACAAACTAGGACAAAACTGTGTTCTTACAGATGGCTTAGAACAAGTATTAAATACTACAGAAAAAATGTTGAATTATAAAAGAAATAATGAAACTTTAGATAGAGTGGATGCTTCCATAAAAAATGTAGAACATGATCCAGTAAATTTTGTACCAGTCCAACAACAAGTAATTGAACCACCTGCTCAATATCCAATTTCAGATACACCTATTTATATTGATGAAAAAATTGTTGATACACCTAGTGAAGAAACAATAGAAGCAAGTGAAGTTATAGAAACTACAAAGAAAACAGAAATTTCAAAACCAACAAGTGTAGATTACGACGACTCTGAATTTATCAATGGCAAATTATCTGAATTATACGAAAAAGGTATTGTATTATTGAAACCAATGGATAGTAATAGAAGAAAAGGAATACACGATATAGTAAAAGATATTCCAGATGTAACTTCATTTAGTATTGGAACAGATTCTAATAGACAAATTGTTTTAAGATTTAAACCATTTATGAATGAATATCTTGATTTTTCTGCAACTGCAAAAGAAGGTAATAATGCTTATAATAATGGTCAATATGATGATTGTATAGAATCATATAGAAAATTACTAGAATTCGGAGAACCTAAAGCATGGGTATATGCTAAATTAGGGTTAGCATATATGAAAAAATTTGATAAAGATACAGCAATAGATTACTTAACAATTGCTACTGCACTTTCAAAAGAAGAACAAACTGATTTTGATTTTACCGAATTGATTGCATCTTTAAAAGGTTTGATAAATCCAGAAGACAAAAAACCAAGAATTAAAATGACAACAGATGATTTTGGAAATGATACTGAAAATTATTATGGAATAGAAAATATAAACGAACTTGCAGAATTAATAAGTTCTGGTATAAATATTGATGATGTTTGTACTACTTTAGGTCTAAATGATGAACAAAAGGCAATCGCAACTTTAGTTTTGGCAAGAGAAAGCTATGCACAAGAAAACTATACAATGGGTGATCAATATTTAAAGAAAGTAGAAAAATCAAAAAATAAAACTAAATTTGTAACTTCATTATTTGAAGAGGTACGAAAAAATAAAAGATTTTATAGAAACAGGGTTGATGAAAATCACAAACCATTAGTTTTAACTAAAAAAAAGAATAGTAATTAAAAAATCAAAGAAAATTCTTTGATTTTTTAATTTCTAAAAGAAAACAAAAAATCTCAAAGTGTAATACTATAAGAAAAAGTAATATCTATTTGCTATTTCATTAGTATTTTAATATTGTTTTTTTAATATGATTAAAAAACATATATGGTCAAATTTGACAATTTATTATTTTTATGTTAGAATACAAGCCATATCAAGCAGGAAATCTCAAAGTATTACACTTTGCGACTGCAAAAGGGGGAAATATTGATATGGAAAAAGTAAAGAAAAGTTATGTTGAAAAAATTTACAGAGGAGTATTATTTAGTGAATCTTCAATTTCAGAAGTTGAAGAAAGAGATCCAATGAAAATTGAAAATGATGGTAAAATGCAAGGCTTTCGTTTTTATGACAAAGAATTTGTTGTAGATGGTGAAAAAAGTTTTGATGGAGAAAAATCAAATTTTTCAAAATGGATTTATTATGGTAAGAGATTAAGTTTAGATGAAGTTAAAGCACAGTATGGAAATAATCCAGATTATAGAATACTAATTAGTAACATGGAAGGAAATGGTTATCAATATGTTTGTCATACTCAAGCAGGATCATTTTTACCAATGCAAGAAGGAGATATGACTTTTGATGAACTTATAACTCAAAAAGAACAAGACAAAGAGTCAAAAGCAAAAGCTATGTTTGAAAAATTAAGAGAACATATTGGAGAAGATGTATCATACACAGGATGGTGGTATGGTGTTAAGCAAGAAGAAACAGCTGAATTAAAGAATGTAACTGATTTTATAAATGTAGAAATTGGATATAGTGGTATACCATTTGTTGGATATGGAGCTGCAATTTCTAATATAACTTCAAAAGATGGTGAGGTATTATATTCAAATCCATTTATTGAATCCGAATATGATAGAAGAAAAGCTGAAGATATATTTGCTTCTAAAAGATTAATATTTGGTGATAGAATAGTAGATGCTGAACAAGCTGAAAAAGAACAACAAGATAAAGCATGGGCTGAAGCAAAAGAAAAAGGTGATGCTGAGGCTAAAAAAATGAAATATACTTTAATGAGGGAAGGATTAACATTAGTTAAGCCAGAAACAGCAGAAGAGTGGTTACAATTTGCTGACAATAATAGTAATGATGGTTATTCAGTATTTGTTGTAAAAGCAACTATATCTATGATGAAAAAAATAGAAGAAGGTATTTCTTTTGAAGAAGCAGAACAACAAGTTTATGATGAAGAGTTAGGATTAAGTGGTTTTATGGCTGGAGCAACAGCAAATGCTTTATCACATTTTGCTAAACAAGGTGATGAATATAGAAAATATTGGAATAAACAATATGGCATTGAAGATCCTGAAGAAAAAGGAACAGTAAATCCAGCAGTTTTAACAATAAAGAAAAAGTAGTTTGAACTACTTTTTTTGATGGTTTTATATTCGTTCTAAAAGTAATCTACTTTATGAAGTAATTACCCTCGTATCATATATTCATTATACTATAAAAATCACAATTTTTGGAGATTTATTGCAAATTTATCACATATTTTGACTAATTTTTAATAAAAATGTCTAGTTTTTAATGAAAAATAACCTTTTTTTTCTCAAAGTAGATTACTTTTAGAAAAGGAGGTTTTATTAAATGAATGTTGAATTCCGAATTGCGACTTTTGGAGATATTGAAGGCATTATTAAATTATGTAATGAGTGTTTTAAAGAAAATACTGATTTGGGATATGCTAAAAAAATTTACAAAGAAAATGAATCTGACCAAAACCAGATTTACATTGTAGGTGTTATAAATAATGAGATTATTGCTCATGCAAAAATTAATGTTATCCCAACAATTTATGAAGATATGAACACTTATGCGATTTTAAACCATGTTTGTGTTAAACCAGAATTGAGGCGTGAACACATTGGAACAAAAATGCTAGATGTATGTTTTAAAATAGCAAAAGAACATAAATGTAAGTGTGTTGAATTGTGGTCAAAAAACTTTAGAGAAGCTGCACATGGACTTTATCATAGTTATGGATTTGAAGTTATGGATGCAAAATTCTTTACAAAAGATATAGATTAGGAAGGTGTAAGTTATGAAAATTAGTAACATTTATATAGGTGGTTGGTTTCAAAGAACTATGCTACAATTATCTGAAATTTATGATTTTTTAAGAGATTGTAAATCAGAATTAAAATTAGAATCAAAGAAATTAAATGAACATAGAAAGAATCTTCAAATTGGAAATATTGAATATGGCGTTTCAGGTGAGGAATTTATTACTTTTTCAACTGGAGTAGGTATTAGTGTTAAAATCTTTGAAGATGGATTAATTATTTTAAATAATAAGAATATAACTGAGGATACATTATTTTCTGATATTGACAAAGTACAAGATTATTATGAAAATTGTTTATCTCCAGCATTAAATTATTTATTCAGTTTAGGAGCACCAGTTCCAAAAGAATTAGCTGGTGTTAAAAATGTATATCCATACTTTATTGTATGCGATAAAGCCACTCAAGAACAAATGCAAGATTTGCTTGTTAAAACTGAAAAACAAAAATATTTTGAATTTAAAAATGATAAATATAATGTTATTCGTGGTGATAAATATTACTTCATAAATAATAAGTCTCAATCTAATGAAAAAATAGAAAGATATATTGAAGAACAAATATTTATTCGTGAATTTAAAGGACAATTACATAGGTATTTAAATATTCATAGAATTATTTGGGAAAAGATTGATGATGTAAAAGCTCATTCAAAAGTTAAAGGAAAAGATATTGTTAAATTTACAACGAAACTAGAAGCTTATGCTAAAACAATTAACTTAATTGATGGAAGAATCAAACAAATGAGTACATATATACCAACTAGAGAAAAAATTGCAAAGAGTGATGCAGAATTAGCTGAATTCTTAGAAATATCAGGATATAGATATGAAACATTAAGAGATACACTTCAATACATTCAATATTTATGGGGTATGACTCAAAATTATGTAAATGCTGCTCAAAAACAATTTGAAAGTTTGAAATCAGATGTTACAAGTAAATCAGTAAATAGTTTAACTATTGTAACATCAATGAGTGCTGGTGCAGCAATACTTGGTTTATTCCAAAAATCAAAACCAGAATTTACTTTATTTGGAGTAATCTACTTCTTTATTTTAGCATTTGTTGGTTGGGGTTCTCAAAAATTACTTAACTATATATCAAATAAACAAAAATATGATGTGACCGACATTGAATATGAAAAAGATATTAAATAAAAGAATATGAAAAGATATTTTGAAACAGTAAGAACCTTAATAAAGATTGCTAACGATAAGTTTCTAGTTGTAATTCAGATGTTTGTTAGCTGCTGCTTATACAATCTATCTAGTTTGTTACCACCGATTGCCACATCAAGAATTATTGCAGTAATTACCAATAATAACTTTAATGGTATTTGGTTTTATGTAGTTCTGTACATGATGTTTTATGTATTATATTTTAGTATGTTGAATTGGAATTATTATTCATATACAGTTCTAGCAAATTATTATCATCTTGAAGTTCAACAAAAATTATTTGAGCATGTTGCTAACAATGATTCCATTTTTAATAAAATATCTAAAGGTAAAATAGTAGATACAACAAGTGATGATGTTAGGTATCTAGTAGATGTAATGGATGCAGGATCTGAAGCATTAATGCGATTTATTGAATTAATTATTATTTTTATAATATTCAGTTCTTATAATATAGTTGTTGCATTTATTGCTTTAATTATTGATTTATTGTATTTGATTTTAATGAATAATAATTCAAAGAGAGTTTCTAAATATTATGAAGGAACAAGGAAATATGAAGATAAAGTTATTGATACATTAAATCAAATGCTTGTTAATTTAAAACAAGTTAAATCACTAAATATGATGCCCAATCTAAATAAAAGATTGGACAAAACTAGAGTAAAATGGAGTCAAGAATATAAAGGAAAACGAAGTGCACTTACAAGTAGATATTGTAAGATGCCTTATATAGTTTATATTGGTAAAATTTTACTTTATATTTTCTTAGCTTATTTAGTTTGTGAAGGAAAAATGACAATTGATAAATTAGTTTTATTAATTAGTTATTTTGAATTAACAATAACTTGTACAGATTCTATGCTTACATATTTATTAAATTTGAGTAATTATGGAATAAGAGTTAAGAGAATAAAAAATATATTAGATTATACATCAGATAGTAATATTGATTTTGGTGATATTACGAATGATTATATAAATGGAACAGTTACTTTTAATAAAGTAAATTATGAAATTAAGGATAAACTTATTTTAAACAATATTTCATTCAAGATATATCCAAATGAAATAACTACCATAGTAGGACATAGTGGTTCAGGAAAAACAACAATAGTAAATTTGTTGTATAGATTGGATAGAATTAAGTCTGGTAGTATAACAATAGATGATGAAAATATATACAATTATGATAAGAAAACATATACTTCAAATGTATCTGGAGTTTTTCAAAAACCATTTGTTTTTGAGATGAGTATAAGAGATAATTTATCATTAGTAGATGGTAATGTTAAAAATCAAATAGAAGCTTGTAAAAGAGTAGGAATTCATGATTTCATTGAAAGTTTACCTAAGGGATATAATACAGTAATAAATGAAGAAGAGAGATTATTATCTGATGGTGATAAGCAATTATTAGTAATTGCAAGAGCTCTTTTAACTAAATCTGAAATATTATTATTTGATGAAGTAACTAGTAATATTGATCCAAATTCTACAACAAGAATTGGTGAAATTTTGAAAGATTTAAAACAGGATCATACAATAATAATGATTACTCATAAGCCAGAAATGATGGAAATAGCAGATAAGGTAATAGTTCTTGATAATGGTAAAGTTGTATCAAAAGGTACTAATGAAGATGTATTTAATAAAAGTCCATTATATAGGGAACTTAGAAATAGAACATTTGCAAGTATAAGTAATGTTGAAAATGAAATAATCTAACACCCATTGTGGTGTTTCTTTTTTGTTAAAGTAAGGTCTAGAGATATTATAAATATTTAAAATGTGGTATAATTTAATATAATGGCATAAATTAGGATGTGATAACTTGAAAAAAATTATAGTTTTAGATTTAGATGGAACAATATTAAATAGTGATAGAAAAATATCTAATACAACGAAGAATTACTTAAAAGAGTTAAAGAATAATGGATATATTATAGTTATAGCAACAGGTAGAATATATGCTTCAGCATTGAAGGCAACGGAAGGAGCAGAATTTGCTAATTATGTAATATCTGACACAGGTGCATGTGTTTATGATAGAGGTAATTCTAAAACTATTTTTAGTAGTTTTATAAATAAAAGTGTTGCAATAAAAATGTTTGATTATTTTAATGATAATTGTAGATATATAGATTTTTGTGATAAAAATACAATATATAAATATTCTAATGAAGCAGAATATAGCGATATAGTTGAAACATCTAAAGATAAAGAATTTATTCTTAATAATTGTAATAATATATCTCATATTACGATTGCTATGAATACAAATGAACAAGTAATGAAAGTATATGATGATATTAAAAATAAATTTAATAATATAGAAGTAATAATAATGCAGGATTCTTTTGCTGATAGAAAATGGATTGAAATAACAGCTAAAGGTGTATCAAAATATGAAAGTATTAGAAAACTAACCAATTATTTGAATTATAAAAATGAAGAAGTTATTGCTTTTGGTGATGGACTAAATGACATTGAAATGTTAGAAAAATGTGGTTATGGTGTTGCTCTTTTTAATGCACTATCTGAAGTTAAATATAAAGCAAAAGATGTTACTAAATTTGATCACAATCATGATGGTGTTGTTAATTATTTAAAGGAGCATTTATATGATAAAGAAGTTGGATAATTATAAAATATTATTTTCTCTTAGAATTTTAAAAAGTATATTAAATAATTTTGTTGATGTATTTTTAGTATTATATTTTTTAAAAGTATCTAATAGTAATATTTTACCACTAGGTATATATAAATTAGTTTCGGTTATAGCAATATGGTTAGTTATATTTTTAGTTAGAAATTATTGTAAATCAGCTGGAAGAATACGATTTTTGCGTATAGGAGTTATATTATATTTTTTATATTTTTTGTCTATTATTATACTTAGAGAGAAAGTAGTGGATTATATTTATTTCATTGGATTATTATACGGATTGGAAGAAGGATTTTATTATTCTGTCTACAATATGATTGAATCCGATGGAATAGATAATAAAGAAAGAACTAAATATATTGGTTCATATACAGCAGTTAAAAATGTTATTTCAATTATATTCCCATTAATATTTGGGGGATTAATTCAAAAATCAGGATTTATTAATGCAACAATATTTGCCTTACTTATAGTGGCTTTGCAAATAGTTTTATCTAATGTTTTCAAAGATAATAATCTTCCAAAAACTCAAAAAACCGACTTTAAAAAGTTCTATAAAGCAGTAAAAGGACATAAAGAATTTACGAGTATAATTACAACAAAAATATGTGCAGGATTAACATATTCAGAGGGAGCACTATCCTATGTTATTACAATATATATAATTAAAATCTTTTCTGAAAGCATGAGTTTAGGTATATTTACTTCAATATTTAGTATTATTTCAATGATAATTGGATTGTTATTTGTTAGAGTTATAAAACCAAAATATTATAACAATTTAATGATATTAACATCAACTTGTGCAATAATTTTGTTATGTGTTATGTTACTAAATTGTAATTTTATTACAATAGTTTTATACAATTTATTTCAAACAATTTCAAAAGGATTGACTGATTTAATAAACGAAAAAAATGTGTCTAACTTTTCAAATATTTCATCTATAAGAAAAGAATATAAGGTTGAATATTTTTTAAGCATAGAAACATCATTATTTATAGGTAGGGTTATTAGTAATGTATTATTTATTTTTATGACTTTTACTAATGCAAGATTTATTATGTCAATATTCGTGTTATTTGCAATTGCAAGAGCTATATCCTCAATAATGTTACAATCATCAATGAAGAAATGTGAAGAGGTTAATTTAAGTTGTGAAGAAGGTGCTATTAATGGATAAAATAGTTATATTTGATTGGGGTGGGATTGTAGAAAGTCATGAAAATGATTTAGAGGACTTAAAAAAAGCTAAAATAAGAATGATAAAAAAATTAAACTGTAATTTAAGTGATGAAGAAATCTTACAAAGATGGACAGATAAAACATCAACAGGTATTCAAATAGGATCTTCAAATAATGAAGAAGATTTGAAAGATTGGGTTAGTTTAGTTCAAAAAAATATGAATATAAATATATCTTTTGAAGAATTCAAAAAGAGATATGAAGAAGAATTGTCATCTGTAAAGTTTTATAAAGATGTAGTAGAATATGTTCATTCTTTAAAAAATAGATGTAAGATTGCGATTTTATCAAATTTGATGCCTTTTGATAAAAAAAGAATTGATGACCAATATAATTTAAGTAAATTTGATTATGTTTATTTATCTTTTGAAATTGAAATGAGAAAACCTAATAGAGATATATATGAATATGTATTAAATGATCTTAATGTAAATCCAAGCCAAATTTTGTTTATAGATGATGACTCACAAAATATTTCAATGGCAAAACAATGTGGATGGAATACATGTCAAGCATTTGGATATGAATTAAATAAAATTAAAAATGCTGTTGAAATGTTTTTAAAATAAGTATTAAGAACTGTGGTGATATAAATGAAATATAGTGATATGAAACAAGCTGTTAGACTTTTGGAAAATGAATGGAATCTTGGAAAAAAAGAATGTGGGGCAAAAAACAATATTTGTGCATGGATATATCTAATGGAGGTATTAGAAGAAACAGAACAATTTGTCTATTATAGAGAAAATGGTAAATTATTAGGTTTTGCAGGATATTCAAATAAAAAATCAACAAAGAGAAAATTACAAAAAAAATTCTATGCTTTTATTAAAAATAGATTATATAAAAGCAAAAGTATTAAAGATATAGATGGATTACATGAATACGAGAAGAATTATGATTATATGCCAGATGACTTAAAAAATAAATATGATGGGGAAATATCAATGCTGATTCTTGATTCAAGTTTAAGAGGTAAAGGAATTGGTAAAAAAATGTTGTCTGAAGTATTTGAACTTGCAAAAAATGACAATATGAAAAACCTTTATATTTATACTGATGATTCTTGTAGCTATTACATATATGAATCATTAGGATGTAATAAAGTATTTGATACTATTGTAGAGAATAAAGAATATGGTAAATTAGGAAATGTTTCAAGGGAACACGCCTATGTATATGAAAAAGTTTTGTGAGGTGAAATATGAAAGAATTTTATGAGAGAATTAATTTGAACTTTAATTTAAAAATAATTTCTATTAATATATGCAAATTATATGAATTAGGAGAATATGTTTCTGAACAATTAATAGAAGTTGGTTATGAGGATTTTAATTATATATTAGAAACCACTTCTGGAAAATATTGTGTAAAAATATACAACAAAGAGCGAACTGATGATGATGTGAGAAAATATGTTGATAGAATAGAATTAGCATCACATTTAGAATTAAATACTCCAGCTGTTTTAAAAATCGGTGGTTCATGTTTGCAAACTATTAATATTAACAATACTAATTTTAGATTAAGTGTTTTTGAATATATAAATGGTAAAAGTTTTTTTGATTTAAATGATATTCCAACAACGGATGAAATAAAAGAAATTATTCATCAAATGTCTATAATTCATTCGGCAACATTAGATTCTGAATTCATTTATGATAAATGGACTATTACAAATTTTATAAGAGAATATGAAGAAAAGAAAAAATATATACCTATTAAATACAAGAGCATATTTGATTCGTTAATTAACAGGTTAAAACAAGTTGATTTTAATAAACTTACATATAGTTTTGTTCATGGCGATATAATAAGTTCCAATGTTTTAAAAGACAATGAGGGTAAGTTATATATTATAGATTTTGCAGTATCAAATTATTTACCAAGAATTGTTGATTTGGCTGTAACATCATGTAATTTGTGTTTAAATCCAAATGATAAAAGCAAAACAATTTTAAGCACTAAAATGATATTAGAAGAATATCAAAAGTATGCTCAACTTAGTGAATATGAGTTAGAAGTATTTCCATTATTTTATGATTTAGCAAATGCAATGGGAATTTTACAAATATCGTATTTAAATAGTATGGGTGAGTCATCTGAGGAAGATAAATTTTGGCTTGATGAAAGTGAAAAAGGATTAAGTTTCAGTGATAATGATTTTTGGAATAAAATAATTAATTATAGTAATAAGAGTTTAAAAAAATATATGAGGTTAGAAATGGATAATTATATAATATTACATGGAAGTTTTGGTTCTAAGGATGGTAATTGGTTTCCTTGGTTAAAAGATAAACTTTTAAAAGACGGAAAAAAGGTAGATGTTCCACAAATGCCAGTTGGAGTTGGAATTCAAAATTATGAAAGCTGGTCTAAAGAACTAGATAAATTAAAAATTGATGATAGAACTACTATTATTGCACATAGTATTGCTCCAATATTTGTTTGCAAGTATTTAATCAATAAAAAAATAAATGTAAAAAAATTAATATTTGTTTGTGGATTTAACAATTATTTAGGAATTGATCCAGATTTTGATGCAGTAAATTCTTCAATGTTCTTAGACAACTATACTGATGTAAAAAAATATTGCAATAATATTATTTGTTATTATTCTGACAATGATCCTTATGTTAAATATGATATAGAAAAAGAATTTGCTAATGGTATTGCTAATAAGCAATATATTGTTGAAAGTGGAGGACATATTAATTCCGAAAGTGGATATACAGAATTCTCTGATATATTAAAAAGTTTATAATTTGTTTGGAGTTAAATGTTATGAGAAAACATATAAATAGTAGTAAATTAGTTAGATAAAACTTTATTAAAAATTTATGATATAATATAGATGTATATTGTGTGGTGATATTATGGTTTATGAAACTATAAAACAAAAGTATTCAGAAACTAAATCAATTAAATTTAAATTATATAGTTTAGAATATATGATAGAAGAGAACGATAATAAAGTTGTAATATATGCTATTTTATATCCTAGTAGAAAGTTATCATATAATACATTAGAGGAAGCATTTGATAATTTTGAAGTATATAATGTTAGTTTAATGGAATCGCTTGATAGAATTCAAATTATTTAAAAATTATTCTAATTATTTTAAAAATGTCCGTTGACTGTCCTATAAAATCGTGCTATAATGATATTATGGAGAAAATGTAAGGTGAGTATATTCAGACATATTTATATGTCTGTTTTTTTATGCCTTGTTTTCTCTTTTTTTCTTATAAAGAAAGGAGATGAGAGCTATTCCATAAAATTTAGTAGTACCATTTTTTGATGAAAGGAGAATATTGTGAAAAAGAAAATTGGTATGAAATTCAAAAAGATTTTTAGTTTGTTTCTAACTACTGGTGTGTTACTTACTTCTATACCAACTAATTTATTAGTAACACAGGTACATGCTTTATCGAATGTATCAGGAGATAAAATAATAGAAACAGCTCAATCCTATAGTGATTGGGGATATGGAGAAGTAGGAACATGTACTGGGTTAGTTACTCGTACATTAAATAAACTAGGTATTGGAACCTCAATTGTAGGAACTCATCCGTATGATATTAATACAAAACAGCCAGATGGAACAGGTGCTAGATATGCTCCATCAGCTATGTATACTAATGCTATGAATCATCCAGAAGATGCTAAGCATATTTGGTCAGGATATGCTAAAGATGTAAAAGCCAATGCAAGTTTATTTAAAAATGGTGATTTAGTTATTCAACGACCAGAGGACAAGGCAAACTATACTGGTAGTGGACATGTTGGCTTTATTCATATTTATGGTAATAAAATATCAATGTATGGTGCAAATGGATATAATTATGGTGTTGGGGATGCTGTATTAGCTTCTGGAATTACAACATTTGGATTAACAAATATAACAGTAAATTCAATGGATTATATTCATGTATTTAGATTAACTGAAGTTGAACCTATATATGAAACATTGTCTTCTACAAAAAGTGCAGAAGAAAAGGTAGAAGTATCATTTCATAAAACAGATATTGAAAGTGATAAACCTTTATCTGGTGTAGAAGTTGACTTTTATAGAGATGGTGTTAAGTTTTCATCTGCTATAACTGACGCTAATGGAAATGCAAAATCAACTTCTGTAGTAACTCATTCATCTACATCTTCACCAAAAACTTATGTAACAAATTGGGATGATTTAGGAGATGCAGGAAAGAATGAAGTAAATCAGCGTGGTGCATATCATAGTAAAATAGAAGCTCAAACAGCTGCTGACGCTGAAGCTCAAAATTCTGCTAATCAAAAGGCTTCACAAACACACACTTATACTGTTATAGAAACTAAAACAAAAACAAAGTATTGGTTAAATCCAGAGAATAATACAGTAAGTGATAAAGTAACAGGTAGTGGTAGTATTAAAGTAAGTTTATCCAACGAAAGAGTTAAAGGTACAGCTTATTTGTATAAAGAAGATGCTGATGTTAAACATGCCCAAAATGAAGCAGTTATTGATGGTGCATTATATGGTTTATATGCAAGTGAGAATATTTTAGATCCAGCTGATGATTCTATTATATATAATAAAGGAACAGAAATAACTAGAGTTCGTATTGAAAACGGAATGGCACAAGTAGATAATTTATATTTGGGCGACTATGAGTGGCGTGAACTAACAGCTGGAGAAGGTTATTCTGTTGATAAAACAGTTCATAAGTTTACTTTGGACTATGCTAATCAAGAAACAAAAACAGTAATAAATAAAACAACTTCAAAAGAAAATGTTATTGTTGGAGATTTTGAACTTGAAAAAATAATTACTTCAGGTGATGAATCAGAAATAGTAGAAAAAGAAAAAGATGCTGAATTTTTAGTAGTTGCAAAAAAATATGTTGATAAATATGGAAGTATAGAAGAGGCTTGGAATCATAGAGATGAATTTATAGAAAAAGAATATGATAAATTAGTTACATCAGACAAAGGCTATGCTAAAACTAGAAAACTTGCTTATGGAACATTTATTGTTAAACAAGTAAAAGGTAAAGTAGATACAGATATGATCAAAAATACATGGGAATTCAAGGTTGCAAGAGAAAATCAAGATACCGTAAAATATATAATTAATAATCGTAATTTTACTTCCTATGTAAAACTTGTAAAAAGAGATAAAGATACCAATAAGTTAATTACAATGTCAAATACTACTTTTAAGATTAAAAACGCTGAAACAGGTGAATATCTAAAACAAAAGGTAGCTGATAAGACTTATGATACATGGAAGACTTCAGACAAAGGATTTTTTCAATTACCATTAGAAGTTAAAGCTGGAAATTGGATTCTTGAAGAAATTGAAAGTCCTGATTTTTATTTGATTAATTCTGATGGTCAAAATTTTAAAGTAACAAATTCAAATATTGTAGAGGTTGATGATGATGGAGATCCAATATTGACTGTTACTATGTATGACAAAGCAGTAAAAGGACAAATAAAAATTGAGAAGAAAGGTGAAGTTCTAACTGGTGTTGAAAAAGATAAAAATGGAAATACGAAATTTATTTATGAAGAAAAATGTCTTGCTGGTATGACTGTAAATATTCAAGCAGATGAAGATATAATTGATCCAGCAGATGGCTCTATCATTTATAAAAAGGGTGAAATTGTTGATAAGGTAACTACAACATGTAATAATGATGCTTTGTCTAAAGAACTTCCATTGGGGAAATATCTGGTTTATGAATATGAAGTTCCAAAAGGAATGATAATTGATACTAATAAATATAAAATAAATTTGGAATTTAAAGATAATGTAACTCCAATTATTTTAAAAACATTGTCAATTACTAATAAACGACAAAAAGTAGAAGTTAATTTAACAAAATTAGATGCTGAAACAAATATGACACTTGAAGGTGTTATTTTTAATTTAACAGCTACTAAGGATATTTTGTCTTATGATGGAAAAATATTAGTACATGCTGGTGAGAAAATAGAAACTGGAACAACAGATAATAAAGGTAAATATGTATTTAATGCTGACTTACCATTATCTTATGATGATGAAACTTATTTTGAAATAAGTGAGGAAAAGGAATTAAATGGATATTATAAAAATGAAGAAAAATTATCAGTTGATACAAAGTACAAAGGAAAAAATATAGAGAAAATATCTAATTCAGAAAAAATCTACAATAAAGCTATTAAAAATTATATTTTAATTAATAAAGTAGATGATAAGACATTAGAAAATATTGTTAGTAAAGATTTTTCGTTTAAATTATGTAAAGATGAGAAATGTAATGAGGTAATTGGAACTTATAATGCTAATACGGGAAATGGTACTGCATTAATCCCAATAAAGTATGGGCACTGGTTCATTCGTGAAGAATCAGCTCCGATAGGTTACTCAATTTCATCTGAAATAGTAAGGGTAACTTTGAATGATGAAGGTTTGTTTGTTAATGATAATTTGGTAGAAACAGATGAAGACTTAACTTATAGTATAAAATATCAAAATACTCTTTTACCAGCTGTTAAAATTGATAAAGGTGTTCAAACTGGATATGAAGCAAATAAAACTTTATATTTAATAATTGGTGGAGTATCATTGATTGGCGTAATTACTTTAACTAGATCAATTATTAAAAAGAAAAAAAGAAAGTAATATTATGAAAGGAGTATTGAATGAGTAAAAGTTATAATGTTATTGAGCATGAAAATTCAAAATATTATAAAGAAATTCCATATATAACAAGAAAAGAGTTAAAGAAAAAACAAAATAATATTGTTATTGGATGTACTAAATTAAAAAAATATAAATCCAATTCTGAAAAAAAAGAATTGGATTTACTATATTTTAAAAATGAGAAATATGAAGTGAAAACCAAAATGTTAGGATTTAATAAGGGATATGTTTTCGTTGGTAATAATAGTTATATTACTTTGAAATATCGTATTCCTTTTTTCTTTATCTTATTGTTGCTATTGTTAATCTTTGGATTGTTAATTATTTTTAATAAAAATGACACATTACCTATTAAAAATCCGATTAATTTTCCAGAAACAAAAATTTTTCCTGATAACAACAAAGATTCAGTAGAAGATAAGAAAAAAGAAGATGATCCATATAAATATGTTCCAAATAGAAAAAAAGTAGAAGAAGCAAAAGGAATTAAATATTATATTTCATTTGATTCTAATGATGGTTCTGGAACAATGGAGTCTATAACCTGTAAAGGCAATGAAGTATGTAAATTACCTAAAAATTCAATGACAAAAGAGGGATATATTTTTACAGGTTGGTCGACTGAAAAAAATGGAGAACCTATATATTTGGATGAAATGGATGTTTTTAATTTAACGACTAAAGATAATGAAAATATTATCTTATATGCTATGTGGAAAATAGAAACTTATAATGTTGAATTTTTTGATTATGATGGATCAGTTATTAGTAAAAGTAAGTATGACTATGGAGAGAGTGTTATTGCTCCAGAAAATCCAAAGCGATTAGGTTATACATTCTCAAAATGGGACAATGATATAGTAAATGAAGTAAAAACTGATTTGACTTATAATGCACTTTATGATGTTAATAATTATGAAATTTCTTATAATCTAAGTGGAGGAGCATTTGAAGATAATGCTCCTTTAACTTATACTGTAGAAGATGATTTATTTGATATTCCAAAGCCTTCAAAAAAAGGGTATACATTTTTAGGATGGACAGATGATAAAACAAAAGAACCTATTATTGATTATAAGATAAATCAAGGAACAATTGGTAACATAAAACTTCTTGCCAATTATAAACCTAATTCATATAAGTTAATATATAACACAAATGGTGCAAGAGAGCAAATAAGTCCTAAAAAAATTAATTTTGATGAGATATATGGTGAATTACCAACAATATCAAAAAAAGGATATAAGTTAATTAATTGGACTGATGAAAACAATAATGAAGTATCTAGTAAAAATGTATTTAATGAAGATAAAGATATAACGATAAGTGCAAACTGGGAAATTATAAAATATGATATAACTTACAATTTAGTTGGAGGAGTGATTGAAGATAATCCTCTTAACTACAATGTAGAAGAAAATATAATTCTTCCTAATCCAGTTAAAGAAGGATATATATTTCTTGGATGGACATCAAAAAATGATGATGAACCAAAAATTAATTATGAAATAAAAAAAGGTTCAACTGGTAATTTAAAACTAACTGCTAATTATAAACCAATTTCATATAGTATTATTTATAATTCATCATCAGGAACAGGAAAGATGGAAAGTACAAAAATCAAATATAATAATAAAGAAAATTTAAGAAAAAATACTTTCACTAAAGAAGGCTATAATTTCTTAGGATGGTCTACAATTCCAAATGGTAATGTTACTTATAAAGATGAGCAAGAAATATATAATTTATCTTGCAATGATAATGATGTTATTAATTTGTATGCTGTATGGGAAATAATCAAATTAAATGTAAAATATTATGATTTATTTGGTGGAGTTTTGAAAGAAGAAGAAGTTGATTATGGTAATATGCCAACACCTCCAGAAAATCCATTTTTAGATGGATACACATTTACAGGATGGAGTCCATCAATTAATTCAGTAAAAACTAATGTTGATTATCATGCACAATACACAAAAAATCAATATATTATTAAATATGATTTAAATACTGGGAGTAGTAAAGATTTAAAAGAAATAAACTTTGATGTAGAATCTAATGCAATAACATTACCAAACCCAACAAGAGAAGGTTATACATTTCTTGGATGGACTGGTGATAATGGTTTAAGAGCAGAAATTAATGTTGTAATACCAAAGGGTACTATTGGTAATAAAAATTATAAAGCCAATTGGATTGCTAATGTATACAGAGTATCATTAAATCCAAATAGTGGAATAGTTAATCCTAGTTATGTAGATATTTCGTATAATAGCCTATATGGAACAATACCAGAAGCTACAAAAAAAGGTTATTCATTTGAAGGCTGGTTTTATAATAATTTATTAATAAAAGAAGACACAGTTATGAATATTTCTTTTGATCATGAAATAAAGGCAAATTGGAAAATAATAGATTATTCAATTACTTATAATTTAAATGGTGGTTCTTTGTCATCATCAATTTCAAAATATAATATTGAAACTGACACATTTCTATTGCCAAAACCAACAAAAGAAGGTTATACATTTCTTGGATGGACTGGTGATAATGGCACAATACCATCAGATAATGTGGAAATAGAAAAAGGTTCAATTGGTAATAAGGTGTATACTGCAAATTGGAAACCAATAGAATACAGTATTTCTTATAATTTGGATGGTGGTAGTATTTCATCTCAACCAACAAATTATAATATAGAATCTAATACGATAGCACTATCACAACCAACTAAAAAAGGCTATACATTTCTTGGATGGACTGGAACAGAATTAACTACAGCAACTAAAAATGTAATTATTGCTAAAGGTTCAGTAGGAAATAGAAATTATATTGCAACTTGGAGTAAAAATTACTATACAGTAAATTATTATGTTAACAATAATTTATGGACACAAAGATCTGTTGGATATGGAGATGAAATTCCTAATTTAAATGGTCAAGATGTTTTGGATAGTTATCATAAATTTCATGGCTGGAATGGTTGGGTTAGTAATATGCCCGATTATGATGTAACTTTAACAGCTTCGGTTACAGAAGCTTATTGTCAATTAATTACTGGTCATGGTCCTTATGGAAACGCTTCGGCTTTGTTAAATGTATTTCAATCAGCAGGTTGGACTGGACAAATAAACGAAGCACCATCTGCACCAGGATATTACCTTGTAGTTACAGACTATACATTAACTAGGGCTCAAGCTGAAACTCAAAAAAATTATATTGCTTCTCATACTAATTATACTAATTACAATTTTCCTTATTTGTATTGGGTAGCAATACAATGCACAAATGGATATTCTAGTGCTTGGACAAGAGCAAAAGGTCAAAGTCAATTTAATTAGGGAGGATAGATAATGAATTTTAATAAAGTTTATGAATCAAAAATATATGATACAAAAAATGAAGAATTATATAACTTTTTATTTAATCAAAATATAGAAAATATTTTAGATTTATCAATTCACAATCCAGTGAATAATTGTGAAAAAAATTATGAAACAATAAATATATCAATAATGGATAAAAGATTGCCTTGTGAAATTAGAGTGAGAAAATATCATGATGACTATATCGTAATAATGGATATTTCAAAAGCATTAAATAAAAAAATAACTTATGAACGAGTTGAATACTATTCTTCACTTGATTTGCATTGCTTAGTAAAACAACTAAAGAAAATACTAACTAAATATATTGGTGAAGCAAATGATTAGAACTGATAATTTACAAAACTCAATTTATAAAACAAAATATAAAGATATTTATAAACTAATTTTTACAGCCGATATTGATGAAATAAAGGATCATTCAAATTGGTTTTATAAGAATAGTAAAAATTATGTTGAGTTACATCAACCATTATGGATAATTATGGAAAGTAAAATATTAAATAAAAGAATTTGGATAACACATTCATGGGGAGTATTTAAAATTACGACTGCTCAGTTAGATTTGGATGTAAATAGTAGAGAATATAATGATAGTTATGAGTCATTTCAATTTAAAAAGCAAACTGATTTATGTGATAAATTAAAACAACTATTAGAGCCATGTTTAAAAAAAGATAAGGAACAAGAAATGGATGAAGTAGAATATGACAGATAATACTATTCAAATGAATCTATTTCAGTATTTTTTGGATGATAATCAATTTACTGTTAAAGAGGCAACAAATCTTGTTAACTCTGTAATGAAAGTAAATAATGAATCAATAAGAGCAAGAATATACGAAGGTGTTGAAAAGGGATTATTTGAAAAAGTTTCTCGTGGAGTATATAAAGTTACTTCTCAAATTAATGGTAATAGAAATGATTGTTTACTTATTAATGGAGATGGCAGAGATTTATCTATGATTCCAGATAATTCAATAGATGGAATTATAACAGATCATCCTTATGATTTATCAAAGGCATTAACAGGAGGAAATAGAAAATTTGCTTCTTATGAATTATTTAAATATAATCAAAAAGATTTTGAGGAAAAACAAAGAGTTTTAAAAGACGGAGCTTTTCTTGTAGAATTTTTACCTGAAGAATCTGAAATTAATTATAAATATCTTTTTGAAATAAAAGATATGGCAATTAAAAGTGGATTTAAGTATTTTGCTAAAGTACCATGGAAAAAAGGTGATTTTGTTGCTAATACAGGAAGAAAATCTAAGAATGTAGAAGATGTTATGATTTTCTCAAAGGGAGAACCTAGAACTTTAAAATTAGATGCCAAGAAAAATATAGAAATAGCAACTAAAAATAATATTGATATTAAGGGAAAAACTTCCTATGAAGTAAGGGATATTTTAATTAATAAGGGATTTGATGTATGTTATATGAAGGGAACTAATGGTATGCTACCCACAACATTTGATTATCAACCAAGAGGAAAAAATGATAAGGTAATGGAAGCAGAAAAACCAGTAGAACTTTTGGAAAACATTATTTCATATATTTCAAATCCTTTTGAAACCTTATTAGATCAGTATGCAGGTAGTGGTAATTTTGTTGTTGCATGTTTAAATACTAATAGAAATAGCATTGCAATAGAAAAAGATGAAGTTATGTTTAATAAAATGGTTGAAAATATTCAATCTCAAGTTGAATTAGATGACTGTGAATTGGAAAGGTAAATTTATGATAAAAATATTGTTAATAGTATTGGGAGTATTAATGTTGTTATTTGTTCTAACATTTTTTTATTCTTGTTGCATCATATCAAGTGAATGTTCAAGATTGGAGGAATCAAGATATGGATTATATGAACAAATGGATAGAGGAAAAATTATTTAAGAAAAATAAAAATTATGAAGATTATCCTAATCAAATAAAGAATGAATTACAGAAGCAAATTAATAAATATAATTTAGAAATATTTAAATATCAGAAGACAAATTATAATCTTTATGCTATTTTAAAGGACAAAGTAGAGGAGAGATATGTTTGTGTTAGATCAAATGATTTAATTTGTTTTAAAGAACCGTCATATAAGAATATAATTATAAGTGCTATGAAAAATCCAAATATAGAAAATCATACAATGTGTATTTCTTCTTGTTGGAATGAAATAGGCTCAAATGCAAGAAGATTAGTTGAATGGTACAAGAAAAATGAAATTAACAAAAAAGAAGTAGAAGAAGATGTTGATTTAGAGAAATAATATTAAAGAAAGGAGATAAAATTGAATCGTATAGAACTAAAGAAAAATAATAAGAGAATAACTTTTTTTGGTAGCAATAATGTAATAGAATCAGATAAGAATATAATTGATAATTTGCCTCTAACTGGTAATGAATCAAATGATAGAATATTGATTCAAAAGTGTATTGATAATAATAATTTAAAATCGGAAATATTATATGAAGGCAATACTGTATATTCATTTAAAAAAATAGTTAAAGAATATAGAAACCTGCAAAAAAATGGTACATTGGATAAATTAACAAATAAAATGTATCTTTTTTTTACAAACGCATGTGGCGATATAGCACATTATAATATTAATGGATTTAGAGGTTATTACAATAATTCTCTTGAAAATTTAGAAAGTAATCTTTTAAGTCGAGATACTTTTATACCGAGATGGTGTTCTGATTTAGATAGAATATTTAAAGAATTAAAGATAGGTAAGTATTATATTGAAAGAGAAGATATAAATTTGGATATTGTTCCTATTAATAAATTAAAACCGATAATTGAAGAGTTGGGATGGAAAGTGAAACAAACTGGTGCATTTTGGAATTTTGAACAAAAAGAATCAAGTAAATTTCCATTTAAATTTAGTATTTCAACAGTGAATAATAAAGCTACTGATATTACTGATGGTTTAAAATACTATTATGACCATTTTGATAAAGATGGATATATAAGACAGTTGATAGAATTAGATGAAGGTCATGAATTAAGTGTAAGCGACATTGTTCATGATGTAGAAGCCAATGTGAGATTACTTTCAAGATTAATCAATGAAATTAATTATAGATGTAAGAACGAAGCATTAATATTATCTAGTTATGAGAATGATAAAAATTATGATTTAGATTTGGAACTAGAAAGGTAGGCGATATAATATAAATCTATATGACGAGGTTTTAAAAAAAGCAAGTATTATAGATGTGTTTAATTATTATGGACTTAAATTAAATCATAATAAATCATTATGTCCGTTTCATAATGATAATAATCCAAGTTTAGTAGTACATCCTAAAAAAAATATTGCTACCTGTTTTTCTTGTGGTGTTACTGGAAATGTTATATCATTTGTTCAAAAATACGAAAAACAAGTAAATGGTAACGATTTAAGTATAAATCAAGCAATAGCAAAAGTAGTGGAAATATGTAATTTAAATATAGATATTTCTAAATTAAATAGAACTTCAAATAATAATCAGTTTATTGTATCATCAAGAAAATATACTACTGAAGAAAAACATTTAATAGAAGTAAATGAATATCTTTCTAAATTATTTCACTACAATTTAACTGTAATAAATAAAGATGCTAAAAATTATTTGCATAATAGGAAAGTAGAAGATAAGCAAATAAATGAATTAAATTTAGGTTTTGCAGTTAAGGGACAGTTACTTAAATTGACAGAAAAAAATGATAAGATAACAAGAGAAGACTTAATTAAATTAAAATATTTAAGAATAGATGAAATGGGAAATATTCAAGAAGTATTTTCTAATAGAATAATGTTTCCTATTTGTGATGAAAAAGGAAATATATTATCATTTGCAGGTAGAGGAATTAAAGATGAGCAGCCTAAGTATTTACATACAGCAGAAAATTCATTATTTCAAAAGAAAGAGTTATTATACAATTATTCAAATGCTAAATCTCTTTCTTATAATAATGAATTAATTTTATCTGAAGGTTTTTTAGATGTTGCTGGAGCAAAAAGATTAGGCTTTGAAAATGTTTCTTCTTTGATGGGATTAGTATTAAGCGAAGAACATTTAAGACTTATCAAAAAAAATAATTCTACAATTACCTTAGCTCTTGATAATGATCGTGCAGGGCATGATGCAATGATAAAACTGATTCCAGAATTAATAAAAAAAGGATTAAAGGTTAATGTTTTAGATTTTTCTAAAATAGGAAAATATAAAGACTTTGGTGATTTATCAGAAGCAGATGTATCTTTTATGGATATTCAAGATTGTAAGGTATCTGGTTTTGATTTTTTATTAAGTCATAAATACTTTAAAAATCTAGAATTAAAGGTTCAAAATATATCTTCTGTTTATAAGGAATTGAAAAAAGAAAAAATAATTATTAACACCTATGATGATGCCCTGTTTAGAGATTATATTATTGAAAATACTGATTATACTAGACAAGATTTGGAAGAAATAATGTATCCAAAAGCAATTAAAAAGAAAGAATCTGTGATGGATAATTTTGCTACTAAGGCAATGACTAATTATTTGTATACAGAGGTCTTAATAAAGGTTAATTCAATGAATGACAAGGTACTATCTTTTTATTTCAATAATCATAAAGATGAAATTGAAGATAGACTTGTATCAATTTTTAATATGAACCCTAATAAATATTTGAAAAATGAATCATCAAATCTTAACAGAGATGAATTACTAACAGATTTTTTGAAAGATAATAAAGACTATTCGGATTATGAATCCTTGAATCGCTTTAAATACTTAAATGTATTTGATAAAACTTATATAAAAAATTCTAATGGAAGTGCAAGAATAAGATTAGATGATAATCAGATACAAACCGTAATAAAACAATATGAAAATAGTCTTAGTGATCAGGATAAATTAGCGTTAGAAGAGGTAGAAGAACTTTATATAATTAATAATCTTGATGATATTGATGGGATATTGTCATATAAAAATAAAACTCTTGATATTTTAAAAGAAAATATAAAAGAAAAATTATTTTTAAATAAAGGAAAAATGGAATTTTTTAAATTTGGAAGTCTATTTTTAAATGTTGATAAGGATTTTATTGATACTAGATTTAAAGGAAAGACTGGGAATTTTAAAACGATTCTTTTTTATAATAATTTAGATAACAACTTAGTATTAAACAAAAATAATGTTATTACAAAAGAAAGTAATGTCGTTGAAGAAAGATTTGTATCTACAAAGGAGTTAGAACAAGATAAAAAAGAAGATTATATATTTTCTATAAATCAAGTATTGCTTGTTTCATCTTTAGAAACAGAAACACATTATTTTGTTAGAATTCCAAATACTGATGCTAAAGAATATTTTTATGTGCCAAAGAATGAATGTGAATGGACTGAAAATGGTGAGTTATTTTATACCAAATTAAGAGATGGTGAATATTATAAAATTTATGATAGAAATGGTGAATATCTATATGAAAAATCTTTTAAAGAATTAAAAACTAAGTGGGAAGATAAGACAAAAAAGCAAAAGACTCCCAGTAATGAAAAAATAAAAGACTCCTACGAAAATTCAAAAGAGGAATTAATATTTGATAATTCATATATTTCTAAATACAAAGAACCTATTAGTAGGATTTATAAATCAAAAATCTATTTAGAAACTGAAAAAGGTTTTTATATTAAAACAAATGATTCATCATCTTTATTATTTGCAATAAAAAAAATATGTACTTGGACAGACGATAAAAGTTATCTAATTATTTGCCCAAGAAAGGGACTCTTTAATTCAGGATTATCAAAATACTCATTAGAGGGGTTTAAAAAGACCTTTGAAAAAAGAATTAACTATAATGAAATAAGTAAATATTTAAAGATATTTTATCCTAATGAATCAAAGAAAAAAGATGTAATATCAATAAATGTTCCAAAATATAAATGTAAGTTAAATTCTAATTTTGTTGAAGTACCTTTAGTTATTAATAATATTTCAGGTTATATAGATGTTAATATTATTAAAACTAAAATAAACAAAGAATCAGTTATTATTGAATTTACACCAAATGAGCAAATAGGTTTTCATGATAAAGAAGGAAATTATGTAGGACATTATAGTAGTAATCAAATATTAGAATATTATAATCAAACGCTAGAAAATGATAAAATTATAAATTTTCCTTCTGAAGATAACGAAATTCAAGATATGTCAATGTTAGAAAAGGAGGTTGCATAGTATGGATGGAAATGCAAAACATGATTTGGAACACACAGCAGAAAAAACAGTTGCTGTATCAGAAAAATCAACAAGAATATTTGCTAAATTATTTGGAAAGTTTATGAAGAAAGCAAATAGATATTACCAAAAACATTTTTCATCATCAATGAAGGCTCTTAGAAATGATGGACCGACTAAGGAACTTTATGTTTCACCACCACTTACAAGAGCCGAAGCAAAACAAATCATTACGGTTTGTAGAGAAAATAATGTTTTAATGGGAATTAAGAAAATGGATCCTAGTGGTGAGCAAGGTAGAAATCAATCACTTCATAAACAGGAAAAACTAGCAAAAAATGAAATTAAGTTTCATAAATGGGATGATAGAAGAAAAGCCTTAAAAAAGATACCTATTATTTATAATTTTTGTAAAACTATGGCTGATAGATATAAAAAATTATCACTTAAAGATGAACAGGATAATTTAGATGAAAGATATGTTTTAATCTTTAATAAAAGTAAATTATCTTTTTTAAATGAACAATTAGAAAAAATACCACCTAACAGAGTTAAACAATATGCTCAAAATGAACTTACAGATATTAATAAAGATGGCGTTGTTGATGGAAGAGATTATGAAATCATGCAGCCTCGTGGAATGAATTTAAAAGTTTCAGATTTAAGTAAAATAGGTGAAGATTTTGGCTCTTGTCCAGTTAGAGATTATTTATCCAATTATTGTACTCAAAAAATAACTAAAGAACAATATTGTGAAATAAGAGAACAACTATTTGAACTTAGAAGTCATGGTGCATGTGTGTATAATGACAAAGAAATGATAATTGCAATTCCATCAGAGGATTTACAAGAATATAAAACTTTTGCACCATTAGATAGACCAATAAAAGAGTATGGTAGAAATGGTGCAAGAGATATAAAAACAGAAAGTAATTCAAATGATATAATTGAATTAGAATTAAATAACTTTGAAGATTATAAATTGTTTAAAGAAAAATATAGTTCAAAGGATTTTGTTGCTCAGCATACACCAGATGGTAAAACAACTGTTTTGATAAAAGAAACTGACACAAAAGACTTACTGGAAAATAGTAAAAAAAAATCCAAGACGGCAGATTTAGTAAAAGAGGCAGATAAATTTGCCGAAAAGAATAATCCTATTGAAAAAGTATTAGATAAGGAAGAAGAACCAGAAATTGCTCGTTAAAAGAGTTCGTAAAAGTAGTAAATGGATTATTCTTATTGTTGTTTTCATTGCCTCTTATTATGCTCTTAGAGTAAGTAGTCTTGCAGAAATTAATGGTAGTTTTAAATTTGAATATTTAACAGAAGCCTTAGATAAACTTCATATAATAACAACACCAGTAGTTTTGAATGCAAAAACATTATCAACATCATTGTTTACAGGTTTATTTACAGCAATGGTTATTTATACTTATTTAACTCAAAATAAAAAAAATATACAGGAAAATACTTACGGTAGCTCGGAGTGGGAAGAACCTAAAAATACTTTAGAATTTCGTGATAAAGAATTTGTGAATAATCAAATATTTACATCTACAGAGATGTTTTCAAAAAATATGAAAATATCTAAACGAAATCGTAATGTTATTTTGTTAGGAAGACCTGGTACTGGAAAATCAAGATATTATTTTAAGCCAAACATTTTGAATGCTAATGGTGAAACAATTATTCTTACAGATCCAAAGGGAGAATTACTTAGAGATTGTGGAATGTCTTTGATTAATAAAGGATATGATATTAAAGTTTTAAATTTAGTTGAAAAATGGAAGTCTGATCATTTTAATCCATTAATGTATATAAAGAAAATAAACAGGCATGTTTCTGAAGATTCTGAAGGTGAAGAATGGATTGCAGAAGATGATGTAATGACTCTTATTAATACATTAATGTTAAATACTAAATCCGAAACAATAGAGAGTAATACTGGAGATCCATTTTGGGAGAGATGTGAATCAATGTTCCTTCAATCAATTATTTATTATGTCATTTTTAATTATGATGAAAAAGATAGAAATTTTAAAACTGTCTTAGAACTTATTAGATTGGCAGAACCTGATAAAGAGGGCAATTCTACTTTAGGTAATATGTTTAAAGTATGGGAAACAAAAGATCCAGATAACATTGGAATAAAGCAATGGAAACATTTTAAAGTGTCAGCTTCTTCCACTAAAATGATGAGTACAATCATCATTACAGCATCTGCAAGGTTATCTCCATTTAATATAGCAGAACTTGAAGAAATAACAGTTAATGATACTATGGAATTAAGTAGGATAGGAGCTAAAGGTGATGAAGGCAAAATTGCCTATTTTATTATTAATAGTCCAAATGATTCTACATTTAATTTTATAGCAAGTATTATGTATACTCAGATATTTTCTATTATTGATTATAATGCCAGTCATAACAATGGTTCTCTTGCTTCGCCTTGTCAAATATATTGTGATGAGTGGAGTCAACTTGGTGTTATTCCTCGCTATTTAGAAAATTTAGCTTATATTCGTGGATTAAATTGTGGTTTAACGACTTGTCTTCAATCATTATCACAGTTAAAAAAAGTATACAAAGACAATTGGGAAACAGCATTGGATTGTTGCGATTATATTTTATTTATGGGTTCACGAAGTAAAGAAACTTTAGATTATATGTCATCTATGTTAGGGAAAAAATCTTGGTATAAAAAATCATCAGGACGAACTTATTCTAAACAGGGTTCATCTTCTACCAATTGGGATATTGTTGGGAGAGAATTAGCTTTTATAGATGAGATAGCAAGAATGGAAAAAGGATATTGCATTTTATTAGTGTCTGGATTGCGTCCATTTTACTCTAAGATGTTCGATTTAACAAAACATCCTAGATATTCAGAATTGTTTGAGGCGTGGGATGAAAAGAACACGATTCAAAATAAATATGAGCATGAAGTAGAAAGGAGGAAGACCAAAGAAATAAGAAAGAAGCAACAATTACTAAACGAACTAGGTTTAGGTTTTGCAAAAGTGAAACCCGAATTTAGAGCAAGAAAATTGACAGCAGATGAAGAACAAACTATTAATTCAGGGGATGTGATTTTATCTACTAAAAGTCTGACTGATGAACTTTTAGAAAATTTGTAGTTTTATTTTTTTTAATTTAATTGTCTACTATTGTAGACATAATAAAGAAAAGGAGAAAACAATGAAAAATAATAATATCTTATTAAAAGTAAAAAAAGCAGTAAAGAAAACAGTTAGTAGTTTAAATGTAATAGTTTGTAGTTTAATCTTAAGTACCAGTAGTGTATATGCTGCTGGTAGTAACACAAGTAGTATAGATGGTTTTATTAGTTTTGTTTGTGATTGGTTACTAAAAATTGGTGGTGTAGTTGCTTTAATTGGTGCAGTAATGTTTGCATTAGGATGGCAAAGGGATGATGCAGAAGGAAAGTCCAGAGGATTAATGACTATGATGGCAGGATTTATGGTAATAGCTATTAGTCAATCAAAAGGATTATTTGGTCTATAAGATTTAAAATAAGGGAGGATACGAATGGCTAAATTAATTGAAAATCTATTTAAAATATCCTTCAAAATATTAGGGTTTAAAATAGATATAAGTGATTTTGTAGGAACTGTTCGTAGTCTTTGTAATTGGAATACTATAAGTAAAACGACAATATGGACTCTAGCAACAAAGATACATACAATTATTGTACCAATTGGACTGAGTTTATTAACTTTGTTTTTCTTGATAGATATAACAAAAAAAGTAATGGATTATGAGAGAATGAGTTGGGAGCGAATCGTTTTTACATGTATTCGCTTCCTTATTTTTAAAATGTTGATTGAAAATTCATTTGAATTGTTATCATCTATTATGACTATAACAAATGATATATTAACAAAAGTTACTGCTACAATATCCTCAACAGGTACATTACCTAATTTATCAACTCAAATGGGAGATTTAGTACGAAATGCTGGAGGAATAATTGACCGTAGTTTTATGGGAATTATCATTTTAATTTTATATATTCCATTTATGGGAACAATGATCGGTGTTCTTGTTCAAGTGTTTTTACGAATAGGTAAATTAATATTAAGTTTTGCTTTTTCTCCGATACCAATAGCAATTGGTACTTGGGAAGACGGACAAAATGTTTGTAAACGATTTATAATGTCAACTATTGCTTTAGGAATTGAGGCATCAATGATAGTTGTTGCAACAGCAATTTATTCGCTTTCACTATCAACTTTATCTGATGCAAGTTCAATAAGTTCAATGATTGCTATTATGTTCTTAAATGGCTTTTTGATGGCTATGATTTCAATGACAAGCAATATGGCTGAAAAGTGGACAGGAGGATAAGATGGATAGAATAGAACCTAGAATTCATGATGAAATAAAAGATTATAAAGAAAAATTTTATAATTTTACATTAAGACAATGGATATTTGGCATTCTTATTCTTATAACTACTGTACCTTTATATCTTTTTTTATCTCCAAAAATAGGAAGCAATACGGCAGGATGGATTGTTATATTGATTGCAATTCCTATTGGTTTTGTTGGATTTATTCCGATTCAAGGACTTAACGCTGAAAGAATAATGTTTTATTGGAAAAGAAATTACATTAACTTTGCAAAACCTATTCTTTACAAAACAGAAGAGGAAATTATTCAAGAAAAGTATGGTAAGAATAAAAAAACAGTAGCTAATAATGTAAGTAAAAAAGAACAAAAAAATATTCAGAAACTAGAAAAGCAAAAGCAAAAAGAATTACAAAAAGAGCGAAAAAAGCAAAGAGAAATTGCTCGTGCTAAGAAAAAATTTGGAATTAATAATTTAGAAAATACCCAAAGTAATTTTTCATTAAGTCAAGAAGAGGCACAAGTATTGCTTAAACTTGCAAAACAGGTAGTTGGAAAGGGGGAAAAACAAATTAATGAAACAAAAGAAACTACGACAACAAACAAAGAGGAAGCGTAGTTTTATTCCTAGAGTTTTTATACCTAAAACAAGTCAAGAAGTAATATCGTATATGTTTAAAGATGTTGATGAAAAAACAAATATATTTAAAATAAATGATGAAGAATATTCAATTTGTATAGAATATACTGATGTATCATTTGCTAAAGCTAATGATGAAGAAGCAGAAAATATATTCTTTAAATGGTTAGAATACTTACATTCGTTTAGAGAAGATAATCATATTTCCGTTATCAATGCTGGGACACCAATAAAAACGGAAAAATATAAAGAAAGATTTATATTTGATACTGATAGTATAGAAGATTCAAATCAGTTACAAATAGCTGAAGAATTAAATACAATAATTACTAATTCTCTCGGATCTAATGAAGAAACTTTGCAAACTAAAAGATTTGTTGTAATATCACTAAAAGCAAGAAATTTTCTTGAAGCCAACGCTTTATTTCTAAACATGTTTATCAAAACTGAGCAAAAATTTAAAGAATTAAAGTCTAAAATAACATTAGTTAGTATTAAGGAAAGACTAAAGTTTTTATACAATTTTTTTAATGTAGAATCTTTAGAAACAAGAGGAATAGAAAATATTATTACTTATGCTAAAGAAAATAATATGTCTATTTTTGATGTTATTGCACCTAAAAAGATTTCTATGCGAGAATCAGATTTTATTGAAATTGATGATAAAAAATTTCTAAGGGTTTTATATGTATCAAAACTTCCTAAAAGTATAACTCCAAGATTTTACAATCGGTTAACTACATTAGAAGAAATTAATTTAATAACCACATTGAATATAAGTCCAACTAATTCTGCAAAAATGATTAAACAGGTTGATAAAAGTTTATCAGCAATGGAAACTGAAAGACTTGAGAAAATCAAAAGAGCAGGTAAGAGTAATTTGGATTATGAATGGGTCAAAGATAAAAAATTAGAAACAAGGATTTCAAATGCAGAACAATTACAATATGATCTTCAAAAAAATAATCAAAAGATATTTAAAAACAATTTCTTAGTTTGTATTTCAGCTAATTCATTTGAAGAATTAGAAGATCAAACTGTAAAGGTACAGGAAGTTGCAGCTGAAATGTTAGTAGAAATGAAACCTTTATTATGGCAACAATTAGAAGGTTTACAGAACATTCTTCCCTTAGGGCATAATTCATTACAATTTCAAAGAACTTTAACAAGTGAAGCAACAGCTGTTAATGTTCCATTTAATAGTAAAGACTTTAATCATGATAAGTCTTTATTTTATGGTGTAAATCTTGTTAGTAAAAATGCAATTTTTTGTGATAGAAAACAGCTAATTAATGGAAATGGATGTGTTTTGGCAACATCAGGGGCAGGTAAATCTTTCAATGTAAAAACATTAATAGAGCAAATATTAATTCGTTATCCTTCAGATGATGTTTGTATTATAGAACCTCAAGATGAATATTCTAATTTATTGAAAGTGTTTAATGGGCAAAAGATTTTTATATCAACAACTTCAAATACACATATAAATCCTTTTGATTTATCGTTAAATTATGGTTGTACTGATAATGGCAAGAGTGAACCAGTTAAAAGTAAGGTAGAGTATATAATTGCATTCCTAGAAAGTATAGTAGGTGCTAATGCACTAACTGGTGGTCAGAAAACTATAATTGACAGGTGCACTAAAATTATTTTTGAAGATTATGAAAAAAGCAATTTTGAGGATGAAAGTTTACTTCCAACTTTGCCAGATTTTTATAATATGCTTTTACAACAACCTGAAGCCGAAGCAAAGGATTTGGCTCTTATTATTGAAAGATATGTCAAAGGGTCAATGGATTTATTTTCTAAAAAAACAAATATAGATATTCAAAACCGTCTTGTGTCATTTGATATAAGCAAATTATCTGCGTCATTACAAACAACAGGATATTTAGTTGTTTTAGACCATATTCAGAATAGATTAGCTAGAAATAAAGAAATTGGAAAATATACATGGATATTTATTGATGAATTTCATATCTTACTTTCTAATCCGTATTCTGCTCAGTATGTTGCCAACTTTTATAAAACTGGAAGAAAACTAAATGCTTTAAATACTGTAATATCACAGCAAATTGCTCATTTATTAAGATCTGAAGCTGGTAGAGATATTTTGTCTAACTCAGAATTTGCTTTAATATTAAAACAAAAGACATTAGATCTGCCAGATATATGTAGTATTTTTAACATTAGTCAAGAAGAATCAATGTATATTCAAGGTGATGCACCAACAGGGCAGGGGTTAGTTGTTTTTGGTTCTGATGTAATTCCATTTACTAATAAAGTTCCTAAAGACTATTTAATATATCAAGTAAATAATACTGATAATATAGTACAAGCGAGGTAATATGAATAATAATGCAGAGAGAGATACGAAGAAGTCGATTGATAGATTATCAATTGTTTCTTCTTCTGCATCATCTAAAACATTTGATTTAGTAGATAAATCTGCCAGAAAAATATCTGATGTTAAAGAAGAACGAAGGCTTAAATTTCAAGAAGAGGAAAATCGAAAAAAAGAAGAAATCAATTCACAATTACAAACTTCTGAAGGAATACAAGAAAATGAAGATTCAAGTAAGATAAATGATCAAGATGAAACAACTAGTAGAATGAAAACTAATGTCAATAATTCAAATGAGATTAATTCTCAAAATGAAACAACTAGTAGGATAAAAACTAATGTCAATAATGAAGATGTGGAGGCTAATACTTCTGGAGATGAAAAAGAAGGCAAGGCTGAGTCTATTTCTAGATTCAGTAAATTAAAAACTTCCGTTTCAAAAGCTACACAAAAAACTTTTAAATTTAATGATAATCAAGGCAAGGTATCTAAAACATTTACCGTTATAGGAAAGACAGGAAATAAAATTTCAAAGACCAGAAAAAATGTTACAAAAGTATCCAGAGAATTAAATAAGATGATGAGTAGTGATGGAACTGGGACTGAGTATATAAATGATAAAATTGGTCGTAAAGTAAAAACTACAAGTTATAAAATCGCCAAAAAAGGTGGAAAAAAAATTCAAAGAAAGTTTAGTCAGACAATTGGCAAAAAACTTGCTCAAATTGCAAAAACAGTTTTAGTTAAAATTTTAAAACTATTATTATCGCTATTCACATCTTCTTCTTTATTTGCAGTAATTATTGGTTTAGCAATGATTATTGTAATTGGTGCATGTTGTATATTTGGTAGTAGTTCATCAGGCGATAAGTCAATAACTGATTATTCATCATATATGGCATCTGTGCAAAGTGAATACAATACACAGGTTGATACTTGGAAAAGACTTAATCCTAATGGAATTGTTGTTGGTGTAAATGGTGATTATGGTCAAATAGATTGGCGTATACCTCTTGCTATTATGCAGTCAACAGGTGCTGAATTAAGTTTTGATTCAGATGAGAAAGCATTACTAGATACATTTAAAAATGCTGGATTATTTGAAAAACATGAAGTTGTGTATCAAGAAGTAGAAAATAATAACTCGACTACACCTAATCCATCTGCACCATCATTAAATTCGCCATCTCAAGATTTACAATATGGTCAATCATCTTCCTCATCAATCCCAGTCTTGGTAATTACAAACGGTGTTTATGAAGATTATTTAGAGTGGTTAAATAATAATTATTCAAAAGTAGCAGACTTTAATAAAAAAAAGAAAGTAACAGATGGATCTGATAAGTCGTTTTCAGATGACCAAAAAGAAATGTTATCTTTATTATATCAATCTGATGACTTTGCTGAGTTACTTGGAAATAACTTCATAACTCATACTCCTGTATATGGTAAAAATGAAATTTCAGCAGATTTAAAAAGTGATAATTATAATTCAAAAAATGCATTAACAATTGCTGGATATAAAGGTCAGTGTACTTGGTATGCTTTTGGTAGAACTCTTGAAACTTCTGGTAAAAAGATGCCAACAGGAAATGCACAAACTTGGCTTACATCTGCTATTACTATGGGTTATAAGACTGGAACACAACCTTCAGCCAATTCTGTTGTCGTATTAATGGGACGCAAATTTGGTCATGTAGCTTATGTTGAAGCGTATGATGGTAAATCAATAACAATTAGTGAAGGCAATGTTGGAAACGCTTGTAGTAATGATAATTCATGCAGTCAAGTAGAATATGCTAATAATCATGCTGAAGAATTGGTTAGAACAAAAACTTATAGTTCTTATGACGCTTATAGAAGAGCAAATAAAAGTAGTGGCTTAACAGTGGTTGGATTTATATATTTAGATAATGAAAAGGAGAATAAATGAAAAAAGGTAAAATGATTTTTTTAATGATTTTAACAATTATTATTTGTATTACAATTCCAATATTTTTAAACAAAAGTGTCATTCAAAGAAAATTGGAAATAGCAAAACAAGAAGAACTTGAAAAAGAAAAATATGAGGAAATGCTTAAATCAGATGAAGTTGCTCCGATATTAATATTAACTCAAGATAAATTGGTAATGTATCAGGGAGATGAAATTAATTATAAATCTTTTATAAAAGAAGCATCAGATAATTTGGAAGGCAATTTAATAGAAAGAGTAAAATATAATGAGTTAGATGTAAATAAAATTGGAGAATTTGTTGTGAGTTATGAGGTTAGTGATAAAGCATTAAATACAACAAAAATAGATCTTCAAGTGATAATTAAAGAGAAACCAAACTTTAAATATTTAGATTAACGAAGGGAGAAAATTATTATGAGTGATGAAGAATTATTACTGAAGTATCGTAAATATAAAAAGAAGAGGTTTATTATAATTGGTGGAATAACTTTTCTTCTTATATTAATTTTTAGTGTGATTTTATATTTTCATTTTAATAATACTTCATCTACTGAACCAAAGGTAAATTCAAAAGAAGATGTAGTAATAAAAGATGAGGATGCTCCAATTATTAAATTAAAAATAAAAGAAATAGAGATAATGAAGGGGGATGATATAAACTACAAAGATTATATTGAAAGTGTAGAAGATAAGATTGATGGGAATTTAATAGAAGAAGTTCAATATGAAATGATAGATACATCTATTGTTGGTGAGCATTCCATTATATATAGCGTTAGTGATAAGGCTGGAAATACAAGTCAAGCTATATTGAAAGTGATTATAAAGGAAACAGAAGAACAAGTTGATACTAATAATTCAAAAACTGGTTCAACAGAAAATAAATCAAATTCAATTAAGAATGATTCTGATAATAAAAATTCAGAATCTAAACCATCTCAAAAAGAAGAACAAAATTCTCAAACTCCTAAGCAAGAGGAAACTACAAAAAATGATAATAATACTTCAGAGAAAATAGTAAAATATTTTCTTTTTTCAGATGGATATACAATGTTGAATGTATCTGATGCGTGTGCGACAGAATTGAAAAAAATAAATAGAACAGGAATGTGTAGTCCAATACAAGATGAAAATGGTATCTATTTAGGAATGAAATTAGAAACAAATTAATAAAGAAAGGGGCTTTAATGAAAGAAATATTTACAGAAAAAGAATATATAGAAGCAGTTCAAAAAGTAAATGAAAAAATGTTAAATGACTTTTATAATAATTTAAATAATTATTCACCAACAGATAATTATGTTGATTTAAGAAATTATGAAATAACTGATGAGGAATTTAAGTTGTTGTGGAGATGCCAAGAATTATTAAATGAATATGATAATAATAAACAATCATTAGGAAGTAATTGTATAAATATATTTGGTACATTAAAAGATAAATATTTAAGCTCTTTTAAGGAGGATGAACAATGAATAAAGAGTATATAAAAGAGTTATTTGAGGAAAATAAGGAAACATTTTTAGAATCAGGAATGGATATTTCAAATCCTAATGATTTGGAAGAAATGATGATTTCATATATTACTTCAAATATGCAATATGATTTTGATATAGATGTTTTAGAAGATAGGTTATTTGATAGAAATGCTGTTGAACAAAATTTAGAAGAAGAAATAGAAATATAATTTTTTTAATCAAAATGTCTACTATCGTAGACGACAGAAAGGATAAAATATTTATGAAAAATAATTATGGTTTTATTGCTGAAGTATTTAGAAAAAGAAGAATAATGTTAGGATATAGCAAAAGAAAATTAGCAGCCATTGTTGGAATTAGTGATACAGAAATATCAAGAATTGAACATGGTGAAAGAGAAAACTACAATTTAGTTACATTAATAAGATTGTGTGAAGTTTTAAAAATAGATTTTATTCATTTACTTGTTTTAGCTGGTTATCTTCCATCAAATCAAATTAATAATGAGGATAATATAACAGAAATGGAATCATTATTAGATGACGAAGAAGATGATATTAATGATGAAGAATGTGATGCTTGTCCATTATGTGAACCAATAGAAATTGTTATAACCTTAATATCTGGGAGGGATGAATAATGGATATTTTAATAATTAGTAATGAAAATAATATTCTTCATATTTTTAATGATGGATATAAATGCGATTATACAATTTATAATTCAAAAGGTCATAACATGGATGGTGGTGTATTAGATTTTGATGAAAAAGTATCTAATAAAGAATCAACAGATGAGATTATAAAAATGATTCAAGATAGATTTTTATTTAATGCACCATATACTTGTTTATCTGGTGATAAAGCACAAAATTTATTAGAACTAATTGAAATGGAAGATTATAAAAATTTACAGCATCAAATAGAGAATAAGTCAGTAAATAATAAAGAAGTAAATGATATAGAAATTAATATTTAATAGAAAAGGAGAAAGATATGAGAAAATTTTATGATGATTTTATTCAACAAAAACCAAAAGAAATGTCAAAAACACTTGAGGATATAGTTTTTAAATATACTAATCCTGAAACACATCAGCCAACCAAAGTACCTGCATCACATTTTGAAAAAGAATTTGGTCAAGAAGTAGAAAGAGCTATTAGTCAATCAGTTAATAGACAATTTTTAACAATCATGTATGGACAATTAAATGCTTTGAAGAAAGATAATGAACAACTTTTTTATCAAGCTTTAATATGTATTGATAACAATTTAAATCCAAAAGATTTAAGATTATCAGAACAAATTGCAATAAATCATACTTATGATTATATTCAAGACAAACAAAGAACTGAGAAAAAAGAATTTCATTTCTTCAACCAAGAAATATCCAATGAATATCATAGAGCAATCACAGATCCTAACATTCAAGCAGAAGCAATGGAAATATCTAATTTTCTTGAAAATCAAGAATCAATTGAATTAAATCGTATAAAACAGGATACTGAACAACAACTTAATTCAAATTCTAATGATGATTATGAAATGGAAAATGATGATATGGAGATGGATTATTAATTTAAATGAAAGGAGATTTATATGTATAGTAAAATAGAAAACTTTTTATTAGATGTGAAAGCTAATGATGAAGTCTTTGATTATCAACAAAAGGAGTATAAACTTCATAAAGAACATTATGATGAAAGATTTGACCTTTTGTATATTAAAGAAAATGATCATACTTTAAGACAAAATCGCAATTATTATAATTTGTGTGGTTATTATGATAACAAAGACCATTGTATATATAATGCAGAGAATTTTTTAACTGATAAAATTCAAGAAAGTGATGTTATAAAATTTGATAGATTTGAGAATTTAAATCAAAAAATATTAGATGCAGTAAAAAAATATATAAATGATTATTGCTTTTCTCATGAAAAAGAATTAACTAAATTAGCACAGGAAAAGTATGAAGCAAAAGATGATACAAGAATATTTGAATATAAAAAAGAAATAAATAAAATGTTTATTACTCAAGATAATCCAACAGCAGATTTAACAATTTCAATTAATAATTATGATATTGATTATGATAACAATATAATTTCATATTTAAATAATCCTAAAAAAGCAGTTGAGGAAATATCAAAAAAATTCATTGAAAGATATGGACAAAGTTATGGATTAGAATTGCTTATTTATCATGATAAAGTAAGTTATTTAGAAGAATTAAAAGAAAATAAAGATAATTCATATAATGATATTCATTGTTGTAAAAATATACTTAATTCAATTAAATATGTAGATGCTAAGACAGTTAATATTACAATTCAATATGGAGAAAACAGCTTAACATTTAAATATGAACTTGATGATTTAAGAAGTGCTTTAGCAAGTGGTAAAATGGAAACTTCAACTTATAATAATGGATATGGAATAGTATCAGACTTTGTTAAAGCAAATGATCCAAGTATTGCTAATAAGAATCAATGGAGATGTCCATTTTCAATTCCTACAATCACTTCTATAACAAGTGGTAGAAACGAAATATATTCCAAAGAAACTCCAAATATTGAAAAAGAAGTAGAAGAAGATTTAGAAATAGAAATGTAATTTAAGGGGTGATAATTAAATATGGATATAGAAAGATTTCTTTTAAACCCTGATGCCAATGATTTAGTTTTTGAAACCACTTATAATCATAAAAAGGTTCATAAAGAACAATTTGACGATAGATTTGTGGTTATATATACAAAAACAAATTATAATTATTTATCACAAGATGATTATGAAGTTGCTGGTTATTTAGATACAAAAGAAAGAGTTTTATATAACTGTACTTATTATCTAAGTGAATTATTACCTAAAGAAAAGAACTTAATTAAACAAAGTTCTTTTGGTGTTTTAGGTGAAAAACTATGGAATGAAATAGAAGATTATATTGAAAAATATTCTTTTGCAAATGAAGATAAACTAAAAGAAATTGCTACTGAAAAATATAACAGTTTAGAAGATTATAGAAAAGAAGTTTACAAACGAGATGTCAGGCAACAATTTGTTCAAGAAATGAAACCAATAATAAAACTTCAAAGATCATATTCTACTTATGATTTTACTAACATTCCAGAATATAAAGGTCATTATATAGATGTAGAATATTTAAACAATCCACAAGAAACGGTTGAAAAATATTCTAATAAGATAATAGAAACTATTGATGATTATAGAAATAATAAAGAAGACTTGGGACTAGAATTATTAATATTTCGTGATAAAATCAAATATTTAGATATTATAAAAGAAAATAAAGATAATGAATTCAAAGATTTATATATCAAAAGAGAAATATATAATTCTATAAAAGATATAGATGCTAAGACAATTAATATTACAATTCAATATGGAGAGAATAGTTTAACATTTAAATTTGATTATAGTGCATTAAAAAGAGATTTAATAAATGATAGTAATGGTAGTTGTGGATATGGTAAAGCGTATGAAGAAGTATCAAACTTTATTAAAGAGAATTCTGAAAAAGAAGTAAATAGATGGACAGAAGACTTTAATTTTTCAAATATAACTTCTATTACTTATGGGAAGAATGAATTATATCATCATGATTTATCATCTTCAAAAAATATAGAAAACGATATTCAGGAACAAGAGGAAGACATTGAAATAGAAATGTAATTTTTTTATTCAAAATGTCTACTATTGTGGACGAAAGAAAGGAGGATTTGTTGATAAATAAAGATAATAAGTGGTTAGATTTTATTGCAGGTATAAATACAATTATGGTATCTAATGAAGAAGAATTTAATAAGTTTCGGAAATTCTTAGATGATTTGGGTATTGGAAAAATATTAAATGATTATAGAACATTTTCAGATTGGCAGCATTTATCTGAAATAAATAATAAGAATCCAAATTATATTGTTTTTGAATTTCAAATAACAAAAGGATTAACATTTGGATATACGAAAGAATCATCTAAAGATTGGTTTGGAGTAGAACCATTAAATGTAAAAGATTTAGAATCATTCTATAAAAATAGTAAGTTGTTGAGTATGAGATTTGAGAAGAAAGCAGAACTAGATTTAGAAGAAGAAATAGAAAAATAGAAAAGGAGAAATAATATGTTAAATCAAACTTTACTTGTAGGTAGAATTGTAGCAAATCCAGAAATGAAACAAACAGAAGCAGGAAAGAATTATGCGAGTATTACAATAGCTGTTCCTAAAAAATATACTAATGAAAAAGGAGAACATGAAGCTAATTTTATTGATATTACAGCTTGGAATGAAAGAGCAGTAAGAAAATCTGAGCATTTATTAAAAGGAGATCTTGTTCTTATTGAAGCATCTATTCAAACTAATTTAGTTGAAAAAGATGGTCAAAAAACAAAATATACAGATATAGTTATGGAAAATGTTGACTATTTAACTCATAGCAAAAATCAAGATAAAACTGTATCAAATGATGAAGTTGAGGAGGAGATAGATATATGATAATTAGAGATGATATAGAACTTGAAATAGTATATTCAAAAGAAGAAAAAATAGTTTATATAGGTACACCTTCCTCATCTGGTGCTAAATATAAATGTGAAACTATTGATGACTTAAAAAAGTCAATTGATAGTTATATTGAAAGTTATGTAGAATATGATAAAATTCCAACACATGAAGATGTTGAAATAGATAAATAATTAATGAAACCTAGATTTTTTATTGATATGGACGGAACTCTTGCTGAATGGAGAGATATAAAATCAAATAGTGAATTATATCAAAAAGGTTATTATGAATCATTAAAACCTAATAATTATTTACTAGAAGAAGTTAAGAATCTTATTAAAGAAGGAAAGGATATTTATATTCTTTCTTCTTTTTTAAGTGATAGTGATTATGCTTTAAAAGAAAAGAATATTTGGTTAAATAAATATCTTCCAGAACTACCAGTTCAAAAAAGAATTTTTGTTCCTTATGGTGATGTTAAATACAAATATTTACCTAGTAAAATCACATCTTTTGATTATTTGATTGATGATCATACAAAAAATCTTCTTGATTGGAAAGAAGCAGGAGGAACAGGAATAAAGTTTTTAAATGGAATAAATCATATTAAAGGTGTATGGCAAGGATTACTTTTAAGAGAAGATGAAAATATATCTAAGAACTTTAATTGGATTCTTGATAATTGTTTTAAAGAACCAGTAAATTCTTTTGAATTTCAAAATTTAGATGAAGATTTAGAGATGGAAATATGAAAGGAGAATATAAATTGAATAAAGCATTAGAAAAGAAAATTGAAAAGTTAGAAGGTTTAAAAAAGAAAGAATTAGAAAAAATAAATGCTATCAATATTGTAATATCTGATTATGATAAACAATTAAAAGTTTTATATGATTACAAAAAGCAACAAGAAAAAATTTATCAAATGCAACAAGACCTTGATACTAAAATATTGGGAGATAAATAATGAATCTTATTCGTGAAAAAATATCTCCAAATGGATATAGAAGATTAAATTTAGATATTACTGTTGATGAAAATGAAGAACCAAATCATGATAATGTATTTTGGTATGGAGGTAAAGTTGCAAGTATAAAATCATCACAAGGTGAATATGTGATTTATGCAAGAGGAATTGTTTCTTGTGATTTAATTGCTAAGAAAGATTTTATTGATGACTATGGAGAACAAATAAAAAAGGGTGATTTAATAGCAACTATAAAAGATAAAAATGAGTCTGGCTCATTTAAAAAAGAGATGACACCTTATATAAAAGACGACAATGATTTATCAAATATTTTGTCTGAAGAGCATGAATTATATGAGCTAGATATAGACAATAATAATTGGTTTGAATTGTCATTTTATAATAAAAATGGAGAAATAGAATATGATGATGTTATGGATTCTGATACTTTAAAAGACGCAGTAGATGAAGTATTAGATATGATTTGGGAACAAAATAAAGATAATAAATTATATTCAATTTACTGTCGTGTAGCTAATTCTGATGGTGGAACACTACAAGCTATTAAAAACCAAATAGATAAATGTTTGTATTCTATTAATCAACACGCTGAAGGAAATACTGAATTAATTAGAATATATTTTGATAGATGTTCAGGATTAAAAAATCATGAAAAGGCGTTTGGAAAAGCATTAGAAGATATAAAAAACAATAAGACATTAGATTTATATTCAGTTAATATTTCTAGATTATCAAGAAATGTAAAAAGAATGATAGATATTAGAGAAATATTAAAAAATAGTGAATCAGATATATTTTTAGTTAATGAAGATAAATATGTATATAAAGAAATATTTAATGAAATTACTATTCCTATATTTTATGAAATGACAGATGAAGAAATAGCCGAAGAACCAGAAATGGATGAAATAGAATATGACTAAACTTCCAAAAACTAGACAAGAATTAATTGATATGTATATTAAAAGTTTAGAGGAAGGAAATATTCCATGGGAACAAATGTGGAAGACTTCTATTCCTGAAAATGCTATTTCTGGAATAAAATATAGAGGCGTAAATAATTTATATTTATCATATATTGCTTATAAAAGAGGATATAAAGATAATAGATGGATAACATTTAATCAAATGGGCAAAAAGCGTTGGAAATTTGTTGGCTCTGCAAAAGGTCAAGGTGTTCCAGTAGAATGGTGGGCAATGAAAAATAAAAGAGATAATAAGATAATTAGTTTTGAAAAATATAATAAAATAATAGAAGAAAATCCAGAAAAAGAAAAAGAATTTAAAATAAGTAAGATGAGTTATACAGTATTTAATGGTGATTTAGTTGATGGATTAGTTAATGACAAAGTAGAACAAAAACAAGAAATTATTAGTAATGATTACATTCAAAATATTATTGATAATATTGGTGTAGGTTATAAAGAAGAAGGAGAAGAAGCTTATTATAGTCCTTCTAAAGATATAGTTGTTTTACCACCATCAAAGAGTTTCAAAACAAGTAATTCTTATTATGCTACACAACTCCATGAACTTGCTCATTCAACAGGGCATGAAACAAGATTATCAAGAAATCTTAAAGATCATTTTGGAACAGAAGGTTATGCTAAAGAAGAATTAAGAGCAGAGATTAGTTCTTCTTTTTTGATGCAAAAGTTCCATTTGGAAGAAGATACAAGACACTTAAATAATCATAAAAGTTATGTTAAAAACTGGTTAGAAATATTAAAAAACAATCCACAAGAATTATTTAATGCAATAACTGATGCTAATAAAATTGTTGATTATTTAGAAGAAAATAGTATTAAAAAAGAAAAAAATCAAGCTATTGATTTAGAACTAGAAATGGAGATGGATAGATAATGGATAAAGATGTTTATTGGACATTACCTCATCAAAAAAGATATTTTATGTCAACTACAATTGCAACAGATAATTTGATTGTTAGTTTATCTGAAGAAAATATGACAGTAAAAGATGTATATGAAGCAATTAATTATGATGAAGATGCCAAAGAAGTATTAAAACATTTTATTGATGCAGGATATGAAAATTTTATTATGAAAGATTTTGTAACTCAAAATGATAAGAGAATTTATAGAAAATACGATAATAATAAAATTATAGGAATTCCAGCATCAGATTTAAATAGAGTTATAAAAAAAGAATTAAGAGAAAAAGAGAAGAATCAAACTAATAATTTAGAGCAAGAAATGGAGATGGATATATGATAGAAGAGTTTAAAAAAATAAAAGAATACTCTGCATCTTTTGATAATTATAGTATTTATGATTATTGCTTTTTTATAGGAATAACAAATGTTAAAAATGATATTCCTGATGAAGAACTTGAATTATTAATAAAAAAATGTTCTGAAGTTCATGGAGATTATACAGATCCAATTGAACTAGGACAATCACTTGCAAACGAAATATATCAGGAACAAAATATAACAATAGATGATATTAAATCATTAACAGTTGATGAATTTTATGATTGGTATAATGATGGAAAAGAACTAGGAAATCCACTTGAAATAGATTCATTAGATGAAAGAGAGGTTGGATAATATGGATGTATTTGATATGTATAAAACTATGCCAGAATTTCATAAAAACAATATAAAATCTTATTATATTCTTAAAGGAATATACGATTGTTTTCCTGATATTGATTTAGAAGATGTTAAATTTATTTATAATATTTCATTAAAAGTTGAGAATGAAAATATAAATCCGTATTCTATTTCTCATTACTTAACTGATCATTATACAAGAGGAAATTTAACAAAAAAAGATTTAGAAAAAGCAACTTCTGGAGAAATATCGGAAGCAGTTTATTATGATAGTTTAGACTATTTTTCATCATTAGAAATTGATGAAAATGAGAAATATTTTTAATAATTTTTGAAAAAAATCTACTAACTGTCAGCGACTATTTAGTGGGTTTTAGGGATATTCCCTAACAAGCTTAGGGGTGTGTCAACACCATGCTTGATATATTATACAAGACTACTAAGTAACCTCACTTCTGAATATAAAAGAAAGGAGTTAAAAATGGAATTTAAATCAATGGAGAAGTGGCGTGTTCAACAGAGGTTTAATTTAACTGATGAACAATTTGACAATGTAGTTAAGAAGATAAAAAGAAGGCATCCGTTAGAAAGTTGGATTCACAGAAGAACTGCTTCTAATGGTGAGAAAGTTGTGTATATAAAATTAGAATGTGTGGAATGGCTAAGTGATGTATTTTTTAATAAAAAATATTATTTAGATGCTGATATTGAATTTTTTCAAAAACAAATTCAAAGATTGGAAAAGGAATTAAATATTGCACATCATGAATTTAGTTATCAAGATATTTCATTGTATGATTTAAGAGATTACTTTGGAAAAACAAAAAATACAATTGGTGTTGCTATTAATAGAATGGAAAAAAGAAATTCAATATCTTATAAATATATAAAGAATGGAAAGGTTATGATTTCAAAGGAAGGAGTTAAGTGGCTAACTGAAAATTATTTTCGTAAAGTATATTTAAAAGAATTAGAGTTATATAAATTAAGTCTTCAGAAAGTGAAAAAGAAAATGTATGAACAATCAAAATGAAAGATATAGTAAATTAAGAAGACAAAAAATTAATGTTATGCTTAACGAAGAAGAAAGAAGAATCATAACCGAAAAAGCTATCAAGTATGGATATGGAGATTGTTTAGCTGAATATATTAGAGCAGCATGTATTTATGAAAATATTTATATTGAAGATATAGAAGGAAAAAATGAGATTTGTAATTATATAAGTGATTTTATTCAAACACTTAGAGAAATTTTATATGAACAAAAAGCTATTCTAAAAAATGTTTTGATTTCATCTCAAACAGTAGAAAATATTAGTAATCAAAATAATCAAATAATTGAAATGATAGATATATTGTCTAGTTTAATTGTTGCAGTTTTATCAGTTAACACTGAAAAGAAAATTCAACAAAGAATGAGCTTGATTGAGAAGTATTCTCCAGATGAAAACTTTTTAAGAAGAGTAATTAAAAAGGATAAAAGTATTTATTTAGTAAGACCTTCAAATTTACAAGTTCCAAACATAAAAAATAAGTATATAGTTTATTTAAAAAATAGTTATGTTGATTTTGATTTGGATAACTTAAACATGAATGTGTTTGAAGAACAAGTAAATGCTTTTCGTGATGTAGCAATGAAGAAGAAGGCATTGTTATCTTTTTATAGAGAAAATAATAAATTAGAATGTTCAATAGTAATTGGATATGATGATTTAGAATCAGCAAGAAGATGTGCAAGTGAGATTAAATCAAATGTGTATTGTTATAATAATGAAAAATATGAATGGACTGGTGATATTTATTCCAGCAACAGCTAGATGGGCAGTTCACGGAGTTCAGGGGAGAATCAAATGTATTGATTATATTAAGAATCCAGAAAAGACTATGGGTGGTAAGTTGGTTACAGGTATAAATTGTTCGGCTGAATTAGCTCCCTATGATATGTTAAGAAATTGTCAAAAATTTAATATAGAAGAGGACAATGATAGTAGAACTTGTTATCATGCTTATCAATCATTTGATCCAAAAGAAAAAAATTTAACTCCTGAAGAAGTGCATCAGATGGGTATAGAACTTGCAAAAAAATTATATCCAGATTTTCAAGTAGTAGTCTGCACCCATGTTGACCATTTACATTTGCATAATCACTTTTGCATATCAGCCGTAAATCTAAAAGGTAGAAAATTGGAAGACAGATTATCAAATCCTGTTGAGGGGTTATATGGATTAAGAGATGTAAGTGATCAAATTGCCTTAGAGCATGGACTTCATATAATTGAAGATGCCCCTAAGATTGGTCATTACCATAAGAATAAATATTTATACGACATTGCTAATAAATCATGGAGAAAGCAGATTGCAGAAATGATTGATACATTAAAAGATAAATGCTATTCTTTTGATGAGTTATTAGAGCAACTTGCTTTAGAAGGATACTTAATTAAGCATGGTAAAAACATTCGTGTAAAACCTTACGGAAAAGAAAGATATGTAACAATGAAAATATTAGGTGATGATTACAGTGAAGAAGCTTTGAAACTATTTTTTAGAGAAAAAAGAAGAAACCAAAAAGTTATTAATTTTGAAGAATATAAGTTAAATGTCAATGATAGCGAAATTTTAAATATATATGACCAATTAGCAAGATTGTCCAAACATTCAGTTTTATATACTATGCAGGATTTGGATTCTAATTCAGATTATTATAAATATTACAATTCTCGTTATTTAGAAGTAAAGCGTTATCATCAATTAGTAGATACTATTAACTTTTTAAATAACCACGAAATATATAACTATAATTCATTAGAAAATCAAATTAGAGAAATAAAAAATGATATTAAACAAAAAGAGGAAGAATATCAATCATTACTATCTAAACATGAAACATTACAACTTAGGATTCCATTATGCAATTTATATATAAAATATTTGGATGATTATAATGGATATTTAGAACAACAAGATATTTATCCATCTGGTGCTGAATTGCCTAATGAAGTAAAAGCCTTTTTAGATATAAAATCAGAATTAAATGTTGAAACCCCAGAAGAGGTAGAGGAAATTATTTCAGAAGCAAATAGGATGAAAATAGATATGAACAAAAGATATGCTTATTTATCTTATTTAAAAAATAAAGCCAGTGAATTAGAAAAAATAAAAGGCATTTCATTAGAGAGTGAAAAGGGATATATTAAAAGTGTATCCATTAGCAAAAATATGATTGATGAACAACGCTCATCTTTAGATAAATATTGCATTCGTATTCCATATAGTGAATACTTTTTTTATGTTCCCAAAAAGAGTGTTGCGTGGATTAGTTATGATACCAGAGGAATTGTATATTTAGTAGATGATAAAGAATATGCTCTATATGATCAATATGATAAAGAAATAGAAAGAGTCAATGGAGAAGAAATAGAAAAAATATCAAAAGATGAAAAACAAAAAGTAAATGAATATTATAAAGAAAAATATTGATAAAAAAGAAAAGGAGAAAATAATGAATATAGAAAAAATAAAAGACCATATAAAATATTTAAGAGAGGATAAATATAATACAGAATTTTATGTTGCTTTATTAGCTTATGATATTTTTGAATTTGATGAAAAAGAGATAACAGAAGAGATAATAAATAAGATATTTGAAATAGAAGATAGATATGATTCCATATATAATGAGGAACTTCGTGATGAACTGAGGAGAGAAATAGAAGAAAATCAAGAAATAGAACTAGAAGAGAAAATAGAAAAGATGGAGGAATTTTATGATAGATGAAAAAGATGAAATTCAATTATATTATTTAATTTGTGATATTTCTAAAATATGTAAAAAATATTTTTATAATAGAAAATATTTACCACAAGATGCATGGTCAACTGAAACAGTAGTTAAATCAATTTATCAAAAGTCAAAAGTATTAAATAAAAAATATGATGAAATTAAAAAATGTAAATAAAAATTAGTATATTAATATAATGATTTTATTTTAAGAAAGAGGGAATAATATGAATCCACTATATGAATTAGATGTAAAAAAATTCAAAGAAAATTATGATTTAGGTGAATTTTGTATGCTTGAGTATTTAAAAGATTATATTCCAAATGATTTAGAAGATTTATATACGGATGCCATGAATTATAATGAAATTTTTTGCAATGATTGGACTATCAATAAGTTATTCGAAATGGGGAAAGAAGATAATTATTGGATAAGTAAAGCTAATAATTTTATAAAAAAATATAATGTTCATAAAGAAGATTATGGAGAGCATCAAAAATATTTTGATAAGTATATTGAAATTAGAGATAAACTTCTTGACGAACTAGGATTAAGTCGTTATATAAGTGATGATTTATCTATTGATATGATTTCAACTACTGGATTACTTGAAGGAGAAATTGTTACTGAAATTAAAAGTATGAATTTAGTTAATTCTTATACAGTAGCAAGAGCTATTAGTTTTGGATATTGTGTTGAACTTCACTATAACGAAGGTGAATCTACGATTGAGTATAGATACAAGATTACTCATGATTATTGGGAAAGTGAAGTTGAAGAAATAACTTGGTTTAACCTTGATATGAAAGATGATGAAATACTTAATAAATTATTTGAATTATATGATGAACATTTTGGAATAGAAAAAGAGCAAGAAAAAGATTTAGAAATAGAAATGTAACTTGTTGTAAATTTTTTCTGTTTTGTGGTATAATAGTCAGCCGATAGGGGGACTTTATGAAAGATTATAAACAAATACTAAAAGAAGTAAACAATACTATAACTAGCAATAAGATTTTTTCAAAACAAGATTTTGAAAAAATGAGTGATTATCTTTTTACTATGAAACAACCTTTAGTTTTTTCAGAACCAAATTCTATTGAATATTATGTTTATTTTGCTATTCAAAATACTTCTCTATATTTAGATAAATGTAGAAATAAGAATATAAATTGGAATGTATCTTACCAGAAATTAGGAAAAAAGATAACAAAATATTGGACTAAGGAGTACAAAAAGTTTAGTCTAGCATAGATTGTTACTGGATTAGTATTTATGTATGGAAGCCACTTTAATTATTAAGTGGTTTTTATTTGCATGAAAGGAAAGAATAAAATGAAAAAACTAAAAATTTTTTTGTTATTGATATTATTGTCTTCTTTAATATATTGTGTTTTTGAAATATACCAAATATATAAAGAAGAAAAAAATACAGCAGATATAAAAAAAGAACTAATTGAATTAATTGATATTCCTGAAAATATAGAAGAGGAATCACCTTTTAGTGTAAACTTTTCAGAATTGCAAAAAATTAATCCTGATATTGTGGGTTGGATTTTAATTGATGGAACTCAAATCAACTATCCAATTGTTCAAGGAAAAGATAATTCGTATTACTTGAATCATTCTTATGATAAAAAATGGAGTGGCTTTGGTAGTATTTTTATGGATTATTCTTCATCAAAAAATTTTTCTGACTATAATACATTTATATATGGTCATCATACAAAAAACGGATCTATGTTTGGAGAAATATATAAATACATGAATAAGTCTTTTTATGAAGAACATCCGACTTTTAAATTATATACACCAGATGGAAATTACAATGTTAAAGTATTTAGTTCTTATGTTGCTGATACTGAATCCGATTCATATAATCAAAATTATTCTTCGTTGGAAGATTATAATGATTATTTGAATTATATAGTATCTAAAAGTAATTATAAAACGAATATAGAGGTTAATTATATTAAAGACAAAATAATAACTTTATATTCGTGTTCGAGAGAAGGAAACTGGAATAAAAAATCAAGATATTTTATACATGGAATTCTTGAAAAATACTAGTAAAAGCAATGATTTTTAAGGCGAAATATGATATAATATAATTAGTTAAAATTGCTTTTGCAGAAAGTGAGATGATTATATGTTAGAGGATTTAAGAAGAGAAAGAGAAGAACAAGGTTATACTTGTACAGATATAGGATCTATGTTTGGATTAAGTAAAAGTGGTTATAGACAAATAGAAGTTGGCAAAACAATTCTTTCTTATGAAAGAGCTGTTGAAATTGCAACATTATTAGGAAAGAAACCTGATGACATTTTTTTAAAGGATATAATTTTGATGAAAGGTGAAAACTTTAGATTTATTCAAGATGCTTCTGAAAAAACATTAGAATATATTAAACGAATTGAAAATATTAAATATGCTGACAGACTTGAAGTTTGTATAGATTTATTTAAAAAATGGAGCAATAAATCTATAAGTAATGGTAAGGGAGTTGTTTTTAAACCATCTGCTATGGGGTTTGATGATTCACTAGGTACTGAAATATCTGATTTTTTATTCGTAATGTTAAACAATGATAGAATAAAAAAGGCAGGTAAGTTAGTATTGACAAAAAATGATGATAGTATTTGCAATGATACAAGTAGAAAAATTATTGCTGACTTTAAAAAACTTGAATTTACTGAACAAGTAGATGTTTTAACTGAATTGATTGTCAAATTAGATAACAAAACATTATTTATGGAGAAAACGGATTTTCCTAAATTTAGTAGGTTTATGACTGGTTATGATGTCGGAAATGAAATGAGAAATTTTAAAAAAGCATACATTCAAGTTAGTAATGAACAATAACTTTTAGCTATGACTAATTCTTTTTGGATTAACTGATGGATACATTTATGTATCCTTTTTTTGTCGTACCAAAAAGGAGAGATATTTATAGAAAATAAAACTTTAGAAAAAAAGAATTGCAATAATGTATTGGCGTATAGTATGAAGTTAGCATTATTAAATGAATTATTAAGATTAAATAAAATAACAGAGCAAGAATATTCATTGATTAGAGCAAAAATTAAATTGGAACACAAAATCGTTTAATTTGATTCTAAAACTGCTCAAATGTGTGTTATAATTGAATAGGAAAGTTTTGCTATAAACTTTGATTGAGGAAAGGAGATTTTAGTGGGTAATGTTAAAGTTATAGCAGCTAATCCAAAAAAAGCACATGGCATAAAAGGTCTTATAAAGAAATTATTAAGAGTGTGTGCATATTGTCGTGTAAGTACAGGTACTGATGAACAAAAAACTAGTTACGAATCTCAAATAAAGTATTATAAACAAAAAATAAAACAAAATGCTGATTGGGAACTTGTTGATATATATGCTGATGAAGCAATTTCAGGAACGCAAGTTTACAAAAGAATAAATTTTAAACGAATGATAGATGATGCTTTAGCAGGTAAAATAGACATGATACTTGTAAAATCAATTTCAAGATTTGGTCGAAATACTGTAGACATTTTGAAGTATATTCGTTTATTAAAAGAACATGGTGTAGCAGTTTATTTTGAAGAAGAAAATATTAATACAATGCAGATGCAAGGAGAAATATTATTAACTGTTTTATCTGCAATTGCCCAACAAGGTAGTGCTACAATATCTTCAAGTGTTGCCTTGGGAGCAAGAATGAAAATGAAAAGAGGAGAATTAGTTGGACATTATGCTCCTTATGGTTATAGATACGATAAAGATAAAGAAGAATTAATCATATATGAAGAAGAAGCACAAGTTGTTAGAGAAGTATTTAGACTGTATGTAGAGGAAGGTTTGGGAACAGCACGAATTGCTAGAGTATTAAATAACAGGAAAATTCCAAGCCCAACTAATAAGATGTGGTCAGGAACTGTTATTACAAGAATGATACGAAATGAAAAGTATTGTGGTGATTTATTAACAGGTAAAACTTATACAAGTGATCCTATTTCTAAAAAGAAAATAATTAATCATGGTGAAAAAGATAAATTTTATACTAAAAATCATCATGCAGCAATTGTTGATAGAGAAATTTGGGAGAAGGCAAATGCTTTATTAGATAGAAGAACAAGTGAGTATAAGGAAAAAAATAAGCTTAATAAAGAAAGTCACATGTATCCTTTCAGTAGTAAAATTGATTGTGGATGCTGTGGTCAAAAATTTATTAGGAGATCTTGGGCACCACATAAACCAGGGCAACCAAAAAGAGTTGCTTGGTCATGTAGAACATTCATGAGGAGAAACGATAATTATTGTCAGAATATAGGTAATGTTAAAGAAAATATAATTGAAGAAGCATTCGTACAAGCATACAATAGTGTATGTGAAAATCATACTATAATTATTAATCAATTATTGGACACAATGGAAAAGATATTATCTGGAAATAATTATGACAAAGAAATAGCAAAGGTTAGAGAACAAATTAACACTTTTAAAGATAGAGAATCTAATCTTGTTGATATGAAGTTAGATGGAATAATAGATTCAAATATATATGTGCAAAAAAGTGATGAAATTAAAAATAAAATTTTATTGCTTGAAGAAAAGTTGGATGAGTACAAAAATATCATGAAAGATGAAAATGATATTAAAAGAAGAATTGGAGAATTTAAATCCATATTCAAAAAGAAAAATATATTAACTGAATTTGATTCAGTAGTATTTAATAGCATTACAGATAAAATTATAATTGGAGAAAAAGATGAGTTTGATGTTTTGAATCCAAATGTAATAAAATTTGTATTTAGAAATGGAAAAGAAGTAAAACAAGCGTTACCCCGTAAATTAAATAGCAAACAAACCGTTATAGAAAAATATGCTGAAGAAATAAGAAAGCAACAATCTTCAGCTTCCTCAGATGAGAAAAATATAATACAAGTGAATACGAAAGAAGTTGATGAAAATGAAAGCGTTGAATTTGACTCCATTGGTGCAAATTGCAACAACGAGAAATACAGTTATTGCTAGCCCTAGAAGCCTTATTGCAATTTTAGAACAACATTATCAAGAAGATGGAAGTGTTAAAATTCCGAAAGTTTTGCAACCATATATGGGTGGTTTAAAAAAATTGACACTGAAAGAAATGTAAAGAAGATGTAATTTATCTTCTTTTTTAATGTAAATATTTGTATAATTGGTAATTTTTCTTTGTAACATTTTGATATGTTTTGTCGAATCGCTTGCAATAAAAAAAATATGCTTTAAAATACTTATTCGAAAGCGGGTTTTGGCTAATAAATTTTATTACATGTTATCCATTTATTGTGCTTAAGATGTTATATAACCATTCTACTTACTAACTTATTCCAACCCAAAATTAGTCAAAACGCTTTCATTAATTTTGTTTATATGTTAAAATATAGCATTGAAAG
>OIZL01000124.1_pt1 | contig 67730 bp, 65 predicted proteins | sample 1588541 | NCBI WGS metagenome assembly OIZL01 (sample SAMN03283285) | human gut metagenome | biome: human-associated habitat; material: feces | host: Homo sapiens | place: Peru | collected 2012 | reverse complement strand
AAAGAGATGAAGATATAGTCTATTCCCCTAATAAATATCGGGAAACCGAGGGTATTAAAGTTTGCGCGTCATCACGAGGGCGCTGAAAAATATATATCCACTTCTAGAGCAGATAGAACGGAAATTAAAGACAGATCTCAGCGTAGTCAAATGGATTCGGTCTCTATGGAAATGGATGCGAATATCGAGGGCTTAATCAACATTGCTGGTCGTCGTTTATGTACTTGTGCAGACCCTACTACTAGAGAATATACTGAAGATTTACGTGAACAAATAGAAAAATATGATGATACTATCGCATGGGCAATGGTGCCACAATGTGTTAGAGCAGGCGGATGTTGCGAACCTTTTTCTCAATGCAAACATTATGAAAATTTTGCTAAAACGCTATCTAAAGAAGAGCAAACGGATTTAGTAACAAGATTAGATAAATATAACGAATACCGTGGTAAGATTTTATCTCTTACTAAAAAGAAACAGGATTAAACCTGTTTTTTTATTGACACAATGCCCTTTTTTTTGTTATAATATATTTGAATAAAGAAATGTAAAGGAGAAAAATATGCAAAAAGATGTAGAAGGCTTTTTAGAAAAGCTAAGTGAATTAAGTTTATCTTATGGCATCGCAATAGGTGGATGTGGATGCTGCGGTTCTCCGTATTTAATAAATACAGATGGAGAGACTGAAATAAACGGTCTTCAGCACGATGAATTAGAGTGGAACGAAGATCATTACATAATAAAAAATATATATGAAACACCAGAGGAAATGAAAGTAGAATAAGGGGGTAAAATATGCATGCAATAGTAGCAGTTATACATCGAGAACAACATCTTGACGAAGAATGGTTTTCTAGATTTTGCTGGGATAATTCAAACTATTATGAAAAAGCATATCGAACAAATAGTTTAGAAGAATCTTTAGAACAAGTAGAAGAGTACATTTCTTATCTTAAAAAGAATAAGCGAGAAGATCATGATTGGAATGATACAGTATTGACAGAATTGATGTCCAAAGAAACAGAACGTGAAAGAATTGAATTTGTTGCCGATCAAGACGGGTGTTACGTAGATGATAATAATAGAATATATGAAGAATATAATCCAAATGGTTTTTGTGATTGGTTTGTAGTTGGAGGACGCTGGAGTAATTTACTTGAAAGTTATAGAGGAGAAAAGGCGGACACAATGAAACTTAAAGACTTTATGGGATTTTCTGAACCTGAGTTCAACTCTCCTTATGGAGTTGTCTTAGAGTATAAGGGCGAAGAATGGCTTGAAGAATTTGGGCAAGGTGGAAAAGAGTGGTTTGATATTTTAAATGAAGCTCGAGATTACAGTGATTACAAAGGGGAAGATTTGTATATCACGATGGTAGATATCCATCAGTAGGAGGAAATATGACTAAAATAGCGGGAGTAATACATAATAGTGTTGTTGATGGTCCTGGTTTAAGGACTACTATTTTCTTTTCTGGTTGTCGTAGAAACTGCCCTGGATGTCATAATCCAGAAGCTCAGTCTTTTGATTATGGAAAAGAAATCTCAGAAGCAGACATAGACAAGTTAATAGAAGAAACAATAAACTCTGGAGATGCGGGAATTACATTGTCGGGAGGACATCCATTGGAACCAGAGAACTATAAAATGGCAGAAGCTATAATAGACAGAGCAAAAGCCAAAGATCTTGATATATGGCTTTATACAGGTTACATTTTTGAACAAATTCCGTTAATGTATATGGATTTGATATCAAAAGTAGACGTACTTGTTGATGGTCCTTTTATTTTTAACAAAAGAACTCTTGACTGTCCATTTAGAGGATCATCAAATCAACGCTTAATAGATATACAAAAAACGTTTGAGAAAGGAGAAATAATATTATGGAATTAAATACCCAAGAAATTGAAACAGAAACAATTATAGAAAATGAAATAGAGGAACAAGAAAATGCACTTGTAAGACATGCTCGACACGAATTGGATTTGATTTTAGAAGAAGCAAAAACAGATGGGGACGAAGAAGATATACGTATGCAAAAAATATTTAATGACGGTATCTTAAAAGTAGTAAATGCTTTTGCAGATTGCGGTCATAGTGGATTCAGTGCTTCCATAGCAATAAATTATCTTGATCGACTACTTAGATTTAAACCGCTTATGCCACTAACTCTTGAAGATGATGAGTGGAATGAAGTTGGTATCCAACATAACGAAGATAATCAAGTAAAAGTTTATCAAAACAACAGAGCTTCTAATGTATTCAAAGAAGCTGATAAATTTGACGGTAAACCTTATTGTATAGATGGACCAAATGGAGAAATTGTCACATTAGAAGAGTACCCAAGAATATATTTCGGAGATTTTAGAACAGCAAAAGAAATTGAAGAGCAAAATAAAAAAGAGGAGGAAAAAAGTCATGCTACTGAAGCGTAGAGAATTTGAGATGGTCTCTCGACAAGAAATAGAAAAAACGGAAGAATTAAAAAAATGTAATTTTTATGATCCACATTTTAGAGGGTCATTTAAACTACATTTTCAGCCCCGTAGAGCGACAAAGAATAGCGCAGCGTATGATTTATACTCTCCTATACGAATTGTTCTTAAACCAGGCGAAATAGCCAAAATACCAACAGGTTTTAAGATAAAAATGCCAAGAAATGAAGCATTCTTTATTTATATAAGAAGTTCTTATGGAGCTAAAGATATTATATTGCCTGCGGGTGTAAATATTATAGATGCAGATTATTACAACAATCCTAAAAACGAAGGTCATTTTTTCATTTGCATTAAAAACAATAGTAAAGAAGATTTTGTTATTGAAGAAGGAGATCGAATTGCACAGGGAGTGTTTCAAAAATATTACACTTGTGGAGAAATCGTAAAAACAGAAAGATCTGGAGGATTTGGTAGTAGCGGTACCAAATAGGAGGTAAAATATGGACAATGATTTTCAAAAACTATTTCCATACTTTGAACAAAATAAAAAGTTCACATATTTGGATAGTGCCAATACTTCTCAAATTTTAGGGAGCTGTTTATCTAGTATGATAAAAGTATATTCTAATTACAATTACAACATTGGAAGAGCTTCTTATAGCGGTGCTCGTTGGACTCAACAATTAAAAGATTGGTCTTTACAAGTATATGCGGACTTTATTGGAGCTAAATCAGATAATATTATATTGACGACAGGAGCAACAGAAGGGCTAAATCTTATAGCTTATTCATATTGCAATATGCTTCACAAAATAAAGAAAAAAGCTGTCTTATTGACAACTAAATTAGAGCACGCTTCGGCAATAATGCCCTGGATGGTATTTGGTAAAAACATTGTTGATATAAAATATATAGATTTAAAAGAAGATTATACTCTATCGATAGAAAACTTTAATAAAGCTGTCAAAGAATATAATCCTGATATTGTTCTTTTATCTAGTATGACCAATACAACGGGAGAAATTAGACCAATAAAAGAGATTGGAACTATTACAAAAGAAAAACATATTACTTTTATTGTAGACCACGCTCAAGGAGCAGCCCATGTTCCAATAAATGTAACAGAGTGCAATATTGATTTCTTAGCATTTTCCCTACATAAAATGTATGGACCTAAGGGAATTGGAGTATTATATGCAAAGATACCAAATTTTATAAGACCAATGAAAGTTGGAGGAGGAATGAATAAATATTTTCTTCCTGAAGGAGAATATGAATTCTTAGACAATAATGATAAAATGTACGCAGGAACAGAAAATGTCCCCGGTGCATTTGCAGGTACGGATGCCGCTCTAACTCTAAGTCAAAGCTGGGATATAATACAAATGCAAGACTTATATCTTGGATTATTCGCACATAGATTACTATCTAAATTGCCCAAAATAAAAATATATTCTAATCCTCAAAGTCCAATTTTATTATTCAATATAGATGGATTTGAAGCGTTAGATGTTATGAATTATTTAGACAAGAAAAATATTTTTATTCGAGCTGGAAATCATTGTTCTAAATTGACTAAAGACTTGTTTGGATTATCGACCTGTAGAGTGAGTTTGGGAATTTATAATTCAGAAGAAGATTTGATGAATTTATATAAAGCATTAAAAGAAATGGAGAGTGAGGTATTGTGCTTAGAAAATGTCCAGGACCAAAAAACTGTAGAATCAGAAAATGTGGAACAGATAAGTGTCCGATAAATAAAAAGACATTATTAGATAAAATAAAAGAAGTATTTAAAAAATAAAAGAGGGCTAATGCTCTCTTTTTTACTTTATCTTTCAAAATCAACAATAATTCCATGCTCGATCTTCAATCTTGGAGTTCCGCCAAAACTCTCGCAGTCAAACCAACCAGGACTTACGTCCTTTCCTCTTGTTATGTTGTACAAATCTAAACCAGTAAAACCAACATTACCATTCCCTTGGTAAAAAATTACTGAACTAAGACCCTTATCACATCTAATAGATGTTGTACTCGTTGAAATTAAGGAAAGTTCACCACTCTTGGGTGTTATGTATCCTCCAGCTCCATATGTACTTATTGAAACTCCGTTGGCATCATATAAAGCTCCTTCATTTCCAACGTTAAAGAACCATTTATTGCTTTTCATCCTTATTCTGCCGTCCGTGTATAAATAACTAGACTCGCTTTTATTATAAAAACCATTACTGTTAATACGCCAAGGGCCAATATTTCCACTATTTGCATAAATAGTCCCTGTAAAAGACCCACTTGTTGCCTCTACTCTTCCTTTAAAAGAACCTGAACTGGCATAAACAGCTCCACTAAAAGAACTATTTCCACCAACCGTTATACTATTAAAAGTTCCACCGGTAGCATTTATATTTGTGGCATAAACATTACCATTAGTATCTACTCTAAAATTTCCACTCTTAAACGAACCGTCTGAATTCAAAGATGTAGTTCCATTAGTGATAGCTCCATTATTTATAGTCCAATTACCAATTTTTCCAGTATTAGCAGTTAAATTTCCCTCTATGGTTGCTTTAGTTGCCCTCATTGTACCATCATGCTTTACCCAGAATTTAGCCTGACTTGGGTCTGTATTACCAGCCCAAAAAGCGTAATTATTTAAACTACTATTATCGGAACTCATTCCAACTCCGCCTTTTTTAAGAGCAGTTCCACTAATGTCCCATCCACCAATATCTCCGCTTTTAGCTTTTATTCTTCCTGCAAAATAAGCATTTCCACTTTTTGCGTCTAAGAAGAAAGAAGTTTTATCATCTGGTATAATATTTGGGGAAGAAGCATCCACTCCATCTTTACTAATAGCAGTAATTCCTTTACCATCAATTATAATATTAGCTGTCTTTCCTATATTAGATACAGAAATCGTATTAGAATCAATTGTTCCAGCCGATAAGGCCTTGATACTAATTTTTCCCGCGTTTAATATATTCTCCCATGTCGTTCCGCCATTGGTTGATGAGAATATACCTTTTCCCGTATATTGCATTTTTAAATCTGCATTTTCTCTGTCTGTCGTAATAATGCCATTTTCGCCCAATAAAACCGTACCATTGTTAGACATTATAGTTAGTTTACCACTATTATCATCTAATGAAGCACTAACAGTATCTTGTGCGATAGTTCCATCCGACTTAATTACAGCACTACGATTATATATCTGTTCCTTAGAATAAATAGTATTAGCTGCTGTAACCAACTTGCCTATTAATTCTTCTGTGTTTGTGTCTACTGTTTCAATCGTTATTTGATGATTTGCAGGATTAGATAAACTTCTTACGACGCTTGTGATATTAGCCTTTTCCTTGACTATACCAAGTTTATTATCTGTAACATAACAATAATCTCCTGGATTAGGTAACACTAACTCTGGTTTATTTAAACGATATACGATATCGTGATATACGTCTTCAGTCATTGTAGAATACTCAGGTAAACCAGAAACATCAACAACACCTAATTCATAAGTAATTAAAGGTCTATGATATAAGTTTAATGCTTTTAATCCCGCATACCATAAATTATAAATATAAACCATTGTATCGTCAGTAAATACACCTTCTACAATGTAATCGCCATATTTTTCTCTAAGACTATGCTCTAATGAAGTGATTTTATTTTCTAATATTTCAACTCTTTCGAGCAATAGCGTAATAGCAGTTTCTACTTCTGCGATTTTTTCTAAAGCATATTGCTTATTTATTTCTTCTGTTACTAATCTGTTTCTTGCATTATAATAATTGTGAGCTAAAGAAGTCTCTTTAGGATCACCTGGCATTCCATCTGGTATCATATCGATATTAGCAGGTGGATTGAACCAATATTTTAATGCGTCACTAGCGGTGTCGTAATTTGTTTTAGGATATAATTCTTGTTCTCTTAATTCTTCAAAAAGACCAGTGCCTCTATTTCTAGCTTCCAAACTTCCATCAGGACTATAAAGCCATTCTTTTTCTCTTTTCTCTGCATCTGCTTTTGAATCTTTAAGGTCTCCCTCATTCCAACCTAAGTAATAACTAATTGTATCTTTAAAAGAATATGTATTAGCATACCAGTAGACATCTCCGGTGTCTTTTACTTTTACCATATTACCTATTTTAGGATTTGGAAAAGCTTCTGATATTTTATCAAAAGTTGGCACTTCTACTGCATCTGATTTTGAATATTGAACTTCAGCTAAGCTCCATCCTTCTGTCTTAAAGTCAGCTCCAGGAGGATAGGCATAAACTCCACTCTCCTTTAATGAAGTAACCCCATCTTTTATCTCGTAAATTGCATAAGTTGTTCTTAAAGACTTATCAATGGCCTCTGCTGCTATTTTACTTTCATCGTAAGTATTATTCCAATTTAATAATTCTTGACTTAATGTGCTATATTCTTTAAGCAATGGAGCTCTTTTTTTATTCAAATGACTTATCGGCAAAATGAAATTATATTTAATGTCATTAACCTGTTCTTCTGTCATTAGTTTTCTGTCTAAGAAATAAGAGAAATCCATTATATAGTTATCTGCATATGGAGATAACACTTCCCACCAATGATAGAATTGTCCTTTATCTACCCATTGATCATTTTCTCTATCAAATCTTCTTTCAAAAGTAATAATATCACTTACTTCAGAAGGCTCTGAGCTTAAATAAGTATCGAACCAAGCATTCGCTTCTGGAATCCAAGAATAATATGAATCTTGTTCTCTAACAAATACTGTTTGTCCCAATTCTCCTGTTGCAGGCAATTGGTCTAAACTGTTTACTTCAGGTATAGCTCCAGTTCCCCAAGAACTAACTGGCAATTCACCAACTAAGAATGTATTTGTAATAGGCAATCTTTTGCCATCTTTTTTTGTTTTTTCTATCAATTGGTTCCAAGTATATTTCTTTAGACTAATTTTAGCATACTGTCCTTCTCTAGGATTAGATACTCTGTTATTTAAATCATCCAAAGAATTGTAATCTGCCAAATAATACTCTGGGTTTACTCTATTACAATCTTGTATGTACACTTGTCCATTTAAGTCTTCTCCACCGTATACCCATAATTTGGATACGGTTTTTTCTCCATCCTGAGTAATTCTACTACTTTTCAAATTATCTCTGTAAAGATATGTTAACCCATTATCTTCTCCGGGGACCGACTTTAAATTAACAGTCTTATTAACATGGTCAAAACGAGGATAGCATTTAAAAGCGTTACATAATTCAGATATTGCGTTGTATGCATTAGAATTGTCAAAATATAAATAAGGTGTCAATTCAACCTTTTCTGGACTAACGACACCATCTTCTGCCAATTTAACAATTCCATTATCTATATATATCTTATCTACTTCTCCGACTTTCCATCCAGTGCCTTCTAAGATATAATCTAAATATTTATCGGCATAGTTTGGCGCAAGATAAGGTTTTTGCGGATCTAATTTAGCCCATTTTCCCTTTAAAGTATCTTTTGTCTTAAATACTTCTCTTTTGTTCTTATGTGTATCTTCCCAAGCATCATTTACATATTCCCAAACAGTCCCGGTTTCAATAACATACATTGTTGCTCCACCAGTATAAGAAGGAACAGTATCGTCCAAGTTTTCCGCTTTATACCTAGTCCCTAAGAAATCACTTGGAAATTCAAAGTCCAAAGTTTTATATATATCATATAAAAGTCTACTACCTTCTCTATATAACAATCCATCATAACGACCCATTGTTTTTTCTGGATTAAACCATACGGTATCCCAATAGAATTGAACAATAGCAGGGTCGATATCATTTATTCCAATTGAACCGTAATCATATTTGTTTGGATCTGGTGCTAATGGATATCCTCCCCATTCAGGACTCCATACTGGCTCTGGAATAATATTACCATCGTTATCTTTTGTACAAGTTTGAAAAGTTCCTGTTTCTGAATTAACTTCTAGCTCATGCCAGTTGATGAATTTGCTTTCATCATTCAAGTCCTTTTTACTTGGGTCAGTATTTACTAATCTGAATGCTCTGTTTTCACTTGGGATATAAGCAAATGCTCCAGGCAATGCATCTAACCAACCACCTAATTCTGAATAATTGTTGAAATTCATTCGTGACTGAACGTCAGCCTTGACATAAATAACTCTTCCATCTACGTTTGGAACCTCATTGTTGGGAGTCATAGAACGTTTTTTGTCTAAAGTGTCTTCTCCAATAGTTATACCGTTTTTAGCCTTAGATAAATTATGTCTTGGATAATCAATACAAGTATAAGATTTTAGAACTATTCCACTTTCGTCTCGGCTATCTTCTTCTGGTTGAACTATAAAATATAATATTAATTCTTCTTCTTTATCTCCCGTCTTTGTAATGCGTGTATACTTTAACTTAGACAAGGGAAATAAATGTCTTAATATTGGATTGTCTATTAACTCTCCATTTTTTAATATAAAAGCAGGAGCGTCAAATGTTAACTGATACCATCCAGCCACATCGCTTTCAAGGTTAACATTAACAATTCCTCCTTCTATATCCGCATCTGAAGAAGTAAACAAAAGACATTGATTTACATTATTGTAATCAACGGCATTAATTCGTTCTCTTATAAATATCTTCTCCATCTTCTCACCTCTCTTAAATCATATATATCGTATCTATGTAAATTGGCGTTTCATTAGTAACTGCAGTAGTAGCAGTCGGGAACACCTGTATATTTCCATCGTTAAGTATTCTAATGTGCACTCCGATGTCATTGGAGTTATTAGGAGACATATAATCTCTTGTGTCAGAAGGTCTATACCCTTCCGGTATTGTACATAAAGCATTCCATGTGCCTAAAGTCAATTCTCTGCTAATTAACCCTCTTAATTGAACGACACCAGTAAAAGCTTCTTTTATTGCGACTGGTGTGTGTCCAGAAGCGGTAGAGCATCCTTCTGCCAAAACACACTCTGCTGTTGTTTTTTGAATCAAAGTTTTCCAACTAGTATCATAATCAGTATCACTATTTTTAATCAATACTTGTCCTGTAGTTCCTCCTTCTGAAACACCCCAACCAATATCTCCTTGAGGTCCCTGTGTACCCATAGGACCTACATCATACCAACTTTGACTTGCTATAAGTAAAACTGCAACATGTGGTATTGAAAAGGTATTTCCTTCTTCATCTTTCAGTATTAAATAAACATTATTATTCGTAACTGTAGATGGTTCTGGCAAAGAAGCAAAAGTCTCTAACGTATCATAAATCTGGAATGAACTTCCTGTTTCTCCTTGTATCCCCTGTGGCCCTTGTTCACCTTGTGATCCCTGTGGACCTTGAGGACCCTCAACTCCACTAAATGGACCATTGTCAGTCCAATTACTATTTCCTGCTAATAATATAAATAAGTGTGCTCCATCTTCATACTCTACTTCTTCTTCATTCTTTCGGACAAGATAAGCAAAATTAGTTGTAACTGTGGAAACATCTGGTAATAACTTTGTATTGTCTAACACATCTGTTATTCTAAAGCTGTCTCCCCTTGGTCCCTGTTCTCCTTGTGGACCAATACTTCCAGTTTCACCTTGAGGCCCTTGTTCTCCTTGAATACCTCTAGGCCCAGTGTCCCCCTTATCTCCTTTTGGACCAGTTAATCCAATGTTTCCAATAGGACCTTGTGGACCTTGAGGACCAGCCGGACCCCTTTGTCCTTGAGGACCTTCAGGACCAACTAATCCCTGTTCTCCTTGTTCACCTTTTGGACCAGCAATTCCTTGAGGTCCTTGAGGACCAGTTAATCCTCTTTCTCCTTGTGTTCCAGGGTCTCCTTTATCACCCTTTGGACCTTGTGGGCCTCTAATTCCGCCATCTTCGTATTTAGCTTGTAGTGTCTCACCATCATCAAATATAACTTCTTGAGCATTACCTGTGCCAGATGAAACCAATCCCAGTTCCTCGGATGTCTTATTTCCAATTAATTCTTTTCCATTTATTTGAGGTTTCTTGAACAACTCTTCATAATTTTTTGTTCCAGAACCTCCTCCACCAGAAATATTTACTTCATTAATGGCAGCTACTAAGCTACTCTTATCTGTTGTATTTAATTCACTCAATATTCCTAGATTTTCCTCAGCAGTACTAATACTTCGAGTATTGGTTCTAACGTCTCCTCTCAACAAAGAAGTTTCTTTTTCTAAAACAGTAAGTTTATCGTTAACTGTTGCGCCGTCACTTTGCAAATCTTTTATCTCTTTCTTAATTGGACTTACTTTTAAATCAATTTCAGTCTTTGTATATGTCTCATCTTTCTTCGCATATCTATCATCATGATTATGGTCTAATTTTGAATACCTGTCATCATGATTATGATTAATATCTGACTTATTATCGTTAGCACTCTTTACTCCACTTTCAATATTATTCATACGCTGTGCATTTACTAATGTTTCATCGTCTTGCCATGCGGTAGGTGTATAAGCCATATCCATCCCCTCCTTTTCCTATTATATAGTATTGATAAACCATCTACAGTATTTAATACAGTATACCATATAACACGCATTTTGTCAAACAAAAAAGAGCTCAAGGCTCTTATAATGTAGTTTCATCAACTAGAATAAACTGAGACCAAAAATCAAATTCATTGTAATTAGAGATTACTGTTGTGTTTGTTACAGTGTATATTGATATATTTATTTCTGGTTTATAAAAATTACTTTGATTATAAGTTGCTTTAAATATATCTATATTAGAACTTCCATCTGTTAAGATTAGATTTGTAACGGATGCTCTTCGTTCTGTGCTATCAGGATAATAAGTTACCTTAAGAAATTTATTTATTAAAGTATCTGTTGTGGAATCTGTTGAAGGTGCTGCTTTTAATATAGGAGTTTTAGATCTTACTTTACTCCTTGTTGAACTTGTATATTTATATTCAGAATATAATTTAGTAATATTATCTGGAATAGTGAAATATAATTTAGTACCATTCTTAAGAGCATCCCCAACTTTTAAAGGTCTTATATTAGGATCTTTAATATAAATATGTCTATATGCTTGACAATCAGTAACTTCAGTAACATCTTGTACTGTATCTGACATTTTATACTCATTTTTATTTACTTCCAATTTATTTGTTTCAAGATTATAAAAATATATAGTCTCACCATATCCTGTAGCTCCAACATAAATACCATACTCAGATGGATCATCTAAATATTCATGAATCCGATTACCCAGTGCCGTTGATGAACTATTATTATACTCACAAATACTTCTATCAGCGTATCCGCCATCAAATTCAACAATATTAATAAAATCATCAGGAAAGTCTGTATATAATGTTCTGCCTGCCAATACGTCTCCAACCATTATTCTTCTTTTATAATATTCTTTTATTGGATAATAAACACTGCTTCTTCTTTTAATCCCTATCATAATTTTTTACTCCTGTGGCGCTGTGTATTTACTTCCTTTAACAACACAGTTCATCACGAAGCCATTCCAAGTGAATACCATTTCATACACTTTTAGTAGTTGTGGTGTAAATATACCATCTACTACATCATCCCCAACGATACTCACTAAGTCACCATAATCAGCAGCCCAAGAGAACGCTGTCGTTGCAGTAGAGCGATAAGGTGTTTTGAATACAACTGTACATCCAAAAGTACTCTCTTCTCCAATTTCAGAAGTGTCCAATCCGATTGTTAAGGTACAATTTCCTTGGCTTCCTTGCCCGATTCTCCATTCAGAATTGTCACTTGCTGCATTTAAGTTTAATTGTAAGTTTGGATATGTTCCAGTATGTATTTGTGGTTTTTGTGCTGCTTTAGCATGCTCTAATTCGTTTTTTAAATAACCGATTTTTTGATCTGTTATGAATTCTTCCATCATTGATTCTGAATAAATAACATTTTCTACTATAGAAGTTGTTTCCCAAGTTGAATACATTACAGCAGATACTGTTACTTCCATTGGAGTATAAACATTTTCTGAACAAGTAAGAGTTATCTTTACGCTGTCCCCAGTATTTACTTCCCCCATCGTTCTCGATTCTCCTATTTCGCTCGTTTCTAATAAAACTCTATTTTTAGTAGTATTCTCAATTTTCAATGTACATTCTCCCCATGTAGCAGATTCTTTTGAAGAAGTAATAGTTGCTAAAAATCCCATTGTACTCATGTTTTCTTGTGTTATTGTAAGGGTTGTTTCATATGTCATCCCATCGGCAGAAGATGCGCTAAAATCGACAGAGTTGTCTGGATGATTGAAACCATTAGTCCCATTAGTTATTGTACAAGTTGGTAAAACATACCCATGATAATCTTGATAAAAATGGTTGTGATATCCATCCATATCATATTTCATATTTAAAACGTCTGTGCGTAGTGAGCTTTCATTCATTTGAACATTTAATTCTGAGTTTCCAACAATATAATTAGCAAAAGACGCTGCTGAAGTTGTTTGTTTTGGTTTTTGCCAATGTTCTATTTTAAATACAAATTCATCATCAGCAGTTGCTGTAGAATCTCCAGTATATTCAATCGTTACTACATCATTTTTTTTCATATTCCATTGAGAATAATGAGTCCCAAATCCTTGTAGTAGTCCAATATAATAATCCTCGTTATTTATTTTTGCTGAGAGTATCCCCATTCTTCCTGTTGTTGAGCTCGAATTAGTCAAAGAATAATATACACCATCTACATCTTCATTGAACTTAATTGTCGCAGTCTTTGTCGTATTTTTTGCACCCTTTACTGTTAATGTCTTAGCAGTCGCATCCCAAACAAAATCTCCTGCAGTCACGGTTATATTTGGTAATGTATCTATTTCCATGTCGCTTACATAATAAGACTCGTTATCCATTTTAACCTTTGTAACCCAACCTTTCTTTTCAGTGTCATCCCATAAAAGACTGTAAATACCTTCTCCAGTAAAGCAATAAGCCACTCCACCAGCATAATATATTACAGCATCTTTTTGGATGCGTACTAGAGAATCATCAGTAACATTTTTAAATGGAACTGTTCCATTGTAAAGAATACCATTATATAATGTTGTATCAGCTACTCTCACTTTGTAAAAATGGGGCTCAGTTGTACTAGTAAAAATATTCGCAGACGCAATATCTAATTTTCCAACACCAGTCTCAGTAATAGAAGAATCTTTTTGAATATTGATTGTTTTTTGTATACCATCTATTGAATTTTGTACGTATTCTATGACAGAATTAACATTAGGATAATCATAATGAGCATAAGTATTATTAGTATCAATGGTATATACTTTATTAGATTTATCTTCTTTTGTTGAAAGAAGCGGTACTTCATCGATTATCATGAGAATATCGTCCCAACCAGCAGATATAGATGTGACAATAAAGTCTTCAGTACATTTAATAATTGTTTGACCTGATGGTCTGTACCCGGACCCTATAAAAGATACTGAGCCCTTACTGTAATATGTTGATGTATTATTAGCATACTTAATATAGAATCCTATATATGAATTTTCTGTTTTATTTTCATATGCTATATTTGAACCATCTTTACCTCTAATTATAGGATGCATATAATTGTCTTTTGTAATATTATATAAAAATTTGTTAACTGCTTTTTCATCATTACGCAATCCAAGTCTTTTTCCCTTTAAGTTATCACCTACTTTGATTTTAGAATATGTATATCTATCTAGATCATCTTTATATACAATATTATTCTTTTCTGGGCTAGGTAATAGATTAAAATCAGAACTGTCTGATGTAGTATAAGTTAAAGTATTTTGATCAGTCACAGTAATTTTGTACCAAAGGTCTTGACATTTTACGTTTAATGTTATAGGGTCACCTAATTTATATAAATAGAATTCCTCGTTATTAGATATAGGTAATTCCAATGGATTTATATCATCTGAACTATATTTAATCTTAAAATTAGAATTATCACCATAAATTTTTAAATGCTTATATACATTACAATAATTTGATATATCTTTTTGCCATATAAATTCAATGTCTTTAATATAAGCACTTCGTAAGTGATATGTATCAGCTTCATTAGTAATAACACCATCAATAATTTCTTGTATCATAGAAATGTTAAAATATTTATCAGAATAATGATCTGAATAGTTAATGGGTCTATCGTGTATAAGTTTATTTCCACTATTTTCAAATTCAAAAAGTATTTGTGCCTCCTTTGCCATTTATTTTACCTCCTTTATATTAATGTGGTGGTTCTCTTAAGACAATACCATCACTAACTAAGTATACTCTTAATCCGTCATAATTATCAGAATCCCTCATCCCAACAATGGTGGGTTTAGTATATTCTGTTCCAGTTATTAAGTCAGAGAAACCTAAAAGATACGGTTTTAAATCAATATCTGGATATGATTGTACAAACTTAGAATCTAATTTATATATATCAGAACCTGACAGTGTAATAGTCTCAGTGAAATCTGAATCAACCGACCCTATTAACTTAATACCCAATCCAGTAAAATCAGTTTTTATATATACATATATACCATCACTTATTGATTCAAATGCAAAAGCCGATTCATCTGAAAGTAAGTCTGTATAGGTTAAGTCAACTGTCTCGGTACCAACCAACAAGGTAAGTACTGAATTCTTGGATACTTTTGATAAGTTACTAATGTCTGATAATACTTCACAGTATGCTCCAGTCCCATTCTCATATTTCGTAAATGATACTTCTTTATTTACTAAAAGGTCAAACGGAGATTCTTTATAACATGGTCTATTCTTTATATAATCAGCAGCTTTCTCATCGTTTTGGTTGTAATTCGCTTGCACATTTATCTTTTCTTTTCCGCTTTCTTTTCCCACATACAATTCATTAGTATCTGTCGTAATTGCCAACTCACCCTGAGCAAGAGTGGTATTGTCAATATTACTAGATAATCCACGCTTTATTTTTATTGTATTCGCCATTATCTCGCCTCCTTTCTATTTTTACTTAATTCTATACCACATATAAACCTCAAAATAGGGTGGCATAAATGTGTGAGTATGTCCTTTACCTCCACCAGTATTACCAGTATCGTTATTTTGTCCCCCTTCAGCATTACCATCAGACTCACCAGCAGCTCTTGACCATAAATAACCAACATCCCATTGAGCACTGCCTCTGTAACTTTGTACATAATGACTATGCTTAGGTATTTGGTCTATTGTTAAGACTGTACTATCGGTAGTTTTACTACCACCAGTAACTTTTGGAGTAGATGTTGTAGCCCATAAGAAACTTCCTTCGATTTTTGTCCAAGTTCCTCCAAATAACTCCGATGGATCAGTTGAACTAACAGACATATACAAAGAACCCACTGGATATATTCTATCAAAATAGGCAGTCGGATCGAAACTTGCGTTAGGATTTATCCAACACTCTATATTATTATTTGAGGGTTCAGAGGTGCCAACATAAACATTATTAGGAGCAATTTCTCCTTTTTTTGAGTATAATTTGTTTGTATCTGTCGTAAGAGCGACCTCTCCATCGTCTAATACGACTGAATTAATCTTAGAAGATAAGCCTCTTTTAAGTTTGATTTTATTACTCATCTCATTTCACCCCTCTTTTAGTGTTCTTCCCATACACCAGAACTATTCTTTAATTTTATTTTATTTATAACTACCCACTTACCATTAGAATCTTTAACGCCTATGGTGCCTCCTGATGTAAAATTACCATTAGAATCTCTCCAATTTATTAGACTTGGCGTTCTTTCCCAAACGGCATATAGCGTTTGTGATGAAGTTGGTGTAATAGTACCAGTGACACCAGTCGTTGCAGAAGCTGTTGTCCCCCATCCAACAAAACTATAATGAGCCCTAGCAGGAGTAGGTAACATAACAGACCCTTTCGTTGTATTAGTATTCCAAATGGCATAAAGTGTTACATCTGCGTTTGCAGTATAACTCCCTCCAGAATTATATGTAGTACCAGTACCAGAAGAATTTGTATTCCAAGACCTAAAAGCATATGAAGTAGTATTATATTGCGTTAATTCAGGAGTGGATACATAACCGCCATTTGCATTTAATGTTATTATATAGCCAGCTGTACTCGTGTTGGCTTTGTTTGGTTTTACTGTGCTTAATATTAAAGTTTTATCATGTTCTTTTGTTTGTGCTGATGGAGCACCTGTACCGCCATTTGCATTATATGAAACAGTGTAATTTCCTGCAGCAACCGAAATTGTACCAGTTAAAGTTTGATTATACTGAGCTCCGCTTCTGCCGCAACTTATTGAAACTGTTAATGATGTTAAAGACGCATCTGCGCTTACGCTTTTAGTACCTACCCCAGTGCTAGTCCATGATTTACCTTTCCAGTAATCGCTTCCTTTAAATGACCCTGATATGCCCAAACTAGTTCCATTTAAAGTCACACTATTGATAAAAATAGTATTTGTAGTATATCCATCTGCAGCATATTCTGTACATATAACTCTAGGATTAGTAATAGTAACAGTTGTGCCATTTCTTGTAGTGCCATCATAAGCAAAGTAAACGGTAAAAGCACCATAAGCAGTATTATTATTCTGATACCCATATAAAGTTCCACAATTTATCTGAGCCATTTATATCATCTCCTTTTTAAACTCACGAAATCCTTTGCCACATATTTACAGCATAATATGGTGGTATATTATTATGAGGTTGGTCATTACCAGTTGCAGAAATCATATCTCCGGAATAGGTTCTACCTGTTTGAGTTACCTTCCATTCAACAGAGCTTGTGTAAAGGTCTCCACCATCTACTAATGATATTTCATGTTGATGACTAGGCATTTCTTGAACAGAAAGAATATGCTTAGCTTCTCCGCCCATCTCTTTAACTGGCATTGCATGATTATTTGCAGGTAATTCTCCCCAATAACTAGTTGTATTAGCCTTATTCGAACCGGTTCCGATTAAAAATCTTCCCTCTATTTTTTCCCAAACACCGCCAAACAATACAGCAGGACTGGTCGCATTTACAGTAATATAAATAGAACCAACTGGATATATCTGATCCCACAAAGAACTTAAATCCATTTTACCAGATGGAGAAATCCAACATTTTACACTTGAATCCGTAGGTTCCGCATCTCCGACATATACATTATCTGGAGAAATTTGTCCCTTATTGGTATAAAGCCTATTAGTATCAAGAGTAAGAGCTAATTCTCCATCTTGCAAATTACTCACTGATAAATTATTAGACTTACCTCTCTTTATTCTTATTGTATTACTCATATCTTATCTCTCCTTTTCTTTTAATAATAAAAATGTGATATAAAGAATGGAACATCTGTAGATCCTAAACCACTTAATGTAGTTGTTGTAGGATACACGCTCAACATTCCATTATTCAGTATCCTAGCATGTGCTGCAACATCATTTCCGTTATTCTCAATTGAGAAATCTGTTGTTCTATTGGTATATTTAGGAGGAAAAGGAATTGTACATATAGAATTCCATCTTCCTGTTCCAACACTACTAAGAATAACTAATCCAGCTATATAAACGATATTACCACCAAATCTGTATGCGGTGACTTCTCCAGTAACGCCATCTGCCAAAGTGCAATCTTTTACTTCTATATTTTGTAATGCACTAAGTTTGTTATTAAGCACATCTATTTGTAACTGTAAATCACTAGTGTCAGTTGAACCAGATGGGTTAAGCCAAACATCAACACCAGAATTAGAAGGTTCCGTCGTAGAAACTTCTACGTTAGAATCCAATAGTCCATTCTTAGAATATAATTTATTCGTGTCGGTAGTTATTACAATTTCGCCCTCTGACAGATTAGAAGGTAAATTTTTCTGTAATCCTCTCTTTAATTTTATTTGATTTGCCATTTTATATCATCCCCTGTTATTTGTAGGACACTGTGCGTTATGAGCGACAACAGAATTAACAACATAGTTGTGATATTTCCCGTTTATTGATAAATTATACATCACAGTTGGTTCAATTGTTTCCCTAACTATTTGTTTTATTCCTATTTCTCCATTAATTGTAACAAGAATATCTTTATCTGTCAATAAAGGTAAATCTTCGTGCTTTGTCAAAGAGTGATATCCTTTTGTCGTTAATAAAGGATGATACGCATTCATTTCAATGGTTATGCCATTTTCTAATATAATTGTAGCTTTATCTGTGACATTATTGTTTCTTAGTATATCAGAAACTGTAGACAACTCAAATCTCTTTTCGTCTTCATTGTAAACGACAATCTGTTCTCCAACTTTTAAATCTTCAATATTCTTAGCAATTCCATCTAAAGATATTCTAACTTGAGAACCTTTTATGAAGCAACATGCATTTTCCCTTTCTTTTTTTAGTTTCTCTAAATGTCCAGCTTTCCATTCTCCATTTACTTTTGTATATATTGTTTTTATCTTCTTCCATTCATTATTCTTTTTGAAATATCCTTTTCCTTGAGACCAAGTCGAATTTTTATTTACACTTAATCTTGCCTGATCTTGAACCCATATTGCATAAAGGTTTATTGTTCCTCCTCCGTTTGTAGATAAATCAGCGATTGTTTGCCCAGGAGAAAAAATAGTATCTCCCCCTGCCTCAGCCCAACCAACAAAATCATAACCATCATAGGTTGGTATTTGTGAACTTAATACAAGATTTTGTCCATATGTTTTTATTTGAGTACTCGGTGCATTACTTCCACCATTTGCGTCATACGCAATATTATAAGCTACTGGAGCATAAAAATATTCCGCAAAACTGCTACTGTCAAAAGTATAAGTTGAATAATTATCTGTTATATCTGTTACTTGTGTAGCACATACATACCAAGTAACGGCAGCATTGTCATCTCCATTATTTGCTTTTATTGCAACAAACCCTAGGGTAGAAAAAGTTCCAGAAGAACCTGCGTGAACATCATATACGTATCTATACCAATCACCTGTTCCGGCGGTATCAGTAAGCCATTCACTACGTCCTCCATCACCAATTGAATTACGATAATCTCCAATTGTATAACCTACAGGTATTTTTGCCCATATAATATGTCTATATATATGATTAGCAGCAGATTGGGTTGATAAATAGAATCCTCCACAAGCTGGAGAAGCTGTTCCAGCTGCTTTATCTATTTTTATATAGTAAGCTTCTGTGCTGTCCCCAAAACTTTTACATATCGCTGGAACTCCGTCATTATCTTGTATTCTCGTATGAGTAACAGTTCCATTTGCACTGTTATTATAAACAGTAATTCCTCCAAGACCATTCTCAAATATTGCATCTTTAGAAGTTATATCGCTTAATGAACCACCAGGAGTATAAAAACCAGCAAACATATATCCAGTTGGCGGAGTTGGGTGTGGAACATTATAAGTCGTATTATATTGTTGGGTTATCGTAGCAATTTCAGTCGTTCCTTCTCCCTTATATGTCCTAAAAGTGTAATTCTTCCAAGCAGTTTTAAAATTAACAGATGCTCCACTGCTAGATAAAGTTAAGCTCCAAGGACCTGTTGTATTACTAGGACTAATGCCAGTTACAGAAGATAGCTCCCTATGCGCCCCAGGAATAAAATTCCTGTAATTAAAAGTTGTTCCTATTGCATACGAATCAGCTCCTTCGTTATATACTCTTGTATAACTTCCGCCGTTAATTGATTGCTCAACAGTTCCAGCTTCGCCCGTTTGATATGGTTCTGAACCATCAGGATTTAAAATATTCAAGTTAAAAGAACCGGTCCCAACTTTTGTCGTACCACTAATGGTACCAGACCAAGTTTTTTGGGAGCTTCCTGATAAAGTAGCCCTAATATCATAACTAATACTTATAGTATAAGTAGTGTTTTGAGATAGACCACTGAAAGTTTTAGTAACAGTGTTACTGTCAGCGTTACCACTATTATTCATAGCATTAACTGAACCGGTTTGGGTAGTCCCATTACAACTAAATGTCATAGTTCTTGCTCCCCAAGCACAAGAATACCCAGAATCGGCATGAATCCAGGCTGAAACAGTAATCGAACTTGATGTCGTTGAATCTATATTGGCACACAAATGCCATCCTCTATATCCACCTATGTTTGCCATAAACTACTTCACCTCCCGCTAACTATCCAATAAAACATATAAGTCTCCATCTTTTCCTAAGTCATTACTTGGTGCAGTTGTTCCACTATATACAACAGGCAACTTAATAGAACCACTATCCTTGTTTTTCCCACTTGTTGAACCAGTATAAACATCGCCAGCAAACCAAGCATTACCTAACCAGTCAATAGTGTGTGCATTAGACTTACTATCGGCTGCAGTACCATTACCTACAATATGTGCACTTGTTGTGTCTGAGATATTATTTTTACCTTGAACATGCTGGTATTCACCTGATGCGACAGTCCCCCATCCTTCTGCATGAGAAATAACACCCGACGCTGTTGTACGGCTTCCTTCTGCATGAGATATTTCTCCTGATGCTTTAGCGCCATATCCTTCTACGTGGGATTTAGAATTTGATGCTGTAGTGTCAATTCCTTCTGCGTGAGACCAATCACCAGATGCTTTAGTACCAGCACCTTCTGCATGAGAACAATCACCAGATGCTATGGTGCCATAACCTTCGGCGTGAGACTCAGCGCCTGATGCTATTGTATTAACTCCAAATGCTTGTGCATATACACCCAATAATTTTCCTGCTTCATCATAAGCACTAATAGATCTGATACTTCCTTCGGCTTTTCCATTTACCAAATTATTTGGCATTGTATCTATTGTCTCATTAACAGCCGTTTTAATTTGATTCATATCTGCTGCTGTAACCTTATTTTCTGCTACAACATCTGGTTTTTCTTGAAGGGCTACCTTATCAGCCCATGTAATTTTATTAGCCATTTTTCACCCCTCCTATTTTTTTATTTGAGCTATTTTGTCAGCATAACTTCTAAAAGTGTCCGTTTCTAATACACTTACTCCTGCTGCTACGATAGCTCTTTTTATATTTTCTTTTGTCTTACTTAAATAATATATTTTCTTTTCTACTGCTGTACCAGACGCAAGCGTTGTATTATCTGATACATGGGTAGTATTTTTTATGCTATCTATCTTGTTCGCATAATCTCTAAATGTAGTGTTTTCTGGCACATCTACGCCCTGAGCGATGATAGCCTCTCTTATCAATTTCTTTGTTTCTTTTATATATTTTATTTTCTCTTTAATAGAGCCCATCTCGTTCTCACCTCTTTAAAAAAATAAGGAGCACTTATTAGAAAGTGCCCCCATCAATTACGTCTGTATTACTTAGTTTATTTGCTAAAGCATCATTAACTTCAGTCTTTGTATAAACGTCGCTACTGTTGGCTTTCTTACCTAATTCAGTATTAACTTCATCTTTAGTATAAGCGTTTGTAATGCCATATCCTGCCAATGTTGTAGATTTAGTTGCGTAATTAGATAAATCTATATTTACAGCCTTGTCTGTAATTCCTAAAGCTGTTCCGTTAACTTTTACTGCATCAATCTTATTAACTTCTGCTCCTGTTGCAATACCAGTTAATTTTGTTTTTTCAGCAGTTGTATAGTCGTTTGTAGATAATTGTTTTCCTGTTTCTTTATCTACCTTTTTGTCTAATTCAGTATTTGCTGCGGTTTTAGTATATGCATCTGTAATACCATAACCTTCAAGTGTAGTTGCTTTAGCTGCATATGTTTTACCTGCATCTTCTTTAGTTAAGTATGGTGTTAAGTCTACTACAGAACCTAAGTTATCCCATCCTTCACCAGTCCATGCAACATTCATTCCTGTATCTTCTAGGTTGTAAACATCACCAATTACTTGACCTTCAGTAGGTAATGCTGCTTCATTGGCTACGCTTCCTTTATATTTATAAACTGATGATACTTTTGCATCTACTTCAGTTTTTGTGTATGCATCTGTAATGCCATATCCTGAAATAGTTGTTGCTTTGTCTGCCTTTCCATTAACAGTTGTTGTTAGTGTTTCAACTGCAGTTTTGTCAGCCTTTTTACCTAATTCAGTATTTACTTCTTCTTTTGTATAAACATCATCACTGTTTGCTTTTGTTGCAATAGAAGCTTTGATATCTGCGTCATCATAATTAGATAATCCTGCTAATTTTTCTTTTTCCGCTGTTGTATAATCATTACTTGATAATACTTTTCCTTCAACTTTATCAACTTTTCCTTCTAAAGCTGTACTCATTGCAGTTGCATCAGCTTTCTTAGCTATATCTGCTTTGATTGCGGTGTCATCATAGTTTTTAACACTTGCTAATCTTGTAATTTCTGTATCATCGATTAAAGATTTTCCTGCTACCTTATCTACTTTCTTGTTTAATTCAGTAGTTAGGTCTGTAGTTTTTACATATCCATCTAATTCTTCTTTAGTTGCTAATCCAGCTAAAGTTGTTGATAAATCTCCGATATCTTCAACAGTAATATTAGAACCAGCTGTTACTCTACCTTTTTCATCAACTGTTACTTTTGAATAAGTGCCAGCAGTTACTCCACTGGTTGCTAATTCTAATGCCATCTCAACATTTTGAGATCCATCAAAAGCAGTTGAACCAGTTGCGTCTCCTGTTGCTGTAATTGTTCTTGCTACTGTTAATTTATCAGCACTTTCAACAGCTCCAGAAGCTCCACCTTTAACTATTTTTACATTTCCTTCATTATCACCAACATATAGTTCTTGAGTATCTAATGCTACTGCTAATTCTCCAGCTACTAATGTTAGTTTACTAATGTCAGCTTTTAAACCTCTTTTAATTTTTAATGTATTAGCCATTTTTCTCCCTCCTTATTTTAATTTATATCGCTACTGAATGTTCCGCCATCCAATAGTGAATCCCATTCTAAATTTCCTGCATTGGCTTGTAATATTAAATGATTTTTTGCTCCATCATAACCAGATAATTTTTCTAATGTTTCTGGCAAATAAGTTTCAACCATTTCCTGAGCTGTATAAGTTTGTGTATCCAATCCTCCTACAACAATTTTATTATTATCATCTAAATGAGTAGCAAATGTATAGTAGACATAATTCTTTAAATCATTTTGTAAATATTCTAACTCATAATATTCTTCTGTTGTAGTAAGTGCTTGTAAGTTTCCGCCTGTTCTTAACGCATAATGACTACCATTTAAAGTACATAATTCAAAATTAGAATATCCCTTGTCCTTTACTGTTTGTAATATGTTTGCTACATTTTCTTCTGTAAACCAATCTTCATCTGAATATGGAGCATAATATGTATAAACAGCATTTGCATCTGCTCCTCCAGAAGATTCTTTTGGAGTGACGTCCTCCCAGCTCTTTACTCCATTCTTGTCAACTTTTATTGTATAAATATGACCCTTCTTATAATCTCCATCATCACTACAGATAAAAGTAACACCCTCATTATAATATTTCGTATCGCTTAAGGCATCTTTCATTAAAGAGTTTGGCAAACTAATACCATAATGGTCAATTAATGGTCCTTGAACTGCCTCATCTTTTTCTTCAGTGCTCCATGCTTTAGTTTCTGGTTTTAAGTAAAGATACTTACCTGAGTTATAATACATATTATAATATGGGTAACCCATAATGTATGAGTACATTGAACTCCAAATATAATCTCCTGTTAGATCTGATTGTCCACAATAGTATAATGGATCTCCTAAACCTAGAATTACATAATTGTAAGGTTCTTTTGATACCGCGCTGTATTCTTCATCTGTTAAAGTCCCCGTCTCTCCAGTCACTTTTAAAACTTTTAATCCTTTAGCAACTTTATCAATGTATTCTTTTGTCTCCTTCTCATTAGCTTCAATAGTTTTGTCGACAGCCTCTGTCGTTGGAAAAGTATTATTTATTTCTTCTTTCGTATAATAATTTTCTAAATCAGGTATATTAATACCCAAATCTTCTAATGTTTTGTTTCCAGTTAATTCTACATTGTTAATTTTAGGTTTATTGGCTAATTCTAAATAATTTGTAGTACCGCCTGTACTACCTCCACCGTTCTTGCCCAAAGCGGCAAGAGCGATTATTCTTGCTACTCCGTCTGTCTTAGCCATATTAATCACCTAATTCCTTCCAATGTATAACACCACTACCAGAAATCTCTAATTCCATTTCATCTATGCCTTCCACAACAGCAAGGTAAAGACCGGGAGCACTTGTCTCAGTTACTTTATCGAGAGTTGTCATATTTATTAAAGCAATGACATAGGATTCGTTTGATTCAAAATTTGCATGAGAGCCTTTCATAGAAAGTTTTGCGTCACCATCAATTTGAATACTCATAGTATTTCCGGTAATATTCTTAATAATTTTATCTTGTGGCTTTACAGTGCCAGCATTGATAGTCTTATCTCTTAATATTTCCATGATTTCCCCTCCCTTCGTCTATTATATTAGGACTATTTTGTGTCCTTTTCTTCGTCTTCTTCTGGGATTTCAACTTTCCAAGTTATAACTTCAGTATCTGCACTAATATTAGCCAATTTAGTAACACCTTCAATTGCCTTTTTACCTTGAACTATAATAGTTCCAATTACAACGCCAAGAACACCAATACTTGACATAGCATTTAATAAATCATTAGATAATAATATTACGCCAAATGTATTAACAATCATTTCGTTTATAAAAGGTAACATTGTAAAAGCAACTGATAATAGAGCAGCGCTTACATAAAATATAGCAGACTTGCCAATTCCTTTAAATAGTTTCTTCCAGCTAAAAGTTTCTTTTTTTGTAGCAACGTTATATAATGTTCCACAAATAGTATTAACAATAACCAAAAGACCTAAAATTATACCAAGCCATCCCATTGTTTTTAAAGTAAGTAAAATTGCATTTAACATTTTTATCCCCTCCTTACAAGGATGAGCGACTCCTTTTTAGGTAGTCACTTATCTTTTTTTATATCTTTCTTAAAGCTTCTTTTTTATAGAATCCAGTGGTTGCTGTATTATTTCCTACTTGATATGGGTAAGGTTTTCCATTCCAAATCTTTAGTATTTGTCTTTTCCAACCAATTCCATAAGCAGTATTACTTCCACCATAAGCACTACCATTTCCTGTTCCAATAATTTCAACAGCATCTCCTACATTTAATTCTGTAGATGGTGCTGGAGTAGGTGCTGGTGTTGGTTCTTCATATTTTTTGATAGAACTTTCATCCATCCAACCTAGATCTCCTGTAGTGTTATATGGATGTGCTGAACCAGGATTCTTTCTTGTTATATTAGTCACCTTATTACTAACATGACCTGCTGGTGATGAAGCAGTAGAGCTTACATATAAAGGTCCGTCAACAATAACCTTATCTCCAATATTAAACTTGTCGCTTGGAGTTGGTTGTGGAGTAGGTGTTGGTTCTTCTGCATCTATAGCTTTTTGTACGTCGTCTGGTAAATAGATAAAGCATCTAAAATAATATCCTGCTCCAATTCCCCATCTACCATTATTATTACTTCTTGTACTGTTCCAAAATATAGCACTTGAACCCCATCCAGATTCTGAAGTATATACTGAATTACTATTATTTACTCTTTCAACAATAGCAACGTGTCCAGCATAACCTTCCTTGCCCCAGCACATGATAGCGCCACGTCTTGGAGTAGAACCTGTTTTTAATCCAGCCGCTTCTGCTCTTTCTTTAAATCCTACTGCATTACAATTTAATGTTGTATAAGTACAACCAGTTGTTTCTCTAGCAATATTTATAATTTCATTAAATCTTCCACTTGCATAACCAACGCAGTTTGCTAAAGCATCTGCATATTGATATCTAGGATTTCCTTTTATACAAGTATTCCAACCACCAGAACCTCTAGTAATAAAATTCTTATTATTTGCAGGTCTTGTGGTTCTTATTGTAAAACCTGTAGCACCTATCCCCTCAGGATCGTCTGCGTTTAGATTTTCAATTTCTCCATCTTCATTTAATTGCTCAGGACTATCTGTATTAAATTCATATTGAACATTTTCATCTGGTATATCATCTCTTATGTAAGCCTTTGCAATCATCAATCTTGCTTCTTCAGGTGCACTCTCAATGTTTTGTATCTTTTGCTCCCAAGTAAGTACTTCTTTGCACTCTTCCATTTTTACACCTCCATTAAAAAATTCCTAAGAATTTCTTCTTTTTTCTTTTTTCATTATTTTCTACTATTTCATTAACTTTGTCTTCTAAGAAACCAGCCAATCTTTCTATTTGAATTACATCTACATCTTCTGGTCTTTCTGATGCCCACTCTACAGCGACAAATCCAATAATATTATTATTTTTATCTCTAATCGCTACATCATAATAAGAATATACATCTATTGATTTTTTAAACTCATACGTATTTCCCTTATCTTCCTTTATCTCCTCGATTGTGCTGCATTCCGAATATCCATTATGTGTAATTTCATATATTAATTTGGGCATAATAGATATTGGAAGATTTGTGCATTCTGCCATTTTGCTTTTTTGTCCCGCCTTAAATACTTCATAAGATGGAGACATTCTCAGCGCAGATCTATAATTAGAGTAATGCTGACCATTATGAAATTCAAACAATAATATTCTATCTGCATTTAGCAATTCCTTATAATAATCCATTTTTTCAATTATTTGCAAATCAAGATCACTTTGTTCCCTAACGCCTTTGCTTATATCTTCTTTTTTCAAAGCTGCATTTATATACTTAACACAGAAATAGATAACTAAAATAATCTCTGCCAAAGTAATGCCTATTGTTTTCGCTGTTTCTATAACTGCGTCCATAGTCTTACCCCCTTCTTTTTCTTGTTTTTCCCTCTGTTACTTAGTAGATAGAGTTGGCATAAATTAAGGTTTAATTACTTCTTTCTTCTTACAAGTCTTTTTTGTCCGCTGAAGTCTATAAACTCAGGTTCTATTGTCATTATACCACCTTGTTTATCTGTTGTCAAATCTGCAATCCAGGCTCCTTTTTCATTATTCAATCCAAGGCTTCTTGCATAAGGAGTTTGATCTATTGTAGATGGAACTTGGAAACAATGTACATCTGCATACTTCATATAAAAAGAATTGTGGTAATGCCCCATTAACAATATGTCCGGTTTTTCTTCCGTAGGAATTTGTTCTACATATTTTTGCATTCTATAACTTCTTGCGTAACTCTGACCTTTAGAACCGTGAAATAATCTCAATCTTGTCTTTCCATAATCAACATCTGCAACATCTTGTCCTAAATATATCATATCAGGACGCTCCTTTGCGACTGCTTTTCCTATATCAAAACCAGCATTTCTTACGTGAGAGTAATCGTGATTTCCTCCAATAAACATTGTCTTAATTCCAGTCTTAGAAGGGTACTTCTCAACAATATATTCAAGTTGCTCTTCTGCTCCGTGTGCCCTTAATTCATAAGTATGATTTGGTCTATTAGGATACGCACCATCACATAGGTCTCCTACGTGAAATACTGTGTTTATTTCCTCATCCTCTGCTAAATCATACAAATATCTTAAAATGTCTAATCTATCATATTTACTTCCCAGATGCGTATCACTAATAAACAATAACTTATGTTTTTCACCAGCTGCCATTTTATAGACGTCTCTATCCTTAATAAGTTGTTCCTTTTGATAAACGAAGAAGCCGTCTTTATATTCTGCTTGCCATCCATTTTGTTTCAACATTTCCACAAAACCGAATATCTCATACTCCTTTAATCCAGTTTCTAAAAGAATATCTTCCAAAGGTCTTTTCTTTTTTATTAGGTATTTTATTTTGTTCATCATTTCTTTTTCGTCCATAATTAAACCTCCATAAAAAAAGGCGCAAAAACACCAGTGGTTTTTACGCTATATTACTTCTCCATTTATCTCATCTAATAGAGATGCTAAAGAAGTTTCCATTTCTTTAATTTCATTGATTGCTTCGACAAGGCTACCTTTATTACCTGTATATAATTCAGTTAAATCTCCTTGTTGTTCTTTTAATACTCTACCCTGATTTGCTGATAAACCATCTTTAGTTGAAGTAGAAGTTAAATTATCAATTATATTAGGAACATAAATTGCCATATTAACACCTCCATTATTTTATTGTTACCGTTTTACCCACAGAATCACTTTCGACTCCAGTGGTGTATTTTATTTTTACTCTTACAATATAAGTACCAATCGGCGGATTTATTTTTTGAAAATATCTACCCAATTGCCAATCTGACCAAGTTTTACCATTATCATAACTGATAGCATATCTTCTCGGAATAGCATTTGTTTCTGTACTGTCTTTTACCTCAGTGATAATAGCACCAGAATCTGCGTGTAATATCGTTATCACTGGTCGTGCAGAGTAAGGAGTATATGTAATAGCTTCAGAAGTAAAAGTTTCGGATCTTCTACCATACGAATCCATTACGTAATATTCGGCTTGTCCAGGATCGGTCAAGGTATTTTTATTATTTGAGAAACCTCCTTTTTTTTGCCAAGCCGTTTGTCCCTTAGTCTTCATGTAAAGTATAGGATCGCTAAAGTCTCCTGAAATAGTTACAATCATTTTCCCAGTACTTCTACTTATTACTATACCATCATAATATTCAATAGGATTGTTATTAAAGTCAATAAAGTCAATAAACTCTATCTGTACTGGAATTTCTCCATCCTCAACAACACCTGTCTCTTCATATGCCCTTTTTGCCGTTTGACCGTAATTATCTCTTATCATTAAATCATAAGTACCATTTTTCCAAACACGGCAATGGTCGTAAGGAGACCAATATTTGCCATCAGAAAATGAATACTCAAATTTTACATCTGGATGTTTCTCTGCCATATTAATCTCCCTCCTAATCGCATAATATAGATTCTAATACGAAATCTAATACTGTAAATTCTTCTTCTGTTTTATTTATACCATTCCAAATCTCATTAATAGCATCTACTAAATTTGATTTTTCTGTAGTTGTCAACGCTGTTAAGTCACCAACATCATTCTTTAATAATCTACCACTATTTGCTGCTATTATAGCATCTACTCTATGTGTTGTCAAGTCTGTTATTACAGGAGGGATAGATATGTCCCAATCTGCATTTATTGTTATTTTATCTGCAAAAGGAGGATTGTCTAACTCATTAAGTAATGATGTTATATAGATATTATGCTTTGTTTTGGCTTTCCTTGGTCTGGCAGCATATCCTTCAGAAGTTTCTTTATAAACTCCTTCACTCTTATATGACTGAAATTTCCAAGTTATTTGTTTGCTTGCATCTAATCCCAAAAGTCTGCTTTCTTGGTATATACAGTCAACGTCTCGCCATAATACAACTCTATCTATTTGGTCATAAGAATATTCTTGACCCAAATCAACTCTCACTGTAGTTCCTGCGCTGTTCTCATTTAAAATACAATAAGAAGAACCATCATGATTACCATCAGTAATTTTTTCAAGATTGCTTCCGCTACCCTTTTCCATTGTAACATTTTTATTAAGAGCAATATTATTGCCTAGTTTATCATAAACATCAAGTTCTATAATTTTTCCGTCAGAACCTGTTGTTGTTCCTTTTATATATCCATCTTGCGATATATCTATATATCTTATCTTATTATTTAACGTAACTATTGATTCTTTATCTAATGAAACTTTCTTTATAGACCTATAAATACTAAAACGAACATATCTTGCTGTTTCTTTACTTAAATCTGTTCCTGTACAAGTTATATATAAACGAGTACTGCTATCAGTATTTATAGATCCGGATTGTCCTGGTGTCACTTTTACAACTTTCTGAATAATATCTGAAACATTCGTTAATATAAGAGTTATGCCAGATGAGGTTGTAAATTGCTCAACAGGAAATTCATACGCATAAGCATCATTAGGCATTATCTCGATATATTTTACTTTTGAAACACCTGCCCCTTCTCCATTAAAAGATATAGGAGAATTGACCGTCTCTGAATAATTTCCATTCTTCCATTCTGAACTATATCCATTATAGATATCACTTTTTCCAAGAGCATATCCTTTGTAATGTTTAATTACACCATTAAAATCTATTTTCACAAAAGGAGTACTGGCCAAAGTTTCAAAATCTTGTGAAACCCATTGAGAATAATATATTGTTCCGCCCTGTCCTTTAATACCGACTCTGGCTTTACAAGTATATTTAGAACCTGGCTCTAAATTATCATACACTTTGGTATAAGGGGGAGTTACATTGTTTACTTGATAGTTCTGGCTAGTTCCATCCTCTCTCTCGAGAATAGTCTCTATAACATAAAACTGTTCAACATTCGATGGATTATTGAAAGTATAATCTACTTTTGCCGTTGTCTCTGTAATCTCAGATATGCCCAAAGCACTTATCGTAACAGTCGCAGGATCTGTTTTAAAAGAACCTGTAGCAGTAGAACTTCTTCCCTGAACGCCCGTAACAGTTAACTTATAATAATAAGTAGTATTTGCACTCAATCCGCTTATTGTATTTGTTCCAGTAACCGAACTTCCATAACTTGTAGAAGTGCCATATTCCCATTTGTATGAAGATAATGAATCATTAGTATCATAAGAAGCTGAATACTGCATCTCTACAGAAGTCTGAGCATAAACTTTTACTTCATGTGAATTGATTGTCGGATTATTACCAGTTGTCTTAAAACTGCCAGTCTTAGCTGTCGATGTCCTTCCCCAATTATCTGTTACGGTCACACTATAATAATAAATAGTATTTGGAGTTAATCCACTTATCGTAGTACTTGTAGAAGTTAAGCCATAACTTGTTGACGTTCCATATCTAATCGAGTAGCTTCCAAAACTTGCATTCGTATCATAAGATACATTCGGATTTAAGACTGCAGCTGTTCTTGAAGGAGAAACTGTAACACTATTTAAAACAGGCGCATTTCCAGATGTTGTAAAACTAATTGGAGATAATCCCGTTGCTTCTCCATCATCATTGTTTGTAACCTGTGTATAGAAGTTATAAGTAGTGTTAGGGGTTAAATTGTCTTGAGTATAGCTCCAGTTTCCAGTCGCCCCATTCCCAGAATAACCCACCCATTCTGCATTTGTGTTATACCAGTGTATTCTCCAATAAGCGGTTGGATTGCTTGTACAAGAAATATTTAAAGTTGCTGATGTTCTAGTAATCCCACTAACAGAACGAGAGTAAACAGGATCTCCAGCTACCGCTGGGTATGGAATGGAAAAAGTATGATTATATCGTGAGCTATTAGGCGTCCATCCATTCCAAGCTGTTCCTATTGTAGCAGAGACTGTTCCGGCTCCACGTCCACTTACTGTAGCAGAAAAACTCCAGGGAGTTGTTTCTGATGTATTTTGATAGTTTAGTCCGGGTATATCTCCAGAGCCACAATAATAGGTCCCATTGGTAGCAGTATGTTGCCCACCTTCTGAACGCTGTGCCCACTTACGAACTCCTCCATACCATCCGACAACTGAATTATAAGTCCACTGTGAAGCAATAAATCGAACGCCTATATTACAAGTAATTGTATTTCCAACTCTTGTTACGGCAGTATATCCACCAGCAACTCTCATAGATATATTACCACCTTGAGATGTGCTCACTTCATTTACCCATGTAGCCATATCGTTTCACCCCCCTCCTAACTATTTGTATCTATCCAAATTATGTATCCGCTCTCCGGAATCTCAGGTTGTTGGGTTCCGACAACTAAATTAGTTGTATTCCAAGCGGTTGTTTTGTCTTGTTTTTTTGTAAATTCATCCTGAAGATCTTGTTGGTCTGCAATATCTCCACTTATTTGTCCCCATTTATTATTTTTTGTAAATGTCTCATCAACATACTTTTTTGTAGCTGGGTGATAGTCACTTGTAGGAGTATACATAAGTGTATTATCTCTTGTTAATACTTGATTTTTTGTCGGTCTATCATTTATTAACGCCATCAAATCTTCTTGATCTTCTATATTATTATATATGTTACCCCAAGAAGCTCCACCAGCAATCATATCTACATATTTTTTAGTTGCTGGATGATAATCTTTAGTTGGTTCATAAGCATTAATATTATCTAACTCTAATACATTATCTTTATCAGCTTTCTTGCTAATATCTACATTCACATTATCCAAGCCTGTCTTTAACTCATTTATCGCTCCTGTGACATTAGTTTTATCAGTTGTCGTTAAATTACTTAGTGTTCCAATATCATCTCTGACTTCATTAATAGCATTTACAAAATTATCTTTTTTTACTGTATGTAAGTCTGACAATGTTCCATGTTCATTATCTAATTCATTTATAGCATTTACTACATTGTCTTTTTTTGTAGTAGTAAGGGTTGTAATATTTCCCAAATGAGCTGAACGAGCATAATAATCTGATGTTTGATTATTTAACTTAGTTGCATTAGCAGCATGTAAAACAGTCATATTTCCATCGGTTATAGAAATGTCGCCACTAGCATTTCCACGAACTGTTCCTAATGTTCCATTTTGTGCTGGATAAATATTAGGTTGTTCCAAATCTTGCCAATTGTTTCCATTCCAAATCCATTCGTGTTGTTCTTTATCAACTAACTCCCAACCAGCTTGAACTGTTGTTCCACCCATTATTTCTAATGCTCTAGCTGTTAACTTTTCAGGAGTTACATCTTTGGTATTCAAGTCAATTTTACCAATTAAAATTGTTGCCCCTCTTAATGTATCCGTAATTGACTTTAATTCATTTATTGCACTAACTGCATCGGTTTTATTATTAGTTGTTAAATTTCCAACATTACCAATATCTTTATCGACCTCATTAATGGCTTTTACTACTGTTTCTTTATTTGTAGTAGTCAATGTATTAAGAGGACCAATCTCTTTATCCAATTCATTGATGGCATTTACAGTATTATCTTTTGCAGTAGTTGTCAGTGTACTTACATTACCAATATCTTTATCTAACTCATTTATAGCAGATACTAAATTAGTTTTACTAGTAGTTGTTAAATCAACTAATTCTCCAGCACGACTATCTAATTCATTAATTGCCGCAACAGCAGTTTCTTTTGTAGTAGTCTCAAGCTTACTAATATCACCAAGTCCATTAATCGCATTAATAACACTTGACTTATCTGCTGTTTTTAATTCTGGAAGCTTACCCACTCTCTTGTCTAATTCATTTATACCTGCCACAGCAGTACTTTTATCATCTGTTGTTAATTCCTCTATAGTTCCCAAATCATCATGAACTTCATTTAAAGCATTAACCATGTTGTCTTTTGCTTCAGTATGTAGCTTAGATAAGTCTCCCATCTCACTATCTAGCTCATTAATTGCATAGGTTACAATTTTATTTGTAGTTGTTAACTCCTCTACAGGTCCAACATTTGTATCTACTTCATTAATTGCCCCAACAATAGTACTTTTTTCAGCAGTAGTAAGATTCTCTAAATCTCCCATCTCTTTGTCAAGCTCATTAATTGCCGCAACTGCAGTACTCTTATCTTTTGTTGTTAATTCTTCTATTGTGCCTAAATCATCGTGAATTTCATTAATTGCATTAACAATTCTGCTCTTATCTTCAGTATGTAAATTTTCTAGCTTACCAATTAAGTTGTTTTCTAATATTGAAGTAACATTCATTATTGGTATCCATTTTGGTATCTTTCTCCAATGACCTTCTTCAGCATAATCTTCTTTTACATAAATAGCCCAGTCACTGTCTTCATAAGTATCTCCAGTTGTTGTAGAAGTATATTTCCAATTGTTATCTCTTCCGTCTGCTTTACAAATGTATTTAGCATTTAATAATACTCCTGAAGTTGGATCTCCGTCCACAACATAAGGTATGTTTGGTAAATCACCGTCATTGATTCCAAAATATCTTTCTTCGGTCGATGCTGTAACTAAATCATTTCTTTTATTATATTCGTATACAACACCATTTTCACTAACGGCACACCAGAATCCTTGAGTTAGTCGATCAGAAGGAATATTATTTCTGTCTGCGATAGTTTCTACTTGAGAATACTCTTTGTCAAAAATAACCCCTTCTACGGCTAATTGTAAATCTTCCGCCATTCTATTAAAATTATAATTAAGGTCGGTAGAATTGATTATTCCACCAATTTCTCTTAGTTTTTGAGTTATTGCCATAATTCTACCTCCTATAAGTATCTTGGCACTATTTGCCATTCTACGTTTATTGATTGTCCTTCTGGGATATTTAGTTCGCAAGATAATTTGTCTAATTTCGTTATAATGACAGTAGCATTAGGATTAGAATATAATCCAACACTTTTATCAAGTATAAAGCGATTTGTTATTTTATCTATTCCTGCGATTCTTCCACCTGCGCCATCTTTTGAGTTTATATTCATTTCATCTTTAAATATAACTGTTTTTCCAATATCATCTGTTCTTACTTGTCTAACTTTTTCATCGAAACTTACCATCGTATTAGTTCCATCATTTGATATAGACGTATTCTCTTGTCTTTCAACATAATTCCTTGGTTGCAAATACATTAAATCGCCCTCAACTTTATCTGAGCAATCTACTCCGTTTAGAGTATATATATTTTCACCCCAATCAAGAATCATTTTACTATCAGTTGTTAATCCATTTAAAGTAATAACACTAACATCTCCAACAGTTTCATTGCGCAATATCATTGCCCCAGAATCTATCGCCGTATCAGTACTTATAATAGCTCTTATTTTTGAATTATATGTTCCTGGATTATATATTTGAACTTCATTTTCCCCACCTGCCATTGTTACTGACATTGGTAAACTTTCTTCTCTATATAATAATCCCTCATCATAATAGTAGTCTTGCGTACCATCAAAGATATCTCTGTACTCATAATATTTTAAATCATCTTGGTAGTATAACATTCCATAACCACAAGTTTGTCCAACTGTCGTGAAAGTTATACTGAAGTTTCCTGTATAACTAACTCCGCCTGTGTCTGGATGTGTTAAAGGAATGTTTCCTAAATTATCTATAGAACTTACTTTTACCCAATAATATCTATAAGGCTCCTCTGGTCTTATCAATTTGCCAATCTTTTTTGGCCTTATCCAAGATTTTAATTGGTCAAATTCAAAAGCTGATAGATTATCAATAAAACAATTATAGGTAAAACTTTTTTGAGACAGTCTAGTATTAAAATAATACTTGCCATCATATCCATCAACCTCTAAACTATTATCACTAAATTCAGGAAGAATAGGAGTGTCATAAGTGCTTCCGTCTGAGACACTCGCCACTCCTATCTGACTTGAATCTATTCCGTCAAAGACGAAGGTAAGATATATTTCTCCCTTGTCTATGACATCCATTATATTTGCTCTCCCGCATACTGATTCATGTGCAGCCATATGATCTTACCTCCTTTTTATTTCATATTTATATTTAACTTAGTTCCAATACCCTTCTTTGCCATCATATCATTTGCTCCTTGTACGAATACATCTAAAGCTTTCTTGCCATCAGCGGCGCTTGACATTGAGGCAACGTTGAAATTAATAGAACCGAATGTAATATTAGAATTTGTTGTAGCATTATTAACAGTAGAAGGATCTAGAGATTTTGCTAACGCTCCAATTTGTTCAGTTTGGTATGCACTTAAGAATGCCTCTGGATGTGTCTTATTACCATCTACCCAAGCTGGTCCAGTATAATCTACCATACCTCCAGTAGCATATTTCATTAATCCATCCTCTCTGAACCATTCATTACTATATGCCATTGGTATTCTATAATAATACTTACCGTCAGACCCTTTTTTTACCTCTTCTATTTTCTTTCCTTTCATACTACTGCCGAATTCCCAATAAAATATATTTGATTTAAAATTATCTCCATCTTTCCAATAGGAACGTACCTGATTAATTCCGCCATCTCTTTCTTGCTCAGCACTCTTAATCTTATCTCCGACACTAAATAAATTTGCCTGTTGTTTATCAGGATTCTTATCTGTCTTTGTATTGTTATTATTTTCACCAGTTTTTAAATCTGAACTACTTGTTGACTTAGTACCTCCATAATTGGAAGCTCTCGAAGCAGCATTTATATAGGCGTTTACAGCATCTGTGGCTTTTTGCCAAGAACCAGGAAGTGCTTGAATTTTAATATCCATGGCTTCGACCGTTTGAGTAACCGAAACAATGTCAGAAGTTAATTTTCCTAATTCAGCTCCCATGTCTGTAGCAGCTTTCATGGCATCCATTGTTTCTTTCCACTCTCTCTCCATTTCAGATTGTTGTAAAGCACTTTGCTGACGATACTCTTCGTTCCAATGAATTAGAGTCTCCATCATGGCTTCAGTACCCTCTTCTTGAATAGCTTGAACTTGTTCCCAATACCAAGTCATCTTTTCTAAACGATAATCATAAGTTTCTGACTCGGCGTCTTTTGTATCTTGTAACCATTGTTTACGATCATCCATGTCATCTTCAAAACGCTTTTCTGCTATTTCTAATTGTTTATCCTCTAAATCTTGTTGCAATTGCAGTAACTGAGCATTATTTTTACCAGAAGAATCTAATGTTGCTCTACGTAAAGCTTCTTGAGCTTTATATAACTCTTTATTACTGTTATCATCTTCTTGAGCTTTTTTTCTAGCTTCAACAGCTTTCTCAATCATATCTATTTCATCATCAAGAGCTTTAACTCTAGCATCATGTAATATTTTTTCTCTATTCTTGATAGCGTCTACAAGTTCATTCTCTATCTCGATTTGCATCTGAACTAATTCTTCTCTAACCTTTTTAACTTCTTGAGCATATTTAGCTAAATCATTCTCAGTATCTCTCAATGCATCCCTTTGATTTTGAAAAGCTTCTACCAGATTATCAATATCTTCTTTCATATCAGCAGGCATATTTTTATATTTATCATACATCGTTAAATCTGCCCATCCAATATCTCCATTTTCTTGAATTTTAAACATTTCTCCATAAGGAGAATCTAACAAGTCCCCAGCTGCTTGATTAGTCATTTCTTGCTGCATGTCAAATAAGTCTTTATATACATCATATTGTTGTTGAGCTAAATCCAAGTTAGACATTAATAAACGACCATAATCTTCTCCACTATATCCATCATATAAATCTTTAAAAGTTTCATTTTCATCTATTTTATGTTGAAGTCCTTCGATTTTTTCCAATAATGTTAACGTTCGTTCAAGTTTTTCATTATAATCCTTTGCCTTGTCTGAAGCATTTTCATATCCCTTGGCGACTCCGGCTAAATTGGTACTTTCTTTAGTCAAATAATCGGTTACTTTTTTCTTTAGAGCGTTAGTCTTCTCGATCGTATCATTGTTCATTTTCATTTGATTACTTAATCTATCTCTCATATCATATAATCCTGATAGATCGTTCTTATCAATTAAATCATTTAGTTCACCGCTTAAATCTGATTTTAATTGAGCAAGAATGTCACTTGTGTCTATGTTCTCTAACTTTACATCTCCACTATATATTCCTTCATTTGCTTCTTTTATTATTCTTGCATACTGTGAAGCAAATTTAGAAGCATAAGTTAGTATAGTGTTATTAGTTTGAACCTCTCTTCTTACACGATCTGCACTAAACAGTTCTTCTAAATTTTTTAATTGTTCCTCTGCTTTTCCTCTCGCTTGTGCAGAACTCTCTCCAGCTTCTAATGATTTTATTGCTGCATCAACGGCGTTATATTGGGTTTGTAATATTTGATTTTGATATTGTAATTCGGCATTACTCGCATCAATCGTAGCATTATATTTTTCAATTTGTAATTTCGCGTTAACACTCGCTAATTGATTTAACCCATCCATTACACTAGTTTGAGCAACTAAAACTCCATTTTGTTCAGATAAACCCTTGTTGATTTTGTCAACGGAGTCCATCCACAAAGCATAAGTATCCAATGACATATCTGCAAAGGACTCTGGTTCAAATTGACCTAAGATACTAAATAATTCAGAAATATTATCAAGACTCATTTTTCCATTTGTTTCATCCAAACTTTCTGCTAGACTAAATATTTGTTGGAACTGATCACTGATCTTAGATAATTCTTCTGACAATTCATTAAAAGTCGGAGGTTCTGTAGCCTCTATTGAAGCAATTATATTTTTTATAACTTCTTCTGTCTTTTCTAAGTTTCCATTTCCAGTAGCAAGTTTCTCGTTGATTTTATTAATTTTTTCTTCAACGCTATTCAAATTATCTACAAGATCTGCTCCCTTCGAACCACTAAGAGCCATCCATCCGTATTCTTCTGAATAAGAAGCTCGCTCGTCTCCAGTTAAAAGATTACCGAACCATCCTTTATCATAACTTTCGTTTTCATCTATGAGTTTTTGCTTTTCTTTTTCTAATTCTTCTTTTTCGGTTCTTAATTTCTCTAGCTCTTCTTTAGAATATGCTCCTGACTGAGCATTTAGTTCTTTGTAAGCCTGATTTAATAATATTATTTTTCCTCTTGACTCATCTATTTCTCCATTGGCATCTCTTATCATTTTTCCTAATTGCTCATTTCCACCAATATTAGCGAACATATTTGCGAATCTCGCATCTAGTAATCCCATACTATCTAAAAATTTATACATATCCTGTTGCATAAGATCAAGTGAATCTGAAAAATATAAAGCATTCGTTCTAAACTCTACATCGGTTGATGCTTCGATCGCCTGTTTCAATTGATCCTGTACAGTTTTTACATTAGTTAAATTCCAAGAGCCATCCATTACGACATCAATAATAGCATTTATCTTTTCATCTGACAAATTCAAATGAGCTACTTTTGCCCTTACCTGTTTAGTGACATTTTCCTTTAATTCGGCCCATGTACTTTCTTTTATCTCCACATCAGTCTTCGCATCTAAAGAAACTTCTATTAAACTGTCCATTGTATATCCATCTAATTGTTTAAATAACTGCTCAATTTCTTTTTCAACTTTTTCAACAGAAGTACTATCAACACTATCACCATTCATAGCATCACTTAAAGCATCATTAATTAAGGCATTTGACCACGCTTGTCTAAGTTGTTTATTCTCTTTGCTTCCTGTTTCTACTGTCTTTGTAGCAGTTTCTTGCATAGCACTATAGATTTCAGAATAATTTTCCTTAAGTATCTTTTTATTAGCATCAATTTGTCGACTATCCCAAGACATCATATCAGCAGTGGCTCCAGCATTCAACAACAAGGAAAGCCCTGATGTCGGTATAGCTAATAACAATCCTGCTATTTGTCCAATCCAAGCTGCCCCTTTTTCCCATCCACTTATCTGAGCCTTTTGTAAATCTCCAAAACTTTCAATCTGTTTTTCTGCGTTAGCTGCTTGTTCTTTCTGCAAATTTGAAAGTTCTGACATTGCTATTCCAGTATTTATGATTGCATTTCCAAATGAATCGTAGCCACTAACTGCTCTAGGTAAGGCATCTGCTAAAGCATCTGTAGCATCTTTTAATTTAGATGTCTCTTCTTCAGTTTTGTCTAATTTATTTATTAACGACGTATAGGTGTCTAAGTTTAGTTCGATATCTGAACTTTTTTGTTTTAATTTATCCATCTCTGTCTGTAAATCTGTAATTTTTTCTTCTACCTTTTCTGCACTTGGCCACAATTTATTAAAAGCAAATTGCAATGCCCCAATTGAAGCACCAATAATAGCACCCCAAGGAGGAGCAAATTTACCAAAAGTAGTAGCCAGACCAATCCCAGTACTCAATGCCGATGACATATCGTCATCTAATCCCAAGAATGATGCTCCCATTTGTGCCAATGAACCAGCAACTAATCCTCCGCCAACGTTTATTTTAGAAAAAACTGCCGATATCTTTTCACTATTAGTTAAAAATTTATCTGTCGTAATATCTTTTACTTGTCCGATAGAAACCGAATCTAAATTTTTAAAAGCGTCTAATCTTTTCTCTGACAAATCTCTTGCCTTTTTTACTTGTTTTGGATCATCTAATGAAATAGAAGATTTTTTTTGTTTTCCAAGATTACTTTTGTATTTTAATAAGTCTTTATTAAGAGTCGAAACTTCTTTGGTAAGATTTTTTCTACTTTTTCTCAATTCTTCTATAGCATCGTTGTTGATATTGAATATCTTATCAGATTCATCTTTTAATACCTCTTGTAATTCGTGATATCCAATACCATACTCTTTTGCGAGACGTCCCATTTCTTCTTCAATCATTTTATCGACTTCATCATCGCCAAATAATGATAACTGCTGTACATCTCCCAACAGTCCCTTACGACGCAAGCTTTCAGTAGCTTCTTCGTATAATTCTCCTCCAATCTTTTTGCTGTCAGGATTTTTTACTTTTCTTTCATACCCCTCTCTCAAAGTTTGAAGTTCGCTTTTTCTACGTGCACGTTCAGCTTCATTTGCTTCTAATAATTTTTGTTCTTCCGCCTTATTCTTTTTAATTTGAGCCTCTGTTTCTCTTATTGCTCTTTCTTGTTCTTGAATATAACCATCACTATTAGTGCTCATTATATCAAGTTGCGTCTTTACAGCATCTGTAGCCTGTTCATACGCTTTTTTCATTGCTATCTGTGCACCAGTATTAGAACCAGCTTCCTTAATCTCTTGGTCTTCTACTAAATCGTCACTCTGTTTAGAACGAGTCAAATTTTCTTGTGCTATTTCATTAGACTGTGAAGCTGAGGTATTATCTTCTAATGCTTGTGATGTTTCATCAATAGCTTTTGTATAATTGCCAAGTCCATCTATTGAATTTTTAATATGGCTCCAAACTGAATTTGCTTTATTCCCAACGTCTTGAAAACTTTTTCCAAGTCCATTAAGATCTGAAGACAAGTCTTTTAAACCAAGTTTTTCTAAACTCCATGTCTTGAATCCTTTAAATAAATTACCAGCCTTACTTAATGTCGTAAAAACTTTGGTCAATGCTAATAAAGGAACAACCGTACTGGTGATTCTTTTTGGTATCTTGTTTAATATCTCTACAAATGTAGAAAACAAATCAATTATTTTTTTAATTACACTTGAGTCTGCAATATTGGTTGCAAGTTGTTGCCATGCATTATTTAATCTTGTGAAGCTAGCTTCTAGTCCTTGATTATATGCTCTCAATTGCTTAGCTGATTCACCATTTGCATTTTGAGAAACATTTACCAATTCCATTGCTCTATCATAGTTATCCATCAAAGCGATGAAACGTGATTGTTGTCTATTTCCAGCAAGTACAGTGGCAACGTATGCTTTATGATTACGATCTAATGTATTCCACATTGGACCAAGTTCATTCATAATGTCTTGTAAAGTTCTCAACTGCCCAGAACTGTCTGTAGCAGCGATTCCAATGCTATTTAATGCTTTCGCAACATTACTGAATGTAGTTCCGTCCTCTTCAATCTTACCAATGTCTTTTATTTCTTGTAAACGAGAAGTTATAGACTTCATTGCAGTACCGATATTTTCTGGTGCCTCACGAGTTACCTCTTGCATTGTGGATAAATAAGCCATATAGTAATCTAAATCTAATCCAGCCATACGGGCTTGAGACGCAGATTTTTGCATAGCTACTGTTAACTCATCTACACTTGAAGCAGCAGCAGCATCCAATGCAGACATCTTATCTGCAATATCCATTGCATCTTCAGCACTTAGTTGATATCCTCTTACTGCTGCAGTTAATCTGTCTGCAGCCTCTGCGGCATCAATTCCACCAGTCTTAGAAACTGCAATAGAGGCCTCTGTCATTTTTAATGCCTCAGAAGTTCCTAAACCTTGTTGATAGAAAACTAACTGAGCAGCAGCGACATCTTTAGTTGTTGAGCTTAATTGATTCGCCAACTTATTGTACGAAGAAGTTAAACTATTAACTTCTTCCCTGGTTTGACCAGTAACCATCATCGTACGAGTTAATATTTCATCGTACTCTTTAAAAAACTCTATTCCACGATTCAATCCTGTTTGAAATAAGTTACTCAATGATGTCCCCAAGAAAGTTCCAGAAATAATATCTCCAAATTTGGTTACTTCTTTTTTTGCTGCTTTTACTTGAGCTGCTTGTTCATCAAGAGAAGAACTAAATTTCTTACTCTCGCCTGTTACATTGTTTAGATTTATGCCTAATCTAGACAATATATCATTATACTGACTCAAAGCACGATTTGCATCAGCACTGGTAATCATTGTTTCATATTTAGAATCTGACATTTGATTCTTTACATCTTTTTGAGCATTTCTGATTTCTTCTTGTGTTCTTAACTTAGCCAATTCTTCTTCTTGAGCAACAATTTGTTTAGCAATTTCTAAACGTTCTTGGTCTTGTTTACTAAGCTTCTCACCTGCAGCTACTAAAGCATCTGCTCTAGATATTTCTTTTCTAGCTTGAGGTGTACTCATATTATTTTGAGTTTTAAAAGAAGATAACTCACTAGATTTCTTACGACGCTTTTGAGACTCTGCGTCCAGTTTCTTTAATTGTCTTTCTAAGTTTTGATAATCTTTTATTAAAGATTGATTACTTGAACTTTGAAAAGATTGATTAATAGCTTCTTTCATACTATTAATTTGTGATTTTACCTTTGTGGTTTCTTCTCCAACTGTCTTAAATGCTTTTGTAATGGCAGAAGCATCAGTGCCTTTTGATAGTTCTCTATTAAGATCCCTAATAGCATTATTATATGAATCAAAAACACCTTTCCCTGCATCTTTGCCACCAACTTTTATCTCTGGCATTCTTATCTCTTTGATGTTTTTCAAAGCACTTGTATCAGGTATATATTTGACTTTAATATTTACAGTATCATTACCTGCTGCCATTTAACTCACCCCTCTCTAAATTTATTCATTAACTTTTTCTACTTCTTCCATTTTACTTTCTAACAATTCCTTGATTTTGTTTATATTTTCTTCTGTAAAAGATTGTCCTAAATCTTCAAGAACTGACATTAAAGTTAATGAATATTTAGCCTTAGCTTTTGCCCCTTCTTCAATCTCTCTAAAAATTTCTTCATATTCTTTAGAATATTCTCCTTTTTCTAGTTCTTCAATTAAACTATAATTATCATTTATAAAATCTATCCAATTAATGTCTTCCGCTTCCATCGCTTTGTGCATTTCAGTATTGCCTAATAAATTGAATAAGGTTAATGCTAATGATATTTTTAATTCATATTTGTTATGGTAATATTTTTTTTCTACATTATTTAAAGTTTGTCTAACTATAACATCTTTTGTACTTATTTTTTTTAATTCTTCTAATCTCTCTAATTTCATTTTTTATCTATCCTCCCAACATTAGCATAATTAAATTCCATGCTAAGTTTTATTTTATTCACTGCGTGCAACATTGTATCTGCTGTTGCATCATACCATTCTTGTCTTGTTTCTAATGGCTCTTCTTCATACAATTTAAGTATATTTTCAGGAACTGAAGTTAAACTGTCTCCGGTTTGTTTAATGGGCCAAGGATTGGAAGTAATTTTACTTTTTGTTCCAAGCGTTGCCTTTAACATATCAGAAACTCTTAATACCGCGTCTCTCGTATGCCCTTTTGTTTTTGTACCTGTTTTAGAAATAACATATATAAGAGCTTCCTTTCCTTCGGCAATACCTGCAATTGTTTTTACAGCTATTGCATACCTTAATACATTAATTACATTAATAAACCTATTATCTAATAAACCAGATGGATTTGCATTTAATTTCTCAATCGCACTTGGATTAGAACCTGTTGTATACATATCAGTAGGAGTAATCCCTCTTGCTTTTCTATCTTCATTAACACTATCAACTAAAGATATATAATTTGGATCTGAGAAAGCATGTTGGTGTATTATTGCAAATCTTATGATATCTTTTGCACTACTATCTATTGTTTCATCCATCAATAGATCTAAATTAGTCGCAGGTAATGACAAAATTCTTTTACCCGAAGCACTACCAGCTTTCATTTGAAGAGGTAATGGATTTTTTCCTTTAACAGCAACTTCTATATCATAAGTACTTTTCTTTTCTCCATATTTAGAATCTCCCGTTTGTGCAGTTAATGATTCAGATCCCTTGAACCCAGCTATTGTGTTTTGGACTGCAACTTTTTTCGTCCATTTTTTCAAGTCTGGCTGTTCCTTAGCGATTTTTGTCATGTAAGTAGCATTAATTAAAGTTGAAAAATAACGTTCAAACCAGTTTCCCAATGTAGCACTTTTACCAGATACCATCATTCCTTCACTAACTCCAAGTAATCTATTCATCTCTCTTGTTATTGTTGATTTAATTTGAGTAATTACTTGTTGATTATCATCTGTTTTGCCTTTTTCTATAGTTTCATGTAACGCCTTTTTACTTATCTCTTTTACTGAATCTAATACTGTTCTATTAAGTTTATCTCTTGACGAGATTTCTTTCCACATTTCATCAAATACCATATTGGTGTCGATTAATAAATTATTTAAAATTTCAATTCCCTTTTGTGGAGTTGCAGCATCTGACACAAATAATTTACAAAAGCCTATCAAAGCTGCATCTTCTTTCTTTTTAAAACCTTTTATTGCAGCATTTATTTTGTCTTCTTGTGGGTTAACAGAAATGGACTGAGCCTTTTTCCAATAAGGACTACAAAATAAATAATATCTGTGCAGATAACCAGGTCTACCGTAATATCCTCCATCTCTTACTTCTGCTGCCATATTACATCACTTCGATTGTAAATATCTCTTTATTTACTCCGTTTTGATTATCATCTGCCAAACCTTGTACATACACAGTAGAACCATATGCCTTTTCTGAATTATTAAATCCTATATAGAAATTAGTACCAACAGATACTTTATTGAATCTGATAATTATATTCATCTTTTCTTCTGTTAAAATATCCATTGCTTGACATTGCATCTCTAATGACATTATTACTTCTGCCCCAAGCTGTTTTATACTTGTTAAAGATTTTGCTTCATTCTCTTCTTCATAAAGATATGTAAATAAATGATTTACTTTTTTAATTAAATGTATTTCATCTTCGACAACCTCAAATTGATCTTTAGCAACTTTCGTCAGATTACCATAATCGTCTGTTAAATATAATAATACTTCTCCAATTGGTTTAGAAGGTAATTTAATTATATCTTGGTCATTAATCAGAACAGTATCTGTTATTGTCGCCTTCGTCTTTTGATTTGTTTTTGTCTCTCCAAATATACTGTTAAACAAATTTAACATCATACTTCCATTCATTAAACTAAAACTAACATGTTTAATCGTTGATGTGCCTGCTTCGGTGCTTCTACCAACGATATTCTTATCTCTTTCTCCAACAACGAAACTCGAAATAGACGCATTGTCTATTACCATAAAAGGTTCTCCCCTTTTTAGACATTTGTCTCCATATCGTCCGTCTTCTCTTACTCTGAAAATGGCTTTTTCAACCTCTTGAAATCTTAATCGATCAAGCATCTTATCTCACCTCTTTCAATATCCTCTCTGTCTATTAGTAGGCTTTGTATTCCTTTACTTCATTCATTGTACCATAGATTAAATTTTGTGTCAAATAAAAAGAACCTTGCGGTTCTTTACATTATATAGTAGCAGCTTCGATACATTCAGTAGCTTCACCAGCACCATTTTCTCCGTAAATTCTATAAACGATTAGACGTTTGTCGTCGTCTGCTAAAGCAGTTCCGTTCATATCAAATACAGCAGCAGTACCGTCAGCATTTAATTCAAATGTATAGTTGTTGTCTAAAGCAAATCTTGGAACTTCGATTTGTAATGCATCATTACGTCCTGTAAATGTATTATATAATTCAGTATCTCCTACGAATCTATAAGTTTTAGCGAAAATATCACTAAATACAGTAAGTTCTCTTGCTTGTTCTGGTTCAGTTATATCATAACTATAGAATACTTGATATTCTTTGTCTTTTTCAATTGTGTAATCAGTTGGTCTCCAAGCGTCTCCTGTTAAAGCAATATCTTGAATAGCTGTTTTACTATCGTAACGAGCTTTTCTTTCGCTTATGATACCATCTTTTACTTCTGCTAACCAAAGAGTAGTTCCAGCAGCCATACTATGAGTTAATTTTAAACCTGTTTCAGTAGCTTTAATTTTTTCATTATATGCAATTCTTATAGCGCTTGTGTTTCCAGACTTAACAACTTCTCCACCAGTAACTACTGCTAAATAAGTCATACTCATAACAGCATCTTGGATAGTTAAGTTAACAGCCTTGTTTGAAGCGATACGAGCTAATATTGGGTTACCCTTACCACCTTGTACATCGTTTGTATCAGCAGTTTGTTCAATTGTAGATAATTTTAAAGTATCAAATTTAGCAACTGGATTTCCACAAACTAAATCGTATAATACAACATCAGCACAAGTAACAGAAGCATATTTACGTCCCATAATTTCAAACATAATTTTTACCTCCATTGAATTATTCTAGCCAATGCTTAGTCTTTGATTTATGCTTTTTATCAGCATAAGGTGACAATAAGCAAGCTATTTGATAGTTTTCAATTTGTACTATTTTTTCTAGCACAGCTCTAAACTGTAATAACGTCATGTTATATACCGTTTCATAAGAATGTCCATGAGCAACAACAGCAACAATTTGAGAAGCAAGGTCATCTTCGCCCTTCTCCTTTTTTATTTCAGCTAAACGTTGTTGGCCTTTAACAATCTTATCATGAACTTCTTGAGCACGTTTAGATCGCGGTGCATTTTGTATATTAGTATCTTCTTCTTTTTGTGATGTTATCTGTTTGATAACACTTTGAATCTCTGAAAAAAGTTCTTCAGTGAGCTCTATCCCAGACTCTAGTTCCCCTATAAATATAGAATTCTGCATCTTTAAAAACTCAACTTTTTTATGCATAAAGAATAAAACAGAGTCTTTAAATATCTTTTGTAAGTTTAAATCATATATCATAAACTTTTTATATACGTCCCAGTCCTCAAGATTCCACGTTTCATCTGTCTCTTCTGGAACTAAATCTTTTCTTGATAAATTCCATATCGCATAAAGATTCCCAAATCTTTCGTTTCCTAAAATAACAATATCCTTGACCGTCGGTTGGAAAATAGTAATCTTAGAATTTAATTCTATTCCTTCTCCAGTTAGTATTCTACTTATATTAATTTTCAAGGATTGTTTCATAAACCATCCTAAAACCGATTAGTCTATCTGATAACTTGGCATTTATAACTTGATCTAATCTATATTTTACGCCAGAAGTTTGAACAAATTTCGTTCTCATTACCTTATCTATATAATTACATATAACAAGAGGTCTTAATCCATCGTTAATTATCCATTGTTCTGGTGGAGTCCATACATCAATTGCTATTGTAGTTATAGCGTTATTCCTTTCATTACCGATATCTTCCATTAGCAAATTGATAGAAATATAACTTGCATCAACATCTGTCTCATTATGTAATGGAATTAAGGGAGTTCTCCAAATTGTCTTATCGACAAGAGACATTTTTACTTCTGGTTGTTCTAACGCATTCTTATCTATATAATATAATAATTTTCTTATCTCTGGAGTAGAATCTAAAACAGCAGCCAATCTTGTAATATCGTTATTAAGAGAGAGAAACAAGGACGCTTCTTGATTTTTACTAGAAAAAGCACTCATATTACACCCCCTCTACACTTACAATTCTTATTTCTTTTGTATAAATGTCAGTTCCAGTCATAACAACTAGTTTTATTGTACCAGAATACTTATCTTTTATAGAAATTGTTATAGAATTATTAGTAGTTTTATATGTTCCTTTTACTTTCGATGGGAAAGTAGGAACAAATTCTGCATCTTCCTTATTGTTAAGATAATATTCTGCACTTCCATTCCATACAATTGTATCTGGTCCTATTATGTAAATATTATCCTTAATCCACTCGTCACCAGAATGTATAATAAATTCTTTATATATCAACTCATTATCTTTAAGACTAACTTTCACAACAATGTCTTTAGCGACAAGGGGAGTTATAACATTTCCTGTTATAGAAACATCGTTTGGATCTTCTACAGTTAATATAATGTCTTTTTTATCTGTAATCTCTCCATTTTTAAAAACTTCATAATTAACTTCAAATGGTTTACCAACTTCTAATATTACATCAGAATCAAAATTCAATCTAAGTTCATATCTTCTGTTGTAGTTTGCTATGTTATTTTCGACATCATCACCATCTTGCAATATATCGTCATACATACCTAATATTGTTGTTCCATCCGTAGACAGATTATCTACGAATGTAACTCTATATGGTTGTCCATTAAATAAGAAACGCATATCTTGTTCTAAACTTAGATTTCTTTGTGTTATTACTGTTATAGGAGTATCTACTTCTCTAGCCATAATAGGAGGATCGGTATATTTATTTTCAACTAATATTGAACTCATACCTCTTCCCTTGGCATATGCTTTTTGAGTTCTAAGATTTCCTTCTTTATCTACCCATTTTAAGTCTACATTACATCTATAAGCAGTTCCATAAAAAGATTCTTTTATTACACGAGCCTCTCTTTTTACAACAACCCAATACTCATTATCCCATTTAAATAGAGTTCCCATTTTAAGTACATCTATTTTAGACAAAACTAACACTTCATCTCTAATATCTGTCATTGCGCCGGTCATAATACCGATACGATTTGGGTTCCAATCTTCAGCGTCTATGTCATAAATAGATACATCCATACCATATTGAGATTTTTCTAAAAAAGTATCAAGATTAGTTCTTACTTGATTTTTAACATATTCTTTTAAACTAGAGCCAACAGTGCCAGTAACTCTGGCTTTATAATTTTCTAATACGCCCATATCTGGCACCCCCTTCTTATTGAGGTTTAGCTATACCGTTTAAATAATTTATAACATCAAAAACTCTTCTCTTATACCAATCTCCATCTAAATATTTTAATGGAGCAACCTTAAAAGCAATTGTACTTGCTGTAAGACTGTCTAAGAGTCCGTTATTCATTGTTAATTCCATCATTAATTCATCGTATAGTCTTTCCCATTCTTTGCCTTCTTCTCTCCAACAAAGCATCTTATATACCATAGATATTATATGTTCTCTAATATACTTATCTTGCATTATTCATTACCTCCAAATGTAGAGATATTGATAGTTTTATAGCCATATTCAGTAAGTCTATTTTTTAAGCGTTTATAATATCCATCATGTAATTCAAGCAAATTCTTCATCGTTTCATTTGGTGAATAAGTTTTAATACCTGCATCATAATATTGTTGTTCTATTAATCTTGTTGAGTTTAATTGTTGCTCTGTCCAAGAAACAACCATACCCCAAGCCAAACATTCTATTTCATGATCTGATAAAGATTGCTCAAAATATCCTTCTTCATCGTTTCTTGCATGAAGATCATATCCTGGCAATACTCTATATTCTGTTTCTTTTGCTATTCTACATAAATAATATATTGATCTCTTTAGAAGAGGTAATAAATCTGTCATTAATTCTTCTTCTGACATTACCGCAAATCTATCATCTGTTACGGCACTAAGAAAGGATTCGTATATCTCTATATACTTTGTTCCCATTTTATCCCTCCTTATTCTGATAATATTTTTTTAACTAAATCTGTGTTATATCTATCATTCTTTGCAACAATTTCTTTGATTGTATCATAGTTTACTGGATTTTTTAAAGCTTCTCTTATTTTATCTTCTTTATCATTTTTAATCCAATTATAGAAAGTGATAGCTTTTACAATAGGAACTTCTGCAGTTTCTTCTTCTACATGAATTTGATGAATTCCTGCATCTTCTTCAACTTCGCAAACACGATCTCCTAAAATGTAATCTCTTTCTTCATCACTAAGAATACTTCCATATAACATTTCTTCTGTGATTCCATCTACTTTTATTAATCCTTGGCAAATCATTCTTTTGCTAACTGGATTGTCTAAGATATTTTTAAAACTATCTAAAGATATTCTTAATTGACTGTTCATAGGAATATTATAAAATCTTCCTTGAGTATCTCTTAGTCCAACTCCGCAATCGCCAACATTTAATAATCTAATTTCAATAAATTTGTTGTCCATTTTTTCAACCTCCATCATCTCTTTTACGGATTTTTTCTTTTCCTACAGTATAGTAGGCACTCTCCGTGTTAATAACAATTTAACATATTTTATTCTTTTTGTCAAATATTTTTATAATAAATAAAAAAGAACCTTTCGGCTCTTTTATATAACTACGCTTCTAAGCTTGTGTCTTTGTAAATTGCCCAATAATTGTGAGATAATACAGCAACATCAAACATTTGTTCAAGACTAATTTCTTGAGATAAAACTGCGTCAGTGAAGTTTCTTACGAATGTAGGTCCTTCAAATGCAATTTTAACTGGTTTTTCAGCTCCAGCTGGCATAATGTATGCATAAGCATCATTTACGATTGTTTCTGTGTTAGTATCATCAGTGAATGATTGGTTAAGGATTATAACGTTGCATCCTTTATAAGTTCCAACGTATCCTTGGTTTCTTATGTCTTCAACGTCTCTTCCACTTAGGTTAGGATTTGTAACAGTAGCCCATCCTGGGTTATTGTATAATTTACTTGCGAAAGCAAATGTACAATAAATATTAACGCTGTCTCCATAAGCTCTTACAGTGTTGATTAACTTATCGAATTCATCCATAATTAATCCAGCACCTGTGTATTTATTAGCAGCAGGTCTATCTGGAGCATTGAATGAAGCGATTAAAGCTTTTTGAATTTCAATATATAATTTTTCTCCTAAAGCTTCTGTTAATACGTCTAATAGTTCAGACATTGAAATTCTTCCTAATAAGAAGTCTTCAATTTCTAATCTTGTAGCACCAGCATATACTCTTGGTTGCATTACTAATTCTTTGTTATCTAAAGTAAATGTTTTATAAATACCTTGATCTCCGGCTTTAGTAACGAATTTTTTACCTCTGTATTTACCAGTTCTTACAGTGAAGCTAATTTTTTCTCCATATCCTTTTCTTCTGATTTCAGCGAAACCACCGAATTGTTCTAATACCTTTCTTGGTATAACAACATTAGCTACTTCTTCGATTATTTCATATAAATCAGCTGCATGTTTTCTAAGATATTTATAATCTTGGAAAGCACTTAATTGTTCACGAAGTGAATTTTCAAGATCAGCAGCTGTAAATTCAGAAGGGATATTTTCTTTTGTAACTGTAGCAACAGCTAAGTCAACGATATCTTTAACGTTTTCCATATCTTTTTACCCCCTTACGCTTTATTTACAACTACGTAGAAACCTACTTCGTCGTTTTGCATTGTACTTTTACTAACGATAAATTCACATTTAGCGTTGTCATCTTTTGTTTCAGTAACTTTTATCATTCCGTTACCATCTGGATATCCATATAAACTTCCTTTTGCGAAAGCTGTATCGAATTCTTCGTTACTAGCATAGTCTCCAGAAATTAAATTAGTGTGGAAACTGTCTCCTTCAGATAATTTCCATAATCTTGGTAATTCTTCTTCATTGTTTACGTTGAATACGAAATGATTAATTCCTCTTTCTCCTGCTCTGTAATATCTTACAGTTGAATGCATTAAATAAGGACAAGAAACTTCTTCTTTAACGATTTCGTTGTTCTTACGATCAATGAAAAGGATCATACCATTCTCTAATGTTTCAATTCCATCTTTTACAGGTGTTTGAGCTTCAATTTGTCTTGTAGCTTCAGAAGCTAAGAAATTGTGTTCAACAACACCATGGGCAGAAATCTTATATTGAGCCATGTTTAATTACCTCCATTTAATTTTTCTTATTAGCAGCTTTTGTAGCTCTAACTAATTCTTGCCATCCTTTTTTAGTTTCTTTTTTAGCAATGCCATTAAATGAATATACCATACCATTTACTTTATTTTCATCGCTTTCTTCTTCAACTAATACTTGTTCAGCAAGTTTTGCACCTAAAGCTGATTTTAAATCTTCTACGCTATAATTACCAATATTTTCTTTTATGTCTGACATAAAATCACTATCGTTTATTTTAGCAGAGAATTTATTAATTAATTCTTCTTTAGCTGCATTTTCATATACTTCTAATTTTTCTGTTAATTCTTCGACTTTAGCTTTTAAAGCCTCTGTTTCTTCATTAACTTCAGATTCAGCTTCTGTTTCTTCTTCTACTTCTGGTTCTTCTTCAGACTCAGCAGAGCTTTCTTCAGCTTCTGGTTCTTCTTCAGTTTCAGTTTCAGCTTCAGCTTCAAAATTTTCTGTAGCTTCTTCTTCTTCTGTAGCTTCTTCTTCAGCTTCAGTTTCTTCTTCTGTTCCTTCTTCAACACCGTCTTCAGTAGGAGTAGCTTCAGCCGCTTCGTCTTCTGTTACTTCAACAGCTTCAGTTTCTTCAACTTCAGGAGTCTCAGTTTCAACAGTAGCCTCTTCATTAACTATAGTAGAATCTGTTTCATTAACTTCAACAACATCTACTTTTTCTTCTGTGTTTGGCATATTTGTACCTCCTATATTCGATTCTTGTTCTAACGCTTCATAAGCGCTAAGCATACTCGCATATGCTTGAAAGAACTTGGCATCCTTGAAGCAAGGAGTGTGCGCATCACCAAGAACAGTAATTCCGAAGAATTCGGCATTAGTAATTCTTAAATAATGCTTGTCATCATAAATCTCAAATTCACCGTCCATAGTTTCAGGATTAAGTTCCATTGATAGAGATTTCTCCTCTTCCAAAATTTTTTGGGCTTCAGGAAATCTTCCGTCCCATATTACAGCATCTACTTCATAGTATTTCCTTTTTATAGGTAAACCATAAACTTCTTCTGTAACCTCTACCCTCATAGGATGAGGATCTAATGGGACAAAGCCGTAAGCTATTTGACCCTCGCCGTGTCCTTCAAAATCTCCTTCCTCAGAATTATATCTTCCAACAATAGGAGTACCAGGAATGGTTTGTATCAACTTTTCAGCTACGTCTGCATCAATAATAGTACGATTGACATTTGGTCCTTCATAGAATACTCTTGCTCTTCCCAATGAAAATTGACTATTAACTTTAGAAAACTTAGTCATCTTGATGTTTAGGGCAGCATATTTTGTTAAGTCCATATCACTTGCCTCCTTTATTGACTATCCTCTTTCTTAAGAGTTCCGTCTGTCTTTTCATCTGTTGATGATTGTGGTCTTCCTCCCTCAACATTACTAGCTGCATCTGCAGTTTGTTGAGCAGCGGTCCCACCCTTTCCACTCATTGTATGAGAACTCATTAGGGGAACGAGTCTTTTGTCGAGCTTCAATAAATCATTTTCCAAATATAAAAGAGACTCAAAGTGTCTTTGCTTAACACCAACAGCTATTTGAGGAATGATTTTGCTGTATCCATACTGCGCATTCTTCAAATAAGTGTCCATCATTTTCTCCCTATTACGATAGGAAATCGGTAAATATGAAACTACAAAATTGTAAGTTCTTTTTCCTCTTGCACCTATCTCGGCATTACAAATAAAAGATAACCATGTACTTATTTTTTCCATAATGTTCCAAATAAATGATTCATCTTTTCTTGCTGAGAATTCTAACACTCCAGCAGTGTCCCCATTGAAAATAGCTTGAGGAACACCAGCTTCATTATACATCTTTTCTTCAAATTTGTCAATAAAGTCTAGATCGTTTTCTCTTGCAGTATCAGATAAGTCTAATACACTTACATCAGCTAAAGATGTTAAAGCATTTACTCTTTCCATCTTCTTTGTGATCTTCTTTAAGTTATCGTGAAATTCAGCAGCAAGTGCCAAATCGATTTCAGGATCTCCATTACTATCGATTTCAACATGTTGGAACAAGATTTTTTGAAGACTGTCCTCAATATAATTATCTCGTACATCTTCGAATTTTCTCATTCTAACGATTTGTCTTAATATGCCGGCAAAAGGAGGCATTCCATTGTAACTTGTAAAACCAATACCGTGTACTGGAGTTACTAATATTTTTCTTTCTCCATTATTTTTCCAACGGTAATAGGCAGTTCGCAATCCTTTTGGATATTGTTTTAATACATCCTCCTTTGTTATATTAGGATCAACTGACACTAAAGATGCCATAACTTGGTCGATAAAACTCATATCTAATTCAAAAATTGGCATCTGTCCGTTTTTTGCGTTTCCAATTATTTCACAATAATCTGATGGCAATTTACATAATTGAAAATATGGTTTTCCGTCCATGTTAATAAAGTCATAATAATAGAAAACCCTACCGTCTACAAGAATATCGATTAAAGTACGTACAGTAAAGTCTTCTACTTTTATCTCATCGTCTAAAAATGCTAAAACATCATTATACTCTTTTTCTAATTTTTTCTTATTCACAGTTCTTCCTGTACTTGATAAATCAACAGGAGACACATAATAATAATTTAAAAATAGTGTTGCATAATAAAGTATAATTCTTTGATATTGTGGTTCATTATAATAAACCCTTGATAAAGTAATCCATAGTGGATCTTCTGGAGATAATTCCATTAACTTCTCATAAGTTATACTCTTTGGATTGTATCCCCTAACACGGTCTAGGTCTAAAACTTTATCATAACTAGGATCATATTTATTTATTGCTTTAGCCAATTTTTGGAAACGAGCTATTAATTTATCTTTGTCTTCAAAAGTATTGGTTTTTTTCTCTTTCTCCATTTTCTACACCTCCTAATTATAAAAAGAATACTGTCCTAACGTACCCTTTCCAGCACGTTTTTTTAATTCTTTTTCTTCTTCTAGACTTATAAACCACAAACCATAAATAAATGAGGAAACTAAGTCTTTTCCGATTGTTGTCTTAATCTTTTGAACATTTATATTACTTGTCGCAGTTTCAATATTAGCCTTCAGATTCGCCAACTGATCCTGCAATTTAGTTGTAGATATATAAGGAATTAACTGAGTGGCTTTTTTGTCTACTTTCATTTTTCTCCAATAATCAAACTGAGCAAAATAAGTTCTTGCTTGTCGTTCATTAATAAGGAGACGAACTCTGTCTAAACTAAGCATCAAATGTGCGTTCTTATAATAATCTGAGTTAGCACCTGGACTTGCTTCAACACCATATAATTTTCTTATACATCCTGGCATCTCAGTCTTTTTATATTTTGGTTTATTACTAAAACCATATGCAGGATAATAATTACCATCCTTTTCTTGCTCGATTATTAAGAAATCTGCAATACCTGCTCCTGGTCCATTTATATCGACAACTATTCCTCTAAAATTAAATATAGAATCAAGCTGTTTAATTTTAATAGACTGGTCTTGAAAGTGTCTACCTATTCCGGGCATTATTATTATATTAACCAAATGGGTAACAAATCTTTCTCCAGATGTATATGTTTTAAATATCTCTAAAACAGTTTCATCGCTAAAACGACCGACATCGACACCAAGTGTATAAAAAATATCACTTTTATGTTCTGGCTCAAATTCAGGTCTTAATATTTTTCTACGTTTATCTATTAAATCGTAAGAATAATAACTCTCTTCACTACCACCAGCCCATCTTGACATATACTCTCTTAAAAATGTTTCCAATTTATAAGTACCGGTAGACTTAATCTTATCTAAAATTTTTCGTTTATCCAATAATCCGTGCATAACAGGAATTCGATAATCTCCACCAAAAACAAATACCTTATCTGGTTCAAATACCATATCAACTAACATTTCAACAGTTAAATTATAAGCGTACGTATTTTTATATCCAGCAGACCCAATCATTATCTGAGAAGCGTGTGGTTCTGTTGGATTATTCTTACCACACATTGTTTTTCTGTTAACATTCAATAATGGAATAACAACATTTTCGATCTCATCTTGATTTGCTAATGAAAACTCTTCAATTGTACCTCCGTGTCTACGTCCTCCACGGGCACTATCTGTTGTAGAAACGATGTCTATTGCAGAACCATTTCTAAATTTCAATTTAGCCTGATCTTCTCCACCTGTTGAATAATGTTGCTTTTGTTTATCAAAATCGGCTATATCCAACTCATTAACAAAAAACGGAATTAAATAATAAACTTCACTCATTTTTTCCTTTGTAATCATAGCGGCTTGCTTTTTAGTGTCTGCACACAAGAACAATTTACTCATTGGCTGCCACATTGCTTTCATATTTATTGATATGAAATTTAAAAATGATTTTGAATAGGCACGAACGAAAATTCCGCTAACTTTTTGATATCTTGCCATAACTCTTAAAAAAACTCTTTGATAAAAGAAGACTTGTTGTAAATATGTGTTTTTCCTTTTTACAATATCTATAAAATAATCTGGATAAAGATACAATATTCGCATTGCATAAGTTATATTATCCCAATTATTCATTACGTAATCCGGCGTAACAACAATTCTTTTTATGTCATTACGCTCAGAGTACATATGATGATAAGCATCTATGAATTCGTCTAAACTATTTGTCATATTCTTTACTTATCTCCTTAAACATATCTATTAATTCTTCTTCGTTTAGAGTTTCATCTTCAAATCTTTCTTCTTGAGCCTCTTGTGTCTCAAACATACTCTCTATATCTTCTTCATTGACGTTTGTTCCTGAGTTTTGTTCCATTAATTTAGTATTATACATCTGAGTAACTTCTTCTCCAGAACCAGCAACTATTGCAGCAACATATTGTTGGAAATTTCTTATTGTCGCATCTACAACATCTCTACTTTCTGTAACTTTATAATCCATTAGCCATCCATGTTCTTCTAAAAAAGCAATTAACTCACTTAAAGATTCGATTGTCTCAGTATCATTTTGTACTGCATTTTGAATACCTGATTCTTTCATTAAAGATTGATATGAACTTATTAACGTTGATACTTCACGAGTATCACCAGAAGCCAATTTTTTATCTATTAAAACAGACACTAAGGCAAGCTTACGAATCATATCTCTTCTTGCCTCATCCCTAAAATTATAATAATTCAAGGTATTCTTTTCATAGCTTTCCATCTTTAAATAATCTTCTACACCAAAATCATCGTATGAGCCCCACTTCTTTCTTAAATAAATAAATAAATCAGCAGATAAAGTAGGTAATTTGCTCAATACTGCATCAGTTTCTCTCGCCTTTTCCCATAATAAGTCATATTGTTTCCAAGATGATTTGCTATATTCGCTGCTCTTAACAGTTTTTATATATGTTTCCAATATATATTTTTCATTATTAGATGTTTTTGTTATTTTTATCCATTCTTCAGCCATAAATGCAATATCTAAAAACTGACATAACTTATCAACCATGGTTAAGTCTTTTGTGTCTATACTCTCTAAAGCACAATCATAACAAATTGTGCTTACTCCATCAGTTCCAAATAAACAATTTTCACCACAAGGAACCAAATCTTGGATTAATTTTATTTGAGAACATTTACCGCATCGTCTTGTCCCATAATCCATTTATATCACCCCTTTAAGTGAATTTTTCTACCAGTTCCGTTTAATTTATGTAAACAATATCCACAACTTTTTGCAAATGAGAAAAATTCATCATCCCATCTTTCTTCCTTACATCTTATACATTTTCTTTTTCCAGTCTTATGAAAATCTCTTCTTGCATTAATCACAGCAGCTTTGGCTATTTTCTTACTGATTGATTTTGTAAATAAAGTGCTAATGTAATTGTCATTATAATTTACATTATATGTATCTCTTACATATGCTCCTATGATATCATTTCTTTCTCCGTTAATCTTCATTTCCAATATATCCCATATACAATCACTAAATTGTACTCTTGCGATGGCTCTATCTAATAAATCGTATATTTCATTCCAATCGTCAATAGCCCTGTTCGCATGCTCGTATCTTATGGTTTTATAATTTTTCATTAGTAAATAAACATGAAGAGGATTTGATAGATCTATCATTTTGTCTTCATCAGATTCGCATATGATGAATTCTCCGACTCTTAGTCCAAAATACATGTCATCGTCAGGTCTAATATTAAGAAAACCTTGTTGTTGTGATTGCATAACTGGACGATATGCATCTTTTAAAGTATATTGTTGTAAACATAAATCTATATACCAATTCTTGTAATAATGATGATTTACATAATTAATTTCTAATGGATTCGTAAAATCTCTTTCTCTTCTCCCCTTTAAACAATCATCTAAATAATCATATACAACCTTAATTTTTTCCATTTCTTCCCATAAATCTTGCATTCCTGGGATATCCTTATCTTTTTCTTTATCTATGAAAGGTTTGTAAGTTTTGTATATATTTTTATATTTTGCATTATGAAATGCCATGTCAGCAACTCCATTTTCAACCATTTCTTCATAAGAAACGCTTTTTTTCGAAGGTTGCTTTAATTCAACATCGCAATCTACATCTGCAGAATAAAGTAAATAATTAGAAACTTCATTCAATTGTGCCGGACTTAGATCATTCAATCGTCCCTCACTCTCTAAATTCTTTACACAAGCAAGTCTGTCTTCATAAGCTTGCGCTGTCCAATCTAATGAATATACAATTTTTTTCTTACTGCCTTTAACTTTTATAGTATTAGGATCATCAACTTTCATGCCAATCCCTCCCTCTTACTTATATATTAACACTCTAAAAGATTTCTGTAAAGAGTTTTGTGTAATTTCGTTTCTAGTTTATTTCAAAATCAAAAAACTTTACAAAATAAAAATGCAATATTATAATTATATACAATGAATAATACGAGCGTAGCTTGCGAAGCGAGTATTATTCTCTATATATATAATATAATAAAAATATATTCTTTTTCTTTTTGCTTCTTTTTCTTTTTCTTACATTAAATGAATAAAAATTATTTACAAAACTGTCTAATGAATGATATAATATAAATGTAAAAAGAAAAGAAAGGAGTAATTCTTATGATTGTAAAAAAGAAAATACTAAAGTGGCTACATAAAATTATAATGGAAATTGCCACATCTGATGATAAAACACTAGATGAAATGGGCAAGCAATTATTAGAAATAGAAAAAAGCTTAATTTCTTATCAATATTTTTCATATAATAAAAGATCTAGATAAATTTTACAAAAAGACTTGATTTATTATAGAAATATATTTTATAATATAATTGTAAAAAAGAAAAAGAGAAAAAATTAAAAAACTTTTTTACAAAAATTCTTTAAAAAGACTTGAATTTATATATCATTTTCGTTTATAATATATTTAGAAAATGAAAAAAGAAAAAATGTTAATTTAAAAATATTAACTTGACGGCTTGTCCCGTCCGTGCGATTAACAATTACACAAAAAGTCGCAATGATGGTAAACCATTTATCGTTGTTTAATGCAACGGTATTCACCCCTTTCTTACGCTCATTGTGCTTAGCCACGCAATGAGCACTTAATTGAACTATACAGGTTTTTCCTGTTTAGGATATAGATATGCAATAATTGGTGTTAGTCTTAACTAACAGGGAGTGGAGAAATGGAAAAAATAGAAAACTTAAAAGACTTAGCAAATTATCTTCGTGAAAACATTAGTGATAATGACTTATTTACAAAAGAAGATGTGGAAGCTAGTCCTTATGATAATTTCCAAAATGGATTTGAAAGCGGCTATGCTAATTCTTATGCAAATTTACTTTGCTTATTAGATCCCGTTTTTAAAGCCGAATTCGACTCTAAAAATGCCAAAGTAGAAAAGCCTGCAGAAGAATAAAATTTGCAGGTTTTTTTCTTAAAAAGCTAAGGAGGTTTATGTTATGAAAGTAAGAGAAACTCTTAAAATAGAATTAGATGCCCTTATGCAAGACCTAATCGGTAAAATAGATACAGACAAACCCGAGCTTACGGTCAACGAAGTGTTTGACCTTGCCGAAAAATGTAAGGCATTTGACCAAAACACGTATGTTTATTCAAATGACACAGACACGCTCTATGATTTGCTTGTATATAGTTTGGGCTTGTGCAACATATGGGCTAATTATAAAAAAGACAAGCCCGATGCCCAAATTACCGAGGTTAATTGGTGCATTATCGAGTTTATGAAGCACATGTGGGGACTAGATAAAATCCGCACAATGGCAGCCGGAAAGCAAGGTGATTAGTTTGAACTATGATTATCAAATCCGCAACGCCCTAATAGAGTTACAAGAATGGGCAGACGTGGCAACACCCGAAGACATAGAAGAGTTCTACCGCAAAGGCTTTCCCTACTACCATTCTGCGTTTAGTATTTTGGATGCCGATAACTTTTTGTTTGTCACTAATGAAAATCCATGGCGTGCTATTCCTGTTTTTTGCTATAATAAAGACGAATGCCGCTTGGCAAGATGTCTAAATAATGTTTATAAGATAGGGGGCCTTATAATGTGCACCTATAATGGTTTCGTCGTACGTGATTATATGGGCGCAATTGACAATGTCCAAAACAGTGACGTCCTTACGATATTTAGCTCAAGTCCTGTGATTAAGGTTGTACCAAGAAAATCTGTTGCCGCATGCGACCTAAAAGATGAACACTTGCTTTATGTGACTAATAACCTTAATGACTATGTGATACAAGATTCTGGAGAGCTTAGTATTACGCCCAACGGAATTGAATATATAGAAAAATATCCTGGAGGTTGGCACAAACGTGTAATTGCAACACCAACGCAAATGCTTGGGCTTTATGGTAATGACTTTTGCCGAAAACTTTTCAATTTTATTACGAAAGAAACAAACGACCCAATCGAGCGTATGTGCCAGGAAAGGCTAAAAAAATTTTTTGAGGAGGACTTAAATGAATAATGATTTTAATACAACGGCTACCTATGTAAACTTTGGACCTCAGTGGCAGGCAATGGATTTTGCCACTGCCAGTTACAAAGTTAATGTTAATGTTAAGATAGAGACTATTGGCGGCAGAGTTGAGGATTTTGGAATTGAACCAAACGAAAAGCTAACTTTAGAAGCTGATGATGGAGCACTTTTTCTTGTTTCAAAAGAAAAACGAATTCCAATTGCGCCGCTTAACGATATGACTGGCGACTATGGTAGATATTTTATGCAAAAAGATAAAATTGATGAAATGGTGCATAAAGCAAATGAATTAAAAAGTAGTCCTGATCCAATGCAACGTGCGATTGGGCAGGAATTAGTAAAAATATTAAAAGATTACGGATTGGTGAATTAAATGTTTTATGATTATGAATCTGGATGTTTAATCACAAGTCCTGATGGAGACGTGGCTAGCGGTTATCAAATAAATGAGAAAATAGAAGACTTGGAAAGACAAGTAAGAACTTTGACTAAACAAAACCAAGAATTGAAAGATATAATAGGGAAAGCAGTTCATGAGCTTGAAAGAGGAATTACTTTTTGTGAAAATGATAGCCAAGGCGTTTACGAAAAATGTAACATAGCTATACACAGAGAGGAAAGTATTCTGAAAATACTAAAAGGGGAGCCCGTGGAGTAGAAATTGGATAAGTGATTTCGGGCATGAGAAATTGAGTGAGTAATTTCGTATAGGTACAGAAAATTGAATATGTGATTTTGTATAGATGCAATAGTTAACAAGAACAATGAAAAATTGGCTAAGTGATTTCGTATAGGACGTATAGCAACTTATCCGGGCGTGTCGGGCAGATTTTACTAAACCTACCGGGGGGTTGGGCGAACGCTTGTTCGTTCGTGTTTATGTTGGCACTCTCGGGGTTGGAATGCTAAGACTCGAACAGTTGTTCGGTGTTTGACAGTTCGCAAAAGATAGCAAACAAAAGTTTGTAGCAAAAGACTTTTTAATTTCTAAAAGTCTTTTTTTATTTTCTATCGATTCAACCCTATTTTTTCAATACACCACTAGACGCATTTTAAGGGCGTTTTTAGGCGTGTTTTATCTTTATAATATAATTGGTCTTTTTATTCCGTTTCGTTTGTGTCGTGGTACACTAGGTGGCACTGATGGTGTTTGAAGTGTTTGACTTGACTTTGTCTTTGACTTTGTGTTGTTTGTGTTTGACTTTGTGTTTATGTGTTTGTGTTGTTTATCTTATAGTTATTATAATAAAAAAGACTTTGTTATTAGTCTTTTGATTTATCATTTATAATACTATTGCACTTATGTTGTGTTTAAGATAGTTCTTTGTAGTGTTATTGTATTCATTGATGTACTTTTTAGCAATTCCACCAAAGTTTTTCCACTCAATAAGGTTTTTTGTGTAGTCATCAATTAACATACAATGTTTAAAGTCCTCTTTTGATAAGTGGTATTTATTGATAAATAATTCGGCTTTATTTTCCCCAAGTCTTGTAAACATAATGTTTTCTTTTGGTATTTCAGGCAAGTGTCTTTCAATCCATTGTAGTTTGTCTTTGTCGGCTTGTTCACTAGGTGAAGCACTAACAATGAAAATGTCTTTTGCTTCAAGTTTGTTGTGCTTAACAAGTAGTTTGATAAACTTTGTCATTTTACTAGGTTTCAAAATATTAAAGAAGTTTTTTTCAGTAGCAAATCTTTCAAGTGCGTTTTTTTGTTCGTGGAAGTGTGCTAGTGTGTCGTCCATATCTAACACCCACTTAATAGGTAGGTTGTCGGCGTTTCTCATTTCAATCAATTCCTTTCAATTTTTTTGTAAAGACTATTTGCAATAAATAGTCTTTACTTTTTCAGTTGATACGGGAAGTGGTTTTGCAAGTCCACTTCCAAGTGGTATGTCTATAAACTTAATTGACTTCTTGTCTTTCAAAAGTTCTTTTGCTTTTGACTTTGTCATTAAGTCTTTTCTTGCAAGTGTGATTATTGCACTTTCAACTTGACTTTCAGTTTGTTTAGTTGCTTTTGCAATATCTTTAATGTTAGTCATTATGTTTGCATACTTCATAATGTTTTTATGGTTTCTAGTAATCATTTTATCACTTTCCTTTCCTTGATTACATATTAAGTATACCATACTATTGGTATAATGTCAACACTTTTTTAAAACTTTTTTAAGTTTTTTTTCTAGCACTTACAAGGTTATTTTTCAACCTTGCAAGTGTAGTATTTGTCGCCTTGTTGTGTGTAGCGTGTGTTTAGGTTTTCAACACTTCCACATCTTTCAATTGCTTTGTTGTATTCGTGTTGGTCTTGTAATTGTAATAACTTGAAACAACCAAACATTGCAACACCACAAGCAATGAATAGCAATGTTTCCTTAACCCAACTTTTTAACACTCTTTTCTTTTTCATTTTTAATCATTCCCTTCTTTATCTTACATATACATTATACCAAATAAATGGTATAAAGTCAATACTTTTTTTAAAGTTTTTTCATTTTTTTGTGATCCAAAATTAGATCGTTTTTTTTATATATTATTATTCTCTCCCATTATAAGTATACCACTTTCCAAGTATAAAGTCAACAGTTTTTTGCAATTTTTTTAATTTTTTTTTACACTAAAAAAAGATACCTTAATCGGTATCTTCGTTGATTTCATAAGTTGTAATTTTGATAGGTTCGTTTTTCTTCAAAACTCCCTTTGTAGCATTTAATCTTGCAAGTGTAGCACAAGCACTTTTTTCACTAATGTTGCACTCTCTTGCAATTTCCTTATAACTTACTGGTCTTGCAAGTTCAACAACCTTATCAAAAACCATTTTTTCATGTTGTGTCATTTCAACACCCTTTACCATAAAAGTTTCTTTTTTTGTAGCCATAATATCACTTTCCTTTCTTTGCTACTTGTAAATAAGTTCTTTTCTTATTTACATATTTATTATATCAAATATAATTGATATTGTCAATAGTTTTTTTAACTTTTTTTAATTTTTTTTATTAAGTTCCTTTCCTATTGACAATATTATTATATCAAATATCTTTTTAAAAGTCAATACTTTTTATGCAAATCTTTTATCAATTTTACTATTAAGATTAAAAGCATTTTCTAACTTATCTTTTATTATAAGTTTAGTTTCTCTTTTTTCAAGTTGTGTTTTCATATCTTTAAAGTTTCTTTTTAACTCTTTTACAACTTCAATTTTAACACTTTTGATATTGTTTTCATTTTCAGTTAAGAACTTATCAAAATATGTTCTTTTATCTCTTATGTGTTCTTTTGTTCTTTCGTCAAGTGGTCTTGTAGATATTCCAACATAAGTAGCAACCTTTCCATCTTTCATAGTGATTAACCATTTATAGATTAAGTTTGTTTTCTTTAAGTCCTTTTCTTCCATTTCAATTTTAAAGTTTCTATAATTCATTTTTTTCATTCCTTTCTTGATTACATATTAAGTATACCACTTTATTAGATTAAAGTCAACACTTTTTTAAAACTTTTTTAAGTTTTTTTTCAACTTTCTTACAACTCACCCACGCGTGTCATCAGATCCACTCTTAGATCTTTTTTATATTATTATTATTCTCTCCCATTATAATTATATCATAGTCCAAAACAAAAGTCAATAGTTTTTTGTAATTTTTTTTAATTTTTTTTGTACCTGATGCAACAATAAAAAAAGATGCACTAGTCGGCATCTTCAAATAAGTTAGAGTATTTCATTAGCATAAAGAAACTAAATAAAGCAAGTATTGTTAATATTCCCGTAATGATTAAATAACTTTTAATTTCATTAAATGGGTTGTCTATTGTGTCAATTGTAGTCATTATCCAAAAAAACCAAATAGCAACAATTGTACTGAATACTTTTTCAACACCTTTCTTTAATACTCTTTTTTTAGTTTTTTGATTATTCATTTGTATCACTTTCCTTTCTTAAATAATCATTTGCAAGATATGTCTTTCTTTATCTTACATATATATTATAGCATAGTATTAAGTCATTGTCAATAGTTTTTTGAAACTTTTTTCAATTTTTTTATTCTAGACTTCTGTCTACAACTCATCCAGGTGTATCATTTGGGTTAACCCAAAAGGGGGGCGTTTATGACACGCCAGGCAGCGTTGTTATATATATCATCATCATCCACCCCCATTATAATTATAGCATTGTTTTGGTATAAAGTCAATACTTTTTTACAAAAAAAAGAAACTTTTACGCAACTTGTAAAAGTTCTTGTTTTGCAATGTTTGGAATATTCCAACAATTATGAAAGATTTTTTTTGACATTTTTTTATGTTGTTTAAAGCAATGAGTTAAGATTTTGCTTTCAATTCTAACATCTTCTAAGCCGGTATGCTTTTCTTTAAAGTCATAATCTTTTGTAATGTAATGATAAAGTCTTTCGGCGTTAGTAATGTAATTGCCTTTAGCATTAACAACATTTTCTTTTAAAAATGTTTTTTGTGTTGCCAATACTTGACAAGCCATGTGCCAAATGCAACAAACTTGTGTACCAAATGGGAAGAAATATCTTATCTTTGATTTACTAACATATCTTAATGTATTGTTAAGTGTATTATAATCAAAAGACATATTGTAAGCATAAACTTCTTTAATGTTGTATTTTTTCATAACTTCTCTAACAAGTTTTTTTGCTTGAAAAATACTTTTTCTTTGTCTTATGCCACTTTCTAATTCTTCGTAGTATTGTGGTAGTTTTTCGTGATAGTAAGCAGTTTCCATTAGTTGCTTTTCATTATCAAATATATCAGTTATAACTAGAGAATAACTTTCGTATTCATTTCCTTGTTTGTCATAAACTCCAAACCCTAAATCATAAACTAGTCCGTCATTTTCCTTTTGTGTAAAAATATTATTTGTTGTTTCAGTATCTAAAACTAAAACATATTTTTTTCTTTTATCAATTTTATTTGTCATTTTTTTCAATTCCTTTCTTAATTACATATTTATTATAACATACTTTCTAATCAGTGTCAACACTTTTTTAATATTTTTTTTTATTTTTTTCTTTGGTGTCTTTCCTTGATTACATATTAAGTATATCATAGACCAAATCAAAAGTCAACACTTTTTTATATTTTTTTTTAATTTTTTTTGGGAGCATCCCAACCCGTACAACTGATCCGGGCGTATCATCAGATGATCTAATGGAGGATCTTTTTTATAAGGGGTTCTCCTCCACCTCTAACATAATTATAGCAAAAATGCAAGTAAAAGTCAATAGTTTTTTGTAATTTTTTTAATTTTTTTTGGGGGGACTAAAAGCGAACATTTGTTTGTATCAGGACATAAAAAAATACAGAGGTTTTTAGTCCTCTATATCTTCGGCGATTTCATAAGTTGTAACCTTTACAGGTTCATTTTTCTTTAGAAGTCCATGTGTTTTTTCAAGTCTAGCAAGTGTTGCTATTGCACTTTTAGGACTTACATTACAACTTGTAGCAATTTGATTATAGTCAACTTTTCCAAGTTCTACAACCTTTTCATAAATATTTTTTTCGTGTGCAGTTAGTTCTACACCTCTTACATTAAAAGTTTCTTTAGTTTTTGCCATTTTTATCACTTTCCTTTCTTTTTGAGAGTGGCTATCTCTCATTTACATATTAATTATAACATTTATTAGGTCAAATGTCAATACCTTTTTTAACTTTTTTTAATTTTTTTTGAGGGGGGAAGAAATTATTTTCTTCCCTTTTTCTTTGCTGTTTTTTTAGCAAGTCCAAGTCTTTCCTCTTTTCTTGCTTTTTGCATTGCCTCTTGTTTTGCTCTTATTTGATGTCTTTTTGCTGGTGTCATTGCCATAATTATCACTTTCCTTTCTTTATTACATATTAATTATAACATACTTTTTAAATTAAGTCAATACTTTTTTTAACTTTTTTGTAATTTTTTGAAAGAGTAAACTTACTATTGCAATAGTCTTTTAATTTTAATGAGATTTAAAACTCTTTATAAGTTTATCTCTTTCTTTATTACATTTTAATTATACCATAAGTAGAAATTAAAGTCAAGTATTTTTTTTACTTTTTTTCAATTTCTTTTGTAATTGTTTCTAATAGTTCTAAAAGTTTAGTATCTTCTATAAAGAAACAATCGTTATTTGGACAATATCTTAAAATGTAATTATAGATTATTTGTCCTAGTCTTTGTTGTGGGTAAATTCTACATAATTCCCCTAACTTATTTAAAATTAGTTCTTGTGTTTCAGTCATTTTTAACACCTTTCCTTTCTTTATTACATCTTAATTATACCAAATAAAGAAAAAGAAGTCAAGCATTTTTATAAAAGTTTTTCAAGTTTTTTTATATTATAATAATGAAAGACAACTCATCCGGGTGTATCGTAAGATCCTCTCCCGGATCAAAAAGATCTTACAACTCAACCGGGCGTATCAGATCTTGGGTTAACCCAACCCAGGGGCAACCACCTAGCCCCTTACCCCCTAACGGGGGGCAACAACGCACCCGGGTGTGTCGGAGCTGGGAGCTGAGCTGCTGCTGTGGCAGCTGCGAAGCTACTAAAAAAAAAAAAA